>Ga0315282_10003579_pt1 | contig 27847 bp, 15 predicted proteins | sample YL17G07_20_MG_FD_203693 | JGI IMG/M metagenome (GOLD analysis project Ga0315282, IMG submission 203693) | Sediment microbial communities from Yellowstone Lake, YNP, Wyoming, USA - YL17G07_20 | ecosystem: Environmental > Aquatic > Freshwater > Lake > Sediment | place: USA: Wyoming | collected...
GTTACGATTGGGTTAACATGGACCCAGACCCACTTGATGACTTTGGGCATGGAACCCACTGCGCAGGCATAATTGCTGCTGTCTCGAACAATAACCTCGGCATAGCGGGGCTGGCTCAAGTTCGAGTCATGGCTGAAAAAGTTTTAGATAGCGGCGGCGGGGGATACTGGGACTGGGTTGCTAATGGAATCATAAATGCAACGGACTGTGGAGCTGACATAATTAGTATGAGCTTGGGCGGATATGGCGAGAGCGAACTGCTCCATGAAGCTGTCAAGTACGCTTATGATGCTGGAGTACTTGTTATTGCTGCTGCAGGAAATGACAATACAAATATTAAGGCTTATCCAGCAGGCTACGACGAAGTTATCGCTGTTGCTGCAACGGACCAGAATGACAATAAAGCTTCGTTCTCAAACTGGGGCGACTGGATCGAGTTGGCAGCCCCTGGAGTTGACATATACTCAACCATGCCGACGTATCATGTAACTATGAATGATTACGGTTATTCTATGAATTACAGTTATATGAGTGGCACTTCTATGGCTTGTCCACATGTTGCTGGTGTAGCCGCCCTTGTATGGAGCAGATATCAAAGCAAGACAAGAGACTGGGTGAGGCAGTGGCTACGATATACTGCTGACGACTTGGGAGACCCAAGCTTCGACGTATATTACGGGTATGGAAGAATAAATGCGAGAAAGGCTGTTGAGCAGACGCCGCCAGCTCATGACCTGATAGCTTATGAATGGACAACCCCGCCCTATATAGAACCAGGAGCGTCGGGGATCATAAACGCTACCGTACTCAATTTCGGAGAAAACAACGAAACCAATGCAGAAGTGCAACTTTTTGCAAACGACACTGTGGTGGACTCTGCGTTGATAGGCTTTTTAGCTGGTGGGAACTCGACAAAAGTCAGTCTCACATGGAACCCAACAGTTGAGGGACTATACAACCTTACACTTTATGTGGTGCCGGTGCCCGAGGAAACAAGCCTAGAAAACAATGTGCTCTGGAAGTACATTTATGTTGGATTTCCAGTGAAAGCTGTTGTGCTGCATTCCGCAGGCAACATTTACGGCGATATCATTACCAATTGGCAGGCGCTGACTAATGAATGGTATCTGTTTGGCGACACAATGGTCTACATTGACTATACAACTTTAAACAAAGAGGGCATCACTTACGAGGACATAGTCGCCACTGAAGCAGACGTTTTGATTATTTCATGTGCATACGATCCATATGCAGGTTGGCAGTTTACAGACTCTGAAATTGAAGCAATAACGCAATATGTTCATGAAGGACACGGGCTAATAGCCACGGCTGGAACACTCTACAACCAAGTTCCAAACAACAACAAGCTAGCGCCGCTGTTTGGACTAAACGAAGCAACCATGTGGACGGCAACGGGAACAGACCTCCTACATCTATTGAACACAACCCATCCTATCTTCACGAATGTTCCAAACCCGCTGGTTTTCCCACAAGTTGCAACCGTACTTCCTTACGACGGACGATGGGACTCAAACGAGCTAGTGGGCGGCAAATATCTTGCACTTGGGCATTATCAAGAAAGCGCAATAGTCACTTTCAGAGGCTTAGTATACATTTCTCCATGGCTGGAAGTCATACCACCGTACTACCATCATCACCTGCAACTGCTCTACAACGCCATCACATGGTCACACTACCAAAAACCAGAACACGAGCTCGCAGTATCTCTCAAGGCTCCAACACGCGCTAAACCCGGGGAATCCACATTGTTAAATGCAACGGTTTCCAATCTTGGACGGAACAACGAAACAGATGTCGAACTACAACTGCTCATCAATGGCGCACTAGTCAACTCTGTGAATATACCCGAGTTATCAGTTGACTCTTCCCGCACTCTCAGTTATCTGTGGACTCCAACAGCTCAAGGTATGTGCAACGTCACAGCGTATGCACCGCCCAAATCTGGAGAAGAGCTTACAAAAAACAACATCGCCACAAAAACGGTTATGGTACTCTTGATCGCGGTTAGAAACGTTCTCGTCTACTCAGACGATTGGTACGTCGCGCCATCTTCAAGGTACGTTATCGTTGCTTTAAACAACTTGGGAATTAACTACACTTATTACTCTGACGATCCTTGGGGATTCGGTGCGGCGCTGGTAAGCCAGCCTTGGGATCTGGTGATTGTTGATCACTGCAACTACTACGCCATGGGCCAATATTGGACAGAGCTTGAGGAATATGTGCGCAAGGGGGGACTGCTTGTTCTGAGCACGTTTGACATTGATGGATCCAATTCGGAGCCGACGACTCTCTGGGACACTCTCGGCGTTCGTTGGGTCTCAGACATGTCGACGCCGGAACCAGTATATCGATGGTTGCCCTCACATGCAATATTCACTTTCCCAAACACCGTGGGTGATCTCACCTTTTACATACAAGGATACTATGATAGCGGGGACCACGTGGCAGCCACCACCGGCACACCGATCGCAGGCTTTACGCCATCACCCACGGAGGATTATGCAGCCGTCGTCGTGGGCAACACTTATCCAACAGTGCTTTTCAGCTTCAGACCGGATGAGTTCCGTTACGATCAAGATCGCGACGGAAAGCTTGACGCCATCGAACTGTGGGAGAACGCCATCGTTTACTTAGCCAGAGGCTACGAACACGACGTAGCAGTAACCGTAGGAGCTCCGAAGTATCTTGAACCCGGTGAGTCCGTGCTGTTGAATGCAACCGTACGTAATCGTGGTTTGAATAACGAGACAGCTGTAGAGTTACAATTGATAATAAACGGCACCGTCGCGGGCTCCATTTCTATTCCTGAGCTGTTGACCCGAGAGTCGTATACACTCAACTATCTATGGACCCCATTTGTAGAAGGAATATACAACGTGACGGCCTACGCTCCACCTGTGCTTGGCGAGAACATCACCGAGAATAATCGGGCAAGCAAATTTGTAGATGTATCCTATCGGGTCTCTATATTCGTCACGGATGATAACTGGCCGATACCGCCTGACAACGACCTTGACTATTACATGTTTAACACTGACCCCAAGCATCCAATAGAGTGGGCTCACTCGTATGACCTGCCCTACAGCGTCGTGAAGGCCACCTTGCAAATATACGCATACGATGTGGACTCGCCAGATGAAGTGGACGAAGTGTACTTCAACGGCTTATACATAGGTCATTTACTAGGGGCAGATGGCCAGTGGATACTGAATGAATTCACGGTTTCAGCATCATATGTAAAAAGCGGTTTCAACATAGTCGAAGTACATGTTGATACAACTCATCCGGGCCAAAGCTGGTGGGGAATGACGGTTGACTGGGGTAATCTAACCATCGAATACTTGATGCCAGAACACGAACTTGCAGCGTACTTGGAATCTCCAACACTCCTCAGGTTTGGTGACACATCACTACTGAACGCAACCGTCCAGAATCTTGGCTTAAATAACGAAACCAATGTAGAATTGCAGTTGCTGATAAATGGCACCAGCGTTCGTTCTATAGTCATTTCTGAGCTGTTGACAGGTTCCTCCTATACGTTTAGCTACCTGTGGACTCCAATAATCGAAGGAACATACAATGTAACAGCATATGTGCCACCTGTACCAGCTGAAGAGTTCACTGCAAACAACATTGCAACAAAACTTGTGAAAGTACGACCGATAAAGGGATACATCCTCTTTGATCAAACCCATGGAACAGACAGCATCACATACTACAGCATTTGGGTCACGAAACTTACCGACCGAGGATACGTGATAGAAACTCATACCTCTGGGCCTATAACATCCACCATATTAAAGATGTACGAAATCTTCGTCATTCCTCAAGCACACTCCGACTATACCCCAGATGAGTTGTCGGCGATACAAAACTTTGTGCTGAACGGCGGCGGCTTGCTTGTGATAGGCGACGACAATCCATGGATTTACACAAGCCTAACCAGCTTTGCTGGCATAACTTGGACTGGCGGAGGATACGGCGGATATACTAGTGACATTACGCCACATCCCGTCACAGATAGAGTAACTACCGCATACTTCGGCGCCCCGATGTCTTATTTGCAAGTTGCTTCACCTGCTATAGACATCATTCGTGACCAGTATGGATACATCATGCTCGCAGTTTCGGAAATAAGTGCTGGAAAAGTCCTGGGGATTGCCGATGAACAATCAATCGACGATTCCGACATTGGCTATGCCGACAACCTTCGCCTTGCAAACAACATGATAGACTGGATGAGTACACTATATGAACATGATGTGGCTATTGTCAGCATTGTGCCTTCTGCCTCTGAAGCATTAGTTGGAGACACTGTTGATATTGCTGTTGTTGCTGAGAATCAAGGAAACTTCACCGAGAACTTCACGGTTAGTGTCTATGCGCAGTCTTTGAATTCAACTAAGATTTATTTTGATCCATCCAGTTACCTGTTTAATCAAGCCTACGTGTCGATAGGTTATAGATTCAATGTGACAGTGCGAGTGAGAGAGGTGGCAGATCTCTACTCTTGGCAAGTTCGAATAGATTTCAATAACAGCATCATAAATGTGACTCGTTGGTTTGAACCGACTTGGGATCCAACATACGTCTTCTATGGAAAACCGACAAATCCACTTCCAACGCCACCAGAAGTTGCTTATTGGAATCGGGGGCTAGGCAAAGGCTCAGCTATGGTCGGTGACGTGCTCTTTCCATGGCCACCACCGGGAGGCGGTTTCACTGGCGATGGATTGCTATTCACACTCGAGTTTGAAATTACAGCAATTCCTCCGCCAGGTGAAACGCTGTCCTGTAATCTAACCATTGACAACGAGGACACATGCTTGCTTAACTACGACGTGGAAGAGATTCCGGATGTGCATAAGGAAAATGGACACTATTATCTGGGGCCTGGCGCGCCTCCGCTACTGAATAAAATTGGAACGAAAACAGTAACTGATTTGGCTCCTGGCGAAAGAATAACATTGACCTTCCGTTGGAACACTACTGGTGTAATACCGAGCAATTATGTCATATGGGCAGAGGCGAGCGTGGTTCTAGGAGAAACTGACACCGCCGACAACAAATACACTGACGGCATTATAAAAATAACGAAAGCCCCAATTGCCAGTTTCACTCATTCACCATCATTTCCCAAGCCAGGTGAAACCGTAACCTTTAACGCTACTAGCTCGACTCCCAATGGAGGGATAATCGTCAGCTACCATTGGGACTTCGGCGACGGAAACATTACAGCCACAACAGATCCAATTATAACCCACACATATGCCTTCAGCGGCTTGTATAACGTAACACTAACTATCACAGACAGCGAGGGCTTAACCGATTCCACATGGAAAACGATTTATGTATTCACTCGTGACATTGCCATAGTCGACGTTACACCTTCTACAGACCAAATCTACATTGGACGTACCATCAGCATCAATGTTACAATATTGAATGAAGGAGAAGTAACTGAAACCTTTAACGTCATCCTATACTACAACATCACAGCTGGAGACATCATTGGAACACAAACCGTTATGAACCTGCTTCCCGGAGAACACAGAACACTAACATTCATTTGGAACACAACTGGCGTGAAGCCCTGCTACAATTACAGAATAACTGTATATGCAATACCAGTTGTAGGCGAGACCGACATTGCCGACAACACAATGTCAAGCTCCACTCTTGTAAAAGTCAAATTGCTTGGTGACATAAATGGCGACGGCAGAGTTGACATCCGAGACATCGGTTCGGTGGCAAAAGCCTTCGGATCCTTTGGTTCCGACTTATACCCGGGCTCACCGCCACGTCCGAACTGGAACCCCGACTGCGATATGAACGGCGACAACAAGATTGACATCCGTGACATAGCCGCGGCGGTAAGGAACTTTGGAAAGACCTGCCTTCCATAAATCTCCCTCTTTTTCTGGCTAAAAATAGCTTGAGAAATGGGTTGCTCTCTTTTGACTGAATTTTTGGAGGCGGAATGACACTAAGTCCTCATTCGCATGCGTCGAGGGATCTGCATAGGAGGCGGCTGGCAATCCGGTTTCGACGTTTTAGGGAGGGGGCCATGGGCTTGACAAGGCGGCTGAAGATTCAACAAGAGTAGAAGAGATCGTTGAGATGTATAAGGGTCAACAAAAAATCGCTGAATAGTTAGCCTCTTTTTAGAGAGTTACTGCTTCTTTTGCTCTTCAATTTTCCTGGAAGTTTGATTGTTTTGGCAAAGGAAGTCTACAAAACAGTATCTTTCTTTGTCTAGTTTCTTAGAAACTTGATACTTTCAGATCAGGCAAAACAAAAGTTTCTATTAAACCAACCTTTATATCTGGCGTTTTCTCATTAAAAATCATGATGATGTAATATGCCTCAAGTTACGTGTCCAAATTGTGGAATGACAATAAATTTGGAAAACCGCAGGGAAATAGACTTTGGCTTAATCAAGAACGCGACTGGGAAGCATCCTAGAACTTTCACTGAATTACTGCACATTACAAAACTTTCGAGAAAAACCCTGAATTCAAGACTTCACGAACTATGTACAGAAGGGGTTCTAATCAAAGAAGATGGTGGTTATAGACTGAATGGATCCTTAGGAATTGAGGACAAAGGCAAAGATTTCGTGAAGGGATTTTTGAACGGATTTCATAACAAGAAGCTGAGAACAGGATTAATGTTGGTTGCCCTTATGATATCTTTCTCCACATCTGGATATGTTTTAGCAAAGTTCCTTACACCACCACAACAATTTATAGAAACTTGGGAACCAGCAATTTTAGGAAACTTTACTATGTCCCTTTACATCCATAATGTCAAGGATTTGTATGCATGGCAAGCTGTGATCATTTTTAACTCGAGCGAGTTGAAGGTCTTGGAAGTTTTACCTGGAGATTTCCTTAAAACTGAGTACCCATACTTCGTCAACGTCACTGACGTTATTGACAATGGACTTTTTCTTGGCGGCACTTTGTGCGGAAATGTTAGTGGAATTGATGGCAGTGGGGAATTGGCAACTATCACGTTCGGATACTTTGTAGATAACTATAAGGAGCCAACGATAGTCTTGAAACAAGGTTTTCTTGAAACACAAATATTTGATTCTAATGGTTCTCTCATCGATTTGAATGGATCGACGATGCTAACGCTTACACTTGTGCGAAAATAAAACCAGTCTCTTCCCTTCTTTTTTTATGCTCTATGTTGAGGTAGAAAAGGGCAGAGCCTAAATACCATGACGAGCCTTAGGTACTCGCGCTTGGCGTCATAGCGTAAAGTTCAAAAGGCAATTATTTAATTAGATTCTTTGGGATTGCATGGGAATAATAGAAAGCCGACGTATATTCATTTCTGCTAATCGGAAATGCCAGAAACTAAGGAAGGCAAAGACAGTTTTTTTGATAATGATCACATCTGTGATTATATTTGGTTTTCCGCATGCAAGCGCAGCAACCAAAATCTGGGTGGTTGGTGATGATGGGGCAGGAAGCATTTTATCCATACAGGAAGCCGTTAACAACGCAAGCCAAGGAGACATTGTGTACGTGCTTAATGGAACGTACTATGAGCACGTGATATTGAATAAATCCGTGTCATTGATTGGAGAGAACTGGGCTAAAACGGTTATAGACGGTTCAGGATATGGAGTAGTCATTCAGGTGTCAGTCAACGATACCAAAATAAGTGGCTTCACAATACAGAACGGTATGTCTGGCATCAGTTTAATTAGTTGTTGCCGCAATAACATTAGTTCAAATGCAATAAAAATGAGCGGTCAAGGCGTTTACATTGAAAATTCTCGCCAAAACATCTTGTGTGGAAATAATCTGACAAATAATAACCGTCCGGTCATACTTCAAAGGTCAGACGATAACATCATTTGTGCAAATCTTTTAAAGAACAATTACAGCCCTGGGATATCCCTTTACGGTTGTAGCAATAATACAATACGCGAAAACCTTGTGAGAGACAATCCGGCCTATGGCGTTTATCTTGAAAATTGCGAGAATAACACGATAGACGAAAACGAGATAGCATACGTGTGCGAGGGTATACATTTGAATCGTTCCCACAACAACACTATAATGGGAAATAACGTGACAAAAACTGGTCCCTACGCTATTTATCTGGAATATTCAAATCATAACAGCATTAAAGGGAATACTTTGGAGGATAATGAGATTACCTTGCAGCTCTCTCTTTCATGCTATAACATTGTAGATGAAAACAAAATCATGAACAACAAGTGGGGTTTGCTTCTTTGGTTTTCCAGCAACAACAATGTGAAAAACAACAATATGACTGCTAACTGGTGGAATTTCGGAGTAGTTGGTCAAGAGATAGGGCATTTTATTAACGATGTGGATGTTACTAACCTTGTCGATGGAAAACCAGTTTATTACTGGATGAATGAACATGGACGTGAAGTACCACCAAACGCAGGATACGTCGCCATCATAAACTCGACAGATATCTGTGTAAGAAATCTAAGTCTTACAAACAATTATCAAGGAGTTTTACTTGCTTATTCAAACAATACCATTCTCCATAATTTAGGAATGTCAAACAATTTCTATGGACTTTGGTTGTTTAACTCCTCCAATAATACCGTCACTGGTTGCACCTTGAAAGACAGCATCAATGGCGAGTACGTAAAAGGATCCAACTACAATTTAATATATAACAATAACTTTGTGCATGAACCCCTGCCTGTAGTTTTGGGAATCGTTAACAGTTGGGACAACGGCTACCCAGATGGAGGAAACTACTGGAGCGACTACGCTGGCGTAGACGAGTTTGGCGGATTATACCAAAACCTAACTGGCAGTGATGGAATAGGCGATACGCCTTATACTGTAGACGCTTCTAACAGGGACAAATTTCCGCTAATGGCCCCGCTTAGTGTTTTTGATGCTGGCGATTGGAACGGGGTCAGCTACTATATCGACATTGTTTCTAATTCAACAATTTCGGGTTTTTGCTTTAATCCCCTTGAAGGAGCTTTTGTCTGCTTTAATGTGACGGGACCGGAAGGAACAATAGGCTTTTGTAGAGTCAAAATTCCGAAGAATCTTTTATGGGCTGAAGATGAGAAGTGGCAAATTTATTTATCGGATGGTCAACAGTTGATTCCCATCGTAGTTTCCAACCAAAAATACACATATTTGTATTTCACTTATATTAATCGCTTAGAAACAATCAAGATTCAAGGGACCAATGTAATAACAGAATTCCCAACGACAATTACCATGCTGTTTTTTTGGTTCTTCACAATATGTGCCGTCATCTTAGCAATGAGAGAAATTGCGAAACGAAGTCACAATTGCATCAGTTTCTGGATAACCGGGAACCCTTAATATGAAACAGTTTGAAAACAGCGGGATCTTGTGCAAGGATTTTAGCGAATGTTCCGTGATAGGAGAATTATAACAGACGTTATGTTATTTGCCTTACTTCATGTGCTTCCGCGTCATAGTGTACCTTAGGAATGCTTTCAGCCTGTCCTCAACCTATAGAGAAAGAACAGAAGCCAGTGGTCACAGGGACTTTATGGTGGGCTTCGGCATCGCTAATATAAAAGATTTGTATACATAGCAGGTCGCCATAGCTTTTAACGCGAGCAGACTGATAGTTCGCAAAGTGCTTGGCATGAGCACTTAAGCTTTAGCAAAAAGTTAAAGCTAGAATGCGAGATTATTTATGGGGGTTCTATTGCGAAGTATCACAAGGAAATGCGCTCTGATGGTTAAAAGGCTTACCTTACCAATACTTTTTGCTTTTCTGTTTACTTTGTTTGGGATCTTTAGTGGGCTAGGCTACCATCTCAATTACATCGATCAACTTTCCTTTGTGCAGCACAACCAGCTTGGATATGCCGATGCGGTTTTTGCTTGCGATATAATTTACAATCCTATTGTCTACCCTATTTACTGGGTTATAGGAAAAGGACACGTAAATGGCACTTTTCAGATGATGTATCTTCCTGAATCGTATGCTCCAGGTGAGTTTGGTGGGCCCATATGGGGCCTGAGAAAGGAAGACCACTACGATGCGTACATTCTATATATGTTGACTTGGGGAACGGTACTAAATCTATTTTTTCTCCTTGGCGTGACTATTGCCATAGAAATTATTAGACAAAGAATCTTGTACCTAGTTCTTCTCTTTGGAGCGTTTGGATTTTATGTGTTTCAGATATTAGGTGTGTTTTTGGGCATAATCGTTGGATCTATGATAGCGTTGTTGCTTTTCAAATGGCCAGATAACTTCATTGTGCGTTTCTGGCGCTCCCTTTGGGAATGAGGTCTCTAGAGAATGCCATCGTTGATTAGTGCCGATGATGCAGGCACATTTCCTTCGCTAAAGCTAAAATAGTCTTGCATTGTTATTTGCTATTGTGGAAAGCATGTCCAAGGACGAAAATGAACGTCGACAAAACGTGCCACTTTGGTGTAAGGTTCTTCTCAGAATTCCTCAACTTAATCTAGATGTTTTTGGTGAACGATTTCAAGGTATTTTTTGGATGATTATTTTGCCTGTATTTTTGATTTGTGATTTTTTTATGAATCTGTTGGTACTAACGTGGTTGTCTTTCCCTTTTAATCTTGCTCTCTTGCTTTTCGCGAATTTGCTGATTGTACTTTTCCTTTTAAGAATATTAGTTGATCGGGCTCTGCAAGCTCAGGAAGCTATCTTGAACCAAGGGAGATTTCGGTGGGATATAGAAAGTTCCTTTAAGGAGTATCTTTCAATTCTGAATGAAAAGAAAACTAGAAAAAATCCTGAAAAGGAATAAGTTTTGCCTCTCTCCGATGGGACTAATTTCTATCTTGGAGTAAAACGGGCAGTAAATTGCTTTTTGAATGCGTGTAGATCGTCTGCGTATATAATGTTTCTTTGGCTGTCTGAGGCCTATTATAGTGGAACTAAGGCCTATCGCCGCTGTTGTCCCTACTATCGCAATGTTCACTGGTGTTGATGGAATTAGACTTGTTGGCTCGTACCAAGATTCTTTAATACTTATCAGTATGTGAGAATCACTCGTTCCATTTTCGAGCCCTCTGAAGAAAACACAGTATTTGGAGCTGTTATCAAGGTTTATGAACCGGAAGCTGTCTGTACGGTGAGTGACATTCAAATATGCTAATGCATAGATTCTTGAAGCATTCCATGATTGTACAGAGAATTGGTCAAACGTCACAAGCCCAAAGCCTGTTTCGTTCACCACTCTCATGGCTACCGTAGGTGTTTCATTGAGATAGTAGGGCAGAATTATTCCATCGGCTTCGTACCCAGTCTTTCCTTGGTTGTTTAAAGACATATTGAAGTTCACCCAACCCCATTGAGTTTTTTGTTCCCATGCCTGTTCTTCCGTGCGATTCCATGGTGGAACTGGCACCATGGCATCCATGATAGTTTTTCTGTCTTCCGATACCGCAAATTGCTCTCTTTTTTGAAAGATCTGCAGATTTGACACTATAATTAGACCTAGCAGAATGGAGACGATTAGAAGCATCAGTCCAATCCATTTCAAACGCATGTATCAGATTTCCTAAAAAGTTTAAAACTTTCCGGGCAATGTAACGAACTGCTCGTGTGAAGGGGGGTTTTATACTCGGCTATTTTGCTGTGGCGCGGTTTTTTCCTTCGCTGTACTCCCCATAAAACAGTTATGACGCCCCCAGACACAAACATTGGAGCCCCAAGGGGAACCAAGAGATAAGAAGAAGGAGTTTTCTCTGTAGTTCTGAACAGCCACATCAGAGAAGGCGGCGACACTCTATGGGCCCAAGGTCTGGTTATAAGTGTGCCATTGGGATAGCTGCCTATTATTTCCTGATCCATTACCATAGGGGGATCCATCGAACAAGTAACATTGTACCATCCCTCCTCTTGTACTCTTCCCAATTCAACAATGCCTTTTCCTCTGTACTCTCCAGGCATAGGATAACCTCCATCCAGGATCAATGCACCATGGTTGTCGACGCCAAAATATTCAGAAAACGGGTGAGGTCCCTCTAGTGGGTTTCCAGTTACGTAGTATACTTCAATAACAGTCCAGTTACCTTTTGGATCTGTAATACTTATTTGAAAGATTTTTACCCAGGCAGCGATAAATGTTTGGTTGCTGCCTGGGGGAAGCGTAATAGCTTCACCCCCTATCGAGGGCGGAGCCCAACTATTGTTTGCGCCTGGCCAAATAGCTATACTCATAATATCACCTTTCGAAAAATTCCATGAGGGGATAGTCCATGAATTTTTAACTTCGACATATTCTGTTTTTGTGTCTATCTTGAAATTAAGTAAGGAGAAGCATGCTAAGCCAGCAATCATCAATGAGATTCCAAATACCGCAAAGATTTTTTTCATTTGCTTTCCCCCACTCTGATGAGTATATTGAAGATTTAAGTGAAACATAAACATTTCCCAACTCTGAACGCCGTTAAGATCTGAGAAAAGCTGAATGTGAAACTGCTTATCTCTTTCTCTATTACTTTGCAATTGTGTGCGAAAGGTTTTTGATAAACGGCACGTTATTCTCTTTGAAGAGGTATGAAGAATAGAAACGAAGCCTTGAAAGTTCTTTCATTTATATTTTTGCAGCTGTTGATATTCACTCTTTTGCCTTCTATCAATGGTCAAAACACCACATTTTCTATTGTTGTGCACCAAGGTGAATCTATTCAAATGGCAATAGATGCTGCTCCTGAAAACTCAACCATTTTAGTGGAGCCAGGCGTATATAATGAGCATATAGTAATACAAAAACCAGTAAAGGTTATTGGTTCCGGCGAATCAACCGTTATCAAGACTCAGACGAGTGGAAAAACCATTGACGTTCGTAGGGGAGTGGTCGGCGCGACGCTTGCAAATCTCTTCGTTAATGGCTCAAGGATCCAGTATTCCACAGGGATTTTCATTGGAGGTATGAACACTGTTGTAGAGAATGTCACCGTTGCTAATCATGAAATAGGATTGCACATTTATGATTCTTCTGGGAACGTTTTGCGAAACAATAATCTCATAAATAACACGTTCAACCTAAGAACTTACGGGTTGTATTTATCTCATTTCTTACATGATATAGATAGCTCCAACCTTGTTGATGGAAAAAAAGTTTATTATTGGATAAACGTGCATGACAAGGCGTTTCCGTTGGACGCAGGATATGTTGCAGCCATAAACTGTAGCAATATAACTGTCAGGAATCTAGAATTGACCAACAACTTTGCAGGCGTACTGTTAGCATACACAAATGATGCTCTTATATACAATGTGACATGCCAAAGAAATGAGCAAGGAATCCGCGTCCTTTGCTCAAATAATAACGTTATCATAAATAGTTCATTTTGTTCGAATTGGTCGGGAATTTCATTAAGCACATCTTCTAATAATACCATATCTGGAGATGTGGTTGAATCCAACGAATTTGGAATATACGCATCTTATTCAGACCTTTTATCTGCATATTCTGTGAACAACACGGTTTTAGGAAATGTCATTACTCATAACAATAAAGGAATTTTCCTCGATAAATCTTCAGACAATGAAATATTCAACAATGAGATTGCTAGCAACGCCCTAGGCATAAGCCTCTATGGGTCAGGAAATAACACTTTTTATCATAATAGCTTTACAAATAATACGAAAAACGTTGATTTCATGGCTTATATTGGTTCGCAAGTCACGAATAAGTGGGACATAGGTTATCCGCTCGGGGGAAACTATTGGAGCGACTATGCTGGGTTTGACTTGTACTGTGGTCCATGGCAGAATGAAACTGGCAGCGACGGTGTAGGGGATACTCCATACGTGATTGATGAGGATAATCGAGACGACTATCCTATTATGCATCCGTATGGCTCTATTCGTAATGTCGACACTGGTCTAGCTTATCTCACGATACAATCCGCAATCAATGCTCCCACAACTTTCGAGGGAGATACAATCTTTGTTAAAAGCGGGGTGTACGATGAGCGTGTAACTGTTAATAAGACCATATCGCTGATAGGGGAAAAAAGAGGTTCTACGACAATTGAAACAGGGTCGGAGTATGACGCAATTACAATAATTGCATGTAACACTACTCTAAGCGGCTTTATGATTACGAACAGAGGAACGCTTGCACTTTCAAGCGGGATAAGGCTTATCAACGCTTCGTACAACGTTATACAAGATAACATAATTACAGGAAAGTTCGTCGGTACAAAAATAGAAAACGGTTCCTCAGGCAACGTGATCCAGAATAATATTATTAAGAATAATCGGTACGGTATTTTTATTAAGCGTCAATCCAACGGAAACACTTTGCGGAACAATTCCATTATGAATAACTATTGGAACGGCATCGAATTGGCTTACTGTGAAAGAAATATTATTGAAGCCAACACTATTTCTGGCAATGGAGCCTATGGTTTGGAAATTCCGATATACACTGCATCGTATAACAATATCATTTTTCACAACAATTTCTTGAATAACTCATGGAACAATCCCTTTGGAGCTCATGCGTCTGACTTTTTTTCTAACATGTGGAACATTGATGGCGAAGGCAACTATTGGGACAATTATAGCGGGGTAGACGAGAATCAAGATGGAATAGGAGACGTACCTTATGTCATTTATGATGGGCAGCAAAAAGTCTCTGATCAATATCCCTTGATGGGAAGATTTTCGCTGTTCGAGGCTTTCAACTGCTCTGTTTCGGTTATTTCAAGCTCTGCGATTACGAATGTAGAATTTAAATTTGTGTATCCTAATGGAGAGATGTTGCTTGATGTAAGAGAAGAAAGTTCCCTTGCAGGATTCGTCAGAATATGCATTCCTCGGATGCTCCTAAATGGTCCGTACTATGTTGTGTTGGACAAAGAAGTAATAAATTTTCCATGTGTGAAGGAGCTTCCGACTTCAAATGAAACACTTTTGTATCTTTACGTTTCATATGCACAGGGGGAGCATTGGATAGAAATTTACGGCGTCACTGAAGTACCTGAGTTGCCTAGAATCTTTTTGGTCTCGGTTTTTTTAATTGCCTTTTTTTTAGCTTGTATAAGAAAGTATCGAAAAACAGTTTTTAGATTCTAATAGCTTTACACAGCATGGAGAACACTATGTTTGAGCTGATTATACAAGCCAAAAACTTAAGTTTTCCCATGTTATTTATCAATTTGGGAGTTTCTATGGCTGTATCCGACAAGTGGGTTTGGATAACTGTATTTTCAGTGGTGCTGGTTATAGTTGTTCCGTTGATTGTTATATGGGGAATCTTGAATATGCCCCCTGAACTCCGATTAATTGCAACATTAGGAATAGTAGTGCTTTGGGCAGTGGTTTCTGGATATAAAGACTGGGTTATTTCAAAGCGTCAAGAGGCCGAAAAGCCTCCTGTCTGAGGCGTAATTGATAAATGTGTTTTATTCCGTCTTGAGAGCCCCAAGAAACACCGCTATCAGCAGTGCGATTGAACTCAGAAGAAGCATCATCAAAGCAGAGCCAGCTGTAAACTCTATTCTAATACCTGGGACCTGTATTGCAGGGGTTATCAGCAAATAGTTTAAGAGCAGGTATGGTATTGAAACGAAGAGCGCTGTGCCAAGGGCTTTCCCCCTTGAAATGTCCAACGTTTTTTCTAATGCAAAAACAAGGATGATGAATGCCCAGAGGCGAGATATGTAAATGAGAATTAGGGGCCAGGAAATAGGAATCATGAAATATTGATGCGACAAGGATAAATCGGGTTCGTTTGGAAACATTAGCGGCATGAGTATTAGCAGACTTTCAGGAACATAGACATACGCTGAAAAACTGGATGCTTGGGTAAAACTAACGTTTCTGTTGGTGAGTTTGACTCCTAAAATGAAGACAAGAACTGAAAGAGTAAGCCATTTTATAATTCCAGTAGTTATGGATGCTATGGATGATACACAAACTGAGATATCGGTGTAAAGTGCTCCCCGAAGCAAAATATTTGATGCCGCTTGAATATTGGGCGTACTTGGTCCAATAGGATATATCCTGTCTAAGTTGTAGGAATATAGGCTGGTGCCAAGACCACTTAGTAAGGCGACAATAATAACTGTGACAGCAGCAATATGTAAGCTGCGTGGATTATCAGTTATGTTTTCAAAAATCTCTGGTTTAAACCTTAAATTGTTGATGATTTTTCCGACAAAAGTTTCCTTGAAGGGTTTCGGAAACTCGGTTCCATAAAAACCCGCAATTACTCCTATTATTGCACCTATGTAAAAACCTCCGCCCATCGGGATGCTCAAAAGAGAAAGTATTACTATCCATATACCCAGACGTTTTTGGAGCGTGGGGCGAAAGTAAATCCCAAAGGTACTAATGGGAAGCAAAGCTGAAAGAAAAAGCCAAAAGTATACCCAACCGTTCTCGACAAAGCCTGGAAAACCGAAAACCACTCTACCCCAGAATGTGCCAGTGTTCCAAATAGCATCAATTGATGTTGCAGAAAAGGATGAGATAACGATGGGTGCGTTGTTTGACGCTATCCATGCACCATTGGCAATTATTAAAATGGAACCAATGAGCAGGGCTAAAAATGTTTCTGTGGCTGTTCTAGTTTTCAGCATGGGTTATTCCTTTGGTCTATCTTTCTCTGTTGGCGTTTATTTAAGTTTTTACTCACTTATGTGTCATATGTAGGCAAAAGCTTAAATGGTATTCTCTTTTTACAATTGTTAGGGTATGTTTATGGGGCTTAGACGTTTCATCGCTAGGCGGCTCGTAAACTCGATTGTGCTTTTGCTGTTGGTAGTCATCGCAAATTACGTCATTTTCATGCGTATGCCGGGCGATCCGGCAGCCTTTCTGATGGCAGCGTGGAGTAAGGAGAGTGCTGAACAGAGGATTGCCCACGAAGAGGCGTTGAATCAGCTGTGGGGCCTACATGATCCCTGGTACCTTCAGCTCTTAAAGTACATGCGCAATCTGTTGACGTGGAATTTCGGAATTGAAATAGCTGGAAGGCGACCCATAGGGCTTATAATGTCTCAGAAGGTTCAATACACGATCCTTTTGCTTGGTCTTTCAACGTTTCTGTCCATAGTCATTGGCGTAGTTCTCGGCATTATGGTCATCCAACGGAGGGGCTCTCTCTGGGACAGTCTATCCGTCGTCACGTCCTTGATTCTTGGCTCGCTGCCGACCTTTTGGATAGGGCTCATATTACTGTGGTCTTTCAGTAGCTCGCTAGGGTGGCTTCCGGGTGCACATGCTTTTCCTGAAGGTTGGGCGGTGTTGGGCGTTCCAGTTCCATACACGACAAGCATGACGTATTCCACCGATGCCTTTAGAATGGTCTTTTCATTGAACTCTGCGCAAACGTGGGCGCTTATATGGGGGTATCTTTCCCACCTGATTCTGCCACTGGCAACACTAACCATATTCTCTTTTGGATCATGGTTGTTGCTTACCAGAGCCACTATGCTAGAAACGATAACGGAAGACTATATTGTCACAGCGAGAGCCAAGGGTCTGAGCGAGAGAGCCGTGCTCTACAAGCACGCCTTCAAGAACGCATCTCTGCCAATAATAACAAGCGCTGCTATGGCCTTTGGCTTCGTGTTATCTGGCGCGATAATCACCGAGACCGTATTCTCCTATCCGGGCATCGGTGGATGGATTTGGGAGGCCATACAATATCGTGATTATCCTGTCTTAATGGCCGTCTTCTACGTCATCTCGCTCTGTGTAATAGTCGGAAACATTGTTGCTGATCTCTTATACGGTGTTATTGACCCAAGGATCAAATACGGGTGACATCAAGTAAGGGCGATGCTAATGGAAGCCAAAAGGGCTAAACCGAGCAAGTGGTCTTTCACGGCGAAAAGATTCGCAGGATTCGTCAAGGTATTCCTAAAGAACAGAAGGGCCACGGTCGGGTTAGCGATTATTTTCGGATTTGCCTTCATAGCTGTCGCTGCGCCTCTCTTCACCCCCTTAGACGCTCTAGGCAGCGATCCAACGTTTCAAGGGTATGTAGCGGGGAAGATGGCCGCCCCAGCATGGCTCAGGCAACTACCGTCTTTGCTGGGTGGAAATCCAACATTAAGCGAGAATGTGCAAGTTGTAAAGGATCCCGGGTCTCCAAGATTATCGACTGAAGGAGGGGGACTAAATCTCACTGAGTCAGCAGAAGGTGTTGTTGATGTTCGCTTTGTTGATGATGTTGGGTATCCCTATCTCGTTCCTGGTATGAGGTATCCCAACGCGGACGGCTCACTTGCCGTCACATTTTCGAGGGGTAGCGGGTCTGTTCTTAATGAGGCGAGTGTGTGGATCTTTACAGATTTTGACTACTCCTATTCAGGCATTCCAGGAATTGTCATTGGGAATAGCGAGTTCCTAGTAAACGGCACAGAGAGGGTTGAGTGGCATCCTGAGGAGCAATGGTATATTATTCGATTTGACAACGGGGGGAAATTGGCTATAAATAGCAGCGTCACGATTGTAACCAATACGGCGCGGGATTTATACATAGCAGCGTCAACGAACATAACTAACTACTTTGGGGCTTCCCGCATATCGAAAGAAAGCTCTGCATATCAATGGAAAGACCAAGGATACAATAACTGGACAGAATGGCTAAACGGCACAGAAACGCTAACCAACCACTGGGATTCTATGGCGTGGGCCGTGAGTGAAGGAAGCCTAAGTGAAAAGACGGGGGAAGGCAACGAAACATATCACTGCTTCATGAACAACACAAAAATCTGCGATCCAAACATATATTCGGTGCGAAATTGGACAAAAATATCTACGATGTTAACAAAAGATTGCTCTCCGGGAACTACAACAATATATGTCGATTCAGTGAAAGGATTCGAAGAAGGAGGTTCCATTATTATTGGAAGCGCCGGTGAAGAAGAGATAAACCTAATAAAAAGTATAAATGCCACAGGAAACTCTTTTAAGCTTTATCAACCTCTTCTAGTTGCCCATTTGTCGGGTGAGCCAGTAACCCTTGAGAAGCAGAAACTTGTCCTATTTGACAATTTGGTAATTCCCCCAAAGAGTATAGTTTGGGTTCTCGTTTGCACTGTGATAAAAAACGTTGACAACGTCTACCAGCTTAAAGTGGAGTCCAATTTCGCGACCGGAGTATTCCGTGAAGGATTGAATTATCCATTTTCGGGGTGGACGTCTCAAATGATATCTGGTGACTGGACGATTTTTAGGAAGTCTGAATTTTTACATGTTCCTGTGAGAGTCAGAGTTTTTCTAGGATCCGTAAGCCAGCAGGTTGAGAACATGCGCACGCTTTTCCCGGTCTTTGGTCAAACGCCAAAAGGTTTTTCAGCAAATGCAGTCACAAAAGACATTACGATCACAAGTGTTTTTTCAGGAGATGCGGGCAACGATTATTGGATACTTTCGCGAAACAGCAGATATACCTTCGTATCACTCATGCAGTCTGAGCTTCCAGCAAACATCCAAAGCATGTTCCCGGCAACGCCTGGTCGCTATCGATACGGTGTCGAAATCACTTTCATAGACACGGCAAACATAAATGAAAACGTGTCGACAACCGTTTACGTGGATGACTTTGCAATGAATCTGCTAGGCACATCCTACGGTCTACTCGGCACAGACCAGTATGCTCGAGACCTGTTCTCTCAGCTAATTTATGGCACCAGAATATCTCTCTACATAGGTATTCTAGTAGCCGTTTTGAGCGTATCCATAGGGCTTGTGGTAGGTTTGGTTTCAGGTTATGTAGGTGGAGCGGTTGACGAAGGACTCATGAGATTCAACGACTTTTTGCTCGTATTGCCTGGATTACCATTATTGATTGTGCTTGTTGCAGTTCTAGGTGCAAAAATCGAGAATCTGATAATACTGCTCGGTCTGCTCGGCTGGATGGGTTTTGCGAGAGTAGTAAGGTCTCAGGTTCTCTCTTTAAAGGAAAGACCATTCATCGAAGCTGCAAAGGCTGCCGGAGCGGGAACTGGTCACGTAATTGTTAGGCATGTCATGCCGAATGTTATGTCTCTAGTTTACGTGTCCTTGGCCACCACTGTTCCAGGAGCTATAACTGCGGAGGCTGCCCTGGCGTGGCTGGGGTTCTACGATCCATCACGTATGTCATGGGGAAGAATGTTGCATGAAGTTTTTCTGGCTGGAGCAACCCGCGCATGGTGGTGGATAGTTCCTCCGGGTGTGTGCATAGCGGCAATAGCCACGGCTTTTATCTTGCTGGGTTACGCTTTAGACGAAATCCTGAATCCAAGGCTGAGAATGCGAAAATAGATTCTTTCTTATTTCAAAGTGTACTCTGAAACTATCTCATCCAGCTTTCGACGGAAATCTTCTTCGAGTTTTTGATAGAACTCACTTGATTCCAATTCTTTTTTGAGAAGCATCCCCCCGCCAAAGAGAGGGATCAACGAAACATAAATCGGTGACTTGAAACGAGAAATTGCAGCAGTTTCAAATTTAACCGTCAAACTGTCTATTTTTTGGGAAATTGTTACTTTGACTTTTCTCGATCTCTCGCTCGCTGAGCGTCGATGGGCAACTATGCAAACGTTGTCATTTGACTTATCTATTTCAGTTTCGAAGTTTCGTTCCCTAAAGAACTCCTCAAGTCTTACCGCTACGTTATCGGTGGCTACTTTCTTATTTTTCCATTGGTATTCCAATGCTTCTCACCTTTTGAAGACACACAGAGTATTAAAAAATTTTCGGTTAACTTTGGGTAGAATCCGCATTATCCAAAAGGTTAAATATGATTTGTTGTAGTTTTTAAACTCGTCAAGGGTTAAAAAATGTCTCTGCTCAAGGTTGATGAGCTCAAAACATACTACACCACGCTACGTGGCGCAGTAAAAGCAGTGGACAGCGTGAGTTTTACTGTGGAAAAAGGTGAGGCAACAGGACTTGCTGGTGAATCCGGCTGTGGCAAAACAACTGTAGCGTCATCTATACTCAGAATATTGCCTTCAAATGGTAGGATCATTGGCGGAAAAATTTTGTACAAATCTTCGATAGACATAGCGAGGCTTGACGAAGAGGTTATGCGCACTGATATTCGTTGGAAGGAGATTTCAATAGTTTTTCAGGGTGCCATGAATGCTATGAACCCTGTCTTCAAAGTCGGCGATCAAATAGTAGAGGCCATTACTCTTCACGAGCCCGGTGTCAGCAGGAAAGAGGCTTTAGACAGAGCTCAAAAACTGATGGAACTTGTGGGAGTTGAGCCTTCAAGGGTAAACAACTATCCACATGAATTTAGCGGGGGCATGAAGCAACGCGCCATGATCGCTATGGCGTTGGCTTCCAACCCATCTCTCTTCATTGCGGACGAGCCAGCCACAGCTTTAGATGTTATTGTGGCGGCGCAGGTGTTGAAACTTTTAAAAGAGCTAAAGACGAAACTAGGTCTGGGTATGATTTTAATCACTCATGATCTTTCAATAATAGCAGAGTTATGTGAGAAAGCAGTCATCATGTATGCTGGAAAAATCGCCGAATGTGGAGATGTCGTTGCAGTTTTTAAGAAGCCTATGCATCCCTACACTCAAGGGTTGATGGGCTCGTTTCCATCGATTGACGCTAAAGAGCGGATGCGGATGGTTTCCATTCCAGGAACACCTCCAGATCTTCTAAGTCCACCTACTGGGTGCAGGTTTCACACACGCTGCAAGTTTGCTATGGATGTATGCAAAAAGGAGGAACCCGCGTTTATGGAGTTGGAGAAGGGACATTATGTGTCTTGTCACCTGGTCATGGCACTCTATGAAGGGAAGAAATGGTAGGTGTCAAGATTGGGCGAGACTCTAATTAAAGTTGAGAATCTGAAAAAATGGTTTCCGCTGAAAATGGGTTTTTTCCAGAGTGTTCTCTCTAAACAAGTTCTCTTCGTGAGGGCAGTTGACGACATAAGTTTTGAAGTGAAACGTGGGGAAATTTTCGGCCTTGCCGGAGAGAGTGGAAGTGGAAAGACCACCACTGGCAGAGTCTTACTTAAATTGACTGAGGCCACAGGTGGCAAGGTATTTTTTGAAGGCAAGGATATCACTTTTCTGTCCGAAAAGGAGTTTAAGCCCCTACGCAGAAAATTGCAGATAATTTTTCAAGATCCCTATGAGTCGCTTAACCCTCTGATGACTATTCGAAGCATAGTAGAGGAACCGTTGATAATTCAAGGCATTGTTGGAAAAGACATGGAGGAAAAGGTTTACAAAGCCCTAGAAGACGTGGAGTTAATACCCCAGGAAGAGTTTCTTTTCAGATTTCCTCATGAGCTGAGTGGAGGGCAGCGCCAAAGGGTTGCTGTTGCTAGGGCTTTAGTCTTGGATCCTGAATTTGTTGTTGCGGATGAACCAGTTTCGATGTTAGATGTATCTATTCGCGCTGAAGTGCTCAATTTAATGGTTGGGTTGCAGGCGAAACGCCATGTCTCATTCTTGTATATCACTCACGATTTGGCTTTGGCTAGACATGTATGTGACAGGTTGGCAGTCATGTATCTGGGTAAAATAATGGAGGTGAGCGATGTTGATCAGCTCGTAAACAATCCCTTACATCCTTATACACGGGCTTTAATAGGCGCTGTTCCCGTTCCTGATCCAACCTCAAGGCGGGTCGAAGTTCAAGTGAAGGGGGAGATTCCGAGCCCTGTCAATCCCCCGTCTGGTTGTAGGTTTCACACAAGATGTCCCGTGTACATCGGCGATGTTTGTAGAGAGGTGGAGCCTCCTTTGGTTGAAGTTGAGAAGGGGCATTTTGTGGCGTGTCACCTTCACCATAAATGACACTTTGAATCTTTCGGTTTAACGTTCGTTGGCTTTTTCAGCGTTCAGTTCCTGGACTCTTTTTGTGGAACAATGTTCCATAAAACTTTTAAATCGGAGTGTATTTTGACTATAGTGCAGAAAGAGAGAGGAGATAGAAAATGTACAAGAAAATATTAGTTGCTTTAGCATTTTTAGCAATGTTTTCAATGCTGCTTAACTCGGTTTTCGCTTGGAGCTATCCTAACGGTACGAGTGACTCAAAAGTTGAATATTTTGGTCCGAGAGCTGATCAGCTGTTGATTCATCTTTACGCGTCTTCGATTTCAGAGTGGGAAACCGGTCTTCAAACAGGAGAAATTGACATCACCGACTGGCCACTAGACCAAGCACACTACAACACGTACACTACGGCCCCGAAAAACGCCACCATTGCCGTTTTGGGCTATGGGGCAGAATTCGGCCTGTACTTATTTGACTTGAACCAAAACAATAACACACTCCTTGGTAACGACGCGAACGGCTGGACAACTACGCCGAACCCTGTTTATCCAAACCCAATGGGCTACAGCGTGAGTGAGAGTGGCATCTTGCACGACAACGGCTGGTACCTCAGAGCAGCGATAGTTCACTGCGTCGACCGAGACGCGGTTGTGAGCTATATAGGCACTGCCACTGCTGTGCCGTGCTACGCGTTGCTTCCACCCTGCTACGGCAAATACAGCGACCCAGCCATAGGCCCAACCGACCCGGACGTCAAGTACGACCCTGGGCTTGCTTCACAAATACTCAACAACAGCAACATGTTCCCATACGACCCGGTTAGTGGCTGGCGATATTGGGACCGCAACAAAAACGGTCACAAAGACGCTGGTGAAGCCTTCAGTATCAAGTTGTTTATTCGAAACGACGACCCCAACAGACAAAACGCTGGAGACCTGCTGGCCGCTGAGCTTTCACGTGCAGTTCCCCTGGTCAGAATACCGCACACTGTGACATACGGCGACATATCAGCTGCAAGGATTCAGGTCATGGCGAACAAAGACTTCCACATTTACACGGGTGGTTGGAGTCTCGGCACCACTCCTGACAGCATAATTTTGTGGAACTGGGACTTCTACTGGCACCCGGGCAGACCATACAACTACGCTGGATGCAACAAGGACGTCTTCAACACTGCCAGCTACGGAGTGATGTACGCCAACGATCAGGCGGACGCAGTCTACAACGCGTTAATCGCCCAGGACTATTTCGCAGAAGCTGCCATGGGCGCCCCCATATACTCTGTTTCAGGCTACAAGGCTATGAGCCGAACAGACGTTGGCCCGCTTGGAAATGGCGAAAAATGGTATGGCGTAGTTAACTGGCAGGGCTACGGAATTGACAACTACTATTCGTTCCTGAACATGCACACATCCTGCCACGAGAACGGCGGAGTCATCGATTACGGCTTCAAAACCACGGACCTCCGACAGCTCAACCCCATATACACGGAGTGGCTGTGGGACAACACTGTGCTTGGCTTAATAGGATACGAGAGCCTTCTCGCCATGGACCCGTACACGCTGGCGCTTTCACCGTGGATCACCAAGGCTTTCAGCGTATCAACATACACGCACCCAGTGTATGGAACGTGCACAAAAGCCACCTTTACTATGCGTGACGACATCTACTGGCAAGACGGCGTAAAGATCAGCATCGCAGACGTCTACTTCACCTTCGTCGAGATGAAACAGTTACTTGCAGCAGGCGGCTATCCGCCTCCGTGGTGGTACAGCAACGTAATGGACATCCTAAGCTTCAGCATCCTAGACCCCATGAACTTCGAGGTGCTCCTAGACGTCAAGAGCATATGGGCGATATACTGGATTGGTGGCAACCGCGTCATGCCCAAACACATATGGTACCCGATCGTTACAGGCGCCACAGCGCCAAAGAGCGGCAAGCCGTGGGATCCAACAACATTCGCCCCCGATCCGAACCTGATAGCCTCAGGACCTTGGCGACTGGCCAGCTATGTGTCATTCTCTCATATACTCTTAGACGCCAACACGCCGGGCAGCATCGTTGACACGGGCATAAAAATCGACGAAAACGCAAACAGCGTTCCCGTAACGTCACCCATAGGATTCTTCAATTACTATCCAAAGTACATTGACATCCACGCCGACAACTACAAGAGCAAAATCAGCCCCGGATACACGAAGAAATGGGCACTGGTGAACCTAACAGCGACAGATCTCAACCTGCTCAAAGAATCATACACGTTTATGTACGACGGTCCTGCAACCGATCCTGTGGGCAAAACCATCACATTCGTGAACCCCTACGAGCCTACTCAACCTCCTTGCACATGGCAGATAATGGCTTGGATAGACCAGACGCCAGACGGCATACTAGACGTTTGCGACCTAATCCAAGTGCAACCTGTCCCTCCGCCAGCAGACCCAACTCAAGTCATATGGCTCCACATCCAAGCGATTACTCCACCACCGCCTGCACCAGCACCTTATGTGCTGACGGTTGGCCAAGTGCTAGAATCCGAGAAGACCGTGCTCATTGACGGCGTTCCGCTAGCGGAAGACTTCTATGGAACCCCGTACACATGGCCAGTGCACGAGTTTGAGAAGCCAGGCATTCCGATAGTTGAAACATTCACGCTGAACCTCACAGGATCACATGTTGCCACGCTTCAAAAACACATCATAACAAAATGGCTCCTGTGCAAGAACAACGCCCTCGTGCTAAGCCCATATTACTGCCACACGCTCACTGCTAATTGGCCAATTTACGTGACAATCAAGGAAGACATAGGTGGCCTTTGGTACGACACATGGCACACCGTCAAAGAGGTTCCAGCACCAGACATCAAGGTTGACATTAAAGACGTAGCCACGGCAGCAAAGGCTTTCGGTTCATACCCAGGCCACGCGAAATGGAACACAGTTGCCGACATCAACCTCGACTACAAAATCGACATCAAAGACATTGCAGCTATCGCAAAGAAATTCGGATGGATAGGCGGTCAATAGGTTAAACTATCCTCCCAATAAAATTTCCCTTTTTTTCTTTAGTTTTTAAAGCAATATGAAAAAGACGCTTCCAAACTGTTCACTCACTAGTTTTATCCATTTTATCAATGTTTTTTGTTCGAAAAGATGCCTTGCCAGATTTTATCCAGTCACGTTTTAATCATAATTAAACCTGCAGATTCAAAAGCTACAGTCAAACTATGCGATGTTTCAGACCTTTTTTGCTTATCAGGTTAAACTTTATGTAGATGATTCGATTCTATCAATCAATCGTGCCTAGCGTCTCAGCTGGGATCCGCAATGGGTTTTTATGGAGAATCGACAGCTTAAAATTGCAGTTTCGTTGGTTTACATGGTACTAAAGAGGAGAATAAAGAAGAAACATGAGATTTGCTTAGAAGAATAATTTAACTAAACATCAAGATTTTTTGAGTTTTAATTTGCCAGTTTTTCTTTTAGAAAAGCTTAAGAACTAATAGATAAACTATTCAAGTAAGGTGAAAAAATTGAATTTCCATTTTAGATCAAAGAGAAAAGGACTAATGCTTCTCAGCTTGTTGCTTGTTGTTGGCATGGCGTTCAGAGCGACACCATCAACATGGGCTCAAACAACCAAAGTAAAAGTTATTAATCCCGCAACTGGAGACGGCAACTTCACAATGTATGGACATTCTGTGGGTACTCGCTTTAATGCCACAGCATGGGTTTATAATGTTACGGACCTTTTCGCTTACCAGGTGAAATTATACGTCGACGACACTTTGCTGAATATTACTAGGGCTTGGCGTCCCACCTGGGATACCCATTGGGTTTATTATGGAAAATCAACAGTTGGTCTAGAACCCAGCTTTTACGATCTTGACAGTGATGGAAGCAATGAAGGCGTTCTAGTCGGCGACTCCTCGTATACGTATACGTTCAATGGCGACGGTCTGTTAGCGGTGATAGAATTTCAAATTCTCTACGTTCCTTCATCTGGTAATGTTTCATGCAACTTAAACATCACCAATGTAGACACAACCCTATTAAACTCTAATTTAAATGACATTGTAACAGGTAAAACTAGCGGCTACTATATTATTCCAGAGTTCATGATGCTTACGCTGTTGTTTGCGATGGTTGCAGTGACGTCGGCTGTTGTGGTTGTTAAGAAGTGTAGGTTGAAAATAGCGAAATAACCTTTTTTTTATTTTTTAGAAATAGTGTTATAACCGTTTGAACTGTAGTGTTGACGGCGGTTTGTATAGAAGATAATTCCAGAACATTTAAATCTGGAAACATACTAAATCTTTATTGCTTAAAGGAGAAGGGAGAAAAGAAAAATGAGAAGTAAAATAGTTGCGTTAATGGCTCTTATGCTTCTAGTCAGCATGCTGCCAATGTTCCAAATGGCTTCATCAGCATCTGAAGCAATTTGGGTTGAGCCAGCAAGCAGTCCGCCAACGGCGACACCGTACGTCGGCTATAAATGGAATGTAACAGTATGGATAACGAGCTACAATAACCCCAACGTCTTCGCCTACCAAGTTAAACTCTTCCAAAACGAAGACACGTCAGGGATCAACATCACAAACGCGTGGACTTCTGTGGGCAATCCAAACGACATATTCACAGGAAGGGGAACAGTCAATCCAGCGCCAACCCTTTATGATACTGACCTTGACGGAATAAATAATGCGGTGTTAGTCGGCAACTCATTACTGGGCGGAGCGGGAGAGATACCGCCACCGGAGCCAGCACTGCTCGCAGTAATCGAATTCCAAATCCTAAGGGCACCTGGGAAATATGAGACTCTTTCAACAGCACTTAACATTACCAATGCTGACACGTACGTCTTAGCTGACACATTAGTCTCGCGCGATCCCATTAAGACTAGCGGCACTTACACTTGGGCTTGGACACCGCCAACAACCAACCCCGACGTGGCAATAAGGCCCGAGGCTAAGAGTTTCGACCAATACCACAACTGGAACGGCACAGTGTTTCCCGAAGAGGTTCACATAGAAAACCTAGACATTTTATGGGCACTTCACAACGCCA
>Ga0315282_10003580_pt1 | contig 27845 bp, 23 predicted proteins | sample YL17G07_20_MG_FD_203693 | JGI IMG/M metagenome (GOLD analysis project Ga0315282, IMG submission 203693) | Sediment microbial communities from Yellowstone Lake, YNP, Wyoming, USA - YL17G07_20 | ecosystem: Environmental > Aquatic > Freshwater > Lake > Sediment | place: USA: Wyoming | collected...
GCACGCTCACAACCCCAAATCCGAGCCTTCCACGATAAATTCCAATATGCCAAAATTTATACAGACAACGAATTGGATATCCAGCCTGTGGTGGTCGAATAGGAGTGTATAAATGCCCGGATTGCAGGTAGCAGGCGTGGGCCTCTCCACGATCGATGTGCTGGCTCGCCTGGAGGAGATGCCGACCTGGCAGAAAGGCGCCTTCCTGGGGGAAATTAGCTTCGACGGCGGCGGGCCAGTTGGCACGGCGCTGGCGGCAGCCGCCCGCCTGGGAGTGCGGACAGGTTACGTGGGCATTTGTGGCAACGACGAGGCCGCCAACCTCAAGCTGCTCTACCTGACCCGGGACGGGGTCGATACCAGCCGGGTGGTGACGCGCCCGAGACCCGAGAACCAATTGGTGCTGGTATTTGTGCAGCAGTCCAGCGGAGAGCGGGTCTTTGGCCTGATAAAGGATATGGATGATGCGCTTAAACCGGAAGAGTTGGACCGAGACTACATCACCTCCGCTGATTACCTGCACATGGATGGTTACCACCAAAAAGCGGCGCTGCAAGCGGCATGCTGGATGCACGCCGCCGGTAAGAAAGTGATGCTGGACGCGCCCCGCAGCGGAGCTGACCTGCGCAATGTGATCGGCGAGCTGGTTGAAGCCTGCGATGTGCTGATCGGCGGCTCAGGCGTGTGCCAGGCATTGAGCGGCAAGCCCAATTTCTGGGATGCGGGCGAGGCTGTGCTGCGCATGGGGCCGCAGGTGGTCGTGCAAACCGAGGGTGAAGAGGGCAGCAAGACCCTCACGGCGAGCGAGCACTTCCACACCCCGGCCTTCCAGGTGGAGGTGGTAGATACCACCGGCGCTGGAGATGTCTTCCACGGCGCTTATCTGGCCGGCCTGGTCAGGGGTTGGGACTTGCGCCAGACGGCCAGGTATGCCTCGGCGGTGGCAGCTCTCAAGTGTATGCACCTGGGCGGTCGCCGCGGCGCTCCCCACGAACCTGAGGTGCGGGATTTTTTAAAGCAAAGGGGGGTGGAAATTTGACAGGTTGGCAGGAATAGGAAAAATTTTTCTTTAGATAAGGATTAATCTTATGCCTCTTATTTCTATCAAATCCGAAATGGTGAAGGCCAGGGAAGGGCGCTATGCCATCCCGCTGTATGACGTGTTCGAGATGCAGGGAGTCGAAGGGGTGATGGATGCCCTCGAGGAAAAACGCGCTCCCACCATTATGGCGATCTATTCACCGTATGCTGTGCTGCCCAATGCCCGCGCCCTGGCAGCTTATATCCGCACGCGCGCGGCGGATTGCGATGTACCGATATCGCTGATGCTCGACCACGGCGCCAGCGTGGAGCTGTGCCTGAAGGTGCTGGAATACGGCTTCATGGATGTTATGTACGATGGGTCCAGCCTGCCGATCGAGCAGAATATTAGCAACACCCGCCGGGTGGTGAAGGAAGCGCATGCCCGCGGCGCCGCGGTCGAGGCCGAGCTGGGACACGTTGGCCAGGGCGACGAGTATGATACCTACGGCGGCCAGCGGGCCGGGTTCACCGACCCGGCAGCGGTCGAGTACTTTGTGAAGCAAACCGGGGTGGATTTCCTGGCGATTGCTTTCGGCAATGCCCACGGCCTGTATAAGGGCGAGCCGCAGCTCGACCTGGAGCTGGTCATGGAAATCCGGGCGCGCGTGTCGGTCCCGCTGGTCATGCACGGCGGCACCGGGCTGTCAGACGAACAGTTCCGCTCCGCCATCGCCGCCGGCATTTGCAAGATCAACTTTGCCACCGCCATCCTGAACGGGGCGGTCGAGAATATGCGCACGGCAGCCGCGGCTGAAAAAGCCAGCATGTTTGACATCACCGCCGGCATCCGCACCTCATATTACCAGTGGTGCGCCCGGCTGTACGACGTGTTCGGCGCGAGCGGAAAAGCCTAGTTTTCGTATTACCCCATGCCTATGCTGCTCGCCCGTGCCCGCGCTGTCCAGCAGGAGTACCCCAGGCAGTTCTGGGTGCTTTTTTTCGGCTCGCTGATCAATAACGCTGGTAGCGGGCTGGTCTTCCCCTTCCTCAGCCTGTACCTGACCCGCCAGCTCAAGTTCAGCATGATCGAGGTGGGCATTGCCTATGCCGCCTTTGCGGTGACCTCGGTCATTTCACAGGTGGCGGGCGGCTCGCTGGCCGATTGCTGGGGGCGCAAACCGGTCATGCTGGTCGGCCTGTTGGGCAGCGCGGCCGGGACGCTGTTGTTTGCCTGCACCAGCCTGCTCGATCTCAGCTCGACCGCCCAGCGCTGGGGCTGGGTAGCCGTCATTGTCCTGGTGATGGGGTTGACCAACAGCGCCTTTGGCCCGGCGGCCAACGCCATGATCGCCGACCTGGTAGGTGGCGAAAAGCGCCAGCAGGCTTACGGGCTGCTGCGGGTGGTACAGAACCTGGGCCTGTCGATCGGCCCGGCGGTGGGCGGGTTCATTGCCCATTTTTCGTATTTTGCCCTGTTCAGCGTGGCGGCAGCTTCCTCGCTCCTTTACAGCCTGGTCCTGGCATTGTACTCGCGGGAAACCCGCCCGCAGGCTGCCCGGCCTGAGGTGTCTGCCGCCAGTGTTCCGGCGGCTGGCGCGGGTTTCCGCCATGTGCTGGTGGATTGGTCCTTCATGGCATTCTGCGGACTGGTGTTCATCTCGCAGGTGGTCTATTCGCAGATGAACACCACCCTGCCGGTCTACCTGAACCGGGACTTTGGTGTCAGCGAGCAGTGGTACGGGCTGTTGATGAGCCTGAATGCGCTGCTGGTGGTGCTGTTCCAGTTCCCGCTCACCCGCCACACCTCACGCGTCGACAAATCGGTGATGATGGCGCTGGGCAACGGCTTTTATGCCATCGGGTTCGGCATGTTCGCCTTTATCAGCGGGATGCCGCTGTTCTTCCTGGCGCAGGCCACCTGGACGCTGGGCGAGATGCTCGCCGTGCCGGTGGCGCAGGCGCTGGTGGCCGATTTTGCGCCGGAGGTGATGCGCGGGCGCTATATGGGCGTCTATGGGGTGGCGACGGCGTTCGCCTTTGGCCTCGGCCCGCTGCTAGGCGGCATGCTGATGGACGGCCTGGGCGGCAGGTATATCTGGTACGCTGCCATCCTGCTGGATGGACTGGTGCTGCTGGGCTTCCTGGCGCTGCGCGATGTGTTCAAACGAAGGGCGATGGGTTGACCTGGAAGCTAGGTTTTCCTAAAAACCTTGCGAAGGTCCCAAAAAGCGGGGATGATCCCCAAAAAGCGGGGATGATCAAGAAACCTTCGCAAGGGTGACGACAGGATGTTCAGAATACACAGGGTGGTGAAGATTCTAAAGATATTTTGATCCTGTGATCCTATGCACCCTGTGCATCCTGTGATCCTATGCATCCTGTGCATCCTGTTAATTTTTATAAGAAACTGCAATTCGATACAGACTTCTGTTTCGTAATTGATAGGGGAAATTATCGAAAGATGAATAGCCCGAAACTCCACAGGTCTATGAACCAGTGGGTGATGATCAGCGGGACCAGGTTGCGCTTTTTGAGATAGTAGAAAGTAGCCATGACCCCCAGGATAAAGGTCACAAACAGCTTATCTACCAGGAAAACGCCATGGATCAGGCAGAACGAAAACGAAGATAACAGGATTATCGGCCACAGGCGGGACCCTTTTACCTCCATGCGAGTGGGGATATAGGCGCGCCAGATTAATTCTTCACAAAAAGCAGCCGTAAACGGGATGAGCGTGATCTCGAGCAGGTGTAATCCCAGGGGTAACCCCTGATAAGCGTTCCAAATAGCCGGGTTGATTCTACCTGCCAGGTAGAGATAAACAGCAAACAGTGCATTCCAACCGGCAAAAAGCAAAACAGCCGGCCCCCAGCGAAAGTGAAACAGGTTACTTTGCGGGCTGATCAATTGATTCAGGTTGGCGCCGGATTTACGCAAGCTGAAAATGATCGCGGCTGCAAATACCCACTCCACGATGAAGATCATGGCGTCGGCTGCCAGGCGTACGTGTCCCGGTGAGATGCCGGCCACGCGTTGCGGATTGACCGCCAGCAGAGCGTAATACAATCCATAAGTAAACAGGCCGCCGATATTCAAGATGAGCGGCGGCAGGACTGTATAAACCCAAAGTTTTTCTTTTGAAGGTTGGTTTGGCATAACTTAACCAGGTTCGTTTACTACAAATTCACCTCTACCTTCACCGCTTTCGTCCCCTTCCTGGGCAGCGGGATAATGTCACCCTTGATGGGCTTGCCATCTACTAGCAGGCCGGGCGTGCCGCCGCGCTTGACAGTGATATGGTAAGTCACCCCGCGGAAGATACGCTGTATCTGGAAACCATCCCAGCCGGCGGGGATGACCGGGGCAACCTGCAGGCCGTCCAGGGCGGGGCGCACGCCCAAAATCCATTGGGTGATGGCGACGTAATTCCAGGCAGCGGTGCCGGTCAGCCAGGAGTTCTTGGCCTCGCCGTGGGTCGGGGCGTCGCGCCCGGCGATCATCTGAGCGTAGACGTATGGTTCGCAGCGGTGCAGGTCGCTGATCTCCTCACGCGCTGAGGGGTTGATTCGCAGGTAGTAGTCGTACGCCAGGTCGCCGTGTCCCAGCATCGCCTCGGCGATCATGATCCACGGGTTGGTGTGGCAGAAGATGCCGGCGTTTTCCTTGTAGCCAGGTGGATAAGAGGAAATCTCGCCCAGGTTGAGGTAGTAGTGTGAGTAAGCCGGCTGCTGCAGGATGATGCCGTGCGGTGTCGCCAGTCGCTGATTGACTGATTTCAAGGCTTTCTCAGCCCGGCCATCGCCCAGACCGATGCCCGCCAGGATGCAGATGCCCTGCGGTTCGATGAAAATCTGGCCCTCTTCGCAGACTTTCGAGCCAACCGGCTGGCTGAAATCGTCGTAGGCGCGGCGGAACCACTCGCCGTCCCAGCCGTGCTCGACCACCACCTGCTCCATGCGGGCGGCCTGGATCACATAATTACTGGCTTCCTCCATGTGGCCGCGGTGCACGGCCAGATCCGACATTTCTTTAGCAGCCAGCACGAACAGCCCGCCAATCAAGACCGATTCAGCCACCTTGCCGTCCTTGTTGGTGGTGGTTTGGAAAGACTGCCCGGGGGTATCGGAGAAACAGTTGAGGTTAAGGCAGTCATTCCAGTCGGCGCGCCCGATCAGCGGCAGCCCGTGCGGGCCGGTGCGGTCGAGCGTGTAGCGGATACAGCGCTGCAGGTGTTCGTAGAGCGGCCGCTCGCTGCCCGGCTGGTTGTCGTACTGCACAGGCTCGTCCAAAATCGACCAGTCGCCGGTTTCCTTGATATAAGCCGACACGCCCAGCACCAGCCAGGCCGGATCATCGTTGAAATTTGAGCCAACGTCGTTGTTGCCGCGCTTGGTGAGCGGCTGGTACTGGTGGTAAGCCCCACCCGAAGGCAGTTGGGTGGCGGCCAGGTCGAGCGTACGCTGGCGGGCGCGCTCCGGCACCATGTGGACGAAGCCCAGCAGGTCCTGGTTGGAGTCGCGGAAGCCCATACCGCGCCCGATGCCTGATTCGTAGTACGAAGCCGAGCGCGACATATTAAAGGTGATCATATTCTGATAGGCATTCCAGATGTTGACCATCCGGTTGGTATGCGGATCAGGCGACTGTACCTGGTAGCGCTCGAGCAGCCCGCTCCAATAAGTACGCAGCGCTTCGAAGGCGGCGTCGACCTGGTGGGGTGTGGAATAGCGGGCGATGACCAGTTGGACGGTGCGCTTGTTGATGGTCTGCGAGCCCGGCGGGTCGAACTTATCGTCCTGCGGGTTCTCGTGATAACCCAACAGGAAGATCACCCGGCGCGATTCGTGCGGCGCCAGGGTCACCTTCACCTGCTGCACGCCAACCGGCGACCAGCCGTTGGCGATGGAGTTGCTGCATTGCCCCTTTTCAACTGCTTGCGGAGCGTTCCAGCCGCGGTAAGGGCCGAGGAAGGCCTCGCGCTGGGTATCGAAGGCAACGGGTTTCTCCGAGCAGGCGAAGTAGGCGAAGTGGTCGCGGCGCTCGCGGTATTCGGTCTTGTGGTAGATGACCCCATCCACCAGCTCGACCTGCCCGGTGGAAAAGTTGCGCTGGAAATTGGTGCAATCATCCCAGGCATCCCACAGGCAGAACTCCACGCTGGCGAAGACCGACAGGCTGGCGGGCTGGTGACGATAATTGGTCAGGGTCAGCTCCCACACCTCCAGGTTTTCACCCAGCGGCACGAAGTAGCGCGTGGCGGCCTCGATGCCCTGGTGAGTAGATTGGATAATGGTGTAGCCCAGCCCGTGGCGGCAGGAATAATCTTCCAGTGGGATGCAGGTCGGCTGCCAGGTGGGTGACCAGAAAACGCCGCTGGCTTCATCCCGCAAGTAAATGTAACGCCCGCCGCTGTCGCCAGGGACATTGTTGTAGCGGTAGCGCGTCAGGCGGCGCAGGCGGGCATCGCGGTAGAACGAATAGCCGCCGGCGGTATTGGAAATAAGGCCGAAATAGGCCTCGCTGCCCAGGTAGTTGATCCAGGGCAGGGGTGTATCGGGGCGGTTGATGACATATTCACGCTGCTGGTCGTCAAAAAAGCCATATTTCATGATTGTCTCCCTGAAAATATTTTTCACCACAAAGGAATCGCGTAGCATCCTGGAAGGACAAAGATCACAAAGAAAGCAAAACCAAATTATGTAGAAGAATCAATCCCAGAAGCACTCGGATCCGGGTACGGCTATACTTTGCATCCACAGGAAGAGCGGATAATCAACTCGGTAGGCAGGATGACCTGGCGGGGTTGGTTTGTGGGCTGTTCGATGATCTCCACCAGCGTTTGGGCAGCCAAACTCCCAACGCGCTGGATTGGCTGGTGGATGGTGGTAAGCGGCGGGTCGGTATGCGCCGCGAAGGGGATATCATCGAAACCCACCACGGCCACGTCCTCCGGCACACGGATGTTGGCCTCATGCAGGGCGCGCAAGGCGCCCGAAGCCATCGCATCTGAAGCCGAAAAAAGAGCATCCGGGTGGTGCGGCAGGATATGCTGGATAGCCGAATAGCCGGACAGGTCGGTGAAGTTACCTTCCACCACCAGGGCCGGGTTGAAGGGGATGCCCCACTCTTCAAGCGCAAGGCGGTAACCTTGCAATCGGTCCATCCCGGCAATCATGTTTTTGGGGCCGGTGATGGTCGCAATCCGCCGTCGGTCGGATTTGAGCAGGTGGCTTACAGCCAGGTAAGAACCCTGGATATTGTCTACATCCACAAAATTGACCCGCGGGTTGGCCGGGTGTCGCCCAACCTGCAAATAAGGCAGCTTGCCATCCGCCAGGGCGGTTAAAATTGGGTCATCCATCAGCATGGACGAGACGATCACGCCGTCCACCAGGCCATTGTAGAGGATCTGGCGCACCGTGCGGCGCTCGTACTCGGGCTCATCCAGCCAGAGCATCACCGAGTAATCCAGCTCGTTGCAGGTGGCCGAGACGCCATGGATGAGCAGCGGGAAGAACGGGTCGGTGAAGATGGCGCCCACCCCCATCGGGATCACCAGGCCGAGGACGCGCGTCTTGCCGGCTGCCAGGCCGCGCGCCGCCAAGTTGGGCTGGAAGTTGATCTCCTGGATCACATTCAGCACCTGCTGGCGCGTTTCAGGGCTGACATTGCGTTCGCTGTTGATCACACGCGAGACGGTGGAGCGGCTGACGCCGCAAATTCGAGCGATATCTTCGAGGGTCAGTGGCATGGGTTGTCCGATAAATGGAATATACTTGGGAGCGCTCCCAAGTTCATTCTACAAAAATAACTCCACCCTGTCAAGTGGCAGACGCTGCCTTTACCAACCTTGACAAGGCTGGCCAACAGATATAATACCTACGAAAGGAAATACTCCATGCCCAACCTACCTGTAAACCTCACCCCTCGCATCGAAGCGCAGCGGATTTACTTGCGCAGTTATAAAAAAGGCGACGGAGGCATGTACTGGGCTGCCAGCCTGCGCAACCGTCAGCACCTGCAGCGCTACGAATCCGGCAATTCGATGATGAGCATCCACAACGAAGAACAGGCCGAAGCTGTGATCGGCGAGTATATTGCAGGCTGGACGGCGGGAAGCTACTTCGTGTTGGGTGTTTTTGATAAAACCACGGATGCTTTCGTGGCACAGGTCTATGTTGGCGTGGTCGACCGGGAGCTGCCCGAATTCGAGGTTGGCTACATCGCCGACGTGGCGCACCAGGGGCAGGGAGACGTCACGGAGGCGGTTAAGGCTGTGCTGGGCATGCTCTTTGGTCCGTTGATGGCCAGGCGGGTTTCGATCCACTGCCGTGACAGCAACCTTCGCAGTCAATGCGTGGCGGAGCGCTGCGGTTTTCGGCTGGAGGGTCGTATCCGTGAGAACAAACGCCTGCCGGATGGGACCTTTGAGGGCGATTATTACTACGGATTATCAAAGAAGGAATACGACCTCTCTACACAACCTTGATAAAGCCGGCTAGACAAAACCAGCCTGGACCAGGATGGCTGATGCAAACAAAAAACCCGGCTTCTGTTGTCGATAAATTACCCAGTAACTTACCAAAGATAAAAGTAAAGGCTCGTAGTAACGGCTTCAGCCGTTTCTTTCACAGAAGCACTACTAACACCCAGGGTGCACCCGCAAGGGTGAGTCGTCACTACAAACTCAAGGATCAGCATTACAGACTACTAGGTCCTTAACTGAAGCCGGGCTTAATTGGGGCCGCATCCGTTCCGCCCGGTTTTGCATCAATATCTCGGCGCGCACTATCCCCTTCTACCAGATATCAGTTATACTAAACCTCTGGACGAGTTCAACTTCACGCCGCGCCTAGAAACATCTTATGTGTGTGCCCTGTGTGGTAATAACTAGACAACCCCCTATGCCCAAACCAACCTTCGCCATCCTCCTTTTCCTCTCCGCCCTGCTGCTGGCAGCCTGCGGCGGATTACCGCCCATGCCTACCGCTTTCGTGACGAAACAGGCGCCTACCATCATCGTGCCTACCCTGCCCCCGCGCCCGACGGCCACCATCACCCCCACCGAGGTATCTTCAGTCATGCAGGGCACCCCAGTGCCACTGCCGCTGCAAGTGCTGGCGCCCGAAAACGGCAGCCACATGGTGCGGCTGGCGCGCTGGGGCAAGGGAATTCCACAGCAAATCGCCTGGGCTCCCGATGGCAGCGTCCTGGTCGTAGCATCCAGCGGCGGGCTGGCCTTTTATGATCCTTCCAGCCTGGCCGAAACCAGAATCATTGAAACCCAAGCCATGCCGTGCAGCCTGGCCTTTTCAGAGGACAGCAGCCAGTTAGCGGTTGGATTCCAGGATGGCAGCCTGCAGGTGTGGGACAAAACCTTTACCCAGAAGTTGCACAATATACCCACCAGCGACCGCCCGATCGTCAGGCTGACATTTTCACCGGATGGCAATAACCTGGCAGTCAGCCAGTGGGATTCTACCCTGGCTCTGTATCAATTGACTGATCCCAAGGATCCCAAAGCGAAGCCCTCTCTCCTAAAAACCTTAAAAGGCCCCTCCAACCCCGTAATCGAGATGGTGTTTACCCGAGATAACGGCCGCCTGTTCGCCTGGGCGCAGCCAGAGCCGATCCGAGTCTTTCACCTTTCGTCCTCAATAATGGAACGTCAAATCAACGTCTCACTCGATGATATGGGCCGCCACCCTCAATTAGGAGTGATGTCGCACAACAGTGTCTGGTTTGCCGCCAGCTACGGGACCTTTATCCGTTTGCAGCGCACTTCGAATGGCGTGACGACCAAAACACTTGGACCGTTCAACGAAACGGTGCGGGCGTTGGTGTTCTCACCCAACAGCAAGTTGCTGGCGACCGCCGAAAGCTCGAATATTAAAGTCTGGCAGATAAGTGATGGCACCCTGTTGAAGACCTACCCGGTGCCCACCCCGGGGGCGAACTTCCAGTTCCTCATCTTCTCGCCAGACAGCAGCAGCCTGATCTCGTTCAGTGATGCGCTGCGCTCCTGGCAGCTCGCCACCGATACCTCGAAAGAGGCCAAACTCAACGGTTATACCTCCGATTTTAGCGGCGCCTTCGCCATCATGCCCGATAGCCAGACGCTGGTGACGGCGCAAATGGATGGCAGCCTGCAAGCTTACGGACTGCCGGAAGGCGTCTTACGAGCAGTGATCAACCTGCCTGCCACGCTTGCCAGCGGGATGGTTTTTTCAGCAGACCGCAGCCAATTGGCGCTGCATGATGCCACCTCAAAGGTGCTGGTGGTGAAGGTTGGGGATGGCAGTCCGGTGGCTACCCTGGAAGGTGGGCGGATGCTGCTGCGCGGGGTGGGTTTTTCGCAGGATGGGCAGTTCCTGGCTGCCCCGGCCGCTGATAAAACCATCATCATCTGGCGGGTGCAAGATGCCACCGTGCAAAACACGATCCAGGTCCCGGTGTTGGTATGGAGCGTGGCTTTCTCGCCGGATGGGTCGCGGCTGGCGGCGCGCTCGAATGGGACGATTTATGTCATTAACATAGCCGATGGAAAATCGACTTTTACTTTTCCCGGATATGCCTTTGCCTTTTCGCCAGATGGCAGCAAGCTGGCGGTGGCCTCCGGTACGTATGACGACAGCCGCATCCGCCTCTACCAGCTTTCGGATGGCAAGCCGGCCGTTGATTTCAACGCAGATGGCGGTACGCTGGCCTTTTCGCCGGACGGGCGGCTGCTGGCAGTCAGCGGGCTGCAGCTTGACTTATGGCAGGTGCCGGACGGTAAACTGTTACGCTCGTTATCGAACCCGGCGCCTTACGGCCCGCTGACCTTCTCAGTCGATGGCAAGCTGATCGCCAGCGCTGGCTGGGATGGGCATGTGTATATCTGGGGAGTGAAGTAGAAAGATGCAGAAATGAGGGCTTGAGATTGTTTCGCAATCTCAAGCCCTCATTTCTGCAATCATGGGTTTTTACCCAGGGCGTAGCCGAAATCGTCCTTGAACAACCGGTGGTAGCCAGGCACCTGATCGTTCAGCACAGCTGTGTAAAACTGCTGCCTGGCCAGCATGGCGCCCGGGTCGGCGGCTTTGGCCAGCGTCGCCGGGGCGGAAAAGAGCTGCACATTAGCCTGCTCTACCAGGATGAAATCCGGCTTTAAATCAGTGATGTAAGTGTTGTTCGCCAGGTCCCAATTGATCTCCACCCGGCGATGCGGCCCGCCGGGGACGTAGATGTGCCAGTCGCGGTAGATCAGTAGCGGTGTATCTGACGGCAGCCTGGACAGGATTTCCTGCTCGAAACGCTGGTAAAAGGCAATGCCTGGGGAGGTCTGCTCACGGGTCAGACCCTGCCGGTAGAGACTGGCATCGCTGCGCACAAAGAGAATCATCTGCACTGCCAGCAAGGCGACGACAACCCAACTCAACAGTTTACGGCCGCGCCCGGCCTTGGCCCACATCTCAGGCAAGAAATAGTTCGCCAGACCTGCCGCCAGCAACAGCACGACTGGCAGCCAGTAATGGGTGCGTTTGGTGCCGGTGAAGTTGACCGTATAAGCCATTGGCAGTAGCCAGGCCAGCATCAACCCATCTAGCCAGCGCCGGTTAGAGCGTGCCAGTCCCAGCAACAGCCCGCCCAATCCCAGCAGGATGAACAGCAGCTCGCCGTAATTCAGGCGGAAATCCGCCGGGTACTGACCCAACTGGAAATATGGCGAGCTATCCCGCAGCAGGATGCCGCTGGTGGTCTGCTGAAACTGCAGCTGCTGGGTGGCAATCAGGGCCTGGCGCTCCTGGGGCAGCAGCAGCAGCGGGTTAGAGACCACCACGGCGGCTGCCATCACCAGCACGAACAGGCCGGCTTTGAGCAATCCTTGCCGCCAGGCAAGCTTGTGGGCGGCGATACCCCAGGCGATATAGAGCGGGATCGCCAGGGCGAAATACAGGCCAAAATACTTAATGCCGAAAGCCACCCCGCAGGCGACAGCCGCCAGCCAAAAATTGCGGCCAAAACGCAGGGCATCCCTTTCGAGGAAGAAAAAGACCAGTACGGCGAACAGAAAAGCCAGGCTGTCGGGATGCCACCACAGGTTGTTGCTGACCAACCCTGGCAGGCACAGCAGCAGACAAAACAGACCCAGCGACAGCCATAGTGATTTGAAGCGGGTACGGGTGAAGACCAACAGCCCGACCGCCAGCAGCATGGGCAGCACGTTGATAGCCTGGCGCAGAACCATCACGATGGTGGGGGTCAGGCTGGTCCAGTTGGCGCCGCCCAGTAGCTTGACTGGCAGGACCGCCAGGGCTGAAAAGAAGTAGAAGGGGTAGCCATAGAAATAGTGCAGGTAGATCAGGAAATTGCGGATCGTCTGGTAGAAAGTGGCGCCCGGTTCCAGCATGTGCAGCAGGTTAGGATACTGGGCGAACTCATCCACTTCGAACACCGACAGCATATTGGCATCCCTGGCGCCGGTCAGGTTGGGGAAGATAAAGAGGATGAAGTAAATCCCTCCCACGCCCAACAGGATGAGCAGGGTGGTTTTCTGGATTTTGGACATGAGTGGATTATAATGGTTTTTCATTTAATAATTTACAAAGGAAAAACCATAATGGTTTTTCATTTAAAAATTTACAAAGGAAAAACCATAATGGTTTTTCATTTAAAATTTACAAAGGATAAACCATAATGGTTTTTCATTTAAAATTTACAAAGGATAAACCATAATGGTATGGGCTTTTCTTTGGGTGATTTTTTTGAGAGTATAATTTGGCTTGCAGAATGAGGATTACACCAGGCCGCATGGAGGAATAGATGCATAAAATTTTGGTTACCGGCGGAGCGGGTTTTATTGGGTCGAATTTTATCCATGATTTGCTCAAGGCCGATCGGAAGGTGCAGGTCGTAAACCTGGATGCGTTGACTTACGCCGGCAGCCTGGAAAACCTGCAAAACCTGCCGGATGCCAGCCGCCATGCCTTCATCCAGGGCGATATCAGCGACCGGGCACTGGTCGATGGCCTGTTCTTACGCTACGCCATTGACACGGTGGTGCACTTCGCCGCTGAGACGCACGTCGACCGTTCGATCGTGGGGCCAGAGCAGTTTATCCAGACCAACATCACTGGCACCTTTACCCTGCTGGAGGCCGCTCGCCAGGCCTGGTTAATAGACTGCAAACAACCGCTGGAGCAGGTGCGCTTCCACCATGTCTCAACCGATGAGGTCTTCGGCATGCTGGGACCAGACGATCCGCCCTTCAGTGAAAGCACACCCTACGCTCCCAACTCACCTTATGCCGCTTCCAAAGCCGCCAGCGACCACCTGGTGAGGGCTTATTACAATACCTACGGGCTGCCGGTGACCATTACCAACTGCTCGAACAACTACGGCCCGCGCCAGTTCCCCGAGAAGCTGGTCCCACTGGTGATTTTAAACGCCCTGGGCGGTAAACCGCTGCCAGTTTACGGCGACGGGCAGCAGGTGCGCGATTGGCTGTACGTGGACGACCACTGCGCTGCTATCCGCCAGGTGCTGCACCACGGGCAGCTCGGGCAGACCTACATCATCGGCGGCGGCAACCAGCAGCCCAATCTGGATGTGATCCGCACGATTTGCGCCATCCTGGATGAGCTGCGCCCGGATTCACCCTTCTGCCCGCACGCCAACCTGATCACCTTTGTGCGGGACCGCCCCGGGCACGACCGGCGCTACGCCATGGACAGCAGCAAGATCGAAAGCGAGCTGGGCTGGAAACCGCACCATTCGCTGACCAGCGGGCTGCGTCAGACGGTAACCTGGTACCTGGAACACCCGGCCTGGGCAACTGCCATCCAGCAGCGCGGCGATTACCAGGATTGGCTGAAACGCAACTACACCCAACGAGGAGGCTGAAACCATGCGAGGCATCATTTTAGCTGGGGGGATGGGCACCCGCCTTTACCCACTCACGCTGGGGATGAGCAAGCAACTCCTGCCGGTCTACAACAAGCCGATGGTCTACTACCCGCTCTCGATCCTGATGCTGGCGGGCATCCGGCAGATATTGGTGATCAGCACCCCTGAGGACCTGCCTGCTTTTGAACGCCTGTTGGGCGACGGCAGCCAGTGGGGCATGCAATTCGAGTACATCTCTCAGGATGCACCGCGCGGGCTGGTAGATGCATTCCGGGTCGGGGAGAAATTCATCGACCGTTCACCGGTGTCGTTGGTGCTGGGCGACAATATTTTCTATGGCAGCGGGTTCGTAGCGCGCTTGCAGCAGGCTGCCCAGCTCACCCACGGCGCGACTATCTTCGCCTACCCGGTGCGTGACCCTCAGCGCTATGGCGTGGTCGAGCTGGACGAGTGGGGCAATGCGGTCTGTCTGGAAGAGAAACCGGCACAACCGCACTCTAACCTGGCAGTGCCGGGTATGTATTTTTACGACGACAGCGTAGTCGAGAAAGCCGCCACACTGAAACCCTCGCCGCGCGGCGAGTTGGAGATCACAGATCTGAACAACCTGTATCTGGTGGAGGGCAGCCTGCGGGTGGAAGTGCTGGGGCGCGGCATCGCATGGCTGGACGCCGGCACGCACGAATCGCTGCTGCAGGCGGCCAATTTTATCCAGACAGTGGAAGAACGACAGGGGTTGATGATCTCCTCGCCGGATGAGATCGCCTACCGCATGGGTTTCATAGGCGCCGAGCAGCTCAGCCGCCAGGCGCATATGATGAAGAACAACGAATATGGCAGGTATTTGCTGCGTTTACTGGATGAAAAATATTGAATAATGGAAGATGCCAAACTCTCACCCATTAGGCCTGGAGACCCCGCTTGACCAAATCCTGGTACGTGGTTCACAGCCACCCGAATAGAGAAGACCTGCTCTGGCAGCAGCTGCTGGCGCGCGAGATAGAAGTATTTTACCCACGCATTCGTGCCAACCCGGTCAACCCACGCTCTCGCAAAATCAAGCCCTACTTCCCTGGCTACCTGTTCGTGTGCGCCGACCTGGAGCAGCTCGGGCTTTCTACGCTGCAATGGATGCCATATGCCACCGGGCTGGTCATGTTCGGTGGTGAACCTTCTGCATTACCCGAGAACATCGTCCAACTGATCCGGCAGCGGGTAGATGAAATCAACAGCGCCGGCGGCGAGGCGATGGATGCGCTCAAGCCCGGCGACCGGGTGGTGATCCAGAATGGGCCGTTCGAGGGTTATGAGGGCATCTTCGACGTGCGCCTGTCGGGCAAGGAACGCGTGCGCGTGTTGCTGCAGATGCTGGGGGCGCGCAAAGTGCCAGTGGAACTGAAGGCCGGGCAAATTCATAAAAAGGACCACTAGAACACTATCCAGTCCATGAAAGCCATCCGCCGCATCCTGGCATTACCCTCTGAACTGCGAGGGTTACCGCTGCACCCCTTTTTATTCGCCGCCTATGCGGTGCTCTTCCCGTTGAGCAACAATCTGACTGAAATCAAACCCGCCATCGGGCTGCGCGCTCTGCTGGTGAGCCTGCTCGTGGCACTGGTCTTGCTGCTGCTGGCCCGGCTGGCGAGCGGTAATTGGGAGCGCGGAGCGCTGCTGGCAACCTGGGGGCTGGTGTTGTTCTTCTCTTACGGGCATATCCACATCTTACTCAGCCAATACACCCTGCAGGGCATCTGGTTTACCCGTCACCGGATACTCATGGTCCTGTGGGGACTGCTCTTTCTGGGTGGGCTGTTGCTGGCGCTGAAAAAGGACAGCCTCGCTCAGCAGTGGACGCCGGCGCTCAACCTGGTACTGCTGGCGCTGGCAATGGTGCCGGCTTATCAGATCGGGGCTTACTCCTACAGCCAGTATCGCCAGGCTGCCAACCACAACCGCAACCTGTTGGCGGCGCTGCAGGCCGACGGCATCCATTCGATCGCCAGCCAGTTACAGCCACCGGCTAAAGCCGACCTGCCGGATATCTATTACATCATCATGGACTCGTACTCACGCGCCGACATCCTGCAGGCAAAATACGGTTACGATAACCAACCCTTCCTGGATTTCCTGCAGAACAAGGGTTTTTATATCCCGCAGTGCGCCCGCAGCAATTTCCCCAAGACCGCCCTGTCACTTTCGACCTCGTTGAATATGGACAACCTGCAAAACTTTGGCAAGGAGCTGATCGCCGCTAACCAACCGCACGATGATTTTGGCATTTATGCCAGGTACAGCACAGTACGGCAGACGCTGCACGAGCTTGGCTACCAGGTGATCGCCTTCAAGACTGGCTTCAGCATGATCGATTTCTCCGATGCAGATATTTACTACTACCCGCCCAACCAGTTGGATGAAGCCTCGCTGCTCTTTCCAGGGATCAATTCGTTCGAAGGGATGCTGGTCGAGACCAGCCTGCTGACACCCTTCCAGGCGCAGATCGACGCCTACAGCCTGAAGGCGACCCACAACAAGTGGACTGACCACTTCAACCTGCGCCAGTACAGCTTCGAGAAACTGAAGGATGTGCCAGCGCTGGCGGGGCCAAAGTTCGTCTTTGCCCACCTGATGGCGACCCACCCGCCCTTCGTGATGGATGCGCAGGGTAATTTCCACATCTATCCGGCTGAGCTGGAGGCGGATATTCGGGATGGCTATATCAATTCGATCGAGTTCGCCAATGCCCGGCTTGAGGCGCTGATCGAGCAAATCCTGGCGCGCCCCGGGCCGCAACCGGTGATCATCATCCAGGGCGACCACGGTTTCGGCGACAGTGGCGCCGGGGTGCAAATTTTGAACGCTTATTATTTACCGGATGGGGGGGCAGCGCGATTGTACCCCACGATCACGCCGGTCAACACCTTTCGGGTGGTGTTCGACCAGTACTTCGGCGCAACCCTGGGGCTGCTGCCGGATGCAAGCTACGAGCTAGGCGACCAGTTGTATGATTTCAAACCGGATGTCGACCCCAACCCGGCGTGCCGGTAAGAAAGAAATTTAGCAATCTATGGATATAATTGTTTAGAAAGAGGGTTATTTTATGCTGATTACGATTTTACAGGCGATTGTGTTGGGGATTCTCCAGGGAGCGACCGAGTTCATCCCGGTTTCAAGCTCGGCCCATTTGATCATCGTGCCCTGGCTGTTCGGCTGGAACGATCCGGCCTTGACCAGCCTGGCCTTTGACGTGGCCCTGCACCTGGGTACCCTGGCGGCGGTGTTGGTCTTTTTCTTTGCTGATTGGTTGCGGCTGGTCAAGGCCGCCTGGCTGAGCATCCGGGAACGCAAGATCGGCGCCGATCCCGACCGGCGGTTGGCCTGGTTCGTGGTGATCGGCACCATCCCCGGCGGGGTGGCAGGTGTGTTGTTTGAATCGAAGATCGATAAGCTCTTCCACCAGCCGGGCGTTCCTATCCAGCCGCAGGCGATGATCGCCATGGCGCTGATCATCGCCTGGCTGGGCGCGATGCTGCTGCTGGCTGAGAGGCTGGCTCGCCACCTGAAAAGCCTGGATAACATCATGCTCAAAGACGTGCTGCTCATCGGCCTGGCGCAGGCGCTGGCAGTATTCCCCGGGGTTTCACGTTCGGGCAGTACGATCACCGCCGGACTGGGACTGGGGCTGAAGAGAGAAGCGGCGGCCAAATTTTCATTCCTGTTATCGGCGCCGATCATTGCCGGGGCCGGTTTGAAAAGCCTGTGGGAAGTCTTCTCCGGTATGAAAACGGGAGCGGTAGTGCAGGCTGACCTGGTGCTGTTTCCAGTTGGCATCCTGGCGGCAGCCATCAGCGGCTACTTCTGCATCCGCTTCCTGCTGAAATACCTGCAAAACAACCCGGTGGATATCTTTGTTTATTACCGCTGGGTATTGGCGGTGTTGATCGTGATCGTGGCGCTGGTAAGATAAATAAGGCGATATTATTTCTGCCTTTATTTTTTCTGGAGTACATCCTGTGCGAATTGCATGATCATTTCCTGATGCTTGATGCCCAGTTCGGTATCGGCAAAACCGCCCATGTGACCCGTCTCGAACCAGTGCACGGTGATATCCTTACCCATTGCCTTCAGCTTCTGCTCGTACAGCTCCACCGGGCGGGCCGGGGTGCGCGTATCATTGCGGCCCTGGATGATCAGCACGGGGGCGCGCACGGCCTCAGCATAAGTGATTGGAGAGCTGGCCCGGTAGCGTTCAGGCTGGTCGTGCGGCGTGCCGCCGAAGAGCGCCTCCTGGTAACCGCGCAAGGTATCGGCGGTATCTTCCCATTGGATGGCCCAATCGGCGATGGCGATGCCCGCCATGCCGCCCGCCCACAGATCGGGGCGCTTGCCTAACCCCAGCAGGGTCAGGTAACCACCGTAAGACCAGCCAGTGAGGAAAATGGCCTCCGGCTGGGCAAAGCCTTCTTTCACCAGAAAATTGCGGGCGGCGGCCATATCTTCTACTTCCCAATGACCCAGGTCATGCCAGATCGACTGTTCGAACTCGCGCCCAAAGGTGATCGATCCATGATAGTTGATCGTCAGGTAAGCGAAACCGTTCTCCGCCCAGGCTTGCGCGCCCGGGCTAAAACTGTTGGTCTGGACCCCCGCCGGACCACCATGCGTTTCGAGAATGGTCGGGAAAGGGCCTTCACCTTCCGGAAGGCACAACCAGCCCTGGATCATCTGGTTATCCGAGGAGGGAAAGGTGACAGAGGTCATTTCTCTGCCAGCGGGAGCGCTGCCGGGGGCCAGCAGTGTGCACAGGATAGATCCACTGTTCTCTTCGATTTCAACCAGCCGGGAATTATGAGCAGCATCATTCCACAGAGCGTAGAGATGACGGCCATCAGGCGTGAAAAACATGCGGTAGTCGCCGGGCGGGGTGTCGAGCTTGCGCGTTTCACCGGTAGATAGATGGTAGGTATAGACCGATTCAACCGCCTGGTTCAGCGCGGCGACGATGATCCGCTCGCCATCCGGGGACCAATCATGCGCGGCTTGCGCCCCGGGGATTGCCAGGTCCAGGTCGGCGCGTTCGTTTGTAAACGGGTTCCAAATCAGCAGGCGTTCGATGCCGCTGCGGTTGGTGGTCGCCAGCAGGCGCGGATCGCCGGGAACTGGTGAAAACCGTTGAATTTCCACACTCGTACCTACGCCGTCCCACAACTCGGCGATGCGTTCGCCGGTATCGGCGTTGTAAGCCAGCAGGGCAAATTCATTTTTTCCGCTGCGCTCACTCGACAGGACAATTGCCACCTTACCGTCAGCCGAAAACACAGGCCCAAAGCCGATGGTCTTCATCTGGTAAAGCGTACGCGGCGTGCTCAGCCGGCTGTCAGGCGCCACATCCACCACGTATATGATAAAGCCTTCCGGACCGGCAGTAGTGAAGCCCAGGCGGTTGCCGTGAGGATTGAAGGAAAAACCAAAGGAAGAGTAAGGCGCCATTTCGGGGGTGATATCCTCGGGTTCGCCGCCCTCATAAGGAATGCGTGCGTAATGTCCGATCTCGTTGCCGTGCTCATCCTTGAGGAAATACGCCCAGCGACCGTCAGGTGAAAGCTCCAGGAAGGTATTCTGCCCACCGGCAGCGTGGGTTAGCTGCCGGAGAGCGCCGGAAGTTACATCCCAGGTATGGAATTGGAGCGTACTGGACAGGTTGGTCCAGACTAAACCCCGTTCAGGGGCAAGGGGGGCAATGGTAGCAGAGAAAATGGATGGAGCGCGGTAGCGCTGTTTCCAGGTTGCATCAGGGGAAGTATCCACAGGTCGTACCATAATCGCGTCTCCTTTTGGTCAAAAAATATGGTCTCTATGGGGTCCTGGCAAATCACAGTGATCCAACAATTAATTATAGTAGATTAAGGGTTGTATCTTCCACCTTTTTAAGGACGGGGTTGAACAATTGCACGATGCAGAACAAAGATAACAGCCCACCGATGGCAGCGATAATTATCCCTGGGTTTATGATGCCGCCCAGCAACCCGGCTAAGACCATGCCAAAAGGTGAAACAATTTCTGCCATCAGGGCGCGAAGTGAAAAGACACGCCCTTGTATCTCAGGCGGTGTCTGGCTTTGCCAGATCGATTCCGAGTGCGAGTCGACGCATGGGACTAGAAAATCGAATAGAGATGCCATGGCGACGGTCAGGAATAACCAGGATGAAAGGCCAAACCCGATTAATGCCAATCCACAAAAGATCAGCGGGATAATCACACCATAGATACGGCGCCGTTTTAAGCCGCCCCAGGCACTAACCAGTACGCCGCCGACAACTGCAAAGGCGCTGCTGATAGAGATGATTAACGCAAGGGCGGATTCATAGGAAAATCCGCGCATCGACCAATCGGCGGCAAGGTTGTATTTAACCAGCATCGGCATCAAGATCGCAAATGAAAGCGCCAGGTTGGTCAGCGTAATCAAACTCAGCAACCATAAGAAAGGTTTGCGGGACCAGATGAAAATAGCGCCCTCTTTTAAATCAACCCATGGGGTCTTTTTCTGGCCTCCGCTATCTTGCTGGAGGTCAGCTCGTTTTGGTGATGGGATCGTAAGAAAAATCAGGGTAACGGCCGCCAACAAAAAACTGATGGCTCCAGGCCGATCGCAATCACGGTGCCATCCGCCAGCCTGCTAAGGATTGCACCAGTTGTACCCGTTATAATCCCCTGGCGGGCCAGGGCAGGCAGCGCAATCAGGGCGGCTGCTAAAGCCGGGGAAAGGACACCGGCCAGAGCCATCCCAGTTTGCATCATACCATTGGCGCGCGGCAGTTGGTCTTTGGGAACGACCATGACATACGAAGAGCCAAATGATGAAGTGTGGAAGACAGATGAGACGGTACTCAATGACGCCAGTAAGATGAGCATCCAGAATTGAAACGAATGGGTGAAAATCAAGACCGCCGTGGTGGCGGTCAAGCAGCTGCTGATAAAATTTGCCGCGATCATGGTTCGCTTACGGTCGTGCCGGTCAGCCCAAACCCCGGCGATGGGGCCAGGAATGAAACTTACTACCAACGCGACCACCCCCAAGATCGAAAGGGCCGCAGCCAACTGCACTTTTTGTTCGGGCTGGCTGTAAAGCACCAGGGTCAACCAGATCGTGATGGAAAAATTCGTCAGGGCGCTACCCATCACAGAAATTGTCTGCGTCACCCACAGGATTAAAAAGGTGCGAAAGCCGTTGGCCGGTGGTTGGTATGGCTGGCTGGCAGAAAGTTCACCGGCTGAAGACATAATTCCCTTCAGATCCTCCTAACCCAGGGCCGGCTGGTTATTCCAATCAATGGGACCTATGTCAAAGCGGTATTTCAGCCTGGGGAGAACCACCCGCTTCCAGGCCTCTTGGAAATAATTGAAAGCGGTGTCCCATTCACCGCCCTCGCCCCAGCCGTCCTGGCGCAAGCTGACCAGGGTATGCTCCGCATCCACTTCCCGCAGGCGGACGATGACGCGGGTCATCTGGCCGCGCACGGTTGGCAGTTCGGGCGGGGCATTCCAGGTAAACGCCAACATTGTTTTCGGCTGGACTGCCAGGACAAACATGCCCTCGCTGCCGCGTGTGCCGGGCTCAGCATCCAGGTTAAAGAGGATCTCATAAACGCCGTGCGGTCTGGGGTCGATCCGGCACGAGGGGATGAAGAAAGTCTGGGCGCCTGTACCGGTCGTCCATGCCTCCCAAGCCTGGTCGATGGAGGCACAGATAGTCACCTCACCGTATACTGCACGCTCGACAGGTTCAATTGCCATTTCAGCTCCTGGATTGGTTGCTGGCTAACTCTTCAACATCCCTGATGAATTCATCAACTTTACCTTCCTGAGTAGCCCAGGAAGTGACCAACCTGATCGCAGAATGACCGGCATCGATCTTTGACCAGACGTAAAACCCATATTGTTTTTGTAACTCGCCAATGATCGGGTTGGGTAAAATGGGGAAAATCTGGTTGGTCGTCGAATTTGTGAGGAAATGAAAACCTTGCTTTTCAATGCTATGAGACAGTTTTTCTGCCATGGCGTTGGCATGCCTGGCAAGCTCGAAATATAAACCATGGCTGAATAACCCAACAAACTGGACGCCTACCACCCTACCTTTCGCAAGCAGCGCCCCTCTTTGTTTAAGATGGTAGCGGAAATTCGTTTGAAGCTCCGGAGTGTTGATGATGATGGCTTCGCCTAACAGTGCTCCGTTTTTTGTACCGCCGATATAATAAATGTCCACCAATTTAGACAGGTCCGGCAGTACCAAATCCGATCCCTTGCTGGTCAAGGCAGAGCCCAATCTTGCCCCATCGAGGTAAAGATAGAGGCTGTTCTGATGACAAACGTGCGCAATACTTTCCAGCTCGCTTTTCTTATAAACCGTACCGACCTCGGTCGAATTTGAAATAAAAACGACTTTAGGTTTGACCATGTGTTCATCGGTGTGCTGGTCTACCACACCTTGAATTTTATCAGTGGTAAGTTTGCCATCGGTCGTGTCGACAGCATGGATTTTATGGCTGGTAGCTTCGATGGCGCCAGCTTCATGCACGTTAATGTGCGCCGAACTGGCTGCGATCACGGACTCGTAAGGTTTTAATATGGAAGCCAGGACAATCAGGTTGGCTTGCGTGCCGCCAGACACAAAATGGACAGCTGCCCGCGGGTTTTCAACCGCCTGTTTCAGCAGTTCTTCGGCTTGGCGTGAAAGGGTGTCGTTTCCATAACCATCTTCTTGGTCTGGATTGGTTTTTACCATCAGATCCAAAAGGCTGGGATGCGCACCCTCCGAATAATCATTAAAAAAACGATATTTAACCATATCTTTCAAACCCTTCTTTGAGTGCCTTCGGCAGCACAGCTGCCGAAGGCACTCATAAAAGCGAACCCTCCCAAATTTTCGGATAAGTACTTAATGCAGATACCCCAACCACTTCTCCTGGTAGGCGAGCATCGTATCCAGCATCTCCTCGATCCCGATGTAATTATTGACCATCGGGTCGACCAGCAGGGCCTGCAGCGCAAGCGCTTTGGACTTATGAAGGATCGCTTCGGCCGTCAGGTCGTGGACCGCCACTTGGTTCAGCAGCAGCCCGGCAAAACCGTGCGGCAGTTCGCCCAGGGTGACGCCATGCACACCATTCTTATCGATGGTGGCAGGCACTTCGACCACGATCCAATCTGGCAGGTTGGCGATGAGACCATTATTGCGGATATTGACCGCCTCTTCCACATAGCCCGCATCGGTCAGGATGCCCTCAATGATCGGGACGATGCGCTCTTCCAGGCGCAGCTCGATCTTGGGCTGAACATGCGCCAGGTAATCCTTGTAGAAGCGGTAAAAATCAAGGATGCCGCGATGGTCGGTGACATCATACGCCCACTGGATATACTCGCCAAAGTGGCTGTCACTGGTGATCGGCATCAGGCCAAATTTTTCCAGCATCACCTGGAACACGCGCCTTTCGGGCCAGGCTTCGGTGGCGATGCCGGCAAAATCTTCGATTTTTTCGGGCCACTGTCCTGTCTCTTTGAAGTACTTATGCACTGCATCCATCGATGGCATGGCGCCGAAAAACAGCGGAGCTTTGGCTCGAATATCCGGATAGGCGTCTTTACCGCTGGCTTTATATTTTGCCGTCAGCACCGCGCTGAAGTGGTTCAGGCCGCCGGCGCGCACTTCAAGCGCTTCATAAGGCACACCCAGGATGTGTGGAAGGAAATTGCGCAGTGAGGAGATTTCGTGACACAGGCCGATAAATTTCAGGTCGGGGAAGGCCCTGGTCACGGTGGTGCAGATGCGGCTCATCGGGTTGCTGAAGTTGAAGACGGTGGTCTGCGGGCAGATTTTCATAACGTCGGCGCAGATCTCTAAAATGGGCGGGATGATGCGCAGCGAATGGAATAAGCCGCCGGGGCCGCCGTTCTCACCATACACCTGCTGCACGCCATACTGCTGCGGGATGCGCCAATCTTGCTCCCATAGTTCGAAACGGTTGCCCACCTCGATCGAGCTGATGATGAAATCAGCTCCCTTGAAAGCCCTGGCCCGCTCCGTGGTGGCAGACAGGCTGAAGGGAAGCTTGTGCTCCGCTATGAAAGCCTGGGCATTCTTTTCGACCACCGCCAGCGTGTTGGGGTTGATATCGTGCAGCACGATATGGGTGCCTTCCAATACCTTGCTTTGCAGGATGTCGCCGATGGTGCCATAGCCGAATTGAGCGCTGCCTGCCCCGACTAAAACAATCCGTTTTTCCATAATTCCTCCCGATAAGATGAGTTTTGAAAAGTATAAAAATAATCATTCCCTGGCTGATTGAGAGAATATTTTTCTAGCAAATTATAGCCTAATTCCAGGCGGGTTATTGAATAATATTTCGGGTTTGGGCCGGTTATCTGCTAGGCTATTGACCTGAGCAGACAGACTTTTGGGTCGAAAAAGTTTGTGAAGGGGTATATATAAACGGGCCATCTCCCGGCCGGCGTGACCAGGTATAAAAAAGCCCGGCTTCTGTTCAAAAAGGGTGATTTTCAACTTCAAAAGCCGGGCTTTTAGCGCTGATTGAGGGCCCGAAAGATGCTGCACCGAGGGGACTGCGAGACGATACTCGTTTTGAGCATGCCAAAAAGCGCCCAGCTCTGGTAGGTGCCATCGTCGTTCAAGATGCATTCCCGCCGCACGCCCTCATAACGGAAACCGAGTTTTTCCATCAGGCGCACGGAAGCGATATTATCGATGCGGGTGTCCATGTTGATGCGGTGTAAGTGCAGCGTTTCGAAGCCAAACTGCAGCAGGGCGCGCCCGGCCTCGGTGGCGATGCCGCGCCGCCAGTACGGGCGGGCCACGGTGTAACCCAGGTCAACCTTGTAGTAAACCCGGTCCAAGAAGTAGAAGCCCAAACTGCCGATCACGCGGTTCTCGTCCTTGAAAACGATGCTCCAGTTGATGCTCTCTTTAGACACAAAGCGCTGTCTGGAGTTCTCGATCGCCGCAACGGCTTCAGCCATCTCCCGCATGGGAACGCTGGGGGAGTCGTATTTCATTACTTCTAGGTCGCTGAGATAGCTGAAGAGGTCCGCCGCATCGCCCGGGACGGTTTGGCGCAAGACCAGGCGCGGGGTGGTCAGGGTCGGGAATGTCGAAAAATCGAATTCATTCATGGTGGGATTCCTGAGCAATTCTTCGGGATGGAAGGATGGTAACGATTGACGGGCTGATTATATCAAAAGAAAGGTCAGCCTCACCGCAACTCACTATCCCCACCCAGGGGCGCTAATGGTGGATTGAATCCCACCAATTGGCGTGCTATGATGAACTTGGATAACAGGGCTGCCTTCGTTTTTTATAGAAGGCACGACATGAAAAATGAATCGCCCTCCATGACTTTCATCTGATACTGGAAGAAATGATCTGGCGATGGAAAAGAAAGATATTTTCACCAAAGTTCTGGCAATCATTGGAACCATACTCGTGTGGTTCCCAATTTTGATGCCATTCGTTGCCGCAGTGAACGCTTTCATTCGGGCGGGTGTGTTCCAGTTCGACTATCTCATGCCGGCTGAACTCTTTCCGGCTGCTCTGGTTGGCGGCGGACTGCTCCTATGGGCAGCGCTGCGTACGCGTTCGCGCCGGGGACTGATCGCCTGGGGGTTCGGCATTGCTGCTGGCTTGCTAATTGGCTCACAGGCGCTGGCTGTGGTCACAAGGGTGGCATCGGGCGAAACTGAAGCGACAGCCTGGCTCATGGCGCTCATCCTCACTCCGCTCGGGGGCTATGCGCTGGCGCTCGTGGTGATTGGCGTTGGCGGTGTGCTGTTAATGCGCGATCTATTCAATCACCCTGCAAAGTGAAAAGGGCCACCCCCTGGCCGGCCTGACCAGGGGGTGAGGGTGATTTAGCTCCTCGACGCTCTGTGTGCTGCGCGACCAGGACTCGAACCTGGAACCTAGCGGACACACTCTCACTTCTTAGCATTACGAAAACAGGGTCGAAAGGGGAAAGAATGTGGTAGTAGCAAAACCTTGACCCTGGATCGTCCAGGGCAAAGCATTGTCACGCGATCCAGATCCAGTAATAAAAGCCAAGCAGGAATACCTGTTGAATAATGATGGACGCTAACACCCAGGCGCGTTCTGCGTTCTTATTCTTCAGGAGGAAAGCTAACGTGATAAACGCAGGGAAAACCGAAACAACAAAACGTGAGACGCCAGTGATGGTGTTGAAATTGGATAGAATAATTAGAGAAGGGATTAACGCTGCGATACCATAAAGTCGGTAGGAAATGGGCAGCAAGGCTTTCTTATAACAGATAAGAAAAATAAAGAGCAGGATAAACACTAGATCAAAAAACATACTCATTACCATTGGGGCATAAGGAAGGTTGCCGGTGTCGATATTGAGCACAAACAATAAATTGCCAATCAATCCTCGCCAAGGCCAATCATAATGTACCTGCCAGTAATCAGCCCTGGTGACCCACGGCCATGGCGCGTGGATGATCAGGCGGATATACAACGCATTGAGAGCAAAGGCGACGGGAATCAATGCCGTGTAGCATAGGATTAATAAAGTCCGCAGCCAGTCAAATCGTGACTGCTGTCTCAAGAACTGGAAACCTTCCCAGATGAGAGGGATAGCCAGAAAAATACCCTGGTGCCTTGTTAAGGTAGCCATTCCTCCGAATAGCGCCGAAAGCAACCATTTTTTACGGGCGATGAAATAGAAACATGCCAGAGCCAGGGCGTTAAAAACTGCCTCAGAATAACCCGCTACCAGGAAAATGCTGCCCGGAAATACGATAAAGAGCAGGAGCACCTGGTCCGCCAGGTTCTCATTCCATTTTTCTGTGATCAACCGATGTAGCAGGTAAAAGAAGAAAAACGTCGCGATGGTTGAAACGATCAATGCGGCAGCCATAGTTGGCATGATTACACCCAGCAGACCAGTCAGGAGGGGGTATAGCGGCGGCCAGGTCGTGTTGTCAATTTGATCCAGGCGATAACCTTGCTGGGCGATTTCGATGTAATGAACGGTATCCCAGCGGTACCAGGGCGCAAGAAACAATCGCGAAAAATCTCCGCTCTTCTGTAGATAGGTAAAATAGACCTGTGAGCAAGGGTAATAATTAGGACATTGCTCGATTGGTTTGAGGATACTCACTATCGCCAAGAGAACACTTGGTACCAGGCGAAGGAAAATCGTCGCGATCAGTGCGTGCTTGATAGATTTATTCATATCAACGTATCAATCTTTCTATTTGCTGTTATTAATTCGACTTTCATTTATTTCCCTTCAGTGGTAACTAAGAGCAAAAGAGAAAAAAGATAAAGATCCTTTAATTCAGAAAGCAAGACAATTGAAAAAAACTCACAGTCATGCAGCTTGGAAAATTGATTGAAGATACCATTGAAAAAGAAGGTTATACAGATCTAAAGTTTGGGAAACCAGAAATGGGTCAATTTGTAATTATTGACTTCTCAGTCAATGAAACAAAGGATGATAGAAAGGAATAGGATAGCCAATATGCCTTGAAGAAGCTAATTAAAGGAATCTTGGAAGATACCAATTGGAGACTAATGAGTGACGGAATCCATTATAGACTGGGTATTTTGACTGGTAGATTGAAGGCATATGAATGAGAAGAAGACTTAGTTGAAGTTGTAAGGTAGAAGAAAAAGTATAAAAAAAGATGAAGATTAAGGCTTAAGAAGTCTCACCGTGGAGGACCCACCCCAACTCCTGGTGCAAAGCCTATTGCCTGGACGGTGCGCATCCAGGCGAGCCCGCCCAAAGTCTCGATGCCACCACCCAGTTGGCACAAGGTCACTTTTTACATGTTTTACATATTTTACATATTGACCAAGAAACCATAAGGCATTGTTATCATACCTGTCATTACTTACTTCATTGGTT
>Ga0315282_10003581_pt1 | contig 27844 bp, 21 predicted proteins | sample YL17G07_20_MG_FD_203693 | JGI IMG/M metagenome (GOLD analysis project Ga0315282, IMG submission 203693) | Sediment microbial communities from Yellowstone Lake, YNP, Wyoming, USA - YL17G07_20 | ecosystem: Environmental > Aquatic > Freshwater > Lake > Sediment | place: USA: Wyoming | collected...
GGCGGACTCGCACCGTCCGCCCATCCTGCCTTTGGACCGGGAGAAGTACGTGGACGATCTGATGAAAAACGGTCCGGAGGCGGGACGACAGCGCGGCAACGAGTTCCAGTGGTTCGAGGTCAAGAAGCTCGCCCGGGACAGGAAGTTGCCCGACACGGTCGAGTACATGGGGAAGCATTATCTGCTTCTCTCTGGCACACAGCCGGACCGCGTGATGATTTCCAGGCGTGAGGGACCCGATGCATGGGGATTGAAGGGAATCTCTCTCACCCAGGACGACATCGGCCAGCCGGCGATCCGTTTCCGGTTCGACGAGACGGGGAAAGAGCTTTTCGCCCGCCTGACGAAAGAGAACGTCCGCAACCGCGTCGCGATCCTCCTGGATGGGAGGGTCATGAACCTGCCGATCATCATGTCGCCCATCACCGGAGGCGTCGGCATCATCACGGGCGACTTCACCGAACAGGAGGTTGAGGATCTCATCGACGGACTGATGCTCGGCATGCCCGCGACGAAGAAGGCCGACCCGGTCACCGCCCGAGGGGCCGCAGCCGCGCCCGTCCTGAAGGTGACCATCGACATGCCGGAGACGTCCATCGAGGTGATCGACGGCACCATCGCGTCGGTCTTTCTCCGGGGGGCCGCTATTCTCTCCCGGTTTGACTCCGCCACGGCGATCTCGAGCCCCGAGTATTTTGAAGGATACGTCCGCGGTCTTGCCGGCGCCGACGCCGACGCCATGATGTCGGAATTCAAGAAATCCTTCGACGTCGAGGCGCTGCCGGCGGACGCGGGCACGCCCGCCTTCACCCAGATGCCCGCCGGCAGCACGGTCCCCTCGGTAACGCCGAGGGAAGTCGACAGGTTGGAGATCGAAGTAGATCGTGACAAGGCGGATAGACTGGGTGTGACGCCGGATGAGGTCACCAAGGCGGCGGCTCGGGCTTCACACGGACAGCCCTTGGACCCGGCCGCCGCCAACCGCATCTCCACCCTTCTCATCCCGACCGCCGGGGGCCGCTCGGTGCTCCTCCGGGAGGTCGCGACCCTGAAGCACGGGAAAGGTCCGAGTCACATCGTCCGCACGGTCGCAGCCGACATGAAGCAAAGCGCCTGGGGCGACGCGGTGAGGGGGTTGCGCGCACGCCTGACGTGTCCCAAAGGCACATTCGCCATTGGCGAGCCGGTCTCCGTGACGCTGGAGTTGCAGTGTTTCGGAGAGAAGGATTACGACTTCCCGGAGAGGCCCCTGACACGCTGCCAACTTATCCCGCACGTCAACTTCTGGCTGGGCAACGAGATGAAACGGGTCAGCCTGACCATCGAGAATCGGCTGATTATCCGAAAGGGCGAGACGTTCAGCCGGCGTTTCGAAGTGACCGGGCTGTTCGATGCTTTGAAAAAACCCGGACGCTACACGCTGATGGGCGGGCATTCCAATTTCATTATCGACGATTTGGGGGACTGGAGCGGCAAGGTCGTCAGCAACCCGGTTGAGATCGAGATTCCGGCGGCGAAAGGGGGCGACCCAGCCGAGGCGGCTCGGGCCGAGGGCGACCGCTTGCGGCGTGGGGCATACCGCGATGTGCCCCTGCGAGCGGACGACGTCGAGGGGTTGGCCGAGCGCAGCATCATCGCTGAGCCATTCTATGGTCGCCTGTTTGGAAAGCGCGGCGAGTTCGACAAGCGTGTGCCGGTGCTGTTTCAGCGACTGTCGTCGGGAGACGCGAGCGTCAGCGTGTTCTACGCCCTCTACGAGAACGAAGAGAACGCCAAGGCAGGCGTCGAGGTGCTGCGCACCCGCGGCGGGATGCGCTATGACGCCGGGCTGTGGGAGGATGCGCCGCGGCAGGTGCTCGGTGATGCCACCTGGCTCGGCGCCTTCGAGAACACGTTTACCGCGATCTTGGTCCGCTCGGGTCCCCTCGTCATTCAGTTGTCCGCCACGCACGAGGACCAGGCGAAGAGGCGGGGGGTCGCCCTGGCGGTCGCCGGGAAGGTCGTAGAGAAATGGACGTCGGCAAAAGACGGTGGCCAGCGCGAAGCGGATGTCGAGTATTACCGCAGGCTGCACGCCGGGTACAGGAACCGGATCGTGGACGCGGTGAAAGCCCGGGATAAGGAATGGCTTCTCAGGGCAACGGAGAGATTCAACGACTCGGTCGGCGGCGAACTCCTGGTTGTCCAAGTGGTGGGCATGGCGGACCCCGCGCCCGGCGCCGCGGCGGGACCCACCTGGGGCGAGGCGGTTGATGGCGTCCAGGTACGGCTCGTCGCGGACAAGCCGCAGTGGAACCGGGGCGAGACGCCGAGCTTCAAGGTCGAGGTGCGAAACCAGGGACAGCGGAAACTGCGGTTCGTCGCGCTGCCGCCGTGCTGGAAACTCCACTTCTATCACGCGTGGTACGACTGCGCGAAGGCGGAGGGGGTCGGCGAGGCGATCAGGCCGTTGGGTCCGGGTGCGGAAATCTCGGATTTCCCGCTGTCGCTCGGCGGGTCGTGGGGCTGGCAGTGCGGGGACAAACCCGCCAAGCCGCTCTTCCTTCTCTGGCCGGGAAAGGAGTCCGTCCGCGTGGCGATCACGCTCCTGCCGGCCCGCGGCGATCAGGGCGCACCCGTCACCGTCGAAAGCAACCCCGTCGAAATCAAAATCTTGCCCGCAACCGGCGACCCGGGCGTCTTCGCCGGAACCACGAAGATCGAACTCGTGGGGCGCGTTCCTGGAAGGCCGCCCGGAAAGACGAAGACCGTCGTCCTGACCGACAAGGCCGAGATTGACCGCCTCCTCAAGACGATCCGGCTCGACGAGAAGGGCCCGTGCGAGTGCGAGCACATGGAGAACGCCACCTTCACCACGCCGAAGGGACGCATCGAGGTCTCGCTCTGCGACCACTGCTTCGACTTCGGCGGCAAGTACTGGAAGATGCCGCGGGAATTCTACGAACTGTTCATGTCCCGCATGCTGCCCCCGCAGCCTTCCGAGACCGAGGCCGACGCGTATCGCCGGCTGCACGCCGAGTACAAGGCCCTGGTCCTGAACGCGGCCAAGGCGGACGACAAGGAGCAATTGCTGCGCCTCACGAAGGGGTTCAACGATTCGCACGGCGGGAGCGTGCTCTACGCGTACGTGGAGCGCATCCCGGGGCCGGGGCAGCATTTCGGCCTGCTCCAGCAGGGCTTCAGCGGACGCCGCGAAATCCCGACCATCCACCATTACCCCTCCGACAGGGTGCACGTGACCCGGCTCGAGGACTGCGTGGCGGTGGAGAGCAACGAGAACGCGGACGGCACCTACCCCGACGGCGTCAACATTGGACTGCTGTTCCGTCTGCCCGCCGCCGCGAAGGCTCCCGGACCCGCTCGGGGTGATGTCGAGATCGAGATCCTCCCGGCCGATGCCTCAGCCGCCCCGGCGATGGACGCGCTCGTCGCACAGCTCAAGGACAAGGACCCGACGGTGCAGGCAAAGGCTGCGACAGGGCTGGGTGCTCTCACGATTGCCGGTGACAAGGGAGCCCGCCAGGCTCTAGCGGAGTGGCTGAGGGGCCGGCTGGGCGAAGGAGGGGGAAATACCCACGACGCCCTGATCCGCCTGCGCGACCATGTCGCCCTTCCCGAGCTCACGCCCGAGGTGATCGCCCTCCTGGACCGCCTGCTCGCGGCCCCGCGCGAGGACCAGGCGTTCACCCGGATGGTCGCGTGCGAGGTGCTGGGCAAGTCGGGCGACGTGGCTTCTGTTCCCGTCCTGCTCAAGGCCCTGCGCGATCCCTACCTGCACCACAGCATGGCTCCTGCGCCGGTGGGAGCGGAACACTTGTATCGGACGGTCTGGTGGGAAGCGGACAAGGCGTTGCGTCAGGTCACAGGCGCGAGTCCCATTCCCGCTCCTATGACCCACATTCCGTCTGAGAGGGCCGCCCAAGCCGCGACGCTCGCTGCGTGGGAGCGCTGGTGGAACGGAAGCAAGGAGGAGCGTCTGCCCGGATGGATCAACGCGCTGAAGTTGGGCGGCTGGGGCGGCATGGACATCACGATGAAGGCCCTCGCGGGCACCGGCGCGCCGGCGGTTCCGGCGCTCGTGGAGGTGCTGAAGGGTAACTACGACGCGCGGCCCCGCGGGCTTGCTGCGCAGATTCTCGGAAACATCGGCCCGGCCGCGGCGGACGCCGTCCCGGTGCTCGTGGAATGCATGGGTGACAAAAATGAACTGGTCTTCCTGCCGGCCATGGCGGCGCTCGGGAAAATCGGGGACCGTCGCGCGGTCGACCCGCTGACAAAGAGACTCGCCGCTCCGGAGCGCTGGATTTCCGACGTGGCGCTCGATGCGCTGGCGGAACTCACGAAGGCGGACTTCGGCGGCAACGCCGAAGCGTGCCGCAAATGGTGGGAGCAGCGTCGGGACGCGCCGCAGGACGCCGCGGAGACGCCGGTGAAAGAGCGGCGGGTGCACGTGTTCGTCAGCGGACGGGTGCAGGGGGTCGGGTTCCGCGATTTCACGCAAGGAGAGGCAAGGAAGCGCGGACTCACGGGATGGGTCAGGAACCTCGAAGACGGGCGGGTCGAGGCGGTCATCGAGGGACCCGCGGACAAGGTCGCCGAACTCCTGGAAGAGGTGAAGCACGGACCCCCGCGCGCCCGGGTCGATAAGGTCGAGACGACGGATGAGACGCCCACGGGAGAGTTCAAGGTGTTCGAGGTCCGATACCGATAGTCCTCGCGACCGAGAAGGATGGAACCGATGGCCAAAGCGGAGAAACTCGACCTCTACCGGGAGCACAAGTCGGAGTACGTGACGCCGAAGAAGCCGGTGCTGGTGGAAGTCGGGCTGGCGCAGTATCTCGCCGTCTCCGGCGAGGGCGCCCCGGCGAGCAAGGAATTCCAATCGGCGGTCGGCGCGCTCTACAGCGTCGCGTTCACCGTCAAGATGACCCGGAAGTTCGCCGGGCTCGGCGACTACAAGGTCGCAAACCTCGAGGGTCTCTGGTGGATCGACAAGAAGGATGCGAATTTCCTGAGCGTCCCGCCCGAGCGGTGGCGCTGGAAGCTCCTCATCCGCGTCCCGGAGTTCGTCACCGCTCGCGACCTAGATGAGGCCAAGGAGTCCCTGCGTAAGAAAAAGAAGCCCCCCGAGTTCGAAGAGGTCACGCTCGAAACCATCCGCGAGGGTCTCTGTGTGCAGGTGCTCCACGTCGGACCTTACGCGACCGAACCCGAGACCGTGCGGGCCATGGAGAACTTGGCCGCGGAGAACGGCCTCGCGTTCCATGAGTTCCACCACGAGATCTACCTCTCGGACCCCCGTCGCGTGCCGGCTGAGAAGCTCCGAACCATCCTGCGGCACCCGGTGAAGAAGGCCTGACGTCCGCCCCCACGCGAAATCGGTTGATTCCCGCCTCTTGCCGGAATACCATGCCTGGACAGGATGTGCCGCTGCCGTCTCGAAGCTGTCTCCCGTTTCTCAGCGTCTCAGCGTCTCGCCGACTGAGGGACTTCTTCCATGTGCGGGATCTGCGGGTTTGTTTACGAGGACCGGGAACGCCCGGTCGACGAGAGTCGGCTCCGGGCGATGATGGCGAAGCTGTCTCACCGCGGGCCGGACGAGTCGGGCGTCTTCCTCGGGCGTGGAGGGAAAGAGGTCGCGCTCGGACACACCCGGCTCTCCGTCATCGACCTCGAGACGGGCACTCAGCCGATGAGGAGCGAAGGGGACCGCGCGGCAATCGTCTATAACGGCGAGGTCTACAACTTCCAGGAACTCCGCCGGGAGATGGAGTCGCGCGGGAAGACCTTCCGCACGCGCTCGGATACCGAGGTGATCCTGCGTCTCTACGAGGAGGAGCAGGAGCGCGCGTGTACGCACCTCAACGGGCAGTTCGCGTTCGCCGTGTGGGACGATACGCGGAGAGAGCTCCTTCTCGCGCGCGACCGGCTGGGACTCAAGCCGCTCTTCTACCATCACGCTCACGGGCGGTTTGCCTTCGCCGGCTCGCTCGAGGCGCTCCTTGAAGCGGGCGACGTCCCGCGCGAGATCGACCCCGTCTCGCTCGAAATCTACCTCACCTTCGGCTACATCCCGGCGCCGAGGACGATCTTCCGCGACATCCGGAAGCTCCCGCCCGGGTGCTCGCTCACGGTCCGGGCCGGCCAGTTGGTCCACAAACGGTATTGGAGTCCCGCTTCGGGACCGACCCGCCGGGGGTCCCCAAACGCGGCTCATTGCGTTTGGGGTCCCCTGACGAGAAACGCGATCGAGGAGGAACTCCGCCGGCTCCTGGCGGACTCGGTCCGCATGAGACTCGTCAGCGACGTCCCCTTGGGGGCGTTCCTCTCGGGCGGCGTCGATTCGTCCATCGTCGTCGGACTGATGAGCCGGGCGTCGGCCGAACCCGTGCACACCTTCACCATCGGCTTCGGCGAGCCGCTCTACGACGAGCTGGCTTACGCCAGGGACGTCGCCGGGCGGTCCCGGACGCTCCACCGGGAATTCCTGGTCGAGCCGAAGTCCGCGGAAGCCATCGAGAGACTCGTGACGCTTTTCGGGGAGCCCTTCGCGGACTCCTCCGCGATCCCGACATACTGGCTCGCGCGCGAGACCCGTGCACACGTGAAGGTCGCTCTCTCCGGCGACGGGGGGGACGAGCTCTTCGGGGGGTATGACCGATATCGTGCGATGATGCTCGCGCGTGCCCTGGAGGCGACTCCAAGGCTGGTCCGCCGAATGCTGAGGAAGATCGCCGCCCGGCGGGCCTCGGGAGTCGTTGAACCGCGCTCTCGCTCACGCCGCATCGTGCGATTCCTGGACGCCCTCGAACGCGAGCCGGTCGAACGATACATCGCCTGGGTCAGCGTCTTTGACGCCCAGAGTCGCGAAGCCCTCACGAGCGAGGAGTTCCGTCGGTCGCTCGACGGCTTCCGCGGCGAAGACTACCTCCGCGAGCATTTCTCGAGAGAGGGCCGCGGCGCCGGGCCCGACGCCGCCATGGCCGTGGACCTCGAAACCTATCTCCCGGACGACCTCCTCGTCAAGACCGACGTCGCCTCGATGGCCTGGGGACTCGAGGTGAGATGCCCGTTCCTCGACCATCGGCTGGTGGAGTTCGCCAGGAGCATCCCCGTCCAGTGGAAGCTCTCGGCGCTGCGCGGGAAGCGCATCCTGAGACACGCCTTCCGCGAGGTGCTCCCGGCAAGAGTCCGCCGACGGAAGAAGATGGGCTTCGGCGTCCCGCTCGGACAGTGGTTCCGCCAGGAACTCAAGGGAATGATCGAGGAGGTGCTCATGGGCGGGAAGACCTCTTCGCGGGGAATCCTGAGACCGGAGGCGGTCCGAACGCTGGTCGAGGAGCACGAGTCGAGCCGGGCCGACCATTCGGCGAAACTCTATGCGCTCCTCTTCCTTGAACTCTGGTGGCGCAAGTTCATGGGCTGAGCAGGGAGCGGGGAATAAGACCCCGCACCACACGCCTTCGGATGGCCCGAATCAAGCCCGAAATCCGAAACCAGAATGACCCCTCGGACCCTGAGGGGGCCTCGGGGCCCCAGAGGGGCGAATCAATGTCGAATGACGAATGACCAATCAAGGGCGGCGGTCGTCACGATTGTACATTGGTCATTGATTCATTCGGGTTTGAATCGTCATTCGGATTTCGTCATTCGTCATTTGCAGAACCCCCTCACCCCCGGCCTCTCCCGGCGGGAGAGGGAAGTGAGGCGGCGTCACTTCTCCTCGTCCTTCTTGACGGGGGCGTCTTTGTCCACCTCTTCGATGGTGATATTCTTCGGCGGCTCGAAGACGGACTCCTCGATCCCGCCGTTCACCACGACCTTCTCAAAGACGTAGAGCGACCAGTCGTCCTCTTCCCCGTCGGTCATTGCCTTGATGGTCGTGGGCATCCAGGTGTTGGTATCGACGACGAGCTCGACGGACTTGTAGTCGAAGTGCACCTGTTCGTTCTTGGGGGCGATGGCGAGTTTGACGAGGCCGGGCGTCTCGGGACCGACGAGCTTGATATCGAAATCCTTCTTCAGATCCTCGGGCGTCCGGCTGAAGAACGTGAGCGGGTCGTTCCGGTCCTCCCGCTGACGCTTCATCTCCTCGGGGTCCATCCGCCGGAGCTCCCCGTGCCGGTTCTCCGGCCATACCCTCAGGACGAAATCCTTCCCCAGGATCAACTGCTGCGTGTGGACCTCCTTCCCCTCGCGCTTCCTGTAGGTGTCCACCCGGGTGAGGTCGGGCTTCTTGTAGAAAAGCTCCAGTCGAAGCTGGTGCTTCTCCTCGAAGACGGAATCGAACTTCGTCACCTGGGCCGTCGCACGCAGGTCCTTGATGGACGCGCTCTTCCTGCTCATCTGGTCAAGCACCTCGTCCACGCTGAATTCTTTCCCGTCGGCGGCCGAGGCGCGCGTGCACGCGAGCACGCCTGCGGCGAGAGCCGCCAGACACGCGACCGGAAGAGGAAAAGGGGACAGGAGCCGTTTGCCTGTAGGCCCGGTAGGGTGCTCCGCACAAACGGCTCCTGTCCCCTTTTCCTTCGGGCGCATGTTCATTCCCCTCAACGGGCGTCCCCTGTGAGACTCCCTCACCCGCCTTCGCCCCCTCGACAGGCTCGGGGCTTCCACCTTCGCTGAAGCTACGGCGGACAAGATGGCGGGCCTGCGGCCCCGGCCCTCTCCCGGAGGGAGAGGGAAAAGAGCCACGCGGCTCCCACGGTTTCTACGAAGAGGCTCCCGCTTCATAGACTCATTCACCTTGGAATCATTCTATCGGAAGGGGCCGGGGGAATCAAGTCTCAGGACGCGTCCACCGGGATGAAATGCTCGACCGGCTTGACAAGCGAGGTGAACCGGCGGACCGGGACGTGGACAGCCTGCCAGCGGGTCGAGCGCCGACGGCAGTTCTCGGCGAACGTGCGCGCGGGAATCGCCACGATGAGATAATCCCGAACTCCCGTGGTGATGGTCCTAGCCACTGCAGGACCCCCCGCCGGAAGCTGAAGCCAGTAGCAATAGACCAGGAGTCCCGTGTAGCCCTCGCCGAAGTGACCCTCCCAGGCGAACAGCCCTTCGAGGTCGGAGAAGTGAATCCAGTTCTCCCAGTAGACCTCGCGGCCGCGCGAGACCTCCGGGAAGCACTTCCCCTTCACGTCCACGATGTAGTGACGCTCGCCGGCGTGCACGAGGAAGTCGAAGCTCTTGATGGGTCCCTCGCGGCCCGGGGAGCGGCGGACCTGCTCGACCGGGACGAACGGGACACGCCCGCGTCTCAGCCACTCCTCGAACGCCCGCTCGTAGTGCTCGTGATCGATTCCCTTGGGCATGGACGGCTCCGCAGTTCGCCCGCGTCGCGGACACACACCTACCAACATGCTAAGAAAATAGTGTCATCCTGAGCGAAGCGAAGGATCTGGCTACGAAAGGGGGAGGACATCACTCTTCCCGCTGAAATCGGACATTCTAATGGCTACCGGGCAAGATTCTTCGTCCCCCTCGCTGACTCGGGGTTCTCAGAATGACATTCTTAGCGACCCGCTACAGGCTGACCCTGGGCGGTTGACGGACCGCGACGCTCTCGACCTCGAAGTACTCCGCCGGCTGAAAGCCCCCCGCCGAGGCGATGAGGCGGGACGGGAACATCTGGACCGCGTTATTGAACGTGCGGACGTTGCCGTTGTAGAAGCGTCGCGCGGCCTGGATGCGGTCCTCCGTGTTCACGAGCTCCTCCTGGAGGTGAAGGAAGTTCCGGGAGGCTTTCAGTTCCGGGTAGCCCTCGACGACGGCGAAGAGTCTTCCGAGCGCCCGGATGAGGACGTTCTCGTCGACGGCCTGGGAATCCGGGCTGCCCTTCGAATTCACCGCGGTCGAGCGTGCTCGCGCCACCTCCTCGAAAACCTCCCTTTCGTGCGCGGCGTATCCCTTGACGGTCTCGACGAGGTTCGGGATCAGGTCGTACCGTCGCTGGAGCTCGGCGTCCACGTCCCGCCAGCTCTCGGTGATGGTGTTCCTGAGGTTGACGAGACGGTTGTAGGTGCCGAAGACGTAGACGAGGAGCAGGAGCACCACCACGCCGACGACGATGAGGAGTTCCACGTCACACCTCGCAATCAGTCCAGGTGACCACCGGGAGAATACTCGCGCGGCGAGGGGAATTCAAGGGGGATATCCCAAATGCGAGCTGCAATTGGGTCACCAAAGCGCCAACCGCGGCCCATGGGTGTGCTCAAGGAGAGTTTCGCAAGTCGAGAATTCGGTAGTCAGGTAATGAGAAAGTGATAAAATTATGAACAACACCGGTGAAGGTCGTCAGCGGGAAGTCCGGCATGGGATGGTCGAGGTCCTTTCGCCCCGTTGGGGCTTGGGCGACTGGAAGGACATCCTTCCGGGGGTTTCACCCCCGGCTGATTTCCGCCGCGCCTTCGGGGCCGGAAGCGCAGACCGCACCTGACAAGGAAGTTCTCGGAGGCGGGGGAAGTCCATGATCCCAAGCAAGACTCGCGACCGCGGCGACTTCTTCGTCTCGCACACGGTGCTGGTCCACGGCATCCTTCTCACCGGACTCGTCATGTTGTTGCTGATTGGGGTGCCAAAGTTCAAAAAGATCTACAACGATTTTAACACAGACCCCCCAGTCCTGACCAAATATCTGCTCATCGCATCCGACGTGGCAAGCGACTACGTCCCGCTCGTTGCGGTTGCCCTTATGGCGGTGATGGTCGCCGACGCGGTCTTCTCCTGGCACCTCGGGAGGAACGCCCGTCCGGTCTGGAGCTTCCTCTGGGGCGCCAGCGTCTCCTGCCTTCTTGTGCTCGCCCTCTTCTTGAGCATTCTCACCCTGTCCATACCGTTCCTTCACTGAAACTTCGGCGGGCATACTGCTCCCTCTGCGGTTCAAGAGCCTCTCGCGCAGAACTCACACCTCCGCGCGTTCGCGGTATTCCTCCCACACGGATTCGGGGATACGGTCGAGGAAACCCGTCGCCACGTCGAGGGCTTCGAGGTATTCCCCGGGCGTCCAGCGGTTGCCATCGAGCGCGATCAGGAGGTCTTCTGTGAGGGCGAGAGACCAGCCAGGGTGTTCCAGGAGCCACGCGATCATCTGCGGGTGCAGCACTTTTCGGGCGAAATCGGGGTCCTTGCTGGACACGTGGAACTGCTTGCGCAACTCCTCCGGCTCGAACTCGAGCGGGTCGCTCCCGAACCCCTCCAGGAGGCCCCCGAGGGGTCCCTTCTCGTTCACAGCAAACGCGGGAAAGCGGCGTTCCAGACAACAGAGACAAATAGAGAGATAGTTATCCTCGTTTGCCATTCGGAAAGCCGGGCGTCGCCGCGTGGCACTGGTTCGCGGCTGTCTCCACGAAAGGTCGCACCCGATCAGTTCTCTTCCACGCCAGGTGCCGCGGACAACGTTCTTGATCCGTCCGAACAGGAGGTCGGCGCCGGCGAGAAGATCGACCACGCGCTTCCAGAATTCGTTGCGCTCCTTCGCATGGAAAGAGAAACCCCTCTCGTGGGCAAACCCCCGGACGGTCTCCGTCCGCTTGCGCTCGATCCATGGCCTGACCACCGCGAGCAGGACGACGAAGAACACCAGTCCCGCCGCTGCGATGATGATGCCGAGCGTCTCGTCAATCACCCCTCACCCCCCTGCTCGCTCGCGGTATTCCCGCCAGACGAACTCCGGGATTCGCTCAACAAACTCCACCAAGACATCCAGTGCCCCCGAGAATTCAGCGGGTGTCCATCGCCGGCCGGAGGTTACGATGACGTGTCCCTCCGCGATCTCGATTCGCCAGCGTCGAATCGGCAGCAACCACTCCATCATCCGCGGATGACAGACGTCGTAGGCGAATTTGCGGTCTTCGCTCAGGACGCGGAACTTCCGCGAAAACTCGTCCGATTCGAAACGGATCTCAAGGTTTCTGGAGCGCGTCTTCCAGCCTTTTCTCACCCGCGAGCCTGCGCCGGATTCTCAGAGAAGGCAGAGGACAATCCAGGGGATGCACGCACGCCGAGAAATGCACCGTGTCACCGTGAGCCACCTTGAAATCGCGCACGTCGACGTCAAAGGCCAGAATCTGCCAGCCCCGACAGTTTCCCCGGATCATATTGTCCAGGTCACACCGTCTGAACATCTCGATGGCAGCGAGTTGTGGCGGCAATTCCACAGGCACGGTGACACTGAAACTGAGGCCAAGGTTTTCCGCGAGGCGGCGCAATGCTCTTCGACGCCATGCCTGCAGGAGGAGATAGATCCCTCCGGGAATCGCCACCACGAGCATTGGAACAATAACCCACCACGGGTCAAGCATGTTGCCTTCAGATCTCGCCACCACCTCTGCCGCCGGTCATCCCCTCCTTCTCGCCGTATTGCTTCCAGACGAACTCGGGGATCATGTCGAAGAACTTGACGGTGAAATCGAACGCCGCGCGGAACATTTCCGGCGTCCACCGCCGGTCGGTCGTCAGCACAAAGTACCCCCCGGTGAACTCCAGGTGCCACCCGCGGTCCGCGAGGAGCCACTCCATCATCTGCGGGTGGCAGACGTCGTAGGCGAACTTCCGGTTGTCGCTCTTGACCCGGAAGGAGCGCGAGAATTCGTCCGACTCGAAGTCGATGTCTTCGAAGCCGAGAAAATCGCCGACTTTGTCCAGGAGCCCCTCCGGACGGATCGCGAGGCCGGGAAACCGACATTCCAGCGGGTGCAGACAGGCGGAGAAGTGGTAGGTGTGCCGGTTCTTGCCGCTCCCGGTGACGTACCGGTAATCGAAAGCGACGACCTGGCGTCCGCCGTACTCGCCGTGGAGGACGTTCGACGCCTCCTGGGAGTGTCCCCGGTTGAACGCGTCGATGTGTCCGAGCCGAGCGGGGAGGTTGAACGGATCGCGCGGGTCGAAGGAAAGTCCGGTGAGCTGGGCGATCTGGAAGAGTGCCTCGCGGCGCTTCTTCTCCCACAGCCAGCCGAGATAGACGGCCACGGCGGCGACGACGAGGAAGAGGATGATGAGGAATGGCGGCATCGGGTCAATCCTGTTCCCACGGGGTGAGGTTCCCGTCCAAGTCGAACGACATTTCGCACGGCGGGGCGAGCTCTTCGACGTCGTCCCTCCGGCGAAGTTCCTCCCGGAGGGACTCGCTGACGAGCAGGGCGTCGATGTGTTCGGTGTCGCGGATGCGGACGACGTGCATGCGGTCGGTCGGCGTGGCGCCGCAGGTCGCTAGCGCCGTCTCGATCGCCTCGCGGTCGGTCGGGAAATGGATGGGGAGGCGGGCCTCGTGCGGGGCGGCCGAGGTCAGGACGTTGGTCCACGTGGCCTTTTCGTCCATCTTCGCGACGAGTCGGTCGGTGGTGAAATCGGCGAAGCCGATCCCGATCGCGTTGCCGTGGGTGGCCTCGGTGAGGTCGCGGACGAAGATGCGGAGGATTTGCGGGACGTCGAGCTTGAGCTTTTCCTGCTGCATCCCGCGGCCGATGACGTTCGGGTCCATCCCGGTGCCCGAGACGTCCTTGCCCATCCAGTCGACGATGAGGAGGTGCAGAAAATCGCCGGGAAGTCGGCCCATGAGCCGGCGGGCCCGGAGGAGCAGTCGCTCGTCCGCCGCTTCGAAGTCCCCGGGGAGAACGGCTTCCAGATGTGCGGTCCGCCCGCGGTGATTCTCGACGACGGCGACGCCGAAACGGACCGGGAGTTTCGAAAGGGCGAGACGTCCCCCGGCACGGATGGCCTCCTCGTAGCCGATGTCCACGCCGCTCCGGTGGACGCTCTCGGCGCCGACCTGCTTCCCGAGACCGATCGTCAGCATCTTGAGAAGTCCGCTACCGAGCGTCGCCGAAAAGTTCGTGTGGGGCTTCACCCGGTTCACGATGACGATCCCGTCCGCCCCGGCCGCGTTCTTGTCGCAATACCCGGTCACGCCCTCAGGACCCTGTCCCAGACACACCGCCTCCATCGACGAGACCACGGGACACCCCATCCTCTCCTCCGTGATCCCGTAGCCGGCCAAGAGTGCCCGCTGTCCCTCCGCGGTCGCCCCGCCGTGGGACCCCATCGCCGGGACGATGAAGGGCCTCGCCCCGCAGGAGGTGAGCCGACCAATGACCGTGCGGAGAATCAACTCGGTCCGGCAGATGCCGCGCGAACCCGCTGCGACGGCGATGCGCTCCCCCGGCCGGATGAGTTTTTCGACGGCGACGCGGTCGAGTTCGGACAGAAGGTACCGCTCGATCTCGACGAGTTCCGGGCACTCCCGACGGATGCGGATGGGAACCAGACGCGGGAATTTCACGGGTCCGCTCCTCGAAAACCGGAAGAATGGATGGGGGCGATTGTAGAGACCGCGGAACGGCCCTGCAAGGAGGAAAGGAAGTTCAGTAGCGACTCGGAGGCAGCCCCACCTTCTCCTTATAGGTGTAGAACTTCTGGACGACCTTGAGCGCGGTGATGGAGAGCAGGTCCGAACGGAGTTTCTCCTGGTCGACCTCGCTCTCGGGGATGCCGCCGCCCCTCTCGGGGTGGTAGACCTCGAGTCCCCGCACCGAGTAGGCGACCACGCCCCTCGCGGCGTCGTAGACGAAGTAGTTGAGTTTGCAGGTCCCGCGAAGGATCCCGATGGCCTTCGGATCCTTGAGCGTGAACCGCTGGATGTCCCCGGTGAGGACGAGCTGGGCCCCGGCCTGCTTGGCGACCTCCGCCCACCCGATGCTGTCGAGGTCCTTGCCCGCCAGGCTCGTCCGGACCGGCTCGTCGGACCTGACGTTCCTCGCGGCGTTGGTCCTGATGAGCTCGCCCTTGACGGCCGTGGCGAGGTCCACGCCGTCCGAGGACTCGTAATAGGTGTGTCTCTCGTCTCTGAATGGAATGACCACGATGGACCTGCCGCCGATCTCGTATTCCGCTTTGCGGGTAATGGTGTCCTCCGAGGAGAGCTTCGTCCCGGCGGAGATCACCATCCCGGCCGGCCCGCATCCGCACAGGACGCATGTCCCCCCCAAGAGCAAGAGAAGCGCCGCGGCGACGACATATCGCGGAACCATCGTTTTCTCCCCTTTCCAGGACATCCCTGATTCTCCGGCGCCGCGGGACGGACTTCCCCGAGTCGCGACACGAGGGGTCCCCAAACGCGATAAACTGCGTTTGGGGTCCCCCCGCCAAGGTGCGAAAAGCGCCGGGCGATTAGATTATAACCGTGACACGGACAAGTCAACGTCAATTCCAAGCTTGATTCCCCGGAGGTTTTTTGTTGACAAACGTCAGTGAGCTCTTTTAATGTCAGGCCAAGCGGTCCGAACGGTCTTCGAGGGCAGGATATGGGCGATGAGCCGTTGCGATTCGTTCCTCGCGAGATGTTCCTGACGCGCGGGGTGGGACACCATCGCGAGAAGCTGTCCAGCTTCGAGGAGGCCCTTCGCGACGCCGAGATCGCCAGCTTCAACCTGGTGAACGTCTCCTCCATCTTTCCTCCCGCATGCAAGGTCATCAGTCGCAGCCGGGGACTCAGCAAACTCGACCCCGGACAGGTCGTCTTCACCGTGATGAGTCGAACCGACACGAACGAGTACCGTCGGCTGATCGCCGCCTCCGTCGGACTCGCCATCCCGCGTGACCGGTCGATGTACGGGTACCTCTCGGAGCACGAGAGTCACGGGCAGAACGAGCGGGAAGCCGGGGACTACGCGGAGGACCTCGCCGCCTCGATGCTCGCCACCACGCTCGGCGTGGACTTCAATCCCGACGCCGCCTGGGACGAGAAGAAGGAGATCTACCGGATCTCCGGAAAGATCGTCCGCACGGACTCCATCACCCAGTCCGCCATCGGTCAGAGAAACGGCATCTGGACCACCGTTCTAGCCTCGGCCGTCTTCGTCATATAGCCGGGAACGTTCGGCCGGCCGCGGAGGACCACAGCGTGGGTTCCGCCTCAAGTTCACTCCCCTTCAACTTCGGCGGTCTCTCGCGCGAGCGGTCGGACTATGCCTCGGCCCGTTTCGTCGTCCTCTCGGTCCCTTACGAAGGCACCGTGACCTACCAGAAGGGCACCGCTCGCGGGCCGCACGCCATCATCGACGCCTCGCGCAACATGGAGCTCTACGACGAGGAACTCGCCTTTGAAACCGCGACCGTCGGCATCCATACCCTCGAGCCCCTGGAGCTGCCGGAAGCGCCCGAACGGGCGGCCGCGGAGGTCGAGCGCGTCATGACCCGGCTCCTGTCCGACAAGAAGCTCGCGTGTCTCCTGGGCGGGGAGCATTCCATCACGTTCGGCGCGGTCCGCGCCGCCAAGAGCAGTTCCGACAGCCTCTCGGTCCTCCAGCTCGACGCCCACGCCGACCTGCGCGACGAGTACGACGGGACACGGTACAGTCACGCCTGCGTGATGAAGCGGTGTCTCGAGGTCGCACCCGTCACACAGGTGGGAATCCGCTCGCTCTCGAAAGAGGAAGCGGAACTCCTCAAGACGGAGTCGAACGTCACCACCTATTTCGCACACGACCTGCGTTCGGCGGGACTAGCGGGTCTCGAGCGCGAGATCCTCTCCACCCTCACCGACCAGGTCTATCTCAGCATCGACATCGACGTCTTCGATCCGGCGTATGTCCCGGGCACGGGCACTCCCGAGCCGGGGGGACTCTCGTGGGAAGACGTGACCGGACTCGTCCGCGCGCTCGCCCGCGAAAAGCAGATCGTCGCCTTCGACCTGGTCGAGGTCATGCCCGTCGAAGGAAGCGTCGTCTCGGAATTCCTGGCCGCAAAACTCGCCTACCGCACGATGGGATACATCGCGCAGTCCGCAGGCTGGCTCACCGGGGGCAAGTAATCCGCTTTCGGCGGGAAATTCGGGGTTTTTGCTCAGACTGTCGCGCCGTTTTTTCGATATCCTAATAGGGAGAGAAAGTCTGTACCGGGCCGGGAGACGGACATGATCAACGACGTCCTGTTTTTCCTGAAGGACTACTTCGAGTTCGCGATGCGGGAGATTAACAAGCGCGCGTTCTACGAGTGGTTCCTCTTCATCTTCCCGTTCTTTGTTTTCGGGGAGACCCCGAGGTACATCATCCCGGCGCTCGTCACGAGTCTGCTCCACGCCCTGGGTCTCCCGCGTGCGCGCACGGAGCGCACAAGAGCGTTCCTCGACCGCAGGCCCCGGGTCAGCATCGTGGTCGCCGCCCACAACGAGGAAGAGGTCATCGCCGAGAACATCGTCTCCCTCGTCGAGATGTCTTACCCCAACAAGGAGATCATCGTCGTCGACGACCACTCGAGCGACCGGACGTACGAGCTGGCGAAGCCCTTCGCGGAGCGCGGCGAGATCGAGCTCTTGAGGAACGACTCCCCGTCGGGCCGGGGCGGACGTCCCTTCGCGACCAACATGGGCGTGCGGGCGTCCACCGGGGAATTCATCATCTCCGTCGACGCCGACACCACCTTCGACCTCCCCTCCATCCAGCGGATGATCGAGCCGTTCTCGAACCCCCACGTCGCCGCGGTCAGCGGGAACCTCAAGGTCAAGAACCGTGACGCCAACGCCGTCACCGCCTGTCAGGCCTGCGAGTACCTGGAAAGCATCACCCTCTGGAAGACGTGGAGCTCCATGATTGGGACGCTGCTCCAGGCCTCCGGCGCCTTCGGGGCGTACCGCCGCTCGGCACTCCAGCGTGTCGGCTTCTGGGACCCGGAACTCGCCGAGGACGCCGACCTCTCCAGCAAGGTGAGGAAGGCCGGCTACAAGATCCGCTTCGCCCGCGACGCCGTCGCCTTCACCCACGTCCCCGACAACCTCCGTGCACTCACCCTCCAGCGTCAGAGGTGGGCCCAGGGGTTCCTCCGCACCTATTTCCGCAAGCACCGCGACGCCATGAGCATCCGACGCCACGGCTGGGCCAACTTCCTCGAACTCCTCCAGGAGTTCATCCTCCAGATCCTCATGCCCTTCGGATACGTCGTCTACCTCGCACTCATGCTCGTCTTCTACCCGGCCTACCTCCCCTTCATCCTCATCCTCGTCTACGTCATCTACGTGCTGACCAACGTGGTGCTCCTGGTCTCGGCGATCTCGATATCCGAGCGACGGAGCGAGGAGTGGGGACTCTTGTGGTATGCGATCGTCATGCCGATCTACAAGTCGTACTTCCGGTGGGTGAGGATCACGAGCTACGTGAGGGAATTCTTCCACAGGCGTTACACGGACCCGTACCTCCCCGATACGGTGTGGAACCAGGTCCCACGGTGGTAAGGTCGGTTAATTAGGGACAGTCACCTATTATTTGTCTGAGGAGTCGTGGATTTGGTGCAAGGCCAAGCGGTGGCGTCAGCGTGACCCCAAACATAGGGGTAGCGCCGACAAATAATAGGTGACTGTCCCTAATTAACCAGCGTTCCCTACCATCCGCCGGTTCACGGCGCGTAGATGGTGACGTTGGCGCGCATGGAGGGACTGATCTTCATCTGCGCCTCCGGCGGAACCGTGATCCGACAGGTGATGAACCGGTCGTAGGCCGTCTCCGGCGTCGGCGTGATCTTCATCTCCCCCGGCAGCCGCTCGGGCGACGTGTTCACGATGACCACCTCTCCCGGGAAGCTCACCCGCGTGCCGCGGATTCTCACGTCCGCCTTCTGCCCCTTCAAGAGACGGTGGAAATAGTCCTCCGGGACGTACGCCTCGATGGCCACGGTCATGGGGTCGTAGACGGAGATGACCTTTTCGTACTTGTCGGCGACGTCCCCCACCTGCTTGGTCAGCTCGCCCACGATGCCGTCAAAGGGGGCCTTGAACTCCACGGCGCCGGCAAGACCCTTGTAGTACTCGAGCCGGCTCTGGGCCTCATCGACCTGCTTTTTCAGGAACTCGAGCTCGTCGGCCTGCATCTTCTTGAAGTCGGGCTTCATGTCGCCGTATTCGGCCTCGGCGCGTGCGAGGTTCTCGGTGGCGTGTTTCAGGAACGCCCGGGCCACGTCGGTTTCGGCCTGGGCCCGCTTGTGTCTCGAGGTCTGGGCTTCGAGTTCCGCGTCGAACTTCCTCGTCACCGCGTCCAGCACCTTCTGGATCCCGTCGAGCGACGTCCGGGCCTCCTGCGTGGCCGAGGCCGCCTTCTCCGCCGTCGCCAGGAAGAAGTCGCGCTTGCTCTGCGCCGTCTGCACGTCCGTGACCGTCGCCGCGTCCAGTTCCTTCAGCTTCGTCGCCTTGTCCAGGTTGAGCTTGGCCTGGGCGAGCTCGACCGCCACTTCCTTCTCCGAGGCCTTCGCCTGGTTGAGCTTCTCGGTCCCCGTTCTCCCGTCGGCGCTGGCCTTCTCGATCTCCTTCGCCCGGTCCGCCGCGATGGCCTTCACCAGGTCCTCATACTCCTTCTCGCTCTTGAGCGCCGCCTCGAGTCTCGCCCCGGCGACGTCCGCCGCCTCACGGGCGTCCGTCAGTCTCCGCGCCCGCGTCGCCGTGTCCACCACCCCCACGTCCCCGCCCTTCGCCACGAGCTCCAGTCGCAGCTTCGCCTGCGCGAGTGCCGCTTCGAACGCCGGTATCTGCGACCTCGGGTCGAGACTCTCGCTCACCAGAAGCACCTCCCCGGCCTTCACCTTGTCCCCGACGGCCGCTTTCACCACGGTGATCTTGCAGCGCCCTTCGGTGACGAAGTCGGAGTAGGCGGCGATGACGCGGCCGCGCACCTGGATCCGGTTCCAGGTGAGTCCGAGGTAGACTCCGACGACGACGACGGCGGTGACCAGGAGCCACAGGGCGAACCGCGGGAACCCGCGCGTCTTGCTGACCCGCGGCCGCTCCACTTGCGGCATCGCCGGCTCCGGTCGCTCCTCTTTCCTGTGCAGACGGATGGCCATCCCATGCCCCTTTATGCTGAGATCGTGGTTATGTGGCACAGGCGCCCCCGCCTGTGCGTTAATTAGGGACAGTCACCTATTATTTGCCGATGCTGCCCTATGACATGCTCATGCTGACGCTGCCGATAGGCTTTGCGCCAGATCCGCGACACCTCAAGCAAATAATAGGTGACTGTCCCTAATTAACCTCATTTCTCCCCGACGGGCTTCTCGAGCTCCTGCGACAGATCGTGCACCAGACTGTCCGTCGCACCCATCCGCTGATAGAGGTCCGCGAGGAGCCCCAACGCCTCGTACGTGACCTTGGTGCACTCCCTGCGGGCCTCGACCAGGGTGATCGAGTTCACCACGACCTGGAAGACGTCCTCCGGCGGCTGGGTGTCCGCGGTCCCGTGCTCGCGGAACACCTTCGACAATCTCAGGTTCTCCTCGGCGAGGTCCACGTCGAGCTGTTTCGCCTCCAGACGCTGGATTGCCTTGAGATACGCGGCATGGGTCTCCTGGAGGTCCAGGTCGAGCTGGTCATCGATGATGTCCTGTTCGAGTTCGAGCTGTCGGACGCGGTGGCGTGCCTGGTCGCGCTTGGCACGGTCGAGCCTCATCTTGGCGACCGGCCAGTTCACCGAGAGTCCGAAGATCAGGAAGTCGTCGGTGAATTGGTCGTACTTCGGGAAGGTGGCCCCGTAGCGCACGGTGAAGTTGGCGGATGGCTCCTCGTACTGTCGGACGCGCCCGGTCCAGTAGGCGCTCATCCGCTCGTGGTAGAGTCTGCGGAGTAGCGGGTTGGCGGTGCGCATGCGGTTTCTCGCGTCGGCGGAAGTCGGGACGTCGGGGAGCACCACCGCGGGTCTAGCGAGCACGAGTCTGAGGGCGTCGCTCAGGTTGAGGAGTTTCTTGAGTCGGCTTTCGGCGAGCGCCCGGTCGGCCTCGCGGTACTTCATCTCTTCCACCGCCGAGGCGACGAACTTCTCCCCAAGGAGGACGCGGTTCTTGAGGACCTCTCCGCGGTCGCGCAGCGCCTTCAGCGTCTCCAGACGCTTCCGGTTGAGATCGAGAATCTCACGGGTCCAGCCGAGGGAGTCCTCCGCCTCGAGCGCCGCGAAATAGTACTTGATGGCGGAAACGGCGACCTGGCTCCGCTTGATCTCGTAGTCCTGCCGCCGGACCTTGATCTCCTCCATCGCCTGCTTGACCGCCGCCTCACGACCCCGACGGGCAAACCAGACGGGAAGGTAGAGCGTCATCTCCGCACGACCGGTCCCCTCGACGGGAATGTCCGGGTCGGGGGCGCTCGGAGTCACGAAGAGCCCGCGCACCGTCCAGATGGTGTAGTCGAACTGGAGTCGGGGACCGTAGTCGTTCTGCTTCTCGCGGAGACGTGCCTCCGCCTCGGCAATCGCCTCGTCCTGCTGCTGGAGACGGAGGTTCCGTTCGAGGGCTAGCGCGACGGCCCGCTCGAGCGTGAGAGGAAACCCGGCGGAGGTTTTCGCCGCCGGTCGGGGTTCCGTCATTCCCTCGCGCACGGCCTGTTCGAGCTCGCCCGCGACGTCGCGGGCAGTCGGGGCCGCAGGCTGCGGCGGGGGCGGTTCCGGCATGGGTGGTGTCGTGCTCGGAGGAAGTGGAGGCGTCGGTTCGGCCTCGCGCTGGGCGAGCGGCGGCCTGACCGGTGCGGGCATCTCGGGCCGAGGAAGCTCAGGAACCTTTTCGGCCGCGCCCGGCCGCACTTCGGCGACCTTCACCTCTCCGGCCGTCTCGAACGGACGGTAGACCGGCTGCGAGGCGATGTCCCCTCCGCTGCGCAGGCTTGCCGCCACCCGGGCCTGCTCTGTGCCCGAGGGCGGGGCACTGCACGATGCCAGCACCAGCGTCAGAACCAGCACGAACTGGCAGAAGGTCTCTCGCATGGTCCCCATCGGATGTTCAGCGTGCCGCTTTCCCCGTCCCGGTGGCCCCCGCAACCACGACGATGTTGCCTCCCATTGCATGCGCCTTCGCGAAGCCTTCCGCGGCGGACTTCAGCAGCTCCTGCGCGTTCTCCGCGATCTCGGGATACGCGGTGATGCCGCACGACGTCGTCAGCTGAATGTCCGGCCGCGGCGCCTTCAGCTTGAGCACCGCGTTCCGCAGCTTCTCACAGGCGCTCCGCGCCCCTTCCAGGTCCGTCTCCGGAAAAAGCATGACAATCGAGTTGTGCTCGTGACGGGCAATCAGGTCGGACGAGCGCGTGTTGCTCTTGATCGTCTCGGCGACCTGCGTCAGATACACCCCCGACTTCTCGCCGTACTGTTCGAGGAAACTCTCGTACTGGTCCAGCCGCAGAAGGGCGAGGGCGAAGTGATGACGGTAGCGCTTGGCACGCTCGATCTCAATGGCCATCTGCCGCTGGAAATACGTGGGATTGTAGATCTGTAGGTCGTGGTCCATCAACACCGTGTCCAGTGACACCTCGTAGAGGTAACCCGTCTCGGCGGCTAGGAGTCCGCGCTCGGAGATGGTGTAGACGTAGACGTTGCGCTGCATGAGGTGGTCCGGGTCCGTGACGAGTCCGCACGACAGACACACGCAGTCGATCTCCGGGTCGGCGAACGTCTCCCCCGACTCGTTGTCCACGTACATCTGGCCGAGCCGTTCGTAGTCCACGCCGATGTGCCGGAGCTGCTCGGAGCACTTGGGACAGACGTAATCGAGTCCGCTGATGAACTCCCTCACCGGTGCGACGTGGCCGCACTTGAAGTGGTGCAGCATGTCCACCCGCGAGATGTCCGGACTCTTCGTCCTCGGACAAACCTCCCGGAAGTTGATCGCGTAATGGGAGCATTGCGGACACAGGTGAATCCGGTCGAAGAATTTTCTCTCCAGACACATCCGCGTGGCAAGGTCCTCGAGATGCTCCACCTCCGCTCCGGGGGCACACCCGAAGTGCTCGCGCGCCCGCTCGTAGCTGTACCCCAGATGCGAATCCGTCGAACTCGTCGGCTTGAGAGTTTCCGCCGGCGTCCGTCCCCACTGCTGCAGAAACGTGATCTTCCTCCGGTCGATGCTCTCGGCGTCCGGCAGAACCGCTCCCAGCTTCCGGTACCGCCTCAGCATCATGCTCACCCGCGCAGCCAGCTCGTCCGGTGCCACCTCCCCGACCAGCACCTCATCCACGCCCCTCTCGAACAACGTCACCTTCGCGGCGGTGTCCGCCGACTCCAGGACCACCATCAGCGGCAGGAGTGCTCCCCGCACGTCGTCGCGAAGTTGCTCTACGATCTCGGCGCCTCGCACGTCACCCAGCTCGAGCGACGCAATGATCAGGTCGGGACGCTTGTAGCGCAGACTCTCCTGGGCCTCTTTGAGCGTCTCGTCGCACAGGATCTTTGCCCCGACCGCATCGAGCGTCTTCGAAATCTGGTCTCGACGAGGTGACGCCTTCATCGCCAAGAGGACGGTTTGAACCGGTGACATTGCTCCACCCTCATTAGGTCGTCGTAAGAGACAGACCCGAACATAGCCGGGCCGGATAGCTGATGGACACTATGCGGAACGCCGGATTTCCCATACAAGAAAAGTTTGCCCGTCGCCTTCTGTCGCGCTAATCTCTTTCTGTTCAACGGCTTTGGGCTATCGCGGGAAGCTCATTAAACTTATCGTAAAACGGCCGACAAAACTTTCGTAGTTCAGGCGAAATCGCATGCTAGCGGGCGTCCACACTTCTATCTCAGGGGGCATCTACAAGGCCCTCTTGCGCGGCAAGTCCTTGGGCTGCAAGACCATCCAGCTTTTTCTCCGCTCAAACATCGCCTGGAACCCGGGCAGGTTCACCCCGAAGGACGCGGAGAAGTTCGCCCAAACACAGCGCCAGACCAGGATTTCGCCCGTGGTGGCGCACAACTGCTACCTGGTCAACCTAGCGTCCACCAACTCGAGCACCCTTTCACGGTCGCTCGAGGCCACGGAAGGGGAACTGCGAAGAGCGGAAGTGCTTGGCCTGCCTTATCTTGTGATGCATCCCGGCGCTCACCTCGGCGCGGGCGAACCCGCCGGGCTCCGGAAGATCGCCCAGGGAATCGACCGCAGTCTCGGCAATTCCGGAACGCAGGCCGTCCGCATCCTGCTCGAGACCACCGCAGGCCAAGGCACAATGCTCGGCTGGCGGTTCGAGCACCTTGCGGAAGTCCTTGCTAGATCACGCCTTGCGGAACGCATCGGGGTATGCTACGACACCTGCCACACCTTTGTCGCAGGGTATGATATCCGCACCCCGGAGGCCTACGAAACCACCATAGCTCAGTTCGACCGTGTAATCGGCCTCGACCGGCTCCTTTGCTTTCATTTTAACGATGCCCTGTACCCATTGGCTAGTCGCATTGACCGCCACACACACATTGGGAAGGGGTATTTGGGGGAAGCAGCATTCGGGTTCATCCTGAAGGACAAGCGCTTCGAGCATATCCCCAAGATCCTCGAAACCCCGAAAGGGACCTGGCGCCGACGCTCGTGGGACAAGATCAATCTCGAGACACTGTGGAGGCTATCGATCGATGAGCGGAACACGCGATAACATGCGTCAGATAAAGGAATTGCGGCGGAAATTGACTACCGTTCACAGGTGCCTGGCGAAGCGTTTTGGCACGCCAAAACAACCCGCCCGAAGCGACCCCCTCCAAGCCATGGTCCGCACGATTCTGTCGCAGAATACCACAGATACCAACAGCGACCGCGCGTTTCGCAACCTCCGCAAAACCTTTCCCAGGTGGGAGATGCTGCTCGACGCGCCGCTATCTAAGATCGCTGGGGCGATCCGCGTCGGCGGACTCGCAGATCAGAAGTCGAAGAATATCAAGGACTTCCTGAAATGGGTCCGGCTCACCTATGGCCGCTTGAGCCTCGACGCCATGCATGACATGACCCCTGACGAAGCCCTCGAGACCTTCACCGCCCTCAAGGGGATCGGGCTCAAGACGGTCTACGTAACTCTTTTGTTCGCTTGTGGTAAGGACGTGTTCCCGATTGACACGCACATCTACCGGATCGTGCGGCGGCTGGGGCTAGCGCCCGAGAAGGCGTCGCGCGACAAGGTGACGGAGCTGATGCAGCCCTTGGTCCCAAAGGGAAAGTCGCTAGCCCTCCACATCAACCTGATCGACTTCGGCCGCACGGTCTGTCTAGCCAGGCGGCCCCGCTGCTCGGAGTGCCCTCTGACCGACCTCTGCATCTACCCGGATAAGAACCTCGGCGCCGCCGGCAAAGTGTGCTGAGGCCCAGCCGCAAACGTGCGCAAGTGTGTCGGAAAACGTGCGCTCGCCTAGCGGCGAAGTGTCGGCAAACATGCCTCCGCCCAGCGGAGAAGAGGCGGAGACCTGTCCGAAATGCGGGTGACTTTCACCTGGGCGATAGCCGGGAGCTGGGGGAAAATGGGGTGGAAAGACGGCGGCAAAAGCGCCGGAGGAAGTGCTGACAGGCATATGTCATAGGTCGGAACATGTGATGGGAGCGCGTCGGGATGGCGCCGAAGCAGTGCATGAAAGGCGTCGCAGTAGCGTCGGAAGACAGAGACTAGAGACTGGAGACTAGAAACTGGAGACTGGAAACCAGACCGGTCCCGATGAAATCGGGACCTCACTGGAAATCAGGATCGAATGTCCTGCGGTTGGTTGCTCCAGTTTCCAGTCAGTCCCGCCCGGCGGGACGATCCAGTGTCTAGTCTCTTGCCCCCTCAGCGTCTCAGCGTCTGAGCGTCTACTTCCCTCAGCGACTGAGCGACTTCTTTTTGACCGCAGAGGTCGCCGAGGACGCAGAGGAAATTGGGAGGTACAAGAAACCCGGAAAAGGCAAGTCCGCCCTTGATAACGGGACGGAGGTCGTATATATTTATGAGGGCTGGCGCTGGATTGGGGCACGGGATCAATAAAGCACAATGTCGCTATTTTCCCAATGGGTCGACTGGATTCACTCCCGAACCTGTAGATGTAACGCCGGGACTAACCTGCAAAAAATGGCGTACTTATTTTCTGTCAGGTGCATTTTGTTCTTGGTCCTTCTCATGTTTGAGTTTCTCGAAGTAATCAGGATAGGTTTTCAAGACGTAATACGCGTGCTGTTTGTTGCCACAATAAACTGCCGCAACGTGAGCACGAAATCTTTCCTTTGCGTTCATGTTCTCCAGTCCAATATCCTTCGTGTAACCAGAGAATTGGAGAGGAGTGAATGGCTCCACGGCATAACGGTAAAAGTAATAAGATGGTCCGTTTGTGGTACGAATGACTTCCTGTGGTCCAAGCCAATGTGTTGCGTATGCCGCATAAGGAAGGATGTTGTAATAGATTGTGCTAAAGACCAGAAAGACGATTGGAGCTGCAATTCCGGCAAGAAATAGTCGCGCTTTTGATAGTGGTTCGTTCTTGCCCGCAATGAGTATTGTCAGCAAGATGGGAAGGACGAGTCCGATCGCGTAAAGAATCCCAAACACAATCGGGATGTATAATGCCAAGAGGAATGAGGACAGAAAACCGGCGATACTCTGAAATGGGAATGCAATTGCAAGGAACAATTGGAGCAAGATATACCGGACCGGACTGAACAGCAGGAGGCAAATCAGCAACCAGATGGTGAAGATACGGGGGACGCCCTCTTGCTTCTCAAACAACATTTTGATGGCCAACGCCAGTATCCAACATACCAACGGGATGGAGGATATCCAGGTTAGAATCTGTGAAAGCATCGGTGAAGCGAATGGGTCGGGTGTCACTTGTTCATCTCCTTTCTTGGGACCAACAATGTTCAGGCCGATCCGCCTAACACCCCACACCGGGTTCGGTGTGCCACTTTAGATGTATGTGATTATCGTACCCATACTTAGCCGCAAGTCAATGCCATTTCTGAAACGGTTCGCCCGGGGTCTGATAGGAATCGATGTTGTTAATTTACAAGAAACGAAGTGGCTCGTCGGGGCTCGCCCTGCCTGAATTGGGTGACCAAGTTGGCACGAAAGTCAAGATCCTCTCGTCCCGATACTCATAAATGTGCTGTCTCTTCTTTGGCCACATTGCCCAAGCGAGTTTGAGCATGTTCCTGTCCAAAGAGAGTAGGCCGTCCGCGATTGCCATGAAGCCGATATAGTACAGGTCATAGGCCGCATTTGCGGCCTTGGTTGGCGCGTTGTTCCCGTATTTCCAGAGTTTCCACGGAAGGTAGACCCGGTGGGCCAGGGCGAGACCGTAGATGAGCCAATCACTACGAGGGAAAAAGTAGAAAGACTTTGTCCATCCGCGTTTCTCGCCTGCCTGGACGAGTGCTGTCACGGTCTCACGCATTTCCACCGAAAACTCATCTGACGCAAGTCCGCTGGCGAGGCGGTCAAAGAAAGTCTCTTCCGGCGTTTGCATATGGCTTGCAAGCACCGTCTTGTCGGCTTCGTTTCTGACGGGGGCGGCAAATGATGCTAATGACGCCTTGGCCTTGTCAAACGTCAGGCAGTCTTGGACGGTCTTACTGTCGAGAAGTCTATCCAGGTCTAGTGGCAATTGGAGTTGCATTGTTGGCGCAAATCGTGCCGATTTCCCTCTTGTGATCTCCCACTCTATGCCTTGTAGATGGTCAATCCACTCGTTTCCGGCAACAGCAACTGCCGTGGCAAATCGTCGTTCGATCTTCAGGTTCAGTGCTTGCTTCTCTTTCTCAGTCATGCTCCCGCGTTCAGCCACGTCTTCCGTTCCCAATTCCTCCAAAAGGGTTGTTGTCAGCAAGAAGTTGTAGCGCTCTCGCAACCCCCTCAGGAATTGAGTAGGGGCCGCCTGTAAGCATGATTTGTCAAGCACAAGCATCTTCACTTTAACTGCCCCGAGAATTCCCAGAAGGTGCCTCATAGGACTTAACACAGCCATCTATCCGTACATGCTATCTTACGTCTGCTTCTCTGCAAATCAATGGCATTTCCGTCCCGCTTGGGTGCTCAAATAAGAAATGTGTTAAAAAGGAAATCTCTCCGCGATAGAATCTGGGACAAAAATGCGACAGGAGCCATTTTTACCCCCAGTCT
>Ga0315282_10003582_pt1 | contig 27843 bp, 20 predicted proteins | sample YL17G07_20_MG_FD_203693 | JGI IMG/M metagenome (GOLD analysis project Ga0315282, IMG submission 203693) | Sediment microbial communities from Yellowstone Lake, YNP, Wyoming, USA - YL17G07_20 | ecosystem: Environmental > Aquatic > Freshwater > Lake > Sediment | place: USA: Wyoming | collected...
ATGTGGCGACAGTGTTGACGGCCCGCGGAGCGGCGGGTACATGATGCTCTGCCGGGACGATGGGAGAGAGCCGCACATGGCAGCGCACGAGGGACTGACGCGACGCGAACTGCTCACGGCCGCCGGCCTGGCCGCCGGCGCGGGGCTGCTGGGCGCCTGGTCCGGCCACGCTGAGGAGAAGGAGGGACGACCGATGCTGCATCTCGCAACAAACCAATACCCCTGGCTGACGTTCTATGGGCGCGACAAGCGCAACTTCGACGCAGCGCTTGACGAAGCGCTGAAGGAGATCGCGTCAACGGGCCTGAACGGGTACGAGCCGCTGGCGACGTCGCCGCAGCAGGTGGAGCAGCTCGCGCCGCTGCTGAAGAAACACAGCCTGGAGATGCGGTCGTTGTACGTCAACAGCACGCTGCATACGCAGGCGGACGCGGAGAAGAGCTACGCGCAGGTGCTGGCGATCGCGGAGAAGGCGAAGGCGGCCGGCACGCGCATCATCGTGACCAACCCGAACCCGGTGCGGTGGGGCGGCCAGGAGAACAAGGACGACGCGCAGCTTCGCGTGCAGGCGGAAGCGCTGAACACGCTGGGGCAGAAGCTTGCCGGCATCGGCTTGACGCTGGCGTACCACTTCCACGACGCGGAATTTCGGAACGCGGCGCGGGAGTTTCACCACATGCTGGTCGGGACGGACCCGAAGCTGGTGACGCTGTGCCTGGACGCGCACTGGGTCTACCGCGGCGCGGGGAATTCGGCGGTGGCCGTCGGCGATATCGCGGCGCTGTACGGGCCGCGCGTGAGCGAGCTGCATGCGCGGCAGTCGGTGAAGAACGTCTGGACCGAGGCGCTGTGCGACGGCGACATAGACTACGCGGCGCTGACGAAGCAGTTGCTGAGCGCCAACGTCAAGCCGCACGTGGTCATCGAGCAGGCGGTCGAGGGCGCCACGCCGAAGACGATGGACGCGGTCGAGGCGCACAAGCAGAGCGCGGAATACGCGCGGCGGGTATTCGCGGGCTTTGCGGGGTGAGGCGGCTTATAGGCGCCTGACGGCGACGAGGGTTATGTCGTCGGCGGCGGCGGCCCCGCCCATGTGCTCGCGCACGACGGATACGACGTAGTCAACGATCTGCTGCGCGGAGTAGGCGGCGCAGTACAGCACGGCTTCCTGCAGGCGCTTTTCGGTGAACTCCTCGCGCTTCGCGTTCATGGCTTCGATGATACCGTCGCTGTACAGGAGCAGGAGGCCGCCGGGGGGCAGCGTGACTTCGTATTCGCGCAGCGTGCGGGCGAAGATGCGGTTGTCGCCGATACCGAGGACCTGGCCTTCGCCTTCGAGGCACATCAACGAGCCGTCTCCAGCGTTGGCGAGGAGCGCGGGAGGATGGCCGGCGCGCGCGCAGCGCAGGCGGCCCGAGGCGTGGTTCAAGACGGCGTAGAACGCGGAGATGAACTTGCCGCGTTCGAGGTCCTTGACCAGGTCGCCGTTGACGCGCAGCAGCACGGAGGACGGGGACTGAATCCCGGCGCTGCGCACCGAGAAGCTCTTGAGCGCCATGGACATGATGACCGCGGCTTCCATGCCGTGGCCGGAGACGTCGGCGACCAGGAAACCGGTGTGGCCGGCGCCGGGGTTGAGGAAGTGGTACATATCGCCGCCCAGCTCGATGCACGGCTCGTAGAACGCGGCGACTTCGTAGCCGGAAAGCAGCGGGACCCGCTCGGGCAGCATCTTCAACTGCGCGGAACGGGCGGCGGCCAGGTCGCGCTTGATCTGCTCGGCGGACGCCGCCGTCTCCTTGAGCGTTTCGAGGCGCTGGCGCAGCACGAACACTTCGCGTTCCGCGGCCTGCTTGGCCTCGAGGTGGACGCGTTCGACATTGATGCGCTCGACGATGTACTTCAGCTTTTCGGCAGTGTGTTCGGTCTGCCACTTGGAGTAACGCCCGGGGCATTCGGGGCTGAGCAGGTACTCCAGGATGCGCTCCTGGATGGCCGGCCCCCAGGGCACGCGCCAGAGGTTGATCTCGGGGATGGGCCGCTCGCTGAAGGGATCAACCCAGGCGCCCGTGTTGTCGGTGACGCGGAAGACGGGGTCGAACATGACGCGTTTGGCGAGTTCCACCCGGACGGCGCCTTCGCCCTGCAGGGACACGAGCTCGGTGACCGTCTTCGGACTGAGCGGGTCGCTGAGATACGCCTGGCAGCCGCGCAGGTGCTTCAACACTTCCGGCACAAACCAGGAGAGCGGGGCTTCGGTGCCGTCCCATTGCTGGCGGATGACGCCGGTATTGCCGAGGCAGTGCGGACAGACCCACTCGCCCTTCTCCGACGTGACCTGGTAGCTGGGGGCCTGCTGGATGCGCAGCATCACGGCGAACTGGACGAGCTCCTCCCAGCTCTTCATCTGCGCCTTCAAGCCTTCCGCGGCGAGCTGCGGCAGGCCAAGAAGGTGCTGCACAACTTCGGGGCAACGCAGCAGCGTGAGGCTGGAGCCGTCCCACTGAGGCACGAGAACGCGTTGCGCGGTGTAGGGGCAGAGCCAGTCGTCACCCAGCGGCCGGATGACGATGCGGGGGTCGCCGGGATCGAGCATCTGCGGCAGCAGCTCAGACAGCGGCTTCTTGTTCTTGAAGATTCTCGACAGTGTCTTCAGCCAGGTGGGCATTACGCCGCCGCTCCCATGAAGCCCTCGTGATAGGCTGTCGCCGTCCGATCACCGGCGCGACACTATACCAAGGGAGGCAGTTTGTGCCAACTGCGAGCGCGCGGAAGAAGGCGGAAGGGGCACGCCGGTACGGCCCAGCCAGCAGTCCATTAACGGCCGGATAGCAGCAGGACTGCCCGTGGCAGACTCCGCCGGCAAGATGCCGGCGGTACAGCTCGGGCGGCGCGGAAAGCGGCTCGGATTGGTTTTCCCTCAAGCCCCCGCCCCGCGCGCCCGATAAAGTTCGTAACTGACATCGCCTGGCGGCAACGCGAGAAAGCCGGACCGTGTTATGGCACGCAGGCCAAGCCTTTCCGGCTGGTCGCTCGCAGGCGAGCAAGTGAAAGGGGATTGGCCGTGAGCAACGAGAGCGGTTTGACACCGGGTTCCACGGGCAGTGCTTCGCCGGCGGGTGCAAGCGCGGTGGGGCAAACGGCCAACATCGGCCGTGCGACCTCCGTCAGCAGCGGCGCGGCAAAGGTATTCCGCGAGTTCAAATGGGGATTGCTGACCCTGTTCCTCCTCATGGTCGTGGTCGTAGGCTTGGTCTACGACGGCGGCCGCAAGAAGAAGAACCCGGCGGCCGACGCCGGCGCCAAACCTGATGACCGCGCGCCCGAGGCCGTCCTCGACTCCGGCCCCGAGACCGGCTCGCCGCCCATCGCTGTCGGGCCGACCGGACCCGGCACATCGGCGCCAGCCCCAGTTCCCGCGCCCAAGGCCGGCCCGCCGATCATCCTTGACACGCAACCGCCACCGCCGGTGCCGAATCCTCCCGCCGGGCCAAGAGGCCCCGATGTGCGCGGCGCGGATCCCCGCCTTGCAGGGAACGGGAACCCGCCGCCAAAACTCGAACAAAAGCCGCCTGCGCCTTCGGCGACGGAGAAAACCTACACTGTTGTCGCGGGCGACACGCTGACCTCGATCGCCGGCTTGCACCTGCTCGGGCTACGCGGCGTCAAGGCCATTCTCGACGCAAACAAGGATGTGCTGACCAATCCCAACAAACTGCGCGTGGGCATGACGCTGAAGATCCCCACCGCGTCCGCCACAACGACTGAGGCCACGCCGGCAAAAAAGACCACACCTGAAGCGGGCGGCAAGGCGGACGCCGGCAGCGATTACGTGGTGCAGACCGGCGACACGCTCGAACGCATCGCGCGCAAGCTCTTCAATGACGGGCGCAAGTGGCGCGAGTTGTACGAGTGGAACCGCGACCAGTTGCCTGACCCAAGCCGCCTGCGGGTAGGCCAAGTGCTCAAGGTGAAGCAGTCGGCCCCGAATACCGCGGGTACGTTGCCGGCGCCCAGCGCACCTCGTGCGGCCACTGAAGAGCCCGCGCCTGTGGCGCCATCAACAACGCCGACAGCGACGGCCAGCACACCGGCGCAACACAGCAGCGACCCTCAGGTAATGAACGCTGCGTCGCCTGCCAACCTTCCCTGACTGAGGATCCTCCAAAGAGGAAGGCCGTTATGGCTTTCCTCCCTCCACAGAGCGGCCCGCCAAACGTAGTGCGGTTTGGCGGGCCGCCTTCCTTTGCACGCGTTAATTTCCGTGTATGCACGTTGCGCGGTCTTGACAGGCGCGCGCATTCCCAATATATAGTGGGGGTGTTACCAGCTATGGTAAGGAGGGGCGGGCATGCCTGTCAGCCAACAAGATATAGCCGATGCACTGGGTCTATCGCGGACTACGGTCACGAAGATCCTGAACCGGGACCCGAAGTACTCGGCCAGCGAGTCCACGCGCGACCTAGTCTTCAACACCGCTGAGAAGATGGGCTATGACTTCACCACTATACGCCGGCCGTTCAAGCGCGAGTATGGCAGGACCGAGGTGAATGCAAGGTGTGAGATCGAGATCGTGACCCAGGAGGACAGTCAACTCTTCGACAAGGGCGACGCGCTGGCGCGGAACATCGGTGTTGGCGGCGCTTTGCTGACGCATCTGCGGCTACCCCGCAACTGCCTGCCACTCTCCAGGTTCACCATCCGTTGCCGCTTCACCGACATCCCAATGCTCGCCGACCTGACCGGTGAATGCCAAGTCGTCCGGATCTGCGATTCGGCGGAGGCGGGCTGCCCCGAGCTCGGCGTGCGCTTCATCAACGCCACGGTCAGCGACCGCAAGGTCCTCAAGGATTTTGTGGACGCGCGTCTGGCCGAACGGCAAGCAGCCCGGCTGGCCGAAGCCAACAGTGCGCCTCCTCCTCCCCCCAGCCCTGAGCCTGAGCCTGCGCCTGCGCCTGCGCCCACGCAATAGGGGCATGTGCCAGCAGTCTCGAAAACGCCAAGAGGACTCCGAACCAGAGCGTCTATCTTGCAGCGGGCTGCTTCTGCGCCTTGCGTTTATACTGCGGCGCGGGTAGATGCCTTATTGCCCGATCGCGGGAGCGGCGGCTCGGAGAGCAACGATGCACTTGTGGCGCTATGCTGCTATCCTGACGTGCTGCTGGCTGTTGAACGTTGGCCCCTGGCTGTCGCATGGCTGCGGGGCAGCGGAAACTGCGGGCCGAGAGCCGACTGCGACGGCTTGCTTCGGGTCCGCAGGTTCACCGGATACCGCGCGCGCGTACCGGCAGTTCTTCGACGGGAACTGCGAGGCGGCGGTCGAAGCCTTCTCGAAACTGGCCGCGGGGAACACGCCCGATCCATCAGCGCTGTATGCTCTTGGTCTGCATGCCGCGAGCTTGAACGACTATCAGAAGGCGCTGGAGCTTCTTTGCAGGGCCTTCACGGTTTCCGGAAACAGCCCCTGGGCCGAGTACTATCTCGAGGAACTCAGGCCCCTGCTGCCGTACTGCCACGATCCCAAGCCGTTCGTGACGGCAGTCACGCAAGCCGCCGTTCGCCAGGGCGTGCGCCCGCACGTCGCGGACCTGGCTCGCGCGCTCTACGGTCAGTACCTCGCCCAACGAGGCGATCTCAACGCGGCAGCGGAAGCGTACGGGCCGCTGCACTACGTGACGCGCTGGGCCCTGGTCGGCCCATTCGACAATCGTGACAAAGCCGGTTTCACAACCGCGTACGAACCCGAGAGCGGGCTCGACGCCGATAAGCCCCTCGCGGGCCGCAACCGCCAGGTCCGCTGGTACCAGCTCGCGGTCTCGCCGTTTGACGGCCGGATGAACCTGGCGGAGATCTTCGAGCCGCGGACGCACGTCCTGACATACGCCGCATGCTTCGTCAAAGCGGAACAGGAAGGCTGGCGCGTCCTGCGCGTCGGTTGCGCGGGCGCGTGCGCCGTCTGGGTCAACGAGGCGCTCACCGGGAAGGTTGAGCAGTACAACGATTACGGCCCCGACAAGCTCGCCGTCCCCGTGTACCTCTACAAGGGCTGGAACCAGGTGCTCGTCAAGTCCGCGGTTGTCGAGAACACTGAGTGGGCCTTCTCGCTGCGCTTCTGCTCTCCCGGCGGCGGCGCGAGCGCGGGCCTGTCTTACGACAGTTCGCCGCAAGCCCTCGCCGCGTACACGCTCGAGAAGAAGGACCGTGCCGCGCCCGGCCCCAAGCCCGAGCACGCCGATCTCGGCCTGCTTGACGCGCTCGAGGAAGCGCTCAAGAACGCGCCGGAGGATGTCTCCCTGCTGGCCGCTTCCGGCGCGCTGCTGGACGCAAGGAACTGCGGCGACAAGGAGAACCCGCCGGCGCCCAAGCAGTTGGCGCGGGCTATTGCGCTGGCGCCGCGCTGCCCGTACCTGCGCCTGAAGCTCGCCGCCGTGTCGGACGACAGCAACGAGGCACGTCACGCCGCCGAAGCCGCATACGCTGCGCATCCCGAGTTGCCCGCGACGCTGGAGGCCCTGGCCCGTCTGGCGGAGGAAAGCCAAAGCTACCTCATTGCCTCCGACTACGCCCGCCAATGCGCCCTTTCGTTCGGCGCTGACTCGATGTGCCTCTCGGCGCTCATCCTCGCCGACGCGCTGTCCCCGCCCAGGGAGAGGCCCGCCGCCGCACGCCGCGGCAACCGGCCGCGCGGCGGCGACGAGGGCGGCGGCCTCGGCGACCGTGCCGAGGCGTACCGCCTGGTGCGCGCCTTCATCGGCCGGCACCCGTACTGGCCCGAAGCCTGGGAGCGTCTCGCCGACCTGGAGCTCTCGCGGCACGCGCGCCGCGCGGCGCTCCAGAAGGGACTCTCCGTCTGCGGAGGCAACGAGAAGTTGCGGCGGTCGTGGGCCGATGAACTGTCGGCTGCGGGTCAGGACGGAGAGGCCGCGGAGTTCCTGGCCGCGGGCCTGGCCGGCCAGCCATTCAGCGTCGCCGCGGTCCTGGCGGCCGCCGGGCAGTTCGAGAAGGCCGGGGAGCCGCCGCGCGCCGCGCAGCTCCTCGATAGCGCCCACGCCTGGGCGCCCGAGAACCCGGACCTGCTCACTGCCCTGGCTGTTGCGCGGCATCGCGCCGGCCACACGGAGGAAGCGCTGGCGTTGTTCCGTGCAGTGCTGCAGCTCAAGCCCAACGCGCCGTACGTCAAGGACTACCTCGCCGCGCTCGACACGCGCTCCGGAGGGGAACGAAAGTTCTTCGCGCCCTACGACGTAGCGCTGAAGGACCTGCCCGTCCCGGCCGCCGAAGCGTACCCGAATGACAATTCGGTCAACATCCTCACCCAGGAAGTCGTGCGGGTGAACGACAACGGCAGCTCGAGCCGCATGGTCCATCGCGTGGCCAAACTGCTCCGCCCGGCCGGCCTCCGCGACCTGAGCCAGCACAGTATCTACTACGAGCCCGCCCGGCAGGTGGTGGACATCCTGAAGGCCGCGGTCATCACGCCGGACGGCCGCGAACTCTCACGCGCCGACGTGCAGGACCGTTCCACCTCCGCGGCCATGGGCGTCGAGACCAGGATCTACGACGAATACTTCCTCAAGCAGGTCACGTTCCGCGACCTGCAGCCGGGCGCGATGATTGACCTGCAGTATACGATCCGCGACACGGGCACCAATATCTATGGCGACTACTTCGCCGGCCTCTTCTACCTGAGCGACGACCAGCCCACCATCAAGTGCCAGTACGCGCTCGATTACCCCAAGAGCCTGACCATCCAGACACGCACCTTCAATACCAAAGCGGAGGCCCGGCACCTCGACAGCGGCGACGCCAGGCGCGAAGTCGTGAAGTGGGAACTGGACAACACGCCCGGCATCACCGTCGAACGCGGCATGCCGCCCGTGGTGGACCAGTTGGCGCTGCTCCAGGTCACCACCATGCGCTCCTGGCAGGAAGTCGGCCAATGGTACGCGAACCTCGCGCAGGACCAGCTCGAGTGCACCCCGGAGATGCGCGCACAGGTCCAGGCCATGACGCGCGACTGCAAGACGCCCGTGGAGAAACTGCGCGTCATCCACGACTGGGTTATCCGCAGCATCCGGTACCTCGGCATCGAATTCGGCCGCAACGGCTACCGGCCGCACAAGGCCGGCGAAACCTTCAAAGCCCTCTACGGCGACTGCAAGGACACGGCCGCCCTGATCACGTCGCTGCTGAAGGCTGTGGGCATTGACGCCAAACTGGTGCTCATCCGCACGGTCAATGCCGGCGCCGTGCCGCCCGATTCGCTGCCCGTGCCCAACTTCTTCAACCACTGCATCGCGTACGTGCCGCAGGTGGAGGGCAAGGACTACTGGGTGGACTGCACCACGGACTTCAACCGCCTCGACGAAGTCCCCTGGGCGGACCAGAATGCGCAGGTCCTCGTGGTGGACGCCGCCGGCGGCAAGTTCATGCGCATCCCCGGCGGCACGCCGCAGGAGAACCTGGTCGAACAGCGCTTTACGGCCAAGGTGGAACGCAACGGCGCCGCGGCCATCCAGCTCCAGGACGTGCGTCACGGCCAGTGGGCGCCGGGCTACCGCGAACTCGCCGAAACGCCCGGGCAGTACGAGCGCTACATGAAGGATTACGCCGCCCGGCACTTCAACGGCGCGGAATTGGAGAAGCTCGAACTGGCGCCGCCGCAGGAACAGGGGCCGATGTGGATGAAGACGAGCTTCAAGGTGCCGGCGCTGGCCGCACAGAGCGGCGAACGGAAGGCCCTGCCCGTCACGCTCGACGCCCTGAACCTGTCGCAGCGCTACGCGGCGGAAACCAAGCGCCACTATGATCTCGAACTCTACTTCCCGTGGGAACGCAAGACCGAGATTGTGTACGAGCTCGCCAAGGGCCTGAAGATCGCCTCGCTGCCGGACGAGGTCAACATCGCTGAGCCGTTCGGCTCCTACCGCCGCACCTTCAGCCGCAAGGACGACACGCTGACGCTCCAGGAACAGTTCACGTTGTCGCGCCAGCGCGTGCCGGTGTCGGACTACGAGGCCTTCAAGCGCTTCTGCAACCGCATTGACTCGCTGCTGGACCAGAAGATACTCCTCGACACGAAGTAAGTGGAAATTCACAATGCAGAGTTCAACATGTAAACTCTTCGCATTTTCAATTCTGCATTTTGAATTTTTCATTTTGAATCTCTAATTGTTCCGTGCGCTTCGTTGTGCTCCACCACACGGGCTGGCCCGGCCACGCCGACCATTACGACCTGCTGCTGCAGCGCGCGGCAGGCCGCGGCGACGATGACCGGGTACTGACGGCCTTCGGGTCCCTCGCGAACGAGTTCCCGTGGGAGCTGTGTCTGCTGCGGCGGAGAGCGGATCACGCCAAAGCGTACCTGACGTTCGAGGGACCGGTGTCGGGCGGCCGCGGGCGGGTGCAGCGCGTTGACGAGGGCGAATGCACAGCGACCGCGCCGCCGGCTCCCGATATGGCCGAAGTCAACGTGCAGTTGTCCGGTCTGAAGCTGAACGGCCTGTTCCGGCTGCGGCACGTCGGCGAGGGCGTGTATTCATTTGAAAGAACCGCCGTACAGCGTAGATAGGAGCATGGCGCGGGCCGGCATGCAGAGGATTCCCCCTTGTCCCAGGAACTCATTGATCTCCACTGTCACTCTTCGGCATCCGACGGCCGCTTGACGCCCGCTCAACTGGTTGAGCGCGCAAAGCACCTGGGCCTGAAGGCGCTGGCGCTGACCGACCATGACACCGTCGCGGGCCTGGGCCTGTTCCACGTTGCGGGCAGGACGCACGGCATCGAGACGGTATCCGGCGTCGAGATCTCCGCGGACTATCCCACGGGGACCATGCACATGCTCGGCCTGTTCGTGGATTCGCAGAACCAGGCCTTCCGCGCCTTTCTGAAGCAACTGTCGGATGGCCGCCAGGTCCGCAATCCTCAGATCATCAGCCGCCTGAACGAGCTGGGCATGGCGATTACGATGGAGGAGGTCGAGGCGGAGGCGGGCGCCTTGCGCGAAGGCTTGGGTCCGCACGCCGGCGGCAAGAGCGTGGGCCGCCCGCACATCGCGGCGGTGCTCATCAAGAAGGGCTATGTCGAATCCAAGCAGGCGGCCTTTGACAGGTTCCTCGCCAAGGGCCGGGCCGCGTACGTGGCGCGCTTTCTGGCCCCCCCCGAGGAGTCCATCAACCAGATTCGCTCGGCCAGGGGCTTTGCCATCCTCGCGCACCCTCCATACCTGCTTGCCAGTGACGAAGCGGAAATGGAACGGGACATCGGCGCTCTGAAGGAGATGGGCCTGGACGGCATCGAGGTGTACTTCAGCACGCACACGCCCGAACAGACCGCGCTCTGTCTGCGCCTCGCGAAGAAGTTCGATCTGCTGATCTCCGGCGGCAGCGATTTCCACGGCGAACTCGGCCGGGGCGGCACGGCGGTCGAGCTTGGCTCCGGCGTCAACGGCGAGCTGCGCGTCCCCTACGACGTCCTCGCGAAACTCAAGGAATGCAAGGCGCGGCGCGGTTAGCCGCGCCCGTCCTTCCCCCGTGGCGCCTCGCCCGCCGCGTTGTGCCGGCGGCACGTCCGGGCTATAATGGTTTCCGCCATGAACGCGCGACACCGTCCACACGACACGCCGTCCACGCGTGGGAACCCGGAACAGCCTGTTCGCGACGGCCACAAGCCGGGCGCCGTGGCGAGCCTGTACCCGACGGTCGCGCTGGTCGGGCGGCCCAACGTGGGGAAGTCCAGCCTGTTCAACGCGCTGCTTAAACGCGAGATCGCGATCACGGATGCGCGCGCCGGCACCACTCGCGACCGCATCCTGCACCCGGTGGTGTTCAGCGGCAAGCCCTGCGACCTGATGGACACGGGCGGCATCGGCGCGATTGACAAGCATTCACTCGAGGCGGACATCGAGGCCCAGATTCAGAAGGCCATCCACGCCGCCACCGTGCTGGTGCAGGTCGTGGACGCCAAGGAAGGCCTGATGCCGCTGGACCGCGAGGTGACGGCGCGCCTGCGCACGCTCGACCGGCCGCTGCTCATCGCCGCTAACAAGACCGAAGGCAAGGAAGCCAAACTGACCGCGGCGGAGTTCTCGGAACTGGGCGTCCAGCCGATCATTGCCACGTCGGCGGTGCATCGGCTCGGCCTGGATGACCTGGAGGAAGCGATCGCGGCGCATCTTCCCGCGCCGGAGGACCCCGCGGCCGGCGGCGCACGGACGGCGTGGGAGAACCTGCCGCGCCTGGCCGTGGTGGGCCGGCGCAACGTGGGCAAGAGCAGCTTCTGCAACGCTCTGGCGCGTGAAGAGCGGACCATCGTCTCCCCCACGCCGGGCACCACGCGCGACTCGGTGGACGTGCTCCTCGAAAAGGATGGCCGCCGCTTCTGCCTCGTGGACACCGCCGGCATGCGCCGCACGAAAGAACCGGAAGGGCCGGTCGAGTTCTTCGCGCAGGTACGCGCCGAGCGCGCCATCCGCCGCTGCGACGTGGTGCTGCTGATGCTCGCCGCGCGGGACGGCGTGAGCACCACCGACCGCAAGACCGCCGACCTGGTCCTGGAAGAACACAAGCCGTGCCTGATCGTGGTCAACAAGTGGGACCAGAACAACGGCGTGCGCACCGGCGACTACGTCGAGTACATCGAGAAGCGCCTGCCGACGCTGCGCCACGCGCCGGTGGCCTTCACCAGCGCCCTGCGGGGTTCCCGCTGCTGGCAGGCGCTGGACGTCGCGCTGGAGCTGTGCCGCCAAGCCACGACGCATGTCCCCACGCCCGACCTGAACAAGGCCATCGAGCGGGCGGAGCACGAACACGAGCCGCCGACGGCCAAGCGCTTCAAGCCGCGCCTGCTCTACGGGGTGCAGGTCGGCATACGCCCGCCGACGTTCGTCATTCGCTGCCGGCATGCGGAGCACATTGACGCCAAGTACCAGCGGTACCTGTCGGCCCGCCTGCGCGAGATCCTGGACCTCGAGGAAATCCCCGTGCGCATCTTCCTGCGGGAAGCGCCACGCTAAGGCGCGCCGGCGTCCGCGCCGCGCACGGTGAAGCCCCTGGCGGCATAGTAGCGCCGCTTCACCCACAGATACGCGCGCCGGCCGCACAGCGTTCGGATGCAGGCGTTGACGCCGCGCAGCACCGCGCGCTTCAGAAACATCAGCGCATAACACAACACGCTGTACACGCCCGCCTGGCGGGCGAGGATGGCCATTGCCTCCCAGCTCGCGCGGACCAGGTGCTGCTCCGCCGCTCCGCCGGCCGCATAATACACGAGCGGCTCGGACGCCTTGGCGAACTTCACGTCCGCCAGGCGCAACCGCAGGGCGAAATCGAGATCGGCTGAGAACCTGTACCGCAGGTCGTACGCGCCGAGCCGTTCGTACACGGAGCGCGCCACGAACAGCGCCGGGTGACAGAGCGTCATGCCCCTGGTCAGGTTCAGCGTGGCCGTGACGCGGCCCTCCATCCCGATGTCCTCGACGACGAAGATGCTGTCGCCGTATACGGCCTCGGTCCCCTCGCACAGCAGCGCGCGCACGACACACTCCACGGCGCCCGGGGCGTAGTGATCGTCGGCATTGAGGATCGCCACGTATGCACCGCCGGCCAGCGCCACGCCTTTGTTCATCGCGTCGAAGATCCCGCCGTCCGGTTCGCTGACCCAGTACGCAAGCTTCCCGTCGTAGCGCTGGATGAGCTCCAGCGTCCCGTCGGTCGAGCCGCCGTCAATGATGAGGTGCTCGATGTGCGGATAGGTCTGCTGCAGCACGCTGCGGATGGCGCGTTCGAGCGTGGCCGCGCCGTTGTACACCACGGTGACGATGCTGATCAGCGGCGCTTGCGCCGGCGGTTGCGGACGTGCGCCGCGCACGCGCATGCCGCCCTCGCGGCGCGCGGGGTGTGCCTGCCTCTCGCGGTACTCCTGCAAAGCTGGCGCGCTCACGCCTGCGTCGCTCCGTGTTGCTGCCGTGCGCGCATGGTAATCCATTTGTGCGAGCGTTGCATGACGACTTCCGCTTTTTTCCTGCGTTCGCACTGCGGAAATGCCGATTCATCTCAGCACCGGAACCAGCCACAGGCCCGCGCAGCAACGGGGGGGAAGGCAGGGAACGGTGGCGCATCGAGCGCGCAGCGCCGATGCGCCATCGCCTGCCGGCAGCGCCGCATACAGAGACTGCCTGTGGCACAACGCCTGCGCCCTGAACTGTGAATTCCACCGTTTCAGCGTAGAATAGGCGCATGAACGGCCAAGCGGGCGTTGATATCGAGCAGTTGCGCGGCAAGTCTCCCGAGGAGCTTTCGGCCGCGGACTGGGAACGCCTGGGCATCGCCAATCCCGCCGCCGTGAAGGCCGGCCTGGCGGCGCTGCGTCTCCGGCCGGAAGTGCAGCCGATTCTGGGGCGCGGCGGCGGCGAGGTGCTCGCCTGTCTCGCGAAGTCCTGCGATCCCGACAAGGCCTTCTCCGGCCTGCAGCGCTGGCTTGAGGCCGGTGGCGGCGCCGCAACGTCCGAGTGGCACAACGCTCCGTTCCTGGAGCTTCTGTGCCGCCTGTTCGCGGCCACGCCGGGGCTGACCGAATATCTGATCCGCTTTCCGCAGCGCACGCAAGCGGTGCTTGGCCCTCTGCTGCAGCCGCCTGCCGCGGGCGGCACGGTCATCGAGCGGCCGCGCTTCAGCCTCCCGCCCGAGGCCAACTCGTACGCGGCGCAACTGGCATGCATCCGGCGCCTGCGCATCGAACACACGCTGCGGATTGCCGGACTGGACCTGCTCGGGAGTCTGCCTCTACCCGACACAACCCGCGCATTGAGCGACCTTGCCGACGCGTGCCTGGCGCTGGCGTTGGCGGTCGCTGTCGAGCGGCTGCGGCCGCGGCTGGGCGGCGTTCCCGAGACCGCGGGCGCATTGCCGTTCGTGGTGCTGGCGCTCGGCAAGTTGGGTGGGCGCGAGCTGAACTACAGCTCAGACATTGACCTTGTCTTCGCCTACTCCGGCAGCGGCGAGACAGCCGGCGCTTCGCGGCGTGTGGACTTCCAGAGCTACTTCAAGGCGCTGGGCGAGGATCTCATCGCCGCGCTGGACAGCGTCACCGAGGACGGACGGGCGTACCGGGTGGACATGCGCCTGCGGCCTCACGGCAGCGCGGGACCGCTGGTGCTGCCGGTCGAGGCGATGCTGGAGTATTTTCAGTCGGAAGGCCGCACGTGGGAACGCCAGGCCTGGCTGAAGGCGCGCCCGGTGGCCGGCAGCCTGGCCCTGGGCCAGTCGCTCCTCGACAGCCTCAGTTCCTTCGTCTTCCGCCGCTACTTCACGCTCGATGCCATCAGCGATCTGCAGGCGCTGAAGCGGCAGATGGAGTTGAGCGTGGCGCGGCGCGGCGAGAGCACGGACGAGGTGAAACTGGGGCGCGGCGGCATCCGCGACATCGAGTTCGTCGTGCAGTTCATGCAGCTTTCGCACGGCGGCGAGAACCCCAGAGTGCGCAGCGGCAACACGCTGCGGGCGCTGTACGAACTGCGCCGCGAGGGACTGCTGGCGCAGGACGAGGCGGAGCCTCTCGTCACGGCGTACGTTTTCCTGCGGCATGTGGAGCACCGGCTGCAGTTGCACGGCGACCTGCAGGTGCATCTCCTGCCCGGCGGCCGGGCCGAGCGGCGGCGCCTCGCGCGCAGCCTCGGCTATGCCGACGACGCCGCCGGCGGCGCAACGGTCCCGGCCGAGGAGGCGTTCGAGAACGACCGTGGAAAGCACACGTCCCGGACGCGCGAGATATTCGAGCGGCTGTTCGCCAACCTGTTCCGTGAGAATACGGGACCGGAGGGCGAACTGTCGGACCTGCTGCTTGCGCCGCAGCCCGACATTCCCCGTCTGGGCGAGCTGCTGCGCGGCTTCGGCTTCACCGACCCCCCTTCCTCCGCGCGTGAGCTGCTGGCGCTGGCCAGCCCCGATGTCATCCTGACGGCGCCGTCGCGCACCCGGAAGTTCTTCGCGTCCGTCGCTCCGGCGCTGCTGAAGGCCCTGGCCGCCACGGGCGAGCCGGATGAGGCGCTGCGGCGCTTCTCGCGCGTGGCGGGCTCGCTGGGCGCCAGAGCGATCTTCTACCAGATGCTCAACGAGAACGCCTGGCTGCTCAAGATGACCGTGGACCTGGCGGCGTGGAGCGAGTACCTCACGGGAATCCTCGTGGCGAACCCGGGCCTCTTCGACGAGCTGGTGGACGCGCTGCAGACGGCCACGTTGAAGACGATGCGCGGCATGCTGGACGAGCTGGCGCAGATCGCGCGCGGCGGCGACATTGCGGACACGCTGCGCGCGTACCGCGCCGGCGAACTGCTGCGCATCGGCGTGCGCGACCTGATTCACTCCGCGGCGCTGGAGCAGACGCAGAGCGAGCTCAGCGACCTCGCCGAGGCGATCCTGCGCACGCAACTGCAGCACTCGGTGAGACTCCACCGCGAGCGGCGCGGCAGCGTGAAAACGCAGGCCGCCGCCTGTGCCACTGCCGGCTTGTCCAGCAGTGCCGAGGCCGGCGTCGGTTTCGCGATTCTGGCGGTCGGCAAGTTCGGCGGCCGCGAGATGAACTACGGCTCCGACCTGGACGTCATCTTCTTCTACGGCGACGAGGGACAGACGGACAGCGGCCTGCCCGCGGGGGCCTACTTTGCCGAACTGGCCCAGGACCTGACACGCGCCATGGCCACGCCCACGGGGCTGGGCGTGCTCTACGAACTGGACGCGCGGCTCCGCCCCAACGGGAATAAGGGGCCGCTCGCGCTGTCCCCCGACTACTTCCGGCAGTATTGCCGCGAGGGCCAGCTTGCCGACTGGGAGCGGCTGGCGCTGACTCGCGCGCGGTTTGTCGCCGGCGACGAAGGCGTGGGCGAGCGCGCGCTGCACCTGATCCGCAGCGCCGTGTATTCGCCGCTGAAAGACACGCAGGCGCTGGCCCGCGAAGCCCGCGCCATGCGGCAGCGGCTGGAAGAGACCGCGGCCAAGGGCGATCTGAAACGCGGCGCCGGCGGCCTGGTGGACGTGGAGTTCATCGCGCAGTTCCTGCAGGTCGTCCACGGACCGGCATTGCCGCCGTTGCGCCAGGCCAATACCGAACAGGCGCTCAAGGCGCTGCTGAAGTTCAAGAAGCTCGAGCCGGCGGACGGCGCGGTTCTGTTGCGCGCATACCAGTTCCTGCGTCACATGGAGAACCGGGTCCGGGTGGTGCATGGTTTGTCCGCGCATCAGTTGCCGCAGAAACCCGAAGCGCTGCGCAAGCTGGCGCTGCGCGCAGGCTACGGGGACACGGCCGAGCGGCCCGCGGAGGCGGCGCTGCTGGAGGAATACCGCCTGTGCACGAAACAAGTGCGGGAGATCTTTGCACGTGTGGTGGCGTGAGCAACACGCGGCGGCGATTGACAAAAGCCCGTGTTGAAAGTACCGTCGTGCTCCGCTTCGCCAGGGCACTCGGACCAACAGGAAAGCGGGCGCGCGATGTGGTATAATCAGGGTGCGAGCTGAACTGCGGAACGTACATGGAAAAGCTGAGGATCGAAAAAGAGACGGTCGCGGGCAAGGGGGTGGCGGTGTTGCGTGTTCACGGGCCGCTGAACCCCACGACTGTGGCGGATTTCTCCGCGGTGCTGCAGGAGCTCTTCGACCACGACACGTTCAAGGTCGTTCTCGACCTCGTTGACGTGGACTACATCAGTTCGGCAGGCATCGGCGCGCTGATCAGCGCCCTCACCACCACCCAGCAGCACCACGGCGACATTGTCCTGATCCACCCGAAGCCAAAGGTCCTGGAGTTGTTCGGGCTGACTGACATGTTCCACTTCGCCGCCGATTCCACGGCGGCGACAGCCATGTTCTAGCCTTGAGGCCGCACACTGGGGGCCTGCAACGGCGGAGGACCACGTGACGTATGGCACCGGCGGCTGGCCTGCAGGCAGAGGATCTGAGTAACGAGCCGCTGTTGCAGCAAGCGCTGCAGGACGCCGGCGGCCAGAAACGCCCGGTACTGGGCGGCATTCCGCTGTACTCCAAGGTTGGCGCCGGCAATGCGGGGATTGTGTACCGCGGGGTGCATCCCACGCTCGGCTGCGAGGTGGCGGTCAAAGTCATGCCGTGCGACGACCCTGCAAGCCAGCGTCTCCCCATCATGCTCGCCCACGCCAACGCCGCGCTGCGCGTCAAAGCGCCGCACGTGGCCGGCCTGTTGCACGTAGGAACGGAAGCCGGAGTCCTCTTCTTCGTCAACGAGTACGTTGCCGGCGTGTCCGCACAGAGCCACCTCGACGCCGTGCGCGCGCGCCTGCAGCCGGGGCTGGATGAGGCCGCGGCACTGGACGTGTGCTGCGCCGCCGCCGAGGGACTGAGCGCGCTGCACGCGGCCAACCTGCTGCACATGGACATCCGGCCGTCGAGTATCCTCATCCCGGCGCCTCAGGGCGGAACACCCGCGTTCGCCGACGCCAGACTCGCCGACCTCGGCCAGGCCTACAACTTCTTCAGCGCGCGTCTGCTCACCGGCACGGCCGCCGAGACCGGCACGCCCGGCTTCATGTCGCCGGAACAGGCGGCGGGGTCCAAGGAATTGACGACCGCCTGCGACGTGTTCTCGCTGGGCGCGACGCTGCACGCACTGCTGGCGGGGCAAACGCCGTTCGACGGCGCCAGCCTCGAGGACATACTCGCCAACACCATGGGCGGCAGTCCGGAGAGCCTGCGCGCCTGGCGGCCGGACGTTTCCCGTGCAACAGCCAAAGTGATCGAGATCTGCCTGCGGAAACAGCCGGCAGAGCGCTTCGCGAACGGCGGGTCGCTGCAACGGGCGCTGCTGATCGCCCGCGCCGCCAGAGGCTCTTCCTTCGACGCGCAAGTGGCTGCCGTCGCGCAGATCGAGGCCCTGGTGCAGCCTGCAGTCGCGCCGCTCGCGCCGACGGCCGCCGAAGCTGCGCCTGCGCCGTCGCCGCTCACCCAGACCACGCGGCCCGCCTTGTCCGCGTTCTCCTCACCCACGGTTGTGGCCACAGCCAGGGAGACCGCGCAACTGGAGCAGGAATTGGAGGCAACGCTGATTGGCACCGCGCCGCCTCAGCCGGCAGCCCCGCAACCGGCACAGGACACTGCGGCCGCGGACGAGCCGACGCTCGTGTACGCCGCTCCGCCCGCCGCCCCGAGCAGCCCGGCAACGCAGGCGGCCAATCCCGCGCTCGCGGAATGGGAGGATCCAACGCTGCAGCACGAGGAGGCGCCCACGCCGCCACGACGCCGGAGGGCAGTGGCGCTGGCCGCGGCCCTGCTGCTCGTGCTGTGCGGCGTCGGCGCGTGGCGGCTTGGATGGCTTGATACCTGGCTGCAACCGCAACGCCGGCCGATTGCGCCCGTGGCCCTCAACACGCAGCCCGCGGAACAGGACAGGAAAGGACAGGTTGAGGCCGCCAAGGAGCAGGAAGAGCGGGACAAACGCGCGGCAGACGAAGCCCGAGTCAAGCGCGCCGAGGAGCGGCTCAGCGCCGAAGCATTTCTGAAATCCATCAAGGACAAGGAGGAAGAGGAGCGCCGCGCGGCCGAGGCGAAGGCGAAGGCGGAGCAGGAGCGTCTTGCCATCGAGACCGCCCTGAAGGCCGCCACGGAGAAGAAGGACGAAGAACGCCGCGCTGCCGAAGCCAAAGCGAAGGCCGAGCAGGAGCGCGTCGCCGCCGAAGCTCGCGCCAAGGCCGCCAAGGAGAAAGAGGACGAAGAACGCCGCGCTGCCGAAGCCAAAGCGAAGGCCGAGCAGGAACGCGTCGCCGCCGAAGCTCGCGCCAAGGCTGCCAAAGAGAAAGAGGACGAAGAACGCCGCGCTGCCGAAGCCAAAGCGAAGGCCGAGCAGGAGCGCATCGCCGCCGAGACGAAGAGCGGACCGCCAAAGGCCGTGCAACCACAAACCACGAACCTGAAACCGGAGCCAGCGGCGCTTCCGAAGGAAGCGGCGGTGGACCTTGGCGGCGGCGTGAGGATGGACTTCGTGCTGGCGCCGGCCGGGGAGTTTACGATGGGCACCGACCCGGATGTCCTCGCGAAGCTCGCCAGGCAAGCGGGGGCCGGCGAGAAAGACTACCTGGACGAAACGCCGGCGCATCGCGCGGCGGTACGTGCCTTCTACATCGCGAAGACCCCGGTCACGGTCGCTCAGTTCCGTGCTTTTGTGAAGGCCACGGGCTACAAGACGACGGTGGAGCGGCGCGGCGAGGCGTACACGCTGGGAGATCACGCGTGGCAGCTCACAAAGGGAGCAAGCTGGCAGCGGCCCTACTTTGAGCAGGGCGACAGCCACCCGGTAGTGTTCGTGAGCCTCCGGGACTGCGAGGCCTTCGCGGCCTGGGCGGCGCAACAGACAGGCAAGCCGCTGCGTCTGCCCACCGAAGCGGAATGGGAATACGCGGCGCGCGGGCCGGACAACAACGTCTACCCGTGGGGCGATGCCTGGGACAACCACCGCGCCAATCATCGTGACAAGCGCCTCAAGCCGCTGGGTCCGCCAGACTGGAAGTACTCCGGTTCGGACGACGGTTTCGCCTTCACGGCTCCCGCGGGCGCCTACCGCAATCAGAGCTGGTGCGGCGCCCTGGACCTGGCGGGCAATGTTCTGCAGTGGTGCGCCGACGCGTACGAGCCGTACCCTCGAACAGAGAATGCGCCGCAGATCGTCGCGGACGACGCCGCTGTGCCGCCGAACACGCCGCGCGTGCTGCGGGGCAGTTCGTATCTCTCGGCGCCGTTCAACTGCCGGAGCGCGGTGCGGCAGAGCTCGGCCCCACGTTCCGCAAGCTGCGAATACGGCATGCGTCTGGCATTCACTCCGTAGGACGGCCGGCCGGCAGCGAGGGCACTGCGGGGCAGGCCCGCAGTGGCACGCGGCCTCCCTTGCTCAACGCCGCCGCGGCTGGTACTGTGGGCGGCATGGTGGTCCGACTGGCCTGGCGTGGTTTCACCGAACTCTCTCCCCGGTTGGCTCTGAAAGCCGCGCACCTGTACGTCTACAAGGGCTTCCGCGCCGTCAGCGCCTACAAGCAGCGCCTCAAGAAGGGCGAGCTCTACCCGCCGTTCATGTTCCTGGCCTTGACGAACGCCTGCAACCTGCGCTGCCACGGCTGCTGGATCGAGAAGAGCGGGCAGGTCTACAGTCTGTCCGCGGCGGACGTGGACCGCATCATCGCCGCGGGCCAGCAGCGCCGGGCGTACTTCTACACGCTGCTGGGCGGCGAACCGTTCATGTACGACGGCCTGTGGGACATCTTCGCGCGGCACCGCGACTGCTACTTCCAGGTCATCACCAACGGCATGTTCTTCACCGGCGAGAACGTGGCGCGCCTCAAGGCCGCCGGCAACGTGACGCCGCTGGTGAGCCTCGACGGCTGGCAGGCGCAGAACGACCAGCGCCGCGGGGCGGGCGTCTTCGAGGCCGTGGCGCAAGGCCTGGACCGGCTGAAGAAGGCCGGCATTTTCTACGGCGCGGCGTGCACGGCGACGAGCACGAACGTTCAGGAACTGCTCAGCGACGAGTACGTTCGGTACCTCATCAAGAAGGGCGCGATGTACGTCTGGTACTACGTCTACCGTCCCATGGGTGCGCCGCCGCACCCGGAGTACTGCTTGAGCAAAGAGCAGTTGCTGTACATGCGCAGGCGGCTGCTGGAGCTGCGGCGCAGACAGCCGCTCCTGGTGATTGATTCGTACTGGACGGCGAGCGGCGAAGCGTTCTGCCCGGCGGCGCTGGGTCTGGGCTATCACATCGGGCCGCAGGGCAGCATCGAAATCTGTCCCGCGCTGTCATTCGCCAGGGAACGCGTCGGCGACAACAGCGGCGACCTGTTCAAGACGATCAACGAGAGCCGGTTCCTGCGCGGCTTCACGAAGTTCGTCCGTGAGCGCACCAAGGGCTGCGTGATCCTCGAACGCCCGCAGGAACTGCACGCCTACATCCAGGCCAGCGGCGCGCAAGACTTCAGCGGACGCGGCACGGCTGCCGACGAACTGAACGCGCTCACGCCCCGCGGCAGCCAGCACCTGCCCGGCGAGGAGATCCCCGAGGACCACTGGTTCTACAGGCTGCTGAAGAGCCAGGTGTTCTTCGGCATGGGCGCGTACGGCTGATTTTGGATTCTAGATTTTGGATTTTGGATTGAACGGCGGCGCACGCATAGACGGGAAGACGCAAGTGACAGTCCTGCGAAGGTCTTTCGCCGCGCGAATGTTTGCGGCAACAGCCGTGGTGGTATATAGAGCCGGATTGGGGGCACTGAACAATGAAGCGCAAGCGGTCCCTGGCAGCGATTGCCCTTCGGCTGTGCTTGATCGGATTCCTCATATTCTTCTTCTGGTTGGGCTGGCAAGACGTTGATGCCAGTGCTGGCTACCGCAAGATTGGCTGGCTCATAGCGTTGACAGGGTGGGGCTTGATGGTGTCCTCCGGGCTGTTAATCCTGATCGTGTTGGCGTGCTGGTGCGGCCCCCGTAACTCGAAACGGGGGCCCGGCGAGGAATGACGCCGAAGCACTGCGCACCATAGCCATTCGCCGGCCCACCGCGCGAAGTTGCCAATAGCCAATAGCCAATAGCCAATAGCCGTTGCCGTTCAGCGCCTCTGTGTTGCACCCAGGTAGATTGCTTCGAGCCGTTCGGCCATCACCGTCTCGTCGAAGAATTCCTCGGCGCGCTTGCGCGCCGCCGCGCCCAAGCGCTTCGCGCGCTGGGGATCGTTGAGCAGTTCGGCCAGCGCGCGGGCCAGCGCGTCGGCGTCGCCGGGCGGGACGAGAAGTCCTGTGACGCCGTCCGGAACGATTTCAGGGAGGCACCCGACGGTGCTGGCGACGATGGGCACGCCCGACGCGGCGGCTTCCAGCGCGACGCGGCTGGAGCCTTCCGAACCGAGCGACGGGAGGGCCACGCACGTCGCGGCGGTGAAGACCTTCTCGATGTCGTCGCGCAGGCCCGTGAAGGACAGGCACTCCTCGTGGCAGCCGAAACCGCGCGCCAGCTTCACGGTCTTCTCCAACTGCCCCGGGGTGCGCTCGTCGCAGGCGCAGAGCGCGCGCAGGCCCGGGACGGTCTTTTCCCGCAGCAGCTTGGACAGCGCCCTGAAGAACACCTCGTGGCCCTTGACGCGTTCCAGACGCGCGACCATGACGGCCAGCGGCGCGCCGGGCGGGACGTTGAAGCCGCCGCGGATGGCGGCGCCATCGGCTTGCGGCGAGAAACGCGCGAGGTCCACGCCGTCGGGCAGGAGCGCAACGCGCTCGGGATCGAACCCCGGCAGGGCGCGAAGATGGTCGTAGATCACGCGCGACGGGACGACCACGTAGTCCGAGAGGCGATTGTGCAGGAGCCGGTTGCAGCAGTGCGGGCTGACCGGCACGACCACGCCGCGGCCGCGGATCAGGACGGGCTTCCGCGCGCACAGCCGCAGGCCAAGGGCTGCCACCCAGGTTTCCTGCGACAGGTGCGCGTGGACAACGTCAACCTTCTCCGCCGCACAACGCGCCGCCAGCAGGCGGCAGTCGCGCCAGAAGCTGAGCGGCCTGAAGCCGCGGCGGAAGCGGAAGCCGTCGAAGACCTGCAGGCCCATCTCCCGGGAGCGCTGCGCGGCCGTCGAACCGGCGATGCAGCCAACCAGCACGCGGTGGCCGCGCGCGCTGAGCAGCCGCGCCTGCCGCAGGGCCGTGGCGCACCGGCCGCCGAGGCCCATCAGCGAGACGAGGTGCAGGATGGTCAGCGATTCGGACATGAACGTAGAACGTAAGACGTGCACTACGAAACGTAAAACGTAAAACGTGAAGAGCGGTCGGAGGCAATGAAAAGGCCCGCCGTGCGGCGGGCCTTCTCCAGGCCTACCGTCTCTCTTACTTCTCGGTGCCCTTCTTGTGGAACAGGACCTTCTCGGGGATGACGTCCTTCGCGCCGCCGGCCGGTTCCCACGAAGCGATGCAGCCCGCGCCGCCGCCGTTCTCGTAGAACTCAACCTTGATCTCGTGGTTGCCGGCTTTGAGTTCCACTTCCCCGTCCTTCTCTTCCATCCCGTGGTCGTTGTCGTTGTCCACGATCACCTTGTTGTCAATGGACAGCTTCGAGCCGTCGTCCGAGTTCGTGTAGAACTTATATTTCCCGTCCTTCTCGATCTTGATCACGCCCGTCCAGCGGATAAAGAACTGGTCCACCAGATCCGTGCCGTTGAAGCCCTCGTCCGTGCTCTCGAAGTTGATGGTCTTGTCAACCTTCTTCACCTTCGGCTTCTTGTCCTTGATCTTGTCAACGCACTCCTGGATGTTGCCGATCCCCTCGCCGATGTCGAAGTACTCGCCCACCAGGCCCGGCGCCAGTTCGTCCTCGGCATACGCCCTGCCTGCCACGACCAGGCTGACTGCCAGTAGCACTGCCAATGCTCGCTTCATTGTCTCATCTCCCTGACACTCCTGTGCGCTCGCAGTATGCCTGGAGCCCATCGGGCCCGCCCGGAATGCATCTGCGTGCATAATGCCCCAACGGTCAGCCGTCGCAGGCCTCAACCCAGAGAAAGCGCCACAGCGATCGGTCGCCGTGGCGCTTCAGGTGCCCAATGTCTCGCGCGAGAAACGCGCGGCGCAAGCGCCGAAAGCGGCCGTCTACTTCTCGGTGCCCTTCTTGTGGAAGAGGACCTTGGCCGGAACGATCTCCTTCGCGCCGCCGGCCGGCTCCCAGGACATCTTGCAGCTTGCCTGGCCGCCGTTCTCGAAGAAGTCAACCTGGATCTCGTGATTGCCCGCCTTCAGCTCGACTTCCCCGTCCTTCTCTTCGGCTGCGTGCAGGCCGCCGTTATCCACGACCTGTTTCTTGTCAATGGTGACCTTCGAGCCGTCATCGGACTCGGTGTAGAACTTGTACTTGCCGTCCTTCTCGATCTTGATCACGCCCGTCCAGCGGACCACGAACTGTTCCGACAGCCCGCCCGAATCCGGCCACTCGCCGTCGCCGGCGTCAACGTCAATCGTCTTGACCACCAGTTTCTTGGCCGCTTTCTTGTCCTTCAGGTCAACGAAGTCACTGACCTCTTCGCCGATGTTGAAGATCTCGCACACGAGGCCGGGCTCCAGCTCGTCCTCGGCAAACGACACCTTACCCACGACCAGCATGCTAAACGCCAGCAGCACTACCAGTAGCCGCCCCATTGCTTCCCTCTCCTCGTTGAGCCCAATCCTCGGCCAACTGCAAGGAACCCCCGCGGGCTCGCCCTCATGCAGTCTCGGCCCAAAGACAGCCTATAAGCAAATCACACTACCACAGATCAAGACGTTTGCAACACGGCCACATTCGATTTTTCTTCACGTGTGCAGTGCCGGCGCCAAGTCCAATTCCGCTCCGGAGATACGCGCTCAGCGCAGATTCTTGATGGCCTCGGTCGCCTGCGCCGCCCACCGCGACGTACGGTAGCGCGAGTCGTTGGTCAGCCGGTTGTACATGGTGAGTGCCCGGTGGCGGTCGGCGCTGCGCGCCGTGGGATTGCTCTTGTACAGCCGCTGCAGACAATCGCCCGCCTTCAGCATGGCCTCGGGTTCGGTGCGCTTGTCGCCCTTGTACTGCTCGACCACCCGCATGTACTCCAGCACCGCGTCCAGCAGCTTACTCTGCAGCGCCTCGCCGGAGAGTTTCTGCGCATCCGCCTCGGCGACCAGCGCGTCGCCGATGGTCAGGTGCGCGGCCCCCGCCACGCTTGCCGGCGGCTCGGCCAGCAGCGCGCTCTTGGCCAGGTCGCGTGCGCGTGTCAGATTGTTGGCTTTGATGGCGCACTGGGCGGAGCCCATCAGCGCCATGCCCTTGGTGGCCGGCACGCTGGTGCTCCCCGCGGCTGCGGTGAACATCCTGTCGGCGGCCGCTGCGTCGCCCTTGGCCATCAGCATCTGGCCCTCGTAATAATCCGCCAGCGCCTTCTGCTCGCCGCCCTTCTCTCGTATCTGCGCCAGCAGCGGCGGCACCTTTTCGAGTTTGCTGGTCTGGATGGCCGCGTCCACCAGGCTCCCCACGGCGCGCGGAATGTAATACGAGGTCTTGAACTCGTTCATCAGCTTCTCGAACATTGGCACGGCGTCGTCCAGTTTGCCCGCGCGGAAGAGGCTCTCCGCGCAGAAGTAGTACAGCGCCGGCTTGGCAGCGGCGCGGATCTTGGCCAATTCCTCGGGGTCATTGAGGATGCCCTGGAACCGCTGCGCCGCCACGCCGAACTGCGTGCTGTCAAACGCGCTCATGCCCGCGCGCCATTCCGGGTCGTTCACGTCCCACTCGATTTCCGCGACATCGGCCGCGCCCAGAGAGACCTTCGCGACTGCCCCCGTCTTGTCCCGTTGCTCGATGTCAACTCCGCCCAGGTCGGCCTTCGTCACGGTGCAGGTCACGACCTCCTTGTTCTTGTACTTGATCACGCGGTCCTCAACGGCGCGCGCTGTAACCGCCGCGCCCAGAAGAACCAGCACCGCCATGACTGCCTGCCTGCGCGATCCACACCGCCAAAGCCAACTCATGTATCGGGTCCCTTGCACCAGAAGCCTCGTCCGCCAGCAACACGCAGACTGCCGCGGCACGCTTTCCGCGCGCTCACGGCGCCGTCCCACGTCGGAGCACGGATTCTACCGATTCCACGCGCACGCCGCAAGGAACTACCGCAGCGCCGGCAGCCTCCCATATTCCTAACGTGCAAGCCGTCCGCGACTTGCTCAGCTTCCCTCCTCCGTCTCGGCTTCGCCGCTCTCCTTTCGTTCTCGACTCACCCCCGCCACCAGCAGCGTGCACTCGCCCTTGAGCGGCTCGGCGGCCACGCGGCGCGCCAGTTCGCCCAGCGGCGCGCGCACGAACGTCTCGTGCAGCTTCGTCAGTTCGCGCGCCAGGCATGCCTGACGCTCCGCGCCGAACACTGCCACCAACTCCGGCAGCACCTTCGCCACGCGCTGCGGTGATTCGTAGAAGATCAACGTCTCCTCGCGCTCCTGGAGCGACTCCAACATGCGCCGCCGCGCGCCGGGTTTCTTGGGCAGAAAGCCGCGGAAGATGAAGCCGTGCACGGGCAATCCGCTGCCGGCCAGCGCCGCCAGGACCGCGCTCGGTCCGGGAATCGGCACGACCTGAACGCCGCACCCAATGGCCGCCTGCACCAGCCGGTAGCCCGGGTCGCTGACCAGCGGCGTGCCGCCTTCCGAGATGAGCGCGATCTCCGCGCCCTGGTGCAGCCGCTCCGCCAGCCGCGGCGCCATGGCGGCTTCGTTGTGGTCGCCGTACGCCACGACCTGCTTGCCTTCGGCGGGAATGTTCAGGGCCGCCAGCAGCCGCCGCGCGGAGCGCGTGTCTTCCGCGGCAATGACCGTCGCCTTCCGCAGCGTCTCCACGGCGCGTTGCGAGATATCGCCGAGATTCCCGATGGGCGTCGCTACCAGGTAGAGCATGTCACCTCACATCGGCGTCCAGAAACGCACACGTGCACCCGCCTCCGTGCCGTTAAGCTGAAACCCTTCCCTAATCGTTTCAGCACGACCGGCGAGCACTGTAGCACGGTTGCCGGGTCTGCCACAGAGGACACGGAGGAAAAGGAGAAGGAACACGTCTGGCTCTCTGGGTACTCTGTGTCCTCTGTGGCAAATGGTCAGTCTCACAAGAAGCAAGCATGCTGCTCGCCCCACGTGTCCCGTTTGTGATTTACCCCGCCCGCATCCAGAATGCGATACTGAACGGGTCGCGCATTTCAAGGACAACAGGGGGCGCGCGGTCGAGTATGGTGTCACCGGAATTCATTACCACGACTGCCGAGGCGGAAATCAGCCAGCGAGGGATGGCCGGAGAGGGTCATCTCGCCTCGTTCCAGGAGCTAGCCAGAACCCAGAACGAGGAATCCATCCCTGCGCTGGCCCCCTGGCTTATCCTGCACGATACCAGGCTACACCATGGGCAACGCCCCAGGCAGCAAACCCCAGAAGCACCATGAGCGCCGCGTACCGCCGCCAATCAGACATTGTGGCCGGCTCACCTGTTCCGGTGGTCCCGCTGAAGTAGCGGATGTCGAGGTAACGTGCAAGTATGGTCGCAAACAGCCCCGCGCCGAGCACCGCATCAACGGCCGAGAACCGCGCATTGCGGGATTTGAGCGCAATCCAGATCGCGGAGTACATCAGGATCGCAATGCCGCCCATCATCCAGAAAACGCGGAGAAGACAGCCAAGAGCGCTTGTGGTCGGAACATCCTTGTCATTTCGAGCATCGGGCATAATCGCCTCCGGAATCGTCGTCAGACGTTTCCCGGATGGCGGCCCGACCATCCCTCATACCTGTGGCAGCCTTACGCTGCCGCACCCTTACATGCGTGTCCCGGAGGCCCGCGAAGTCAGGGGCGTCCTCGACCCGCACTCACCACACCTTACCCGGCATGTTCTGATTCGTCAACATCTCGCGGAAGAATGCGCTGGGCTGCCCGTACCGGAAACGCCCCTTTTGTGTGCTCGGAAGACACGTTCTGCCGGTTGCTACGACGCGAAGGCTTGCCTCTCTGGCATTGCTGCAAGCCTGGCTGTAGAGTGCATCCTGTTCAGGGGTGCGGCGGTCGTCGCCGTCGCAGGAAAAAGGGGATGGTCGGGCCGCCATCCTGAGTTTCACGGCGACGGCAACCATGCGCCCGACGACAATCGAGATCACCGCCACCGTGCTCTTTGCCATCGCGGTGCTTCACACTTTCGCGACGAGTCGCTTCACGCACATCGCTCACCGCTTCCGCGAGGGGTCGGTACGTGAGAACTTGTTCCATCTGCTTGGCGAAGTAGAGGCCGTCTTCGGTTTCTGGGCTGGCGTACTGATTGCTGTC
>Ga0315282_10003583_pt1 | contig 27834 bp, 23 predicted proteins | sample YL17G07_20_MG_FD_203693 | JGI IMG/M metagenome (GOLD analysis project Ga0315282, IMG submission 203693) | Sediment microbial communities from Yellowstone Lake, YNP, Wyoming, USA - YL17G07_20 | ecosystem: Environmental > Aquatic > Freshwater > Lake > Sediment | place: USA: Wyoming | collected...
CGCCGTTGAGAACATAGAGGGATTCCTGGCCCTGGACCAGAAAGTCGCGCGCTTTGAAAACTCCTTTCTCCTCCGGGTAGAAGGGGACAGCATGATCGATGCCCAGATTAAGGATGGTGACCTCGCCTTAGTCAAAGCCCAGTCTACCGCAGAAAACGGGGAGATCGTGGTAGCCCTCCTCGGCGAAGAGGCTACAGTAAAAAAGTTCTTCAAGGACAGGGACTCGATCCGCCTTGAGCCGGCGAACCCCAGGGTAAAACCTATGGTGATCAAAAAGGGAGAGGGAGAGGTCACGATCCTGGGCAAGGTGGTGGCCATCGTAAGGGACCTGGAAGGGAAAAGGAAGAAGGGGTAAGGAAAGATGGCTTTCCCTGTTGGAGAACCAATTCAGGTAGGAGCAATCTTCGGGAGCACGACGAAACTCAGGCCGGTCTGGTTTATCTGGAGGGGCAGAGAGTATCGCGTGCAGAAGGTGACCTACTGCTGGAACGAGAGAGAGGGGAAGGCACTGATCCGACATTTCTCGGTGACCGACGGGGTCAACCTCTACAACCTCTCCTATCACACCGCTGAGATGAACTGGTACCTCGCTCAGGTGGAGGACGGACTGTGAATCAATCTCCTTCCCGCCGGATTATGCACGTGGATATGAACTCCTTTTTTGCCTCGGTGGAACAGCAGTGCAACCCATGGTTGCGGGGGAAACCCATTGCCGTCATCGGCTCAAACAAGAGGACAATCATCACCACAGCATCCTATGAGGCCCGGGCCTTCGGGATAAAGACCGGCATGACCGTACCTGAGGCGAAGAAACTCTGCCCTGACCTCATCCTGGTGACAGGGGATAATAAAAAATACACTGACACCTGCACTCAACTCATCTCGATCTATGAGAATTACACGCCGGCGGTGGAGGTCTTCTCCGTGGACGAAGCATTTCTCGACATCACCGGCTCAACCAGGCTCTTTGGAGGAGAAGAAAAGATGGCCCGCCTCCTCAAGGAGGAGATCAGGGAAAGGCTGGGGCTAACTTGCTCCATCGGCATAGCACCCAACAAGCTCCTGGCCAAGCTGGCAAGCGATCGGCAGAAACCGGATGGGCTGGTGATTATCAGGGCAGAAGAAGTTACCACGCTCCTTGAAGACCTCCCGGCAAAGGAGCTCTGCGGCATAGGCCCTCACCTGGAGCAATACCTAACAGCGATGGAGATAAAAACCTGTGGAGAACTGGGGCGGAAAGACCCTGCCCTGCTCAGGAAGAGATTCGGGGTCATCGGCGAGAAGCTCCACCTCATGGGCCTGGGCATAGACGACTCGCCGCTCATTCCCCTGGAGGAAGAAGAGGAAATCAAGTCGGTAGGGCACAGCATGACACTCGAAAAGGATATATGGGACCGAAACCTCATCTCCCTCCATATTCTCCAGCTATCCGAAATGGTGGGAAGGAGGCTCCGTACCTACGGGTACCAGGGGAGGGCCGTTGCCCTCACTATCCGCTATGCTGATTTCACCACCTTTACCAAACAGCACAGCCTGAAGGACTATATCGCTCATACCACGGACATCTATCAGACCGCTCTCCGCATCATCTCCTCCATCAGACTTGAACAGGCAGTGAGGCTCTTAGGTGTCAGCGTTTCCAATCTGTGTAAGAGGGCTGTACAACTTTGCCTGTTCGAGGAAGAAAAGAAGAAAGCGCTGGCAACCCAGGCCATGGATGAGATCAACGGCAGGTACGGAGAGTTCACCATCACCTGGGGCACTCTCCTCCTGCGCTACCACCACTCAGGCGTCATCTCTCCGAGCTGGCGGCCGGAGGGGTAAAAATTGACACCCAGCTATAATTGATATACAATATATACAAAATATACACGGTTGGAGGTGAGCGGATGGCAACCCAGATGATCATACGGATTGACCCTGATGCGAAAGAGAGGCTGAATAGGCTTGCAAGGATGGAAGGCAAGACCACAAGCCAGATGGTGAGAGGACTCATCGAAGAATACATACGGGAACGTGATATCAGCACTTATATCGACGACCTGTGGAAGAGGATCGGCGGTAAATTGAGAGCTAAGGGAGTAACTTCAGAGGATATCGAAAAGGCAATCAGGGAAACGAGGAGAACAAAGGGTGAGAGTCGTCATTGACACAAACGTTTTTGTCTCGTCCTTTTTCGGAGGAACTCCCCGGAAGATCATCGACCTGTGGAAGAAGGGAAGCATAACCCTTTGCCTGTCCAAAGATATCCTCGATGAATATATAGAAGTTCTCCAGAGGATTGGCCTCAGGGATGAGACTGAAATGGAAGAACTGCTCTCCCTCTTCGCCAGAGGGTTTAATATCCTCTTTACCAAGAAGACACCAGAGTTACGGGTGGTAAAGAAAGATCCTGATGATGATAAATTTATAGAATGCGCGGTGGCGTTAAAAGCAGAGGCCATCATCACAGGAGATAAAGCACTGAGAGCTATCGAAGAATATATGGGGATTACGATAGTAAACCCCGATCAGTTTTTTAAAAGATTCCCAATTCATTAAGAAATTCTTTCATGCAAAATTATTGATTGTCCCTCTTGAGGGATTAAAAGTTGTAATAGAAATAGGTAAGGTGGTTAACAGTTTAAAAGATGAAAAATAAAAGTGGAAGAATTCAACAACGTCCCTTCATACTTCACATGAAGGGGACTCGATTAAGCAGTACCTGTGAGAAAATAAAATTTTTCTTAGGGAGAAGTGTTTTTTCTTGACAGGTGCCTTTTAATGGGTGACCTCTTACCTCGGCTAAGCTACTATCAATTCCACCGGCAACGGCTTATCAATGCCAACAGTTTTGCTGACATAGAGTTTTTCAATCCCGATTGTCTTTCCATCTTTGTTTTTTTTAAGGATGATACCTTCCCCTGCTTCTTCGCAGGTGGATTCATCTTCGGGATTGCCAAACCAAATATCCATCGTGTCTGAATCCTTGTGGTAGTAAACAACTACTTTGTCCATATCGTATCTCCTTCTTTAACCCTATCCGTTGGGTAAGCAGTTATCAAAAAACCTTCTGTGCCTCTGTGTCTGATACATCCGAGGACTCGATTACTTTTATTATATCACTTTCAGAGATTTTATAGAGCCTCATGTTATTTCTGGCATGTCTTGAGATTTCCAAATCACATCCTCCCTTTGTCGTCTCCAGTAGTAAATCTCTTATCTCTTAAAGCTACTTATTATGCTTTTCATAAATATCTCTCAAAGACTCGTACCCCCTTGAGCCATAAATATTGCATATCTCATTTGCACAGTCTGAGGCATCTGAATTATAGAGAAATATGACCCGTTCCCGATTTTCCCTTTCTGCTAATGTCAAAAGTCAAGACCAGGCACCGTTTTGTGCCTAGGCACCGTTTTGTGCCTTAATTTACACCAGCCCCTCGCTACAAATAATTCTCGGTACAGGGTGGTCATCAAAGGGCAGGCTCCGGCGGTCCAGCCAGTTTCTCATGTCGTGCTGTTGATAGAGGTCACTCAGGGCTTTCACCAGGTTTTGTCCAGTCATCCCGTTACGGCGGATGCGGTTGAGCTCCCTTTTAATTGCCGAAGTCAACGGGCCCCGAAATGCCTTTTCCAGCAGATTAATCTGGGCCTTCACATCTTCATCCGTTGCTGCACCAAAGAGAATACGTAATTCCCGGAGTATATACCGCTGACCCTGAGTCAACGATAGTGCATATTTAAATTCTGCCTGGCGGTGTTTGACCTCTTCAGCAAAATGACGCTTAACCCGCATGACAGCCGCATTATAGTTCGTTGGTAACGCAAGCCTTGCAATATCAGGTCCACACTTAATCGTACCGAGAATGCGGGGAATGTCCCTGGATACAATCTCTCCCTTCTCGTCCAATAAGAATAACTGCTGATACCCTTTCAGGTCATCATGTGTGGGATAGGATGCCTCACAGAAAACGTACAGCCCTTTGTGAGTGGACGGCTTGGCTGCGCGGATACCGTCTCTCAAATTTGCAATCCGTTCATATTCAGCAGGGTTCTCCTTCCGCAACTGCCTCAGGATTTCCTCGGCCTCATTCAGATCAATAAATTCCTCTTCCTCATCCTCAAACAGGCTTAACTGCCCGCCCTTCTTCTCGTAAATGGCATACATGGCCTCTTCATTGAGCTGCTCGCTCTTGTCAAGGATGGCGGCATCTTCTCCGATGGTGTCGTGAATCTCCTGAATACGGTTCTGGAGTTTCTGTCTCAGTCCCAGATTCTTTTCAATGCCGGTTTCAGGCAAGAAATTGAATCCATAGATCACATCGTAATCTGAGCCGATGCGGTCGATACGCCCGAACCGCTGAATGAGCCGTACCGGGTTCCAGTGAAGGTCGTAATTGATGATCTTGTCACAGTCCTGCAGGTTGAGACCCTCTGCCAGAACGTCAGTTGCGACCAAAGTTATCAGTTCACATTCGCCTGACTGAAAGCGGTATTCAGGGTTGGCTTTGGGGGCAAACCTGCCCACTACCCGGGCTTTGCTCTTATCCCCGCTGAAGATGACCTCAATATCTTCTTCCTTACCGCCGGGATTGAGATTTTCAAAGAGATACCGCGCCGTATCTGCGTACTGGGTAAAGATCAGCCGTTTGCCATCTTTCAAAGGTTTCTTATCCAGCCACTTCTTGAGAGACTTCAGTTTATCATCCTGCTCAGGGGTAATGGGTTCGACCAGCCGTTGAATCTTTTTGAGCAGTTGAATGTCATGAGCAATGTGTTCCTTTAATCGCTCAAGCTCAAAATCTGTGGCATCATACCGGCCGGAAACCTGACGGAGTGCATCCATCAAGTCCTGTTCTTCAGCCTGGTTCGGCTCATAGAGGATAGCCTGGGCATCCTCACCTGCAGGAACAAAGCCCTGTGAGATGGCTTCCAGAAATCGTTCATGCACCAGGAGCAGCCTGCGGACAGTTTCTTTGAAGGCATACACACTTGATTCAAAGCGCTTGAACAGGAGCACCCGGATCAGTCCCCGCAGGTTCGTACCTGCCCGGTGCAGGCTCGCATAGGGCTCCCGTTTCTGTTTCTCTTTCACCACATAATGCCATAACCCATAACGTGCATAGGTGAGTTCGTCTGTCAGTGGTTTAGTCGGTTGACCTTTTCGAGCTTTTCCCAGGTAACAGCGTAACTGCTGGTAGAGACCCTGGTATGTGTCCTCGATGCTGTACTCAATGGTTTCAAGCTCCCGTTTGGGAAAGAATTGATGACGTTCTCCCACAATGACGTAAGCCCGCCGCCTGCCGTCGAGATACTCTTTGAACCGTGCAGGATCAACCTTCTCGTGGGTCTCTGCATCAAAACCGTACCAGCGGAGGATATGGTTGCGGGTCCGCCGGATGAGGATATTGGAAAGCAGATCAGGAAGTTTCCGGTCGCCTTCTTCGATGAGCCGGAAGTACTGTTTCAGGTCTGGCGGGTCAACTGGCAAATCAGTCTTTTCTTCCTGATGGAACAGTTTGATCTGGTGGTATACGTCCCAGGCACTCTTGTTGCGGGGTGTAGCAGTAAGAAAACAGCAGTGCCTTCCTGTAGCTAAAAATGCCTGTACCACTTTGTAGCGCTGAGTATCGGGATAGCGGAAGTTGTGGCTTTCGTCAATGAGAACAAAGTCTCTGTCCTTGTAAAGCACATCCTCAAGCAGAAAGTTAGGTATACCCTCATCGTTTTCATACAGGTAACCCATCGAGAGGACACGGGCATTGAGCTGGTACACCTCGTTATATCTCTCCCACATCTCCTTGAGCGGTGCAGGACAGATAATCAACGGTCTTGCATGGTTAGTCCGCTCAAAGTGCTTGACAATGGCAGAGCCGATATAGGACTTCCCAAGTCCCACCACGTCAGCCACAAAAGCACCGCCATAGTCACGGATCATCTGTACAGACTGTCTGACTGCCACTTTTTGAAAGTCGGCAAGCCTTCTGGTAATCTCATCGTCCCAGAGGATATCTTTATCATCCTCACCTTCCAGACGGTCTTTCACCAGCGTGTACAGGGTCTTCAGGTAGATATCACAGGGACTAACAGGGGCAACAGCCCAGGACTGCTTCATCTCTTGCATCAGGGTTTCATCAAAATCCTGCGATTCATTCCACAGTTCCTCAAACCAGCGTACCAGTTCTTCGTGGTTATCATTGCCCTGTACAACCACATTGAGTTCTGTATTGTGGGTCACACCGGCAAGGGTGAGGTTTGAAGAACCCACAATAGCAATTCCCTTTTCGTGGCGTTCGACAGGGTTTCCCCGTTTATCAAAGACCTTACCATAATCAAAGATGTATGCCTTAGCATGCAAACGGCCTTTCGTATAGACCTTCACCTTGAGCCGTTTTTCTTCGATCATCTGCACCAGTGTTCTGACCAGCGCCTCGTCTTCATCAGTCTGATCCATCAACGCTATACCGGTACGGATATTCTCAGCCGTCTCCGTTGCCATCCGCCTGGTTTCAGTCCTTTTAGGGAACTTCTCTGCCTCGGCAGCTTCAGCTACCAGTTCAAGGCGCCGGTACCCTTCAGCGATTTGTTCAAGAGTTTTCCGGTTAGTGGTGTTACCAATGAGGAGGTGGAGTTCCTTAACTCCCGAGAGCTTCCTGGCAATGCTGGTGAGGCCGGAGAGGAAGAAGTAGCCCACAGCGAATTTCGCTTTTTCGGTGGACTGGAGAATCTGGTTGATGTGGTCTACCAGCTTCTCATTCCGGTTATCGATGATGTCGTGGGTGGGCATTGGTTAATCTGTTAGATTTCTGTCAGTTCCCCTGAGTCTGTATACGGTATAATTGCACCTTTGGGCTGCTGTTCCCAGATTTTCTCTCTATGAGCGGCAGCATATATTGTTTTCTCTCGAGGAAATTTCATCGCAATACGGGTAATAATCTTTTTTTCTTCCGCACTGAGAGGCTCTGTACTGGCTTCTTCCGCCTTCATGATGTCGTCAACTAAATCTCTGTAGTTGTTGAGCTGAGGCCCATAAGGGAGGGCGGCATAGGTGGAGCCAGTCATGCTTTGCCCTAATTCCCTGTGGGCTGCCATATCTGCATACCAGAGGTATTTTGCAGCAAAGAGCATCTTGTCGTCCTTCTTCAAAATCTTTTTTGCAAGCACGGTTTCAAACTCTTTCAATACCAGTTTGATCCTCGGGATGGAGAATGTGCGGTTTCCCGTGCAAAAGTCTCCAACAGTTTGCCCTTTCAAAGCCGTACGGAGCGCTGTGTCCATGGACTTGCTCTGGATGGCAATCCCTTCCCATCTCTTTATGCTGGCAATCCCCACATTCATTCGCTTGGCAAGTGCATCCTGGGTGAGGTTCAATTTTTTTCTTCCCTCTACAATCTCATTTCCCGTCAAAAGGCCGACTGTTTTACGGTAGGCATCTGCCATCGCCTTCTGGACTTCAGCCGTTTGTTTCACGGTTCCTGCCTTGATTCCACACTCGGGGCATACATACTGTTCTACGGGAACCATGAGGGTACTCCCTCGAAAGGTAATCTTCTCTTTGACTTTCTTCGCAACCATTTTCCCATGACCATTTGGGCAATTCATCTCATTTCCCTCCTGTATCTTTTCGATCTTCGTGCAAAGATACAAGCCACATACGGTTATCCTTTAAGGTAAATTTCAAATAGACCAGGCAGCCTAATCTTTTACTCATCCAGCGAAATGGAAAGAGTTCGCAGGCATATATCTCCCTTTCATATGAACGCTGAGGCGGAGACTGTCCGGCATAATCACCAGGCCTTATTTCATCCAATAAATCGCTCAGAATGCTTTGAACATCTTCAATGTCAATGCCCAGTTCTAATGCATCTGCAGCAATACTCACAGGATTGAGGATATCAACTGCGTTACTTCGTACTGCTTCTTTTGCCTGTCCCAGCTTCCGGATTATTTCTCTGTACGATGGTCGATTCATTAGGAGTATAGTATCAATTGATACCTTTTGTCAATGAGAATTTTAGAAGGTGCAATTTCCATCCCAAGGAAAGAAATGAGAACCCATCCCCGATTCCTCATTACTGGGACATCAATCTTCCTCTTCTTCAATACGTTTACGGCTGGACTTTTTGTTAAGGCTCTCCGCCTTTTTCAGCCGCGCCTCCACCAGATTGATTACAGCGTCGTACAATGCTTCCCGCTCACCCTGAGTGAGATCAAGGGCGTCAAAGATAATGGCATCGAGAGCACGACGGTCTTGGTCCCTAATTTCTTCATGTAACGGTAGAAAGCTCCGCTTACTAAGTTCATTTAGGACTTTTTGTATTCTTTTTAATTCAGCTGGTATTACGATCAAGCAATCTGCGAGCTCATATACAGTTAAGTCAAGCAGTCCCTCTCCCAGCCCTGTACGGGATCCAAGCTCCAGAAAAAGACTACAAGTAATCGCGTTAGTTGCTAATAACACAGAATCTTCTTTATCAACGGGATAAATCTCATAAAGTCGTTTATCTGCAAATACTCCATTGTTTCTAAACGTTCTAAAAAGTTCGGTAACACTACTTGGGCTAATTATGGGGGCTACCCTTCTTTCCCCCAGGTCCCACCACCTCGCCCTCCCCGCACAACTCGGCCTCTCGTGGAACTTCTGTGACTCACCCCACTTGATATACTCAAGTGCTGTGGTGCCTTTAAGTTCTTTTTTTCCCTTGTGGCACATGAATATTTTGAACTTCAGGTCCTTCGGGTCAATGAGGATACGTTTGCACTCTCTTGGACTCTTAATCACCGGCTTCAAAAACTCCCTCTCAATCCCCCACTCCTTAATCTTCTCCTCATTCAGATAGAAAAATCCATTTGCACCGGTCTTGATGCCAAACCGTACCTCGGCAATATCGCCCAGGCGAACGAGTTTTCCTTTCCCCTTTTCAAGAATCGTCCAGTAAATATCCGGCGCCCGGAGGTACTTTCCACCCCATTTGTTTCCAATGTACCGGGCAACCTTGATGAGAGGTCCTGCAACTTTGCCTCGAACCTGCTTCTTACCGGAAGCTTCACCCTGCTCTTCTTCTTCAGGAAGTTCACACCCATCCTGAAGCAGCTTATCCTGACAAATCGGGAATATCCGGTATTCATGCGTGGCCTTGCGGTCATCAGTTGTCTCAATCTCATCGAAGATAACCGGTGACAGGATATGTTCAAAAGGGACTCTGAACATGACGAACTTTGCCATCTCTTTCAGCCCCCATTCCCGGCGGTCATCCGGCGAAGAAAAGAGTGCTATCACTGTATTCACATCCGCAGAGGCAAAAGAGCGTTTTGCCTGGTTGTCAAGGATCATCTTGACGTGGGAATGTTTAAGCAGGAACTCCTGAAGGTCTTTTCCATAACCAACATCGAGCCAGGAGTTAGAGGTAATGAAGCAGAAGGAGCCTTTTGGGTTGAGAAGGGATAAACCGAGAAAGTAGAAATAGATGTAGAGGTCACTCTTGGCGTCGAGTTTATGAGCAACCATATCCTTTGCTGTATCGTACCCGAAGAAGCGGGGGAATGCCTGATACACTGACAGGGCAAGTTTGGATTTATAGACTTTCTTGTTTTCAGCAGTCACTTGATCGCGTTGCAGGTGAGGATCGGCGATACTTTCCTGCCTCACATAAGGCGGATTGCCAATGACGATAGCAAACCCTCTCTTTTCTTCTTCGAATATCTCCACAAAGGCGATATCCCAGACAAAGGGTACCTCTTTCTTGTCTCTCAGTACTGTGCGGGCTTCCTCAATTCGGTTCAATTCGTCAGTTAAGGATTCAATCTGCCTCTGGCACTCAAAATCAAGAAGCTCCATCTGGCGTGGCCTTTTTTCGGCCATTCCGACCAAGGACAATTGTCCCCTGGATTGATCTATCATTGCCTTTAGATCTTTTATCTTTTCCTGGATCTTGAGAAGACGATCGCCGAGGATGTCTCTGAAGAGACGTAACTCCTCGTGTTTGATCTGATCAGGTGACTGGAACAAACGACCTGACTCGTTATTGTAGAACTTCAGTTTTTCTGTTTTCAGTTTTGTGACACGAGATTTAAGCGTAGGAGAGATGTAGCCTGAACCGCGCATGTGTCCCAGGTTGATGCCTCCCACTTCCTGCACCAGGCTGTCTCCACACCGAATCTTAAAGGAGAAGTGGGGCAGGAGTGGTTCCGGGCGGGAATGAAGTTCTTCAAGGGAAAAGTCAGAATCAATGATAAGGGCAAGCCAGAGCCGAAGTTCTGCTACGTGACATGCCCAGTCCATCACGTCAACGCCGTAGAGCGAATCCCTAATAATCCGCCTTTTTCGGTCGTAAGGAGTTTCTTTAATGTCGAGTTCCCGGCCTGCCCTTTCCTCAAGGTCATTGAAGATGTTGAGCATTCCGACCAGAAATGAACCGGAACCGCAGGCGGGATCCAAGACGGTAATCTCTCTCAGTTGCGAATTGAGTTCAGGCCATAGCTTAGCCTTCGAAATCTCCCGGTCTGCCTCTGACTTTTCTTCCGGCTCCAGGGCAAAGATAAGCTGATTGAGTAAACCTTTGTGTTTTGTACCCAGGTGATTGGAAAGGTGGTCAATCAGTGCAAGACGGCACATGAGGTCAATCTCAGTGCGTGGAGTGTAAAAGATACCGGCATCGCCACGTTTGTCTGCCTCCTCAGAGACATTCACTAAGCTTTCATAGACCTTTCCGATCATCTCTGGGTCAACCGCCACTTCCTGGTCGAGAGGGCTGTCCTCAGCTATGGTGAAGTTGTATTGTTCAAGAAAGGTAAAGACCTGCTCAAAAAGGATGTCAGAGACTGTGACAGGATAATTTTCGTCCAGATCATTTTTAGCAAATAAACCGCCGTTCAGGAACGGCGCAAGGGCAAGGGCATTCCTGATATCAGCGGGAAAATAACGATGACCTCCATGGTACTTGTTGTTGAAAGCCTCAAAGAAGAGTACGCCGAGCCATTTGGCAACAAAAGAGTCCTGTGATTGTCTGGATTTCAGGTAGCCCTCCCAGAATGTACGGAGGAATTCTGTGTCACCGTTCAACCAGCCCTTTCTCTGGATAAAGTAGAAGAACATACACCGATTGAGAAACTGGAGGGCATAGTCATGTGCCCCATGGATATCCCCCGACTGCCGGCTCAGCTCATTCCGGAGTACATTAAATACTTTCTCATACTCTTTATAAAAGAGTGCTGTAACCGCTTCTACATCGAATGCCTCATCGTGCCGAGATTGAATTGACAGGGGTGAGGCATCGGCAAGTCCAGAAATGTCGAGGATGGTTATGCGTTCAGATGCAGTGCGGAGGCGTTCCTCAGGACCGATGGTGATACGCCGGAAGAGACGGCGTTTCTCTGTCTTTTCATCGTACTTGATATTCAGAAAGTGCCAGCGATCCTGTGCCTTATTGGAAAAGATGACCAGCGCATAAGGATGTTCACGGAGCAGGCGGGAGACGACTGGTCTTTCATCTCCCAGAAGCAGCCGGGGCGATGCGAGGCGGGCATAGATCACGTGGAAGTCGTTGCTCTGTCCACCACCGGCAAAGAGTATTGGGTCTTCAGATAAGGCATTGGCTGCCGTTTCACTCCATCCCCGCCGGGAAAGAGGGTCATTAATCCGCTCATAACTTAACTCTGTCCAAAAGAGTTCTTTAAGCGGCCCCAGCCCTCGAAAGTCTCTTAAGAGGTTATGTATGGATTGTTGGCGTTCCCCTTTAGCCATCATTTATAAAGGTTTGATTTCTCCTTTACATAGTGCATTCTGGGGGAAAAGTAAAGGGAGGAAAAGCAGAATTCAGGAGTCAGAAGTCAGAATTCAGAATAAAAAAAAGGGATTGGGGGTTAGGGAAGAACGGAAAAATAGAATACACAATTCAGGAGTCAGAATCCAGAAGAGAGGAAAATGAACCCATTCCCATTCATTTTCTATTTACTGAATACCGAGCTTTTCTTTCGCGTACATGAAAACCGATTTTCTTGGGTGGAGGTTCGGGCCTTGAGGGCGGATTCAGTAGATGCAAGATCTGTTCAAGCACCTGAACGATCGCCCGCTCGTGAGTGTCCAGCCGGGCAGTCAGCATTTTCTCTAATTCCGCGAGCTTCTTCGCCAGCACTCGATTGTCGGACAGTACCTGCCGCATGCGGATGAATGCCCGCACAACAAAAACACTTATCTTCACAGCCTGAGGAGAGTTGAGCACGTTCGCCGCCATGATCGCCCCATGCTCAGTAAAGGCAAATGGCAGTTTGCGGCGTCCGCCGTGAGTTGAACCGGTCGCAATTTGCGACCGCATATGCTGGCGGCTTGAAGTCGCAATTTGCGACCTCAAGTTCGTTACTTCATCCAGCGTGAGCTGAAACACAAAGTCCTCCGGAAACCGGTCTGCATTACGCTTCACCTGCTCGTTCAGGCGCTTTGTCGGCACACCGTAAATTCTAGCAAGGTCGGCATCAAGAATGACCTTTTGGCCTCGAATCGTGATAATCATTGATTCGATTGGGGCTACAGCATAAGTAGCTGGCTTCTCGCTCATTATGCCCTCACTTTCTGATAGAAGTCTCAAGCAATCTACTTAAAACTGGTGGAAAAGTAAATAGGAAATGACAGGGGTTAGGGATTCGGGGTTAGTCAAATGCGGAGTGCGGAATGCGGAGTGCGGAATGCAGAACGGAGGAGGGGAAATGAATCGGTGTGTATCTACTGCTGAAGAGTTTTTCGTTTTTTTGCCCTATACAGGGCTCCTCTATCAGCAACAATTGGCAGCTTCTGAGATTTTCGGGGTTGAATTTCCACCTGAACGGTAGCACCGAGCACTTCTGCAACCCGGCGTAACATGCTTAAGGAATGACCTTCATAGGAGGGTGATTCAAGACGGCTGATTTGCTGCTGGGATGTGCCAACCCGCTTTGCCAGTTCTTTCTGGGACAAGCCGGATGCCTTGCGCAGGGAAGCCAGTTTGATGGCCACGTCCCATGCCTCGCCGGCCTTCTTAAACCGCTCCGCAAAATCCCGATCTTTTAACTGCTCTTCAAGATAGAGATCAAAATTTGTTTTTTGTTTCATGATGGATTCCTCGACAGCCAATCCTCTTTTCTCTCTAAAGCTACGGTGAGGTCCCGTTTAGATATCTCATTTGCCTTATTGCGTATTCCATGCACTGCTATAATCCTCTGTCCCCTCGTAAAAAAGTATAACATCCTTGTGTTGAGCTTGCCCACATGGCGAAGTTCAAAAAGATCATCCCGAACCGGTTTTGATAAAGGCGGCCTGTGATACTGCCTGTTTCGCAGCTTGGCGAGCCCTGCCATCATAGCTGCAAAATCGTCTGGATCTGTCTCCTTCAGCTTATCCAGAAATTCGCGCACGGGGCATCTTCCTGAACGGCTCTCATAAAACTCTACACTAAATTCCATCTTCAGTCAACATCATATTTGATGTAATAAACATTTCTACTTTCAGGCGCCAAAAGCCTTATAGATTTCGTCAATACATAGTGCATTCGGGGGGAAAAGTAAAGAGGGGAATAGCAGAATTCAGGAGACATATCAAATGCGGATTGCGGAGTGCGGAATGCGGAGTGGGGAAAGACAGGGATTGGGAATTGGTGGTTAGGGGTTGGGATTAGCAATTTGCGCTGAAAGCTGAGGGCTGATAGCTGACAGCTTCATTTATTGCTGAGTGCGGAATGTGGGAACAGAAGAGAATTCAAAGAGAGAAAAATGGGGTCAGAAAAATGGTTATCAGGTCTTGTATTTTGCGGTTTTCCAAAAATTACTTTTAAATCCAGTTCAATACTTCTTCTTATTAATATCCTCTATCAGAGTTACCGTACTACCAGTTTAATCTTTAACCGGCTGCCAACGGCTTCTGCGTATCGACGCAGAGTAGAAATGGATGGTGAATGCCTCTTTCTTCCGCCTCCTGATTCAATCCGTGCTATGGCAGGTGTCTTGGTGCCCATACGTTTTGCAACCTGCTCCTGGGTGAGTCCTGCCCTCTTGCGGGCCTTGAGCAGTTCATCAAGCAAGATAAATTTTTCAGAAAATAGGCTATAACCCCCGGCAGTCCCATGAAATTCTCTCTAACTTAAAGTATACCTGACTTTACTTTAAGTTCGATATAAAGCACAGGCAGCTTTCAGCGAATTCTGTGAAACTGTTTGCCCAGCACTATTGCTACAGCACATGTCCCTTCCATGCTATTGTCCAATACAACCCTGTCTCATTAATCCATAATGGCCTCATCTCAGCATAGAGATATAAAAAATCTCCTTGACATATCTTTCACTATTTAATACTCCATACACACCTACCTAAAAAGATTGTCAAACGGGAGGGGGAACTTTTAAAGGAGACAAAACACATGGAGAGATTTGCTGAATTTTGCATAAAGAGGAGAAGCTTCGTACTCGGCATCATTCTCCTCATCACCCTTGTCTTTGGCTATGGAGTTGCCCGCCTGAAGGTTGAAACTGTATTCGATGACCTCCTCCCTCAGGGACACGAATACATCAAGGTCCATAATAAGTTCCGCCGCCTCTTTGGCGGGGCAAACTCCATTACCATTCTTGTTCAGGTAAAAAAAGGAGACATCTTCAATAAAACGACCCTTGAAAAAATCAGATACATCTCTAATGAACTCTACAAGATCCCGGGAGTTGACCGATTCAAGGTTCTCTCTATCGGGGTAACAAAGATGAAGAAGATCGTTATAGATGCGCAAGGGTTTCGGGTCCAGCCGGTCATGAAAAATATCCCCCAGACTGAAGAGGAGATGAAGGCCCTCAGGCTCTCTGTCTATGGGAATGAGATGTGTTACGGGCCGTTTGTCTCCTTCGACAGCAAGAAGGCGATGATCACCACCGATTTCTTTGACGAGGAGATCGACTACAAGGTTGCCTTCAAAGAACTCCAGCGGATCCGGAAAGAGGCCGAGGATGAAAACAACCTCGTCTGTATTGCCGGAGAGCCCATGCACTATGGCTACGTGAGGGAGAGTGTACAAAGGGTTAATCTTATCCTAATTGGCACGGTTCTTATCATCCTGGGAATCCTCTACCTCTACTTCCGGTCGAAGCGAGGGGTGATTGTCCCGCTTGTGACCGCAGCGGTGAGCGGTGTCTGGGGACTGGGTTTCATGTCGTTCATGGGTTACAACCTTGACCCCCTCGTCCTGGTACTTCCCTTCCTGATCTCTCTCATGACTGCCCGGCACTCCATGCAGCTCTGCGCCCGCTTCCTCGAGGAGTACAGTAGAGGGAAGAGCACCGAGGCCTCATCCCAGATTATCATCTCATCCATGTTCATACCCGGTTTGACCTCGATTATCACCGACTGCCTGGGCATTGCCCTCGTAGCAGTTGCCCCAATCCCCATCCTCCAGAAAATTGCAGTCTCCTGTGCCTTCTGGTCGATTGCTACTACGGTACTCGCCTTGATCCTTACCCCCCTCATTCTGTCCTACATACCAGAATCAAAAAGACTCGCCTCAGAGTTAGTAGCAATCGAGGAGAAAAAGAAGAAGCTTTCGCTCATGGACAGATGGCTCCCCAGCCTCGGGAGCTGGATCGTAGGAAAGGGGAAGTATATTGTGGTGGCTATCAGTATCCTGATTACCATCTGGGGGGCAGTCTATTCCAAGAGGCTCCTCGTTGGGGATATGCTCCCTGGCTCCAACCTGCTCTGGCCTTTCCACCGGTACAATATTGATGGGTTCCGGATAAGCTTTGCCATGCCTGTTCTCTGCCCCCTGTACGTCTTAATTGAGGGGGACAAGAATGATGCAATCAACAGCGGTCCTGTCTTGCGGGAGATCTATCAATTTCAGAGGTTTGTTCGAAACGCCCTTATCGGAACAGGGCGGGTGATGTTTACCCAGTCCATTGTTTCCGTCTTCCCCGGAGCACAGTATATGGTAAAAGAGGGGAATCCAAACTGGTACTTCTTCCCCATAACTGATAAAGAAGCCCAATACAATCTTAACCGGGTGGCATTTGGAGCAGAGCCAGGTGATATTGACCGGTACATTGATGCAGATTCGCATTTCACGAACATTGTCATCTTCTGCCGCGATAAGACCGGTGAAACGATTAGATTAGTAATGGAAAAGGTCAAAGAGTTCATCAACACCCAATCCCATCTGGGGAAAAATGTAACGGTAACAACGGGGCTGGATCAGCATGCACATGTTATTTATCGTCTGGCGGGCGGGGCAATCGGGGTTCAGGCAGCAGTGAATGAGGTAATCAATGACTCCCAGATATGGAACCTTGTCCTGGCACTGGGCGGCGTCTTCCTCTGTGTCATGATTCAGTACCGTTCCATTGCAGCCGGGTTGATTTTGACTGTTCCCCTTGCCATCTCAAATCTGGCCTGCTTTGCTCTGATGGGGATCTACCAGATCGGACTCACGGTCAGCACCTATCCTGTCTCTTCGATCGGGGTAGGATTGGGGGTAGATTACGGCATCTATTTCCTTTCCCGATTAGTTGAGGAGAAGAGGCTCACGGATGATCTTAATGAGGCTATCATTAACACGTTAAAGAGCAATGGTAAGTCCATTGTTGCTATTGCCACTACCCTGACCATTGGACTTATCTTCTGGCTCTTCTCCACCTTGAGATTCCAGGCATGGATGGGAGCCCTTCTTGCAGTTCTCCTTTTCCTGAACATGCTCGGTGCGTTATTCCTGGTTCCCAGCTTAATAGCATTCTTCAAACCGGGATTTGTGACAAAGGTGAAAAAGAGCGAGGCCCGCTCTTCGCGGTAGAATCTTACGGGCAAAGAGAGAAATCTCTGAAAACCAGGGATCCTCGTTGCTCAACAATATTTTTTCGACAATTCTACATCTCGCTTCACTGCAAATTCGAAACTCTCCGCCTGCGGCGGATCAGACAGCCGAATTTGCGGCCGTTCCGCTCGATAAGAATCGTTACCGAAAAAATTTTCAATTCGCACTCGGAACCCTGGTTTTCGACTGTTGCAGAGATCTCGTCTTAATCTCTCGAAAATTAATAAAGGCAACGCTCAGCAGATTCTGGGGAGCTGTTCGCCCAGGGGCATGTCGATGATCCGTGTCCCCCCCATAGCAGTAGCCATGATAACCCTGCCCCGGTAATCCGGGATCACCTCACCGATAATCTGTGCACCCTTCCCATACCTGTTCTTCCGCATCTCTTCAAGGACACGGAGTGCGTCACCTGGCACGACAAACATGAGGAGCTTTCCCTCATTGGCTACAGAGAGGGGATCTAAGCCCAGTACCTCGCAGGCTGCCCTCACCTCTTCTTTCACCGGGATGGCTGCATCGTTGATCCGGATTCCGACATTTGACTGGAGGGCAATTTCATTCAAAGCTGCAGCAACGCCTCCACGGGTCGGATCACGCATGGCATGGATTTCCCTGCTCATGGTTAAGCATTGCCTTACCATATGGTTGAGAGGGGCTACATCGCTTTTGAGACTGGTGTCAAATGCCAGACCTTCTCTCTGGGAGAGGATGGCTATCCCGTGATCCCCCATGGTCCCGCTTAAGATAATCTTGTCACCTGCCTTTGCATTGCTTCCGGAGATGTCCACTCCGGGCTGAATGATGCCGATGCCGGTAGTGTTGATAAAGATTTTGTCTGCCTTCCCTTTCGGGACAACCTTCGTGTCTCCGGTAACGATGATAACTCCGGCTTCTCTGCAAGCCTCCTCCATGGCAATCAGGATCTTCTCCAGATCATTGAGGCTCAACCCTTCTTCCAGAATAAAACCCGCTGAGAGAAACAAAGGCCGGGCACCCTGAACGGAAAGGTCATTAACCGTTCCACAGACGGCAAGACTCCCGATGTTTCCTCCGGGGAAAAAGATGGGGTCCACCACATAGCAGTCAGTGGTCATTGCCACCCTGCCTTGTGGTATTTCAACCACAGCGCTGTCATCCATCTTTTCAAGGTAAGGGTTGGCAAAACGGGGAAGAAAATAGGTGTGGATCAGTTCCCGGTAGGCCCGGCCTCCTCCCCCGTGATCCAGCGTGATAGTGCCCTTTCCCCTGATATCTTGCTTCATGCTATGTTCACACCTGAAAATTGATAGTAGGCTGCGCAGGTGCCCTCAGAAGAAACCATGCAGGCACCAACCGGATTATCAGGAGTACAGAGCTTCTTAAAAAGTGAGCAGTCCGGCGGTCTCTTGATGCCTCTCAGAATATCACCGCAGATACAGCCGGGAGGTTCCTGACTTTTTACGGGAGGAATGTTGTACCTCCGCTCCGCATCACATTGAGCATAATCAGCTTTCAGTTTGAGCCCGCTCTGGGGGAGCATGCCGAACCCGCGCCAGATGGAATCGGATGTTTCAAATACATCATCCATGATGGCCATAGCCTTGAGATTCCCCTCAGGGGAAACAGCCCGCAGGTACTGGATCTCCACCTTTGCCTCACCCCTCTCAATCTGCTCGACGAGGAGGGCAATCGCCTGGAGGATATCAACCGGCTCAAACCCTGCTACAACACAGGGGATATGAAAATCTGCAGCCACTCTTTTATAGATCCCCGTACCGATGATTGTACTCACATGCCCCGGGCAGATAAATCCATTGATTTTAACCTGCGGTGATGTGACCAGGGATAAGAGTGCGGGAGGCAGAACCTTATGCATTGACAGGACGGAGAAGTTATTGAGCCCCGCTTCTCGAGCCCGCCTGATTACTGCTGCCACAGTCGGGGCCGTCGTTTCAAACCCTACTCCAAGAAAGACAACCTGGCGTTCAGGATTCTGCTCTGCGAGGTAAAATGCGTCGTAGGCAGAGTAAACAATACGGACGTCCGCACCAAGGCTGCATTGCTTCAACAGGGATGTCTGTGATCCGGATACCCGGAGCAGGTCGCCGAAGGTGGCAATGATAACCCCGTCTTTTTGAGAGAGGGCAATCGCCCGGTCAATGTCTGAAACAGGGGTCACGCAGACAGGACATCCTGGCCCGGAGATGAGGGTGATCTCTTTAGGGAGAAGTTCAGGAAGGCCGTTCCTGTGAATAGCAACGGTATGCGTTCCGCACACCTCCATCAGGGTGATTCTCTGATGGCAGGCCTCACGAATCCGTTTGACGAGCCGCTCTGCAATATCACGGTTCCGGAATTCATCAACGTACTTCATGACGAGCCATCGGTATCCTGATTTAGGGCAATGTAGCCGGCATCCTCAAAGAGCTTAAGCGTCTCTTTCGCCTCTTCTTCATCAATCCTGTGAATGGCAAATCCGGCGTGAACAATCACGTAGTCACCTACTTTGGCCTCTTCATCCAGGACATCGAGGTAAATTTTCCGACTCGTTCCGCCCACAGCAGCAAGGGCTGCATTTCCGTTAATCTCCTGAATCTGCATGGGAATGCCCAGGCACATGGTAAATCAGCCTTCCTCTCTCTTCAACACAGCATTTGCCACAATAACCTGCCCGAGGGCAATACCGCCGTCATTGGGAGGAACCATGCTGTGGGTATAGACTTCAAAGTCCAAAGCGGAGAGAGCCTTTTCCAGGTTCTCAAGTAAAAAGACATTCTGAAAAACCCCGCCGCTCAGACACACCCTGTTCAGGCTATATTTCTGTTGGAGTGTAAGGCAAACGTCGGTAAAGATCTTTACCAGGGTGTTGTGAAACTTCCGGATGATTGTTCCCCGATCAACTCCCTGCCGCAGATCTGATACCACACCATGAATAATCGGGTTCTGAGGTATAATGTATTCTCCCCGTTCAGGAACCGTCACAGGATAGAGTCCTTCTCCCTCACCCATCTCCATCTCAAGCTCAATTGCTGCCTGCCCCTTATACGACACCCTGTCTCTTACTCCTACAAGTGCAGCAATCCCGTCAAAGAGGCGGCCGCAGGAGGACGTGAGGGGACAGTTGATCTTCTTTTCGATCATGGTGAGGATATTCCTCGCCTTTCCCTGATCAAGCCGTTTGACGAATTCTATGGGGAGATCGAACAGATCCTTTCCAAATGCCGGGTAGAGGAGCGAGAGCGCCATCCGCCAGGGCTCCCGGATAGCCGCCTCCCCACCGGGAAGGGGAACATATTGAAAATGCCCGGCCCTCTCAAAATGTCCATAGTCTGCAATCAGGATCTCGCCTCCCCAGAGGGTGCCATCTGAACCGTATCCGGTACCGTCCAGTGCAATGCCAATGACCTTCCCATCGATGCCATTTTCCGCCATGCAGCCTGCAATATGGGCATGGTGGTGCTGCACGCTGACCCGGGGAACAGCTTTCTGTCTGAGAGCATACTGCGTGCTGTAATAATCCGGATGCAGGTCGCAGGCCACTAACACAGGTTCAATTTCAAGGATGTCCTGGAGGTGCTCTACTGTCAAATCAAAAGATTCGGACGCCTCCAGGTTTTCCAGATCACCTACGTGCTGGCTTAAGAAGGCATGCTCTCCCTGGGCAATGCAGATCGTATTGCTGAGATAAGGCCCACAGGCAAGGGTCGGCCGTACGTCAAAGGGAAGAAAAATGGGTACGGGAACGTAGCCTCTGGATCGCCTGATCATTCTTACCTTTTCCCCGACAACCCTCGCCACCGAGTCATCGTTCCTCATATAGATGTCCCGGTTGTGGACGAGGAAATAATCTGCAATCCCTGAGAGGCGTCTGAATGCCTCATCATTGTTGATGGCGATCGGCTCTTCTGAGAGGTTGCCGCTGGTCATGACTAACGCTAAGAAGTCCTCTCCGAGAATCAGGTAGTGGAGCGGCGTATAGGGAAGCATCACCCCGAAATACCGGTTTCCGGAGGCAACCTGCTCGGCAATAGCACTTCCCTCTTTTTTCGGGAGGAGGACAATGGGTCGCTCCTTCGAAGAAAGCGTTGCAGCTTCTATTGTTCCCACCAGGGCATACTGCTTAACCTTTTCAAGAGAAGAAGACATAATGGCAAGAGGCTTTTCTTCACGGTTCTTCCGCTCCCTGAGGAGTGTAACTGCATTTCCATTGGTGGCATCACAGGCAAGGTGAAAACCCCCGATTCCTTTTATGGCAACGATCTTTCCTTCTTTGAGCAGTTCCCGAGTTTTTCCTACGGGATCAATCCCACGCAGGACGTGCCCGGCATGGTCATGGAGTGATACATGAGGGCCGCAGTCGAAGCAGGCGTTTGGCTGGGCGTGGAATCTCCGATTCATCGGGTCGTCATATTCCCTCTGGCACCTCTCACACATGGTGAACGATGCCATCGTGGTATTGTCCCGGTCATACGGAATGTCTCTAATTATGGTGTAGCGGGGGCCGCAGTTCGTACAGTTTATGAAAGGGTAGCGGTATCGATGGTCTCCCGGATCATTCATCTCCTTGAGACAATCTTCGCATATGCAGATGTCAGGAGAGATGAGGACAGACTGTTGTGCTCCAATCCTGCTCGGATGGATCACAAAATCCTGGTAGTGATAGTAAGGCAGGTAGTGTGTTTCCACGGAGGTAATTCTGGCGAGGGGAGGTGAATCAGCCTGGATCTGCCCAAAGAAGGCTTCGACCTTCTGAAGTTCGCCCTCAACCTCGATGTCAACACCTTCACTGGTGTTTACAACGTACCCGCCAAGTCCGTTTTTCTTCGCCAGCTGATACACGAAGGGACGGAATCCAACCCCCTGAACGATACCGCGTATGGTTGCCTTTGCCCGGGTGATCATTCCTTCTTCACTCTCGTTGCGAGCCACTGGAACCAACGGTCAAGGCCGTCTCCTGTTGTGCAGGAGACCTCGTAGATTTCAAGCCGGGGATTAATCTTCAGCGATTCTTCTCTGATCTTCTTTACACTGCAGTTCACATAAGGGAGGAGGTCTGTCTTGTTGACCAGGAGGAGGCTCGATTCATGGAAGATGAGGGGGTACTTGAGGGGCTTATCATCCCCTTCTGCAACGCTCAGGAGCGCCACTTTGTAGTCTTCTCCTATGTTGAACTCGGCAGGGCAGACGAGGTTGCCAACATTTTCGACGATCAGGATATCGAGCGAACCTACATCCAGCTTGTCTACAGCCTCCCTCACCATGTTTGCATCAAGGTGGCAGGCCCCTCCGGTATTGATCTGCACTACCGGTACCCCGGTTGATGCAATCCTCTCTGCATCGTAGGTGGACTGAATGTCCCCTTCAACCACTCCCAGGCGGTACCGGCTGTTCAGTGCCGGGATGGTCTTCTCAAGGAGCGTGGTCTTGCCTGCTCCGGGTCCGCTCATCAGGTTGATGACAAGGATCCTCTTTTCTTTAAAGAGGCGCCTGTTTTCTTCTGCGATCCTGTCGTTTGCTTCAAGGACCTGCTTGACAATGGGAATTTTCATACAGGCCCCTCTTTAAAAAACCGTGCGTTTCATGTAACCTCAATCCCGGCAATCTCCAGCTCCTTACCGGAGGTAATCTCTACCGTATGGCTGCTGCAGAAAGGGCAGTCATCCAGCCAGTGCTCTATCGTAAACTCCTGATTACAGGTGATGCACCTGCCACGGATTGGGACTGTCTCAATTACCAGCTTTGCCCCTTCCATGGGGGTCTCTTTCACTGCTACATCAAAGCAGAACATTAATGATTCTACTGACACACCTCGCAAGGTTCCCACCTTGAGCATCACGTTTTCAACTTTTGACAGGCTGTGAACTTTCATCTGCTCAAGAACAATATTGACGATATTCTGGGCAATGGAGAGCTCGTGCATATGGAGGTCCGACGTCTGTCTACTACCTTATCATGCGGCGGCTGTCAAGGGCTGCCTGGACTTCCTCCTTGACCAGGCTGATAACCTTCGGGATCTGAGATTCGATTTCCGGTGACAGTTCCATCCCCATCTGAAGGCACTTGGGTTCTATGCCGATGACCGTTGTCCGAGGAGGAGGGCCGATGAGCCCTGACAGGTTGATGAGCTCAAGGATAGAGATCTGGTGAACCGAGGTCTTATAGATATCAGGAAAAGGCCGGCACTCTTCAAGGTTGAACCGGTAGATGGAACCTGCTTTCCCTCCACCTTTTACGGCATCAATCAGGATAAGATGGTCAGCCCTCAAGAGAATATTGATCAGGCCAAACCCGTCTGTCCCACCCTCCACCACTTCCACTTCCGGCGGGAAAGTGCTGTCCATGAGCTTTTGCGCTACATGAACACCGACCCCTTCATCGCTGAGGAGGAGGTTCCCTACTCCCAGAATAACGATTTTCTTCTCTTGGCTTTCCGCGCTGCTTTCCGTTTTTCTTCCCGTACTATTCCACGATAAATTTTCTGATCTCGTTGGTCTTCGGATCAATCAGGTGAATCGCACAGGCCAGGCATGGGTCAAAGGAACGGATCACCCGGACGACATTGATCGGATTTTCCGGATCCGGTACCGGAACACCGATGAGAGACTCTTCGTATTGCCCCCTAACTCCTTTCTCATCCCGGGGCGATGCATTCCAGGTCGAGGGGACAACTGCCTGGTAGTTAGCGATCTTCTTATCCTTGATCCTGATCCAGTGTCCGAGACAACCCCGGGGTGGCTCAAAGAACCCAGCACCTTCTCCTGTCTCCGGCGGGTTCCAGTGCTCAGTGTCCTGGATTCTGAACCCCGGCCTGGTTATGGCTGCTATCAGTTCGTCGCACCAGTGATACACAGCATCAACCATTTTCTTCGTCTCAATGGCACGGGCTGCATGACGGGCAACAACGCCCGGTTTCATCCCATAATTTTTCACCAGTCCGAGGAGCGTCGGATCTTTATCAATAAGACCTCGCGCTAAGGGCCCCACTTCCATAGGAACATTATCGTACCGGGGAGCCTTCACAAAGGTGTAGGCATCTTTTCGTTCAAGATCAAAAATCTGAGCACCCTCATAGGGATGCTTTGGTTTGCTTTCTTTCTTGTACCAACTGCTATGGACAGACTCGGTAATCTTTTGCTGGTTAAACGGTTCAACCTTGATGTCAGCTGGGTTCAGACTCGTAATGACCCCCGGCTGGAAGAGGAGTTTGCTGCCCGCTTCATCCATCTCAAAACTGCCGCAGGAGAGGTAGTTCAGATGGCCTGCACCCACACCTGCCTGGGCTAAGGGAAGTAATGGGCCTGTTCCGAAGGCCACTACATCGGGGATATAGACCTCGTTCACAAAGGCGGCCAGCTCATCCAGCATGGAACGGAACCGGGCAACCTGGTTGATGTCGGGATACATGGTGAATCCGCCAACCACGATACTCTGGTAGTGGGGTGCCCTGCCTCCGAAAATTACCCCCATGTTCTTGGCCTTGATCTGCATCTGCAGCGCATCCAGGTAGTGTTTTACCGCTGAGATCACCACGTCGGGATCTTTCACACTGAACTCATCCGGCTCGTAGCGGGGGGTGAGGGGAAAGGTGTCTCCCCGCTGGACCAGGCCTACAATCTTGTCCTTCACCTTATTCAATTCCGCGTCTTTGCCTGTGTACCTGGCAATGGCCATGATGTCGATGTAGTCCAGGGCGCTCAGGTGGTAGAAGTGAACCATATGGTCATAAATGTACTCTGCACCCATGACGAGATTTCTTAAAAGCGTTCCTCCCCAGGGGACCTTCGCCCCAAAGGCAGCATCAAGGGCACGGGCAGATGCCATCTGGTGGACACTGAAGCAAACACCGCAGAAACGGCTGGTCACATAGCTTGCATCCCTCGGGTCTTTCCCCAGCAGGAGTGCCTCGAATCCACGGGCCATGGTACCGCTGCTCCAGGCGTCCTTTACTTTTCCATTCTCTATCTCTACCTCAATCTTGAGATGACCTTCTATCCTTGTTACCGGATCAACAGTGATTCTCTTACCCATTGTTTACTCCCTCCTCTCCTATGCGTTCTCTTTCTTGGGGATCAATCCAGCCGCCTTCCTGGCCAGGATCTTTTCTGTAACCGGCCCTTCGGCGTACAGGGGGCTCATCTCCTGATAGAATCCAGGCTCAGCGCATCCCTGGCAGGGCGCTCCGCAATCGATGCAGAAATTGATCCCGTTGTTCCAGCGCCGGACCGGACAGTCGGAATACGTTTCCGGTCCCTTGCACCCTTTCTTCAGGAGGCACCATTCCCTCTGGGCCGGGTCATTCCAGTCGGTGAGATACTCGTCCGCATCAAAATGTCCGCGGCGCCTGCAGTTTTCGTGCACGGTCTGGCTGAAGTACATGAGGGGACGTCCCAGGTTATCAAGAGGGGGCGCCTTTTTCGTCACCAAAAAATAAACAATGGTCCCAACCAGATGATCCATATGGACCGGACAGGTGGGGAGATTAATGACAGGCTTACCAGAAACGACCTGACTCACAGGCATTCCCTGGGAAGGGGTTGCTTTAGGAATGCCACCATAAGATGCACAGGCACCTACAGCAATGATAGCTGCCGCCTTTTCAGCCGCCTCCTTAACAGTCGCCTTGAAGGGTTTTCCCCCGACCAGACAGTAGCGGTCATCTGCTTTAGGAATAGAACCCTCCACGATGAGCACATAGCCTCCCTCCCTGATCGCTTCCTCCATAGCCTTTTCAGCCTGATGCCCGGCGGCAGCCATGATCGTCTCGTGGTACCGTACGGATATCTTATCGAGGATCAGGCTTGCAGGGGTGGGATCAGCTCCGCTGATAAGCGAGATGGTACAACCGGCACAGTCCTGCCCTTCCAGCCAGATGACCGGCGGCTTTTTACCGGCTGCTTCCAGGGCATGGACAACCTTTTCGAAGGTAATGAGTTCCGAAACCCCTAAAGCAGCAGTTACTCCAGCACAATACTTCAAAAAATCACGCCTTGTAATCGTACTCATAAAAAACCTCCTCGCAAATGTCCTGAATGCATTAAATGAGGGGGGAAAATAACACAGCAGTTTATGCAAGTCAATACCCAACTACATAGAAATGCGGCATGCAGAGTGCGGAATGCGGAATGAAGGAAAAAGAGACACTTGACACGGCTACCCTTTCTGGAATATTATTCCGAAATCGGAATATCCGGATATGGACGAGAGGGATGCGGCAATGCACAAGAGTAAAACGGGCATGAAAAAACTGGGCGACCTGAACGCTCAGATGATCGTGGTACGAGAATTTATCGATGAATTTTTCAACAAAACAGTCTTCCAGGAAGAGGGGAATCTGAGTTCTGACCTCACTGCCTCTCAGATCAAGTCCCTCTTTGCCTTCAGGGAGGAGGACAAGGCATACTCGATAGGAGAGTTGAGAACGAATGCCCGGGTCAAGAGATCGACCATCACAGATATGGTGGACCGGCTGGAAAGGGACGGTATTGCTGAACGGTTCAGAGACGATGGTGACCGCAGGGTAGTGAAGGTTCGCTTGACTGATAAAGGAAAAAAGATTCGCAGGGAATTTTACCAGAAACGGAGGAAAGAAATGGCGTCAATCTTTTCAAAATTAAAAGAGAACGAAAAGAGGCTGCTCCTCCACCATCTCAACGGGGCATATCAACTCCTGAAAAAGATTTGAGCCTTAGGGTATTCGAAGGGGGAATTCTATGCACATTACTTCACTGGTCGGAGATTATACCTATAGCAAACCTTTTGCTGAAGTATCCCAGGAACTGAAGAAGAAATTCAAGGGGGAGGTAGAGCTGACCTCCTACTTCTGCTTGCGCCATCAAGCCTTTTCTCAGGAAAAACTGAAGGCGATGGAGGAGAGCGTCAGTCGTTCAGAGATCGTCCTCCTCTGCATGGTCTTTGATGAGGCTGTACTCAATATCATAAGGAAATACACTAACCAGGATAAAACCCTGCTCATCCTCTCCTCAATCGGTGAAGGGATGAAGATGGCCCGCCTCGGAAAGTTCTGTGTGGGGGAACTCATCGATTCTTTTACCGACTCCAAGATTGCCAAAGTTTTCTCCCTGCTCCGGGGATTAACTGGCAAGAGCAGCAGCCGGGAGGTAGGCAGACTCGTCAGCATGGCGGACAGCATCCTCAAGGTGCTCCGTTTCGGCAAGTGGAATGACGCCTACCATTACGTCCAGGCCTGGAAATATTTCTACAACGGCGGTAAGGAAAATATCCTCAATATGTTCCTCATGATCCTTGCCGAATACTACCACTATGACGTTTCCTATGAGCCGCCCAGCGAGATACCCCACATCTACATTGGACATCCACGGGCCTCAAAAATATTCCCTACCATTGAAGAGTACCTGAAGTGGTACGATCTGCCCTACTGGATGCCCGCCAACAAGGGAAAAAAACCTCTGGTGGGGCTCCTCTTCTACAACCAGAGGTATCAGAGTAAAGATACCGCCGACCTGGATGTGGTGATCGAAAAACTGGAGGCAAAAGGGATCGGGGTCATACCGGTCATCACCATCGGTACGGAAAAAATGAATCTGTTCAAACGGTTCTTCCTGACGGATCACGGACCCCGGATCGAGGCCCTCATCAGTTTCCTTTTTTTCAGGCTGGAAGGGGGACCCCTGGGCGGAGATTACGAAGGCTTTGAACGTCTCTGCGAACAGATGAATATACCCCTCATCAACTATATTTATTCTGGATACTCCACGCAGGAAGAATGGCGAGACAACCAGGCAGGACTTTACCCCATGGAAACGACGATGGCCATCGTCCTCCCGGAACTGGACGGGTTGATTGAAGGGATCATTGTGGCGGCACACCAGGACCTTTCCAAGGGTAAGGACTCGGTCCGGGTTGTGACACCTATTGAAGAACGGGTTGAAAAAGCGGTTACCCGAACCCATAACTGGCTCAAGCTTAGGTACAAGCCGAACAAGGACAAGAAGGTTGCCTTTGTATTATTTAACTATCCGCCAGGCAAAGATACCATTGGCAGTGCCGGCAACCTCGACACCTTCGAGAGTCTCATACGGCTC
>Ga0315282_10003584_pt1 | contig 27829 bp, 32 predicted proteins | sample YL17G07_20_MG_FD_203693 | JGI IMG/M metagenome (GOLD analysis project Ga0315282, IMG submission 203693) | Sediment microbial communities from Yellowstone Lake, YNP, Wyoming, USA - YL17G07_20 | ecosystem: Environmental > Aquatic > Freshwater > Lake > Sediment | place: USA: Wyoming | collected...
CTACCCGTTGGAACTCCTACCGTGATCAACCATTACTTGCTGCTTGAGAAAGGAGGGTAGTACCAGGGAGAGGTCGTAACTTCACCGGTGTTGGAGCCTTCGCGACCTTCTTTTTGCCTTTTGCTTTTTTATCTTTTTTTGCTTTGCTTGTCTTCTGCTTCTGCTAGTTCGCTGCGGCATCTCTTGGCTACATCTCCCGCCCACCAATATGTCACCATCCCAAAAAAGAGTTTCTGCGTCTCAGACTCTCCTAGCGTGTGCAATGCCGTCTATCGCATGTGAAGCCGTGACGCCGCCAAGGCAAGTCAGGCGACACCACGGCGCTTCACATTAGTGTTCAAATCACTTAAACTGATACTTTGAGATTGGTGTGGGAGGCTGAGCTGTGGGCGCTCAGGCCCAAAGGCCTCTCTCCCATGTTAGGTTGATGCATTGGCCGCCAAGGTAGATTAGAGAGAGTGGAGAGGTGTCTCTATTCTATTTCTCCAGTCTAGATGTCCAATGCTTATATGGTTAGACAGCTATTAGACAGCGTGGGTCAACCCCACGAAGTGTATGATCTTTTTCCTTTGAGATTGGAAAATGAGGTAATCTGCATTGAGTATATTATCTAGAAACAGTGGGCGAGGGTGGGAAAAGCCGCGCCACAGTAACCCGCGATCTAAATCGAAACCAAAGCCCCCATCGTATTGGAGGAACGATCAGAGGGCATGGTATAAGAGGTTCGATCGACGCGGAAGACAGTCTCTTCCCGTCTTGGCGCGTGACAGAGAGCGCGGACGCTAGCCAAGGCGGCTTAGGTGTTGCGCTAATGGTGTCAGCTAGGGCAATGATTGGCTGTGAGGTGTGATTGAGTGAGGCTTGTCATTGTGCACATTGTGGAGTCGTGTTCAAATCGAGTGACTAACTAAGACATCACGGAACAAGTTTTTTCAAACCCAACAGCATTTGGGCTGCAAGACGATTCTAATTTCTGTTCTTTGTGTCTCGCGAAGCAGATAACCAACTGTTGAAAACGATAAGGTGTGTGTGCCACATTTGGTGCGCACACACCACACAATGAATCTAGTCCAGAATAGAGTCTGCACTCACATGCTATAACAGACTGGGTGATACGCAGCGGGGGATTTTCCGGGTAGCGTGCTCTATCTCCAGTCCTACAATTGCTTCGTGAACAGCTTCAAGAAGCATATCCAGTTTATCACCTGTCGTTGAGCTTATCTCTATGACGTGAAATCCATGGACGTTCCTCAGTAACTCAGTCACCTGTTTGAGGTGCTCATTCGTGGTTAGGTCTATCTTGTTGACGCAGGTAATAATGGGAATGTTGGGAGATTTCTCTTTGATGATCTTCTCAGCCATTGTAACCCTCCTAGTTATTGTCGGCAAATCATCATTTGCGTCTACAAATAGCAGTATGAGATCGGAATTCGCAATCTCACTCAGAGTCGTGTAGAAGGCTTTGAGTAGAGTTGGATGAATGTCTTCGATGAATCCGATAGAGTCTATGATGATGAACTCGGTTCGTATCTTGTCTTTAGAATAGTAAGTTACCTTTCTGGCGCAGGTGGATAGCGTTGTGAAAGGTCCGAGTCCGGTGCTCTTCGCCTCGGAGGCAACTCGATTGAAGAATGTTGTCTTTCCACTCTGGGTATATCCGGTCAGTGCGACGATTGGGAATCCGGTTTCTCTTCTATTCTCTCTAAGGGTTTCTTTCTTTCCGCGCGACCGTCGAAGTTGGTCTTCTATTTTGCTGATTCTCTTCCTTGCCATAGCCTCATAGGCTTCGTATGGGTAGTTTCCTGGTCCCCCTCGACCCATCTGCTCTCCTACGATGCCCCTTGTTCTGACTGATTCTCTTCCCCACGAGAATGTGTACCGCAGTTTGGCTAATTCTATCTGCTGCTTTGCTTCAGAAGTAGCAGCACGTTTCTCGAAAACTTCCAGAATCAGAAGATTCCGGTCTATTACCTTGACCTGTCCTCCAAGCCTCTTTTGAATCCGGAAGACCTGCCCCGATGAGAGTGAACGCGTAAAAATTATGGCCTTAATGCTCTTCTCTTCCACTAGACGCTCAATCTCGGTGATTTTACCAGTTCCCACACAATAGGCGCCATCAACTTTCTCGCGATTCTGTACGATCGTCTCGACGACTTCGTAGTCGAGAGTCTTCGCCATATCGGCCACCTCTTCCATCCTTGATGGAGAACTGGGTAACCGGCACTCGACGAGCATCGTGTTCATGCACATCACACAAGTAGGAGAAACAACTAGTCATAGGCGCTCGACTTACTAAAACCCGGTCTTTCTCATGGCACACGTCGTTACAGAATTGTGTGTGAGACCTTTGGTGTGTTCCCATCATTGACCGCAAAGACTTTCCGAGTGTCACCTGCGGATGTTTGATGGACGTTTTGCGCTAGTATCCTGGGAACTAGGTTTGATCATTAGTACTTCGCCGCGAGATGTCACTGAAGCCGTGAACTGTTCCTTCTCGCCTTCTTCCGTAACGTAGGTTCCTCTTACCGTCCACATGCCCTTATCGTCTGGACCTTTATCTTCCTGTTCCATCAGGATCGAAGCTATTTTCCCATGCCGTGACCTAGTACCGATGATGTACTTCCTGACCATGCTCTTTGCGTCCTCAGCATTCCGTATCCGCAATCCCAATCATCTCCGTGTAATGTCTAACCACCCGGTATTAGAATTTGAAATCCGCAGTTGAGACAACTCTCGCAAGCCTTGCCTTTGCCGCGGCGCGCGCAGTTTTGCCCAGCTTGTTCGCTCATTGATGGATAGTCGCTCCTGCTTGATAGCTCAACATAGCGCCTCAAATGCCTATCCTTCCGTCGGCAGAAGGATGAAAACGCGCGCCAGAGGCAGAAAGGCTTACCATTGCTTCGAAGACATGGGTTCTGTGTCTTCCGGAGAAATCTTGGCTTCGCTTAAGCTACTTCCTTCGATAGCGGTGCAAGTTAAAGAGCAAGATGACTTCATACCTATGGCGATTTCATTGAGAAGGGCCAGGTTGGATCTTCTGTATGGAACGAGAGGCAGACCCCGCGCTCCCTGGCACTCCCCCTCCAGTATGATCTCCCTTGATTATTTGGTTAGAATCTCAAAGAAGTACGAACTAGACTCTTCCACCCTTCTTGATTGCATTCAATGCGCTTGGACTCAGGGAGAATCCTCCTTTGACAGCGTATCGGTCAAACGACGGCAGACAATGGGGAACGACGGAGTCTTCCTCATAACCCAAAACGATCAGATCATGACACAACTCAAACTCACACCAGTACAACTGGAACAACTAAGAAGATCAGGCCTCCACGATCTTCTATCAGAAGATTACGTCATGGCCAAGAGAGCTAGACCGGAACCGGAGGACCTGATGATCAAAGACTTGACCCCTCGTACCAAACGATTCAACCTTCAAGCGAAAGTCACTGAGAAATCAACGCCTAGAATCGTTCTTTCTCAATGGGGCAAGGAACTCCTGCTCTCCACAGCAACAATCAAGGACCGAAGTGGAACAATCAAGCTACCTCTCTGGAACGACCAGATAGAAATGGTCTCAGTCGGAGACATACTACGCATCGAAAACGCGCAACTAAAGAAATTCCACGGAGAACTGAACCTTAGAGTCGGCAAGTCCACCATGCTACGAATAGTCGAGAAAGAAGATGGGCCAAACGGCCCAAGGTCTGCCTAGACCAAACTCTCTCCCCTCGGTTGTTTGAAGCAGGTCTCGATCAATAATTGCTAGTTCGAAGAACGTGTCCTAGGTTCTCAAATCCTCCTTCCTCGTATCGGTTCAGCCAGTTGCAGAAGGTTCTTCTAGGTATCCGGGCTGCGGCGCATATCTCACCAACAGGTACCCTCTCCCCTAGTCTTCTAATGCACCAGCGCCTAAGCCTAACAATGTCTCTCGGTCTCTTCATTGACGCACACTCTAGCTTCTCATTTCATGAGTGTGCCATATGTCATGTGATAATAGAGTGGTTTCGAGATATGAGATCACTGGGGTCGTTTCTTGTAGTGAATAAGTTCTTTCTCCTCAAGTGTTTTCTGGAGTATGGTCACGGCATGATGAACTTCCTCTTCTTTCTTTGCTCCTGTGACCACAATATTTCCACTTGTGAAGAGGAGAACAACAACTTTGGGATCTTCCATGCGGTAGATCAAACCCGGAAACTGTTCAGGCTCATACACAGCCTTTTCTAACGAGTAGGTTGATTTTTCCAAGTCTATGGTTCCGCCCAATCCGCCTGACGCGACTATGTTCTGTATCTGGATGTCAGGTTTCCCAGTAATGACAATTCCGCTCTTCTTGAGGTCGTCCACAACCTTCATCACAGCTTTCTTAGATTGTCGCTCAGACTTCGCTCCAGTACAAACCATCTTTCCGGATCCAAAAATAAGGGTGGCTGTCTTCGGCTTCTTCAACCTGTAAACGAGACCTGGGAACGTTTCGGGGCGATACTGGACGCCTGGAATCGTTCGAACAATGGAGCGAAGATCAAGACTCTGTCCGAGACTCGCAGTAGAAACAACGTTCTGAATGCTTATCATCGTTTCCACCCTAGCTTCTAGATCAAATGTGCTTGTTGGACGTAAAAAGATGTTTTCAAGACGTTCTATGGAGTATCTCTTCTCTCGGTGAGTCTCTTGGTGAGCACACACACTTTTGACCGGACGAAACGAACGGACGACGATTGTTGGAGCAGGAAGCGCGCGAGACGTCAGATCAAACAGAACACTTTAATTCCTAGTGTGTATCAATGTGGTGCCAGTATACAGTGGGTTTCTACTTAGTAAGATCCGGTGTATAACTAGCTAGAAAGGGAAGTGAAAAATCGTATGAGTTTCGAAAGGCGTAGCTATGGCGGCCCCAGAACAATGCATAAGGCGATTTGTTCTGACTGTAAGCAAGAATGTGAAGTTCCATTCCAGCCGACAGAAGGAAAGCCAGTCTACTGCAGGGACTGCTACCAGAAGCATAGGAGATACTAGAAAGGTCAATCCTTAGCTGTAAGGTAGCTTAGCCTCTCTTTTTTTGTATCCTTTGCTATTCATGGCCTGCTTCTGTCATATTCGCTAGTCTCTTTTTTGTGTGTGTATATTTTGGTGCGGCTGGGAAGACCTGAACCCAAGGTCCAATGCCCCCGGCGCCATGTCCTAAGAGCTGACACTTCGCCTCAAGCCTTTGAGAAATAGAGCTGCAATTATGCAACTTCTTTCAAGCTAACACGCATCATGCGCATACCTCTACTTCAGTCATTTACGCTTGAATGAAGAGTTTTTGATTGTCGACAGAGACCGGGTTGAATACCCATCTGGCACAACGTGCAGGAGCCAAGTCCCGCAATTCTCCGACTCACTGCTTATCCATGTTGAACTTTACTCCTGTCTCAGATCCGAGTTCCCTCAGCATCTCGATGGTCTTTGCGTCAAGTGCTACTCCAATTCTCTTCCTAACTGACTCAGTATATGCTGACTTCTCTCCTGCAACGTAGATCTCCTCTGGGCCCGTCAGCCTCTTCGCATTCTTCAGAGACCTAACGAACTCACCCATTCTAGTCTCGAAATCGGCAAGGGGCATGAAAGCGTCCACGTTCATCGCGCCAAAAAAGTGACCTACGTTCGCCGGCCCGGGACCTTGGGTCTTTCCTACGTTCGCCCCCCAGGCCGCTCCAGATAGAATTCCGGAAAAGATGTCGACCACCGCTCCGAGCCCGTACCCTTTGTGGCCGCTCAGCGTCTCCCCAAGTCCCCCGAGCGGGACCAGTGCTCCTCTCGCGATCTCCTCAGGGCTGTCAGTGATCTTACCCTCAGTGTCAATCCCCCATCCCAGAGGAACCTTCTTTCCTATCCTTCTAGCGACCTCGATCTTACCGATAGGGGCCACGCTCGTAGCCATATCCAACACGAAACCTCTTCCTCCACCAATGGGCACAGCGATACAGATCGGGTTTGTTCCTAGGAATTTCTGCTTGGAGAACGTGGGAGCAACCAGTGGCTCGCTGTTGGTGGTGACCAACCCGATCAGCTCCTGCTCAAGCGCCATCAGACCATAGAACCCCGCAATCCCAAAATGGTTACTATTGCGAACTGCAACGAATCCGACATAGTTGCTCTTTGCCTTCTCTATCGCCATGTTCATGGCCTTACACGACACCACTTGGCCTAACCCGAAATCGCCATCCAAGACCGCTGTCACAGGCGTTTCAAGAACAGTCCTGATCGTTGGGTGAGTCTTCACAACACCATTCTTCAATCCATCAGTGTAACGCTTCAGCCTCGCGACACCGTGAGACTCGATCCCCCTGAGATCAGCCTTAACCAAGACCTCGGCTGTCACAGTCGCGTCTTCAATCGGGACTCCGAATTTCTCAAGAACCTCGATCACAAATCGTGCCAGCGCTTCGTGACTCACGCGAGTGTACACACCTTCAACAAGCTCACCCTTTTCCTTCATGCCTTCCTTACCCCAAATTAGTGGAATACCGATACTCCGAAGGCAGATAATAATAGACATTATCGTGCAGCTACGACAAGTGTCGTCCCATACGTTCTGTGTCTGTCTATCTTCCGATCGTCAACGAGTGTAATGGTTGCGAGAGAAAACCGGGAACATTCTTGCCACAGGAACTACCATTCAGCTTGCGCTTCCCTACACCGACTTAGGCATTCCCCTGTCTCTTCGCGTTGAATCGGCAGATGCATCGTTCTTCTTCTCGACAGACGGGTGACTCAGGCACGGAAATGACTGAACAAAAGAGGGGGGGTCTTCTTCTCATGCCTGCAGAAACGCTAGTACAGTTCCTTCTCCTTGAGCTTCTGCGCAAGCTTCGCTGGAGCTTTGATCGGTTGAACCGTGAGATCAGGTTCAACCTCAAACGTAGTTCTAGGGACGACATCTAGCTTACATATTCCGTTTGGCAGAAGTCTTCCTTTTGCGCATTGAGCATACTTGCAGTTACGCACCTCACATTCGTCATCCACAAATCTGCACCATGCCGTTTTGCCCTTCAAAAAAAGGCTGCCCTGACCGCATGTGAAGAATTCACATGTGGAAGAACAAGGTCTGGGAATTTGAGACATCTCGAATACACCAAAACCTTCGAAACTATTTCTTCATGATCCAAGCCACAAACTGTCGCCATTTCATCGTTGCTTCCGTTTTCCGTGTTGACGTATCGACTTGGGTAGTCAGTAGTGCTGATGTCGAGGCTTTAAAATGTTTTGTCGGCCGTCGATATAACATCATGAGAAAAGATCGTGTGAACCATCTGCATCTCAAGGCAACAACTCCTTCCTATGGTTCTCTGGCATTGTTGAGATCAGTCACCTTTAATACGAGTCAGCCTACACCTTGCTAAGAGAGCTCATGTCAAAGTTTGTCAAGGACGCTCAACCAAAGGTTGCGAGACACCGTCACTGTAACATATGCCACAATCCCATCACAGAGATGGACAGGGAATTCTGCAGCCAAAAATGTGAAGACCAGCACAAGAAGACAGAGAGAACAAGGAAATACACTACGTTGCTGATGGTCCTCATATTTCCCACGATACTGCTGATCATGCTGCTACTGCAGAGGCCTAGATAGCCTAGACCACGGCTCAGCGTGTCTACTCACGACAAATCCCATGCGCAAACGCTTCAATGTGTTGAAATCGGGATCGATACTCGCCAAGAGACTTGCTGTATCAAAAAAGGCAGTATCTCTTTCACCCTGCGAACATCCCCCGTTACACCAAACGGATCTGCAAGCTCTTCCATCATGTCTATTCAGGTCATGTGTTCCCAAAACCAAGAAGGCCCAAGCAAAAGCCCGTCCTAGGTGATGCCGGATCGTTAGCTCGTCTCAGGCAAGGTCCGATGTCGCTATCCTGCTACAATCTCACAGACCTAATTCTACTCGACCAACGACACTTCTATTCTCTCTTTTCCCTTTCCCGGTTTCTTTCCTCTATCCACACGTATCCTACCTATTTCCTGAGAGTTTTTCACATGAGTCCCTCCACATGCCATGACAGGGAAGGGATCCATCTTCCAGAATCTACGTTCCTCTTCATCTGACCAAGTCGCGATGGCGCGCCCTTCCGATATTATCCTGTTAGCCTCCTCCTCAACTCGCTTCAGCTTCTCCAGATCCGGCTTATCGGTAAACCAGTAGTCTGTCCTCTCCTTCTGATCATCAAGCAACCCTGAAGACGCAGGTTTGCATTCTTCTCCGAAGAATTGCTGCATAACATAGTAGACAATGTGGGCGGCGGAGTGTAGCCGCATGATCCTGTGCCTTCGGGGCCAGTCTATCGTGCCGTGAACCTTCTCACCTGTCCTGAAGGGTGCATCTCTTTCCAAGATGTGAAAGATGTCAGAGGAATCATCCTTCTCCACACCGACAACTCGTATGCCTCCGATTTCTCCCGTATCCGCAGCCTGGCCACCGCCTCTCGGATAGAAGCAGGTTTGATCCAGCACCACTCTATTTCCTTCAACTTTCAGGACAATACCGTCAAACTCCCGATTGTACGGGTATTCCCAGTACAGTCTTCTCGTCGGAATCGTTCATCACCGTCCAAATCGAATCCTCCTTTCCCAGTCTTGAATCTTGTCGATGTGTTAATAGACATATGCAGCCACCCGGCCGCCAGGCAGCACGGACTCTGGCGCCTTTAGAGCATTGCCCGCGGGTGGACCGTGCTCCCGAAAAAGCTTGACTTCCAACATTGTACGTGAAACCTCCGAACCACATCATTTGTAGTGTCCTTACGAACGAATCAGTCCGGCATCGAGATTGATATAGCGTTTCACTTCTGATATTGATCCAACATCACTAGAGGTGTGAAAAGTGTCTGTCACGATTCGAAGATCGAACCCTCACGATGTCGAGCAAATAGAGCAATTGTACCAAGAGTACATGCGAGTCGATGCATCAAGAAAGGAAATCATACGATGCGCGATGGAGGTAGAAGACTCCCTGATACGCGTAGCTGAGGCGGAGGGCAAGGTTGTGGGCTTGATTCATCAGGTCTTTTATGTAGATCCTCTGCATGCAGGTAAGTGCTCCACTCTTCTCTTTCTCTGCGTTGCAGAGGCATTCAGGCGACGGGGAGTGGGGAGTCTGTTGTTGAAAGCGGCTTTGAGGGACGCGGCCGAGAAAGGCATCATCGAAGTGCACGTCTCAACCAGGGCGGGTAACCACACTGCCATTAGACTCTACGAGAGGTCGGGCTTCGAGTATGCTGGGCCTCTCTTCGAGCATAATCCACACGAGGAAGCACCCTCTCCCAGTAACCGGATGAGTTAGAAACCTCTTGCTACACCGTCCCTGCGTGGATCAGCCGCTCCGGATAGCGCTTTTCGTGAAGGTGCCCTAGAAACCGCATGAACGCCTCCGAAGTATATGTCAAATTCGTTTCTGAAGTTGACCTTTTTACCTGCCTGCCTTAGGGTTTCTTCCGCGCTTCTCGGGATCCGTCCTTCAACGTGTATCGTACCGTGCTCGCAGTGGATCCTGGGAGCAGAAGTCGCCTGCGCGATGTCAAGGTGATGATCTAGAACATTGGATATCGTTTGGACAACTGCACTGATGATTCTGGATCCTCCCGCTGAACCCAACGCCAAAACGAAGCTACCTTTCTCGGAGACAACGGTGGGACTCTGGTTGCTGGCAGGTTGCTTTCCAGGCCCAACGCTATTCGCTCGTCGCGGTCTGGGATCGAAGTCATGCATCTCATCATTCAAAAGGATGCCTGTCTCAGGTACCGTAACTCCTGACCCGAAGTAACATTCAATCGTCTCTGTCATAGCGACCACGTTCTCTTGTGCATCCACAACTGTTAGATGGGTCGTGCTGTCTCCATGAGGAGGCTCCGTCCGATGGCAAAGTCGCGTTTCAGACGCAACCTTTCTTGACATGATTCCAGCATACTCTCTGGACAGAAGCTTCTTCAGCGGTATCCTCTTGAACCGCGGATCTCCCAAATACTTCGCTTTATCCTCGTATGCGATGGCCATGGCCTGGGAAAGAGTGCTCAATATCTCAGGAGAATTGTGGCCCATTTTGGAGACATCGAATTCCTCAATTGCATGTAAGACTTCTATGACGACGGCCCCTCCAAAAGGTGGAGGAGACGTATGAACATCATATCCGCGATATGTGGAATGGAGAGGGGTCATCAATCTTGGCCTGTAGGCGGCGAGGTCTTTTTTGGTCAGAAGACCATTGTTCCTCCGCATGTCCTCAGCAACAATGTCACCGATTTCTCCTTCATAGAAGAGATCCGCTCCCTCATCTGCGATGTGCCGTAGAGTCCGAGCGAGATCTTTCAGGACCATTCTTTCTCCAATCGAGTATGGGGTAGAGTTCTTCAGGAAGATCTCAGCAGAGCACGGGAAACGCTTCAACTTGTCGATGGACCGAGTTAGAACGTCGTTGAGTGCTCTGCTTACTTGAAATCCGTTCTCCGCATAACGTATCGCCGGAAGCATGGCCTCTTTCAGACTGATGGTGCCAAACTTCGAAAGTAGGAGGGACTCTCCGGCTAGAGCGCCAGGCACGGCCACCGCCCTATGCCCGACGCTGTTTGATTTGTCTGGAACAGTTCCGTCTGGTAGTGCGGCATACATGGCGGAGCTGGCCTTCATCGGCGCCTTCTCACGGTAGTTCACAAATGTGGGTCTCCGGGGTTTCTGCGACCAGATCAAGGCGCTTCCTCCGCCCCCTATTCCCGAGAACGCGGGCAGGAGTACGTGTAGTGCAAAGGCTGTTGTCAGAGCTGCGTCAACAGCGTTTCCACCCTTTCTCAAGCAATTTACTCCTGCTTCAACGGCCATTGGGTGGGCTGCAGACACGCAGCCATGGGAATACTCTACGGGTTTCTCACTCAACATTGTTCACCCATGTCACGTTGTCTAGTCACGTAGCGGAAACGTAAGGTTTTGCTGTTCAGGCTTCTCAAGCACAGCGAGACACATACCTTCATGGCGAAGCGAGGAAGATCGATCCGCCGGCATGTCTATCCACCTGACCGTGAGCTCACTGCACCATCTGATCTAATTTATAACAAAACGGGACGGTAGAACCATCTATATCCCGTGGATGCGGTCTCTGTGAAAGCTGGGACGAAACCTATTGACAAAAGATGGCCAATCGGGCCGAAGGCAATCCTAGCAGTCATACTGCTCATCGCTTTCGGCATTGCGGCCGAGTACATCGAGCAAGGCCTCTTCCAAGACTCGTTCCGGCCCTCCGCCGACAGCTTTCCTTCACCCATCTCAAATTGGGATGCTAATCTATTCCTGTGGATTAACAACGGCCTCGCTGACAGCTATCTGGGTTTATTCTTCAGCATTCTGACTCGACTTGGCTCAACAGAATTCGTGCTCATAGCATCCGTCCTCCTATATCTCACCGGAAGGAGAAAAGAAGGAACTTTGCTCCTTACGTCGGCCATCATCGGCACTCTGATCACGCTTCCCCTGAAGCTGGCCATTCCCCGACCGAGACCTTTCGTCACGATTCCAGCTGCAATCGCACTTGGCAGGGAGGCGGGATCGAGCTTTCCGAGCGGTCATACAATGAGGGCATTTGCCTCTGCGTATATCTCTTCCAACCTATCGCCCAAGGTCAGCATCCTAGCATATCTCTTGGCCGGTCTAGTAGGGTTCAGCAGAGTCTACTTAGGGCAACACTATCCGTCAGACGTACTTGCAGGTGCCTCGATCGGCCTCCTATCTGGATATCTCACCCTTCACTACCGAAATAAGATAATGAGAACAGCTGTTCTCCCTGGAATGGCGAGGCCTGGCAGGCCCACCGGTTCCTCGTGACTTAATTGAATAGACTACTTAGTAGAAAGTGATTCGTGTGCCGCAAGTATTCGGCCAACACTGTTTGGTGGCAATTCAAGTTGCGGAGAGAGTATCCATCTGCCCCTTTAGTGGGAGTAGGCGCCGTGGTCGTAAGAGATTCTAGTGTTCTGCTTGTCAGAAGACGCCACGAGCCCGCGAAAGATCTTTGGTCATTGCCCGGTGGTCTTATTGAACTAGGAGAGACTGCGCAGGATGCTGTTCGAAGGGAGGTGATGGAGGAGACAGGAATAAACATTCAAGTTGAGCGGCTCCTAGATGTTGTCGATAACATTATACGTGATGACCAAGGAGAAATTCGTTTTCACTACGTTCTTGTAGAGTTTCTCGCTGAACCAATCACTTTCGTCGCGAAGCCACAATCGGATGCCCGTGATGTCAAGTGGGTTCCATTCACAGATCTTGCATCATACCCAATGACGAAGACTGCGAAGAAACTTGTTGAAGGAATCTTCAAATCAAGACTGTAGTCGTACATGTCTTTGGGAGAGGTGCCTTCAGCCTGCTACAGGTATCTTCTCGATTTCTTCCATTTTCGGTTTGATTGTGATAGGTTCAGAGAATGCATTTGAATATGCTTCTGAGGTCTTAAGTCCGATCCCAGTCAAGACACACACAATGCTCTGGTCGCGGTGAAGCTTGCCTACATCAATGAGTTTGATCATGCCTGCCACCGACGCTGCAGCCGACGGCTCAACAAAGATCCCTTCAAACTCAGCAAGTAGCTTCGCTGCGTCCATAATCTCTTCATCTGACGGTGCCTCCGCGAAGCCTCGTGATTCCTCCAGGGCGCGAAGAACCGATCCTCCCTTCAGAGGTTGAGCGATCATAAGTCCTTCCGCAATTGTCTTCGGCCTCTCGACTGCAATGATCTCTCTGTTCTCGTTGAAGGCAGAGGAGATCGGCGAGCAACCTTCTGGTTGAACACAGACCATTGAAGGCAGTCGCTCAACCAGTCCCAGCTCCTTAGCCTCCTTCAACCCCTTCCAACAGCCAACTAGGCCACTGCCGCTTCCAACCGGGAAAACCAAGACATCAGGCGTCTCCCATCTGCTCTGTTCACATATTTCATAGCCGATAGTCTTGGACCCCTCTGACGCGAAGGGGTTCACCTGAAACCCGCAGTAATACCAACCATACTTCTCAATCGCTGTCTTCGCAATCTCAAAGGTCTCCCTCCTAGTGCCGTCCACTTTAACAACCTTCGCCCTGTACGCAATTGCCTGAATCAGCTTTCCCGCACTTGCGTAGGAAGGTGTGAAGACATAACAGGAGACGCCTGCCCTGGCCGAGTATGCTGCCAAAGACGCCGCAGCGTTCCCAGATGAGTCTATTGCCACCGTATTCGCACCCACCTCTCTAGCCTTGCTCAAGAGGAGTGAGGAGCCTCTGTCTTTGAAGGAACCTGTAGGACAAGCATATTCCAGTTTCAGGAGAAGTCTCGACATCCCCAACTTCCTCGCAAGGCGATCTGTCTCTATCAGCGGTGTGCCTCCTTCACCCAGCGACACCATGCTCCGGGGATCGACTGGCAGAAGTTCGCGATATCTCCACATGTCCCGTTGTGTTCTATCTCGGAACAGACCCCGGTTCACTACGTTCCGAATCTTTGAGTAATCGTATTCAATCTCGAGTCTCCCTGAGCAGCTCTGACACTTGTACACGGCCTTGTCCGCTGGATATCTCTTTCCGCAATCCTCACAGAGAAGCCACGCAGTATCTGGACCTACCATCTTCCAACAGTCTCCTCTGACCCCTAGAAACGAGCAAGTTTTATCACTTTTTCCTACATCACATTCATCAATGAGCATCAACAAGAAGCCGCAACAGGAGGAATGCTGCAAACGATCACACCTGCCTGGAAGATACTTGTGCTGATGTCCCTGCTGGGCCTGACGATCACCTACGGAGGAACGTCGAGGCTCGATGACACAACCTACACAGTCAGTTACGTGCTCAAGAACGGCCACCTGACAACAGTCCACATATCCGGAGGGCACATGGACATAGTAGACCCCAAGGGACAACGCGTGGCGTATGCCGACGTAGTCGATTCCCTAGAGATGCGTTCCGGAGAACAGGCGACCCTGAAGATCCGTGTGATCCTGACAGAACCGTTGCGCGTACTGGTCAAACGGTATCCTGCGGATGCGCGGGTCACCTTTAGGGGATACATTCTCTACGACACTGGCTGGCTGAGTTGGATCTTTGGATCAGGTAAGCTGGAATTTGAGGAGACTGCACCACTTACCATGGTATTGGAGTATCTGGGCATCTATGAGATCGAGACCACATAGCTCAAGTCATATGCCACTGCACTCGACTAGTGATTCGTCTCTCAGAAATGAGCGCTATTCTCATTATCCTCATGTGATCCCCATTATTGCCAGTAGAGCATCCATTTCCACAATCAGTATGACTGCAAAGACCATCGGTCCCCATCAGGAATCCTGATGTCCGTGAACCTGAGGGATCCGGGAGAACACATGGGAAGAGACCGCGGAACGATCCTATTTCTGCTCGTTCTTCTTTGCCTTAGTACATCTATCCCACAGCAAGCCTGCGGCAACGCTGCTTTTCCCGTCCAAGTCATCAAGGCCGCGGACTACCTCCAGAAGCGGTTCAACCCTTCTCTCGGTCTTATCTACGAAAGTGAAGATCCAGGCACTCACTGGCTGACAAGCGAGTTCAAGGACTTCAAATGGAAGTACCGTCAGACGTATTGGCTCTACTCCGACAACCTCTTCGCAGCATACGCGCTTGAACCATTCAGGCCAAACATAGCCGCTCAAATCAAAGACTCATTGAGGAGATACGGAATCCCGTCTTCTGGACTCTTTGAAATTGTAGTCGGAGATCAGATACCGACGATACGTAACGCAGTCGACCACATAGTCGAGTCCACACCAGACTACGTAGTAGTGGCCAGAAGACACGATTCCCAAGTCATCTCCTACGGCCTATATGCGGACCTAATATGCTATCGTGCTCTGCGATCGTTCCTCCAGGGCAAGACCCGTGAGGCCTACCGTATGTTCCGCCAAGCAGTATCTCTCTGGAATGGAAAGGGACTGGACGATTGGTCCTTCAGAATCGTTGACGGCTTTCACAGTAATCAGAAGCTCGCGTTACTCCTCTATACTGCAAAGGTCCTAAAGGTAGAGTCACCCATCTTCACTGAAATCGAACGTCATCTATGGAGTATGCAGCAAGACGACGGGGGACTGACCGCGCTCTCCAACAGCGAAGGAAAACCTATGGGCAGCTCAAACACTGAGACGACGGCTCTTACGCTGTTGATCTACAATGAGGCCTTGATACGATCCGTTCGGTCCAAGGCCCGCACACTCGATGGGTTGTTTGCAGGTTTCTACGTAATGTCCGTTCTTTTTCTTATAGTGACGCTGGTCTCCTTCTTCCCTCGCGGCAGGAGGAGATCTGGTCGGTCCGACGGAGCAGTATAGTGATTCGCTCCGCTGAACGGCATTCACATGCGAGGTAATTCTCTTCAGGCTTCCACCTGAACTGGAAGCAAAGCTACCTGCTAGGACCGTCTGTTACTTTGTGTCCGGAGACTGACCTTGCTCAATAGCGGCCTGCAAAGCGCACAGGCTACGTTCTTGGTGGTATCTTGCGTGTCTATCTCATGCGAATTGCTCTTTGCTGTCTCTGAACGCTGGTCTGTAAGCAGGCCCGTAAATGATGAGTCCACTCTTTCCTTCGTAGTCCAGTCTTCTTATGACCGCCTCAAGAGGGGTCCCCAGCTTCAGGTCATTCATCGCGCAATCGACTAGTACGGCTTGCCCGCTCTTGATCACGTCGTAGTTTGTTATCCATCTCTCTCTCAAGGAGAGTTGTCTGAACGACTTTAGCCTAGCATGCTTAGGCAACAGTCTCTTCTCAATCGTACCCTTGCAGTCGTACGAGAGGCACCTGCTTCGAGCGGGATAATACACTCGCTTGCATCCATCGCAGAGAAGAATCTCCATCTCTTCAGATCCGATCGGCTCTATGTCTCCAACCAGCCTATAGGATTCAAAGTACTTCCTCATTCTTCTGAGTCTCTCAAGCACGTGATCCTGATACGTCTGCAGCCGGATCTCAACCTTTCTGTTCACATATTCCTCAACTGTCGGAACCAGTCTCGCCTTATTCCTGATCCCTTCCTGAACCTTGATCCAAGTGGCATTAGCGTATGCTCCTGAACCATATGAGACTGCAAGAATGTTGTCTCCAGGCTTGGACTTGTCTAGTATTGATGCCACTGCAATCGGCGTAGAGGCGGCGTAGGTGTTGCCCGTATCCAATACGCGAAGCCATGGCTTAATCTTCCTCTCAATGTCCTCCTCAGTGAGCCTCATCCTGTCAACCACGTCTTCTCCAACAGGGTTGAGTGACGGTTGCAGCAGAGACTTGCACGCCTTTAGCGGCATATAGCCTGATGGTTGGTGAAAAGTGACGTGATCAAAATCTCTGAGTCGTAGGTCCTTATGTCTCTTCAGAAGATGAGCTATGGCCCCCGTTACATGCTGGATATAGGCCTCGACAGTAGTTCTGCCAAGATGAGAGGGCACAGGAACATCTTCTCTTCTCCAGAAATCCATTGTCAAGCTAGAGTAGGGTGCGATGTCCTCAATTGTTGCAAGGAAATCGCCTTCCTTTCCCAAAACGAAGGCACCAGCCCCTGCGCCCGCAGCATACTCCAATGGATCTCCTCTGGGGGCCTGCGCGATATCAGATCCTACAGCCAGGCCGCAATCGATCTTACCGGCTTTTATGTCTGATTCGACAAAACTGACTGCTTGCATACCGGCGTTGCAGGCTCCCTCTATGTCGGCTGTGAAAACATAATTGCCGACGCCTATGAAAGAGGCAACGTGTCTCGCTATCTGACCGACCGCGTATGGCTTGGACTCAGATCCAGCGATCACTGTTCCTATCGTCTTGGGATCTATTCCAGACATTCTGAGAGCATTTTCAGCCGCTTCGGTAGCCATCGTAATACTGTCCTCACAATGGCCTGCGATCGACTTGTATCTTAGAAGAAGTCCGTTCCTCACCTTATCCACGATCTCTACAAGATCTTTCTTTCCTCTCTCCCTAGCTCTCACGATAGTCTCAGTCTGGATCCTCTGCCAAGGAATGTAGACACCGTACCCTAGTATTCCGATCTTCCCTTCAGTCAAACAATCTTCACCCAGACGAGTATACCTATTCGAACTGATAGAACCGTCTTTTCGCCCCCCGTACAGCCTCATAGCTTAAAAGGGTTTTGAAGATCGTAGATTTGCTCGTAAACGTACGAGTGAGTGGATCTTTTAAGTTCCCGCAAACTCAAAGCCAGACGCATTCATCGGTAGCGAAATGTTGGTCTTCTAGGCCTTGAACCAACTGAAGACCAGATAATCGATCTTTTCGCCTTTCCCGTCAGGGACCGCGATAGTGAATTGCTTTCGGACGGCAGTGGCAAGTCTGCCTGCTCTGACGATCTCGAACGTACCCATCGTCTCCTGTCCTTGCTTGACTGAAACCAAGAAAGGAGCATGATCAATTCCTGGGCCTCGTTCATAGACAGCGAAGTCAGCACCGAATCTTATCCCAGGGGTAACAACCAGTCCTTTGCTTCGCAGGTGTCTGTAGACTTTGTAGGCAGGATCGAAGCCTTGATAGACTCTGTTTGCCAACTTCCTGAGCTTTGCCTTGTTAACCCTTCTTCGAGTGCCCAGCTCGATCACGTGCAGCTTCTTCTGCTCAAGTAGATACATACCTTCCATCAGGTCAAGCATAAGTGGTGCATCGAAGTCTTGGTCGGGCTTCGGCTTCGGCAGTCCAACAGGCTTCCCAAAGAACCCTGATCTGTACAGGGCAGTGCCTTTTTCCGGGTTCCAGACTATGAGACGGGCGCCTACAAGCTCAGCTTCGACAGATTCTGACATGCTTCCAGCTACCTAGCCAACCACGGCTATGACTCTTACCAAGTCCACTACATCAAGCCCGATGTCCGCCATTCTCTCCAGATGCTGCACGATGTCCCTGAGAATCAGTATCGATTGAATTGGAGACTTGCTGCTAAGAATCTCCAGATCCAGGCTTCTCTGCTCAGAATCCACCCTTCTCTCAACCGCTTCAACAGATTTGGATAGTTGCAGCGCCTTATCGGGGTTGATGTTCAATGACATCATCGTATCGCGCAACCTCACCATCTCCTCCAAAACCAACCCCATCAGAGACGCGATCGCCTTCATCTGCTTGCTGTCGACCTTCCACCTCTTCGTCATGATCCCGTCGAGCCTGAAGGCAACGGCCTCGGCGTTGTCAGCGATCTCGGAGACTTGGAATATCAGCCGAAGAAAGTCTTCTCGATTTATCAAAAGGGTTCCCACAGAGGCGACTTCGCTAAGCAGGGTAGCCTTTAGCTTGTCAACTTCCTCCATCATCTTCAGCATCTGATCGTAGTGCGTCTTTGCTTCCTTATGTTTCCCCTCAGCCAACGAGTCCAACATCTGGGCAAGCTCGCGGGCTATGTCAACGACTTTTCTCCCATGATCATTACATATGCTGAGCATCCTTCGTCTGATCGTGGCCTCATTTTCAATGGGAAACGTCAACGGACGAGCACCAAGAGGTTCATGGAAAAATCTTGTCGAAGCACCGTTAAAAGAGTATCTGATCCCAGCGACAGTAGGAACACTGCTTCAGGTGAAGGCCTTCTATCTGAATCAACGAAGCGATGCCGCTAGTCTGTGACGGGCCTTTCTACAACTTCACCTAATTGGCCAAACTTCTTCTTGCCTCTAACGTACGCTCGAAGGAGATCAGGCAGGCCTCCCATTCCACATCTGACCTGTTGCCACGTGTCTCGATCCCTCAGGGTTACTGAATCATTCTTCATAGTGTCGTAGTCAATAGTGATTGCGACCGGAACTCCCGCTTCGTCAGCCCTCGCGTATCGCCGGCCAATCGAACCGGTCTCATCGTACTCAACGTCAAAACCTTCGTCAAGTAAAGTTCGATACAGCTGCAGAGACTTCTCTGCGAGGCCGTCCTTTGGCATTAGCGGCAGAACCACTGCCTGCACAGGTGCCAGATCTCTAGGAATACGGAGGACGACCCTATCGTTCTCTCTCGAATATGCATATTCCAGTACTGCATAGAGAAGGCGGTCTGAACCGAAACTGGGTTCAACCACGTGAGGGATGAATCTTCTCCCTCTCTCTTCAATAGTCTCCTCAACTATCTTAACGTCCTCGGGCCCAATTCGGAAACCTTCAATCTCAATGTATCCTTTGGCTGCCAAAGTCTGCTCGACTGCTTTCAAATCTTGACGAGTGATCTCTTCCGCAATCCTCTTGGTTCTCGCACCGAGCTTCTTTCCTAAGATCTGCATTTGTGGAACAAGCTTCCTCACTGTCTTCGTTACTGGCTGATTGTAGGGTTTGAAGACCCTCATGTCAACGCCTGAGCCTTCCGCATGCGCCCTCAGGTCGAAATCAGTTCTGTAAGCATGACCGGCCAGTTCGACCCATCCCCATCTGTCAAGCAAAACCTCATGATCATACGTTTGAGCAGAATAGTGAGCTCGCTCTTTCGGAAGCTTCTCGTGAAACCTCTGCTTCTCCAATGGAATGCCAAGAGCAGTGACGAATCTCTTCGATTGGACCATAAAATATGCGGTCCAAGGGTTGAGGATGTATCCGCACTCAAGTGCCTCTGCAGCCGTGACGGCCAGAGGCTCTTCCATCCTCTTCAATCTGCACTCCACAGGTACCAGTCTCAGGACTTCATCCTTGACCTGCTCCAGCTTGGGCGAACGAAGATCCTCTGGGTCAAAGAAGAACTCGAATTCCATCATGTTGAGTTCTCTGAGCCTAATGGGGCCTTGCCTGGGCGAAATCTCGTTCCTCAGGCTTCGGCCAATCTGAGCGATTCCCATCGGAAGCCTCTCTCTTCCGATCTCGTACAGGCGCTTGAAGTCGATGAATATTCCTTGTGCTGTCTCAGGCCGCCCATACGCCGTCGACTCGACATACGGACCTATTGTGGTCTTGAACATCGTTCCCAGTTGCCTAGGCTTTGAAAGTGCCTCTCCGCACTCGGGGCATCTTATGAGATTCCGCTTGATCTCCTTGTCCATTTCGTCGAGCGACAGTGCCTCCGCATCGATGTCTGTCCTTTCCTTGAGAAGATGATCAGCGCGGTAGGATCGTTTACATGCGAGACACTCTACGACTGGGTCTTTGAAGTGTTCGACGTGTCCAGATGCTTCGAAGACTTTTTCCGGAACTATGATCGGAGTGTCTAGCTCCGAAAGTCCCTCTTGTCTGATGAAGTGGTCTCGCCATTTCTCCTCGATCCTTCTCCGAAGGCTGATGCCCAATGGGCCGTAGTCTATGAAACCACTGACGCCGCCATAGATCTCGAAGGATGGCCAGAAGAAACCTCGTCTTCTCGCCGTCTCCGCGAGCAGTTCATACTTGTCTGGCTTAGACAAACCATGTCACTTTTGCACAGGAGACTATGACTTAGTCGTGCTGTCTAAAAAGCTAAGTCCTCGCTCGCTCGACTCAGCCGCCCCATAGCAAGGGCGAACAAGCGGCGAAATCTCATTTCAGATATCTCTCGTCCGTGACTCGTTCCTGCGCACTTCTCAGGTGTGAGCTCGAACCTGTAACATCCATCTGCCGTGCGGTTAAGGAAGAACGGGTAGAAGACGCATGTTATTGGCCTAGCATCGTAGATTGAGCACAGTCCGTCTCTGAGGAAGAAGCATTTGCCTGACACCTTTCGCATCTCATGGGTGTACGGGGAGGAACTCAGATGCGGAGTTGAGAATTGTTCTGCTTTGAGGTCGGTTTCCAGAGATATTCTTGAGACCTCCTGAGGCAAGATTCGAATACAACGCTTGTGTGACGCTGTGTCCTGACAGCATATCGTGCAGCGAGTGCATTCCCAGCATGTGCCCGCTGGGTACTCGACGGTTGCTCCCAAGTGCTGGAATCTCCGCCAGCGAATCGCTCCTCGCGTATCTCTTGTCCTCCTTCCCAGATTCACACAAGCAGGGGCATATTCATTCCGATTACCGAGTCCCCGATCAATGAGAAGCTATCCAAACCCCTGCCTTTTGAGAGATGCACCCGGTAAGATCACAGTCGGTGAATTCAAAGGATTAGCGAGATAGCCAGAATCCTACTGCTCCAGCGTTATGGTTGTCGCACAGGAACGCTGAGGGGCCACAGACATCCGGTTGCCCTAAGCAGAGTACCGAGTTGTGCCTATCGCGCCTTCAGATGTCTCACTATTGGCGGTCTGACCTTCTTCAGAATCCGGTATCCACAGATGGGACACTTTATCTCAGGGGTCACGGCCAGCTGCTCCGCAGTCACCTTCGTTCCACAGCTGATACATTCGTACTGGATTCCACCTGTTTCTTCTGCTTCTTCTTTCTTTGCACTTTCTTCTGCACTCATTGTCCTACTCTCTCTCAGGTTGGTCAAGGCGTGATTTCCCGAAGTAAGAGGTCGCGCATAATAAACGCTTCGACCCAACCCTACACTTGTGAGTGTTCCATTGTTGCCCAAACCCTACAGCACTTCGTTTCGCACAACTTCATCAACAGGATGACAGTTAATTCGCGCATGCCTAGATTGACTCAAGGGATTGTGTCGGGAAAATGGGACGTAAACACAGAATAGTCACTGAAACTCTAAGGGAGATCCTTCCCCAAAGCAAGCTTACACAGACAGTGAAAGGTTTTGATATTATCGGTGATGTTGCGATCATCAAGATCCCTGAATCGATTGCCGATGAACGCTTTCTCATCGCAGAAGCTCTCAAGAATCACTTGCCATACCTCAAGACTGTTCTAAGGCAGATTGGAGCGGTCGGAGGAGACTACAGGACTAGGAGGCTTGAATGGTTGTGTGGCGAGCACAAAACCGTAGCGTTTCACAGAGAGCATGGGTGTGTCTTCGCGGTAGATCTTGCAAGAACATACTTCTCTCCGCGTCTGCTTCACGAAAGAGTCAGAATCGCCGAACTCTGCAGAGACTCAAAAGTATCGGAGAAGGTGCTGAACATGTTTTCGGGTGTGGGATGTTTTTCCGTAATGATTGCCAAGAAGGCGGGTCGAACACATGTCTACTCCGTGGACTTGAACCCTCACACCATCAGGTATCAACTCAGAAACATAAGAATGAACAATGTTAAAGGTGCGGTGACAGCAGTATTTGGCGAATCGAAAAGAGTTGCCGAATCCTTCTTCAGAGGGCGCTTACACAGGGTCTTGATGCCTCTCCCAGAGAAGGCGTATGACTATCTGGGCTCGGCCGTCGCTTCAATACGCCTAGAGGGAGGGACGGTTCACTACTATGATTTCACGCATGCACGTAGCTGCGAAGATCCGGTTCGAAAGGTTGCAGAGAAGGTCGCTCTCAATCCTGACATTCAATCGAGACGCGTAACTCTAGGGTGTGGCAGAGTTGTCCGAAGCACAGGACCGAACTGGTATCAAGTCGTGTTGGATTTACGTGTGAATTAGGCTGCACAACGAACCTTGGCCGTCTTAGGAGACTCAGCGAGCAACTCCGTAAACCGCACTTCATGCCTCACGGGTGATCTGAGGGCACATCTGCAAGAAGGATCTGCCTCGGTCCAAAATGGAAATTGTGGTTTCTCTTGAGGATCGAGAGAACGTCATGTATTGCCCTCTCGTTGTCCACAAGGAAGCGTGATCAAGTCACAGTGTGGGTGTTCCTGAAGGCCAAACCTACTCTCAGCCTTGAGGTCTGCTCAAGGGCACAAAACGATTGTCACGACTGCCGAGTTCACACTTGCCGCCACTGTGCTGGGGAAAGGAGAGCGGAGGAAGTTCTTTCAAATAGCCTCATCCACTGAGGCCAAGTCAAGAGCCTTTTTTTGCGATGGAGAGCCTACAAGCGGGCTTATGCGCGTAGGAGGATTCTTAGAGCGTCTGCCCATAAACGAAGGTAAATCAGATTCTCCATGAGGCGAAGACTGACAGAGGAGTCTTTGGGGCCTCTCTTGAACATCGTCACGCATTCGGGAAGAATCATCCATAGCTTCTCTGCTCAGACACAGCCTTCCATTGAGAGCGTAGACACGGTTCACTACTCCACCCATCTTAGAAGTATGAGGGACACATGCGATAGAAGTCTTGCACTAAGATGGCCCGAGTTGCGAGAGACGCACTAAACTCTCGCTAGCAAGCTTTAAATTTGCATTGTCGTCCCAATATCGTCGAGTTAGATTCGCAGGAGAAGAGCAAGTAGCCGAAGACGGCGGGCTGTTTTTCCTGTAGCTAGCTCTGAGCTGGAGAAAGCAGCATAATGCCTAGAAGGTTGCGAGAAAAGTCACAGCATCAGGAAAGGAGATCCAGAGACTACCGGCGCTACGGAAGACCGGTGCAGCTCGAGCAATTGGTGCGTCCCTCTCCTGTTAAGGAAGGAGAAGAATACGAAACTACCATCGAAGATGTTGGAAGCAAGGGAGACGGACTGTGCAACATTGTGGGCTTCAAGATCTATGTGCGCGGAGCCACGACAGGAGAAAGAGTCAAGATTCGCATTACAGGCGTCATGGGCGGCTTTGCGACTGCGGACGTTGTAGAGCGTCTCAAGTAGGGATACTGCCGAAACGAGGCTTAGACTTGCTAGGCATTTGAAACCGAAAAGAGGTGAAAAAGATGAGTCTCGAAGGAAGGCCTAGAATGTTTACGAAACCTGTCGAAGAAGGCAAGGAATACGAGCTGGACATCAAAGAGACAAGCAGACGAGGAGAAGGAATAGCGAGAATCGAAGGCTTCGTTATCTTTGTCCCAAACACCAAACCAGGCGATCACGTAAAAGTCAAAATAACCCGACTAGCGAATAGGTTCGCGACAGGCGAAGTAGTTCAATAGAACGAAGAGCCTAGGAAAAAGCGACGACTGACCCGCCTTTTATTGTTCTCCTTTGCATCCCACTGTTCCCTTTATTCTTCGCAGAAAGTTCTTGCAGCCGAAGCACTCAACGAAAGACACGGCCTTCCCCTTCACAGGACAGTCTAAAGCCTCTTTCTTCATTCGAGCCAAGAGCTTGCCTCCAGCGGCTCCTTTCAGATTCGTCACGAGTTCTTTCGGTACCCGCATGGCCTTCTCTGCTAGCCTGACTGGAACATTGTACTTAGCATCCGTCTGCTCAGTCATCAAACTCATCAAACCTCGATGGTCTCTTGTTTTCAGGGAGTCGCGCTAATATGAGTCGTTTTCGACTTCTTGGCAGTTTGAACTAAGAGAGAGGCGTGACTTAACGCGTCTATGTGAACACAAGCAGTCATTTCTTCGTTTAATCATGAAGTTTCCAGCGCTACCGGTTCTGTTTCGTGCGAAAAGCAATATTGGTTTTCCCAAATCACACCCAATTTCGTCCATTGGACAGCCCCACACTTCCATTGGAAAACACAAGGCCAATGAGGAAGTACTGCAGAGGAGGCACGTCGGTGATAGTGGAGAAGAAATATCGCCATGTTCACTACGTACGTCATAATACTTCTCCCCCACGTCCAGGTGTAGAGATGATTGTGTTGAAACAGAAACAGTCTCTTGCAGATCTCTGTCTGCTGATGTGGGCACCAAGAGCTGAGGAATAGATGTCTGCGGCAGCGGTGTTTTTGATCAAAGGATCGCATTTGAAGGTCACTAAGCTAAATCAAAAGGGTCTTCGGTTCAAATGCCGCCGATGCGGAACCTTTTGCTGTAGACTCGGCGGTCCGGTCGTGACCAGTGATGATGTGGTACGGCTAAAGAGGTCATGTCCTGACATTGAGAATGCAACTGAGACTGTGGTACTGGGAAGAACTGTAGGTACGGTTCTGGTCGCCAAGCCAAACGGTGAATGCATCTTCTTTCAGAGGCGTGGGGACGGAGGTGTCTGTAGTGTATACAACCATCGGCCAGATGTCTGTAGAACCTATCCCTTTAGACTTGTCAGAGAAGGAAATAGCCTGATCGTTTCTCTGCTTCCGTGTGTAGGTCTGAATACTAAGGAGGGAAGGTTACTCAATGGAAAGCTCATTCGTGAGTACCTTCAATTCGCAACTGCCACTTAAATATCCGTCACCGCAATAGAGCCGATTTGGGAATTCCATCACTCCAGGACCAAAGCCAAATGAAGATTCTATTGTCCGCTGGAGGCGGAGGACATACAGGGTATGCCTTGGCTTTGGGCCAGGCCTTGGCGTCCAAAGCATCACTCATGTTTCTGGTCGATGAGCATGACTCCCTCTCGATCGCTCGTCTCTCCTCCTTGGGAAAAGTGGCTGCGGTCAGGAAACCTCGCCAACCGGAGACGTCGTTCTGGAGGTTCATCTATCAGTTCTTTCTATGCGGCCTCCAGTCCTTCTGGATTTGGGTGAAGTATAGGCCGGATGTCGTGGTCTCAACCGGATCCAACATAGCGATACCCATTTGCATAATTGGAAAGGTCTTCGGATCGAAGGTGGTTAGCGTGGAGGACTCAGTCCGAGTACTCTCGCCTAGCAAGACCTCAAAGTACTTGGATTTGATTTCAGAGGTCATCTTGCTCCAGTGGAGAGAGCAACAGAAGTTCCATTCCAAAAAGGCGAAGTATGTGGGTCTCCTGCTTCCAAGCGTTGCGCCGTCTACAAGGAACGGTAGGATAGTCATAAGCCCAGGGAGCTTCGGTTTCAAGGAACTATATGACATTGCAGTCAAGACAGGACTCAACGATGTTACTATGACCATAGCGGATCTGGACGTCTCTCAGTACAGTAAGCCGGGGTGGGTCGTGGTGAATCGGCTGATCGGACTGGATGAGGTCCTTGCTTCTGCGAGAGTGGTTGTTACTCATCTTGGATATACGATTTGGGAGGCCTTAAACTACCGTGTTCCTGTAGTTATCATACCAAACCCGAAGTGGAGAAGAAGCTCTGTCCGTGAGATGGAGCAAGTGGCACTGTTTATTCAAGAAAAGGGTTACGGCATTTACCTGCCAATCGACGGGTTGACTCCTCAAAAACTTGAGGAATGTGTCAGTCGAGCTGACAAGATGAACATGCCTCCGGTTGAGAGAGGAACAGAGAAAGCTGCCCGCCTTATCTTAGGGGGAGAAGGATGAGGATCTGTCTCGTTCACTCTGAGCCGGAGAGACTGCCCAGAATCCAGCTTGAATATCAAAGTCTGAAGAACGCTGGTCATGATGCATATGTCCTGTCACCTAAGTTGCGGTCTAGATTCAAGCCGAAAGTCCTAGCCGCTCTTCTTCGGTACTCCGCTTTTTTTCTTCAAGTGATCTGTCAACGGACTGACGCGTACCTTGTCTCTAATTGTCCCGATATCTGGGGCTTTGCGCCAGTCATTCGGAGCAAGAGGTGGGTCTATGATGTACGTAGTCCATGGGCGGAGGAGCTCCGTGCTTTCGGCCATAGCTGGATAGTAGCATGGCTTGCCGAGAAGATAGAACGATACATGACACGACACGCCGACATTGTTCTGGTAGTCAACAAGGTTCTGGAGCGACGTGCGAAAGAGTGGGGTGCCAGAAGAGTCTACACACTGCCCAACTATCCCCCATCTGATTTTCGGCCAACAGTGCCCCCGGACGACTTCAGAAAGCAGCAGAAGCTGTCGGGTAAGAAAATCGTTCTTTTCGTCGGCAAGTTCTCAGAAGTCGAGTGCACCCTTGATCTGGTGAAGACTCTGTCAGACATGTTGAAAGAAGAGGATGACCTCGTTCTTGTACTGGCAGGAGACGGCCCTGATAGACCTAACGTAGAGAGATATCTCAAAGCCGAGAAGATTACCGATAGAGTCCTGATCACTGGATGGCTAGACCACAACGCCGTTCCAAACTGGATATCCATCGCCGATGTCTGCGTCCTGCCTCGACGGGAAGACATGCCGTCCGCAAAGTTCTATTCACCGCACTCTGTCAGAAAAGTGGGAGAGTACCTTGCTCTTGGGAAGCCAGTCATCGCTACCCCAGTCGGAGAGTTCGCTCACTCAGATCTCCCTATCACGGTAACCCCGCTGAGCGATTTCCCAGCAGCAATTGGAAAGGTACTAAGGGTTCCGCCAGTGGTCAATAACCCTGTGAGATTCACTTGGGAGCAGTCAGAGAAAGCCCTTCTAGAAGCCTATGATGCCTTGGAAAGCCCTTCATGATAGATCAAAAGAAAGCATTGTACCAATCCGTTTCGAAACCGGATCCTTCGTGTTGAATTAGCCCTGTGATTGCTGTTGATGCAAAGAGTCTTGACACAATCATACAGATCTCAGCAAATTTGGTCGTACGAATTGGAAGAATGCGCCCAAGTGCTAGAACACAGAGAGGTGATATGGTTGCAAACAACTGTCAGCACGAATCTCATGCGCGGTTGCAGTACAGAATTGGTTCTGAGAAGATCTTCGTCAAACACTCCGGAAATTCGGACATTATCACTGATCCACACATATCCTCAATTCATGACGGCCCGGGGCCGCATTGTCTGTTTGCCAGTTTCAGTAGCATACTGCAGATGTTCCGCAGGAATAGCCTGCCGAAAGGAAGAATAGCTAAGTAGCGCGACAGCTTCGGATCATACAGGAGGCCGGTGGGATGGATCCGCTGAAGATCATGCTCATTGTGGGAGTTCGGCCACAGATCGTCAAGGCAGCCCCTCTAATCAGGCTTCTGAATGAAGACGAGAGGGTTGAGCTTCAACTTCTTCACACCGGCCAACACTACGATTATGAGCTGTCAAGAGTATTCTTCAAGGACTTCAACCTTCCGAGACCCAAAGTAGATCTCGGAGTTGGAAGCGGCACTCACGCTGAGCAGACTGCTGCGATGATGGTCGGCGTCGAAAAGGCCATACTCCGTTACAGACCGGATGTGGTCGTTGTCTTCGGAGACGCAAACACCGCCTTGTCCGGGGCGCTAGCTTCAGCCAA
>Ga0315282_10003585_pt1 | contig 27826 bp, 25 predicted proteins | sample YL17G07_20_MG_FD_203693 | JGI IMG/M metagenome (GOLD analysis project Ga0315282, IMG submission 203693) | Sediment microbial communities from Yellowstone Lake, YNP, Wyoming, USA - YL17G07_20 | ecosystem: Environmental > Aquatic > Freshwater > Lake > Sediment | place: USA: Wyoming | collected...
GGGATGATGGCCCTGGCGTCGGTCTACAGTAGCGGCCTGTGGGAAACCTACTGGCAGATTCGCAGAACAGGCTGACCTGCCAGAATCGCTGGTCAGACACCTATGGGGCGATGTGGCTGATTATAGGCGCGGCGGCGGTCTGGCGCGGTCGAAAAATGACATTCCGGTATGCGCCCATTGCCCATCGCCGCAGGATCCATCTTGAGCCTGGCGAAACAACAACGATCGCTGTCGCGGTCCCCTGCAAGTGCGTTGACGTGGAGTTCCTGCCCCTGGTAATGTACGGTGCTGAACGAGCATACATGACCCTTGCTGTTCGTGACAGCGTGGGCGCCACAAAAGGAGCGGGAGCGCTCGAACACACAGGCGAGCGGAAGCCAACCAAGATTGTCGCTTATGGCCTTATCCCCGCGAAGTACCCGATCCGCCTCGAATTCACAAGTACGCGATCGACGGCGTTCGATGGTGAGATCACCGTAACCGGTTACGCCTGAGGGTGAGGTGATCAGCGCCAGCGGCGTGAATGTCCTTGTATCAAAGGTGCCCGGCTGTTTCCTTCTACTATCGGAGGTCGTCTGGAACCATGAAATGGATACTCGCGACACTTTCGTTTCTGCTCGTATTTGCTTGCGTCTTCTTTGCCGCAGGATTGTTACTGATGCCTCACCTGCCTCCGACTCCGGCCCGTCCGGTCACTCCGTTCGAGGCGGCGTACTGGACTGACAACTGGATTGGCGTTCTGCTGGGCGCACCGCTGGGGTACCTCTCGGCGCGGGCGACACTCAAGCGTCGGCGATAAGCGGGTTCGCCGCGAACCCTTTCGGAGGAGGCGGCTTTTTTCGGGGGACGCGACCCAATGGGATTCGACGCAGGAGATACCTCGCCTCCACGCGGCGCGACTGACCCGTTTTGTTATTTACAGAGAGATGCGCACGGGGTAGAAATCCTGCCATGCCACCAGTAGCAAGAGTCATCGTACCCGGCATTCGCCGCAACGCCACGCAAAGAGGCGATCGCCGAACCGAGGTGTTGTTCGCTCAGTGCGACAGGCTAATCGAGGGACGCACGACACAATTGATCGCAACGTCCCTTGACAATACAGAGTCGATCATTGCTGCCACGGCCGTTCATGCTTCGTTGTCTGGAACACGCATCTTCTTCCCACCCGATACGTTTCACGGGATGGCAGTCGGATCTCCTGAGCAGAGCATCAAGGTTGCGCCGGCCGGGGACCTTGGGGCGTTGGATGTTGAGGATGGCTTGTGGCTGTGCTGCCATGCGGTCATGAGCGGCCCCGCGAGTACCTCCGCGCGTAGCCGCCGTCTACCCCATGATCATTTGTGATCATTTCTGATCGAAGTGATCATCCGCTCTTCCGGGATCGTTCCGGTCGGCGCACCGCGGGGACATGCGGTTTATCTGTCTTCTTCGGACGCTCTTGCCTAACGCACGACGCACCTTTTTGAGCGCAAGCAGAAACCGCATCATAGCTCCCAGCACACGTCGCGCTTCCTTAAGCGGCAAGAGCATGTTGAGCCTCTTTGTTGTCCCGCGGTGGTTCTGAGTTGCCGGGAGAGGCTGAATCCCCGATCGATGCCGGCTGTCACTTGTTTTGACGGAACTCGCGCACTTCTTGCAGGCTCTTTGCTTTTGAAGAAAAGTGCCCCTTGAGGAAGACTTGAGGAAGAATAGACGCGGGAGACAGGGCTAAAGAGGGCCGCAGCGCTCTCGCGGCTGTGTTTCATTATGAATTGACGGCATTCCATTCTGGAAACCAATCCTTGCTATGGGCGGTTGACGCTCTCGCGAACCATCGTTCCGGATTTCACAAATCCCCTGTGTGAGAGGGGAATGCGCAAAGTGGGCTACTCGCGCTTCTGACCGGCATCTTGGCATGGTCTTTGCGGAAAGACATCTGTGGTGAGAAGGCGGGGCAACTCGGGCGCGGCTGACGGCCGGTGACGAAGGCACGCTCAGGCGAAGCGCTCGAGGAGCGGGGATGTTCGTCGCATACGCCGTGATGTTCTGTCTTGCGTTTACAGCAGCGGTGTTGTCGGCGCCGGCGGTGCGCCTTCTGGCGGTGCGCATCGGCGCGGTTGACCGCCCCGACGGCAAGCGGAAGATGCACCCCAAGCCCACGCCACGTCTGGGCGGACTCGTCATCACGATAGCCGTGTTCGCGGCGCCCGTGGTTTATACGCTTTTGGCGGCGAACCCGGACGACGGGACCTTCGGCCTGGGCTTTTCGTGGAAGCTCGCCGGGTTTGGAATCGGATTTGCAACGATCCTTGCCCTCGGCATTGTGGACGACATAAGGGGCGTGAAGCCCCGGATCAAGATCATTTTCCAGACGGTCGCGGTGATTGCGTGCTTCGCGGCCGGGTTCAGGACGGAATTGCCGTTCGTTGATAATGAGAGTCTGTGGCTGTCTTTCCCGGTCACGTGGTTCTGGTTCGTCGCGTGCATAAACGCCATGAACCTCGTCGACGGGATGGATGGGCTGGCCGGCGGCGTGGCGTTCTTTGTAGGAGCGGTCATTCTCGCGCTTGCGGTTTTTTACTCCAAAATCGCGGTAGCGCTCATGGCCGCGGCGCTTCTCGGGAGCGTGGTGGGGTTTCTCGTGTACAATTTCCACCCGGCGGTCATGTTCCTCGGCGACTCGGGCAGCATGCTGCTCGGGTACATGATCGCCACGCTGGCAATCGCGGGGTCGCTCAGGAGCCACGCGGCGGTGGCGCTTCTGATCCCGATACTGGCCCTGGGCGTGCCGATAATGGACACGCTTCTTGCGATATTGAGGCGGTGGTCGAGGCGGCTGCCGATATCGCAGGCGGACCGCGAACACATTCACCACAAGCTCCTCGCCATGGGGTTCAGCCACAGGGAAGCGGTCGTCGCGCTGTACTCGGCGTGTCTTGTGCTGGCCGCCGGGGCGCTCACGATTGCCTCGCGCAACGACGTCATGGTCGGCCTGGTGCTCGGCGTTGTGTGCATCGCCGGCGTGGCGGTGGTCAGGATAATCGGAGCGAGCGAGCTGGCGGCGTTCTTGAAACGCCTGGGCGAGAGCCTGAGGGCCAATCCAGGCGAGCGAGTGGCGGCGGCGGAGAAGAACGCGATCTTCTGGCTGAGGCAGGCCGGCAGCCTCGATGATATTCAGCGCGCCATGGAAAGCTACGTTAATTCGCTCAACGCGGGCTCTGCGGCCGTCCATCTCGGCAGCCCTGCAGGCGAGGCTCTTTTCGAGGCGCGGGGGGCGCGTTTCGGCGAAGCGGGCCAGGGGCGCTCCGAGGCGATGTCGGTGCCATATCTCGAAGGCAGGGAGGCGTTTTTCGTAGTAAAAGGATGCGGCTGCGAGACGATGGTGTTTTCAAGCGAGTTCAGAAACGTGCTTACGGCCGCGCTTAAGGGCATGGATGGACAGGGTCTCAGGGCCGAGGCGGGCGAGGGGTCGCCGAAGCTCGATGAGGGCCTTGCCGCGCCGCGAGGCGCACAGACCGGCCCTGCGTAGAATGATGCATGAGGAATTCCGGAGGCTGGAGTGACACAAGAGCAGGAGAAGCGCAAGTGGCCAAGGCAGGATATGGCGCTCAAGATCCGCCTGAGAGGAGCGCCGGGGGAGGCATGCGAGGGGGAGAAGTGCTTCTACACGAGGAATGTCAGTACTGGAGGCCTTTTCTTCGAAAGCGAGAAGCCAGTAGCGTTCCCGGAGGGTTCGGTCGTCGATATTGAGATAAGTATGCCGCTGGCGAGATTCGGTTTCACGTCTTCGCGGCGTCTGGAGACTCGTGGCAGGGTATGCCGCGTGGAGGATCGAGGGCAGGAGCAGGTGGGCGTGGCGGTCGAATTCGCGGCCCCTCCCCGGTTCATAACGCCGTGATTATCGCCTGCAAAGGGCGGCTCTGAGGCTTTTCAGGGCTCCTCTCTTGCGCCAAGACCTCATGATTTTGAGAGGTTTGGCCGCTACGTCACAGGGGACGCGGCCTTTTTGCCGAAGACGGAACTACCCGTCAAGGCGCAGGGTTAATTAGTAGTGTAACGCGCGACCAATCGAGAAGCCCGAAAGGCGCTCTATCGACGGGCTTTTCGAAGTCATTCTCAAAAAGCCGGATAGTTTGAGCGTCCGGGCACTTCCCAGTAGAGTCCAAATAGTACTCCCCAACGATGACGCCCCGGGGCATTCAGAAGCCGCCAGGCGTGGCTGGAATGTCCCCGCGGATGTGGCATCTACAAGGGAGGCAACCTCAAGACAGGCCGGGTGAGCTTCCGGGCGCGTGCAAACGCAGAGATCGCGAGCACATGAGCTGGCACCTGTGAAGGGAGGTGATTGGTGCGAAGCGGTTCCTCTTGCGGCGGCGGCCCCTCGCCGCACGTCCGGGCGATGCAAGGCTCTAAGCGCCGCCGTCAAGACGGCTGATATCCGGAAGTCAATCGGTACTTTGTTGTTTGTGGAAAGGAGTGCTATCGTGAGAAAGCTACTGGTTCTCGTCGGCCTGTGCGTGCTCTTCTTCGCAACGCCCGCACTGGCCACTGTGAACCTCGGCCTTCCCGGAGATACCGCGGTCAACTTCGACGGCAATGGCGTCTTCAGCCAGACCAAGCCGTTCACCTTCGACGATGACGGTCCGTTGCCCCAGGAAAAAGGGTCGCAACTCTTTGGAGTCGGCACAATCAGCGACATTGCCCTCGAAAGCAACCTCGCGCAGCCGATATTCGAGCCGGATGATGCGGGGGTGAGGATGACCTTTGTCTTCTGGAATGCTGTAGTGGATCACAGTGAACGCGCGATTTCAGACAACGTCAAGGCTACCAAGGACGAACCGGAAGACGTTTTCATCAACACGCAGTACAATGACGGTGCAAGAATGCTCATCGTCACGCACACGAACAATGGCACCATTTCGGGCGGCCCCGAGTTGTTCAACCTGCAGACAGGGGAGTTCCCCGGGGCGTTCACAATCGGAGAACCGGGTCAGGAAGTGTTCCTTGATATGTCGTTATCGAAGAACACCAGCAACATAACCTGGTCACCGGTAAACGGGTTCACCAACGGCGCCTTTAACAGCGAGAATGTAGAGATTCTCGGCGGTACGGGCGCCTCGCAGTTCGCGGACATCCCCGGTAAGGCCCAGGCGTTCATGTTCAAGTTCTCGCCTACAGGGTGGGCATTCGGCGGAGACGTCGACGTTCAGTTGCAGACGGTCCCCGAACCCGCAACCCTGATTTTCCTCGGTACGGGCCTCGTCAGTCTCATAGGCTACAGGCTCCGGAGGAAGATGGCATAGGCGTGGTTTTTCGGTATCGAAGAAGAGGCGGTGCCCGAGGCACCGCCTCTTTTTATCCACTGCGATAACGCGCGCCGGAACAACCGCTGCCGCAACTTCTGTCATGCACATGCGTTGCGCCTGCACTTACACAAACGGCGGACATCCGGCGTTTTTGACTTAATGTCAAACGGGGTTACATTATAAGTGCCATGAATTACACAAATGTCCCGGAAGGGTCACACATGACGCCCAAGTCGTGTCACAGACCCACCTTAGGGCTGGCATTGGGAGGGGGCGGCATACTCGGCCTCGCTCATGTCGGCGTGCTGGAAGCCCTGCAATCAGCGGGCATTGCGCCCGATGCGCTTACCGGTACGAGCATAGGGGCGCTTGTGGCCGGTTGCTACTGCGGGGGGATGCCCATCGACGAAATGAAGCGGATTTCCCTCGATTTTTCCTGGCGCAAGGTACGCAAGCGCAAAGTCATTCCTTCGATGGCCGTTTACTCCAGCGAGCCCATGAGGGAGTACCTGCAAGATATACTGCCTGAAAAGGATTTTGACTCGCTCTCCCTGCCGGTGGCCATGGTGGCAACCGACCTCAGGACGGCGCAGATGGTGGTGCTGGGGGGTAAGTACCTTGACGGCTTGTTTGCGCCCGACGGGGATATTACCGTGCTCCACGCCGACATGGTCGATTCGATAAGGGCTTCATGCACGGTTCCTGTCCTTTTCGAGCCGATTGAGGTGGGCGGCAGGATGCTGGTGGACGGCTTTCTTACCAACAATGTCCCCGCGGGGCTGGCAAGGAAAATGGGGTCGGACATTGTAGTGGCAGTCGACCTTCAGCAGAGAAGGGCAATGTATGATTCGCCTTCCAATATATTCGAATATATAATGCAGTCGCAGATGATATACCGCTACTGGGCGGTGAAGAACCGCCACATATGGGCTGACGTTGTCATAAAGCCCATTCTGTCCGACTGCGGGTGGGATGACGCAAGCCGAATAAAAGATATATTGATCGCGGGGCGTGAGGCGGCACTGGAGAAACTGCCGGAGATTCGCAAGGCCCTGGCAGCGGCGCAGGGCACGGCTCAAAAGGAACCGCACGCGGAAGACCTGCTCAGTGGCCGGACGGCGCGGTAAGCACCAGGAGGCGAGAATGGAGGGGGAAGGGATAGGCGCGGCCGCGTCCTTCGACGTGATGAGCGAATCCGCTCTCAAGACCGACGCCCTTACGTTCTCGATCGCGCGGACCACCGACGAGATCCTTCAGGCATACCGTCTTGTGTACGACAACTACCTGAAATCCGGCTACATCGACCAGCATCCGAGCCTGATGCGATACGGTCCCCACAATGCGCTTCCTTCCACTGTGACATTTGTAGCGAAGCTCGGCGAGAAGGTCGTGACAACGGCTACGGTGGTCTTCGACTCGCCCCTGGGGCTTCCGATGGAGGCGATATATCGCGATGAGCTTGACGCCTTGAGGAAGCAGGGTTCGCGCCTGTGCGAAGTAACGATGCTGGCCGACCGCCGCCGCGCAGGAATGCGAACGATCCCCTCGATCTTGAGGCTCTTCAGGCTCATCGTGCCTTACGCAATGCGGTTCGAGAAAGCGACGGATATCGTGATTACGGTGAACCCGACGCACGCGGCCTTCTATTCGAAGTATCTCTTGTTCGAGGACCTCGCCGGCAAGAAGGACTATCCGTCGGTCAAGAACGCGCCCGCCGTGGCCAGGCGGGTGAACCTGACGAACGTGCAGAAGAAGGACAAGCGGCCTGAGGTTTACAAGTTCTTCATGGGGTACTCGCCTTCGGATGACACGTTCGCCGGGAAGAAGGGGTTTACACAGGACGAGCTGCGGGATCTTTTCGTGGTCAGGCGGAATGTCTTTCCCTCGATGAGCGAAGCCGCGCTCGCCTGGATAAGATCGCAGTACAACGGTTTTGATTTCGACGCGATACTCGCGCCGACAGGCAAATGAGCGGCAAAGTCCTGGTACTGTGTGAAGGGATCTGGCTTGCGCACACGGCGCGGCCTCTGGCCATAGCGCGGGCGTTGAGGGCGTCAGGCTGGGAGGTGGAGTTCGGCGCGTCGGGGAAATACGCGGCGCTACCCGCCTCGGAAGGCTTCGTTGTACACCCATTGGCAACCATGGACCCGGAGATGGCGCTTGCCCAGGTCAGGTCCGCGCGTATCGGCTATAACCGCCGGCTTGTGGAAGAGTATATCGAGGACGAGCTCACGCTCATAGGACGGCTCAAACCGGATCTTGTCCTCAACGACTTCCGCCTGCCTCTTGCCATATCGGGCAGGCTCTCGAATGTACCTTTCGTCAACATCCTGAACGCGTATCTCACGAATTACTATGCGCCTCGCCGCCGCGCGCCGCATGATCTCTGGCTGACGAAGCTCATAGGCAAGCGCGCGACGACCGCCATCATGCCGCATATCATGCGCTTCGTAACGAATGCCTACGCGCGCCCCTTCAACGACGCAGCGGCCGCGCGGGGGCTGGCCGCCTTCACGAACATTCTCGACGTGATGGAATCGCCTTTCCTCAATCTCGTCTGCGAGCTCGAGGAATTCATGCCTGTCGCGGGCGCGCCGAACACGTTCAGGTATATCGGGCCGATTCTCTGGGAGCCGAATGTGGCGGCGCCGAAGTGGCTCGCGGCAGTAGATGAAACGAAGCCAATCATCTACTTCACGATGGGCTCGACGGGATTCGCGCACTATTACGAGGCGCTCAAGCACGCGTTCGGGGGGACAGACTACCAGGTGCTCATAACGACAGGTGGCTCCGCGGACGCGGGTGTGCTGCCGGCGAATTTCCACGTGGCGGAGCTTGCGCCGGCGTTGGCGATCATCGAGAAGTCCGATCTCGTCATCTGCCACGGCGGTAACGGGACAATTTACCAGGCGCTCTCACGCGGTGTGCCAGTCCTCGGGATACCGACCTTCCACGACCAGGATTTCAATATGCAGCGCGTGGAGGACCTCGGCGTCGGGAAGGCTCTCTACCCGGGAGAACTCAACGGTGCTGTACTTCGCGCGACCGCGGAGCGGCTCATCGACGACGCGAAGGTAAAGGCCGCGGCGAACATGCTCGGCGAGAAGATTCGGGCGACGGACGCGCCCGCGGCGGCGGTCAGACACATTGGCGAGATGCTCCGCAAATAAGAGCGGACCATGGAGCGGTCGGCTGTGCCGGAGCATCGGCTGCGCGCGTCACAGGCCCGGTTTCTCGTTGAACACGCAGACCTTCGCGGGTATTATCCATACCGTCCAGAGCATGGATAGCTGGGAGATCATCGTGAGGAGAGCACAGGGATCAGAGCAGCGCTTCGACGACTCGGGTATCCCTTTGACGTGATCGTGATCTCCACCAAGTGGTTCGAGGAAAGCAAAGAGATCATAGGCGGCATCGCTTATCCGGCCAACAAGCACGGGAAGGTTATCCATGGGGCTGGTTGAGGGCGCAAGCTTGCCCAACCGGCCGTCGGCTGCATTTGTGAGATGGGCAATAGTCGCGCGGCAGGTCCGCGGTGCGTTCATAAGGCCACTTGGTACGGGGGAATCAGTATGAGCCTTACACAGAGTCTTGTCATTGGGATTATCAACGGACTGGTCGGACAAGACGTCGAGGAACTGGTAAATCAACTCCCGAAGAACCTGGGGGAGGAAATCGGACATCTCATTAAGCGTTGCGCAAACGACCAAACCGATTCCGCTAGTTGCGAGATCGCCAACTGGCTGGACGCAAACCGCAAAAAGGCGGCGGATCTTGCGGGTTTTCTTCTCGTAGGTTTGAGCCGTGACAGCCTACAGGAGACGCAATCAGACTCACTGATTCCCAAGTACCTCGAGGTGCTGAATACAATCGTCGGTGCGATGCGAGCCATGAAGAGAGGCTTGGTCTTGAGAGGTTTCCTGCATACTGACAAGATCTTGTCCTATTGGGCCATCGACGACTACGATGGCCAAGTGGACCTCCTTGAGAAGGACGAGAAGTATGACTACATAAGTCTGTCCTACCGGAAGCCCGCTATCTACCTTCTTGACGAATCCGTAGAACTGGGGCGTTTATCGGAGCTCAATCTTGCAATAAGGAAGAGGGGACGTCTCGAGCACGAAATACTCAGGAACTGCCCTAGGGTCAGGTGCATTCGCCAATTCGAAATAGAGGCGGACTTCCTGCACGGTTCTATCGAGATTCACGAAGATACACTGGGCATCCTTGAGATGATTCTCAGCCTGCCACAGGCGCTGGCCGCTCAGTCGGTACCTATCATCAAAGTGCAGGAGCAGATAAACGAGGCGCGCAAGAAGGGGCTCATGCCCTCATAGACGATATTGGTGAGACGCACAAGAGCGACCGTGCGAACACGCGGCAGTGCGAACTGTTCCTAATGGGATCGGGGCCTGTCTCTCCGAGTCTCCCTGCACGTGATGATCTATACGCACTTTCCATTGTTTTCCCTGCCGACGTCGGTCGAAGCAGGGCGTGGGCGCAAGAGGTTCCTCATCTTCCCGATCTCTGATAACGTACACGGCATCCCTTCTTAACATTGCCGGATCGCCCGCGCAAAGCACTTGAACATCGCGAACTATAGCGCCCCTGGCTTGTCAAAGTGCATTGAGGGCAGTGCTCAGGTTGCCTGAGACGCGGCTTGGCGTGAGAGCCTTCTGGTGGAACAGAGGAGGTATCGAATGAACAGTGACAACACCGGACCCAACAGGAGAATGTTTATTGGCATGGGCATTGCAGCGGGGACGGCGGCACTCGCACCAACAGAAGCGTTCGCCGCGCGCGGCAAAGAGCGAGAGAAGACCGTCGAAGAAGAAGTGTCGCCTCCTGAGGACCTGATGCGGGAGCATGCCGCGCTTGAGAGAATAATGCTGATCTACGACAAGGCAACCGACGACCTGGCTGGCGGCGGGAAGTTCCCGGTTACCGTGCTTGCCGGCGCGGCGGGGATCGTGCGAAGCTTCATCGAGGATTACCACGAGAAGCTCGAAGAGGATTACCTGTTCCCCCGCTTCAAGAAGGCAAACTCACTTGTGGATCTTGTAACCACGCTCAACGATCAGCACAAGGCCGGGCGCATTCTCACCAACCGCATCACGAACGCAGCGAAAGAGGAAGCTCCTCCTGAAGATACCCAGCGGCTCAAAGCTCTCGCAGAAGACCTGCGGGCCTTCAATCGCATGTATCGTCCGCACGCGGCACGCGAGGGGACGGTGCTATTCCCGGCGCTGCGCACGGTCGTGACGCCGGGGGAGTTCGACGACATGGGGGAGGAGTTCGAGGACAAGGAGCGCGAACTCTTCGGGAAGGAGGGGTTCTTCGGCGTGGTGGACCAGATAGCCCAACTGGAACGCAAGGTGGGGCTGTATGAGTTGGAGCGGTTTACGCCGAAGACGTGAGCGGCGCAGGCAGCAGCCCGTTAGCGGTTAGTCAGATCGCCGGGTGATTGTTCTGCGGCTCTGTCTCTTTCCTGACAGACCGCTCCTTAGTCTTGAAGCTCGCTTTTCGCAGCCACTTGATGATCTTCACCCCCAGCCATGAAAGGCCGATCAGGCTGAAGAACCATGCCACCACGGCAAAGACAATGCCTTCCGCCCCCATTAAGGCGAGCCCCCAGAAGATCAGGAGAAATCCCGGGCCCGGAATGCCGGGGAAACTGAGCACCAGTCCCGCCAGCAGCACGAACACGCCGGCGATGATCAACAGTATTCTCTTGGTGCGCTTGCCGAGTTTCATCTGCGTTCCTAATGTGAGGGGCGGCCGAGAGGCCGCCCCTGTGTTCCGTAAAGTAACCTTTCTACTTCCTGAGACCGTCAATCGCGTCAGTCAGCTCCGCCCTGAGCTTCGCCCAGTCGTCGGCGCCGAATATGGCGTCGTGGTCGCGCTGGCCGAGTTTGAAGGCGGCAAGGCGGGTATTGATGAGTTTCTCCGCGGCCGCCGCTTCGGGTTTTCCTTTCTTCTCCTTCGCAAGGCGCGCGAGAGTCAGCATCATGCGGTAGTCGTCAAGGCCGGCGCGAAGTTCTTCGAAGTGAACGGCGGGGATCAGCTCGCCGTCGGGAGAGGAGTTGCACCAGGCGTAATCGTCCTCGCGGCAATCGAGAGCGTAGTAGGGGTCACCGGCGACGTTATTCCAGTGCCACGAGAGGCGGAACTTCATGTCGAACTCTTTAGCCGCTTTGTACATGTAGATGCCGTAGGTCCAGCGGTTGCCGCCGTTGTAGAAGGCCCAGTTGCTCCCGGCCTTGTGGATGGCGGTTATGGACGCCTCATCGTGGCCATTGACGTCGGCAACGTGAAGCGCCGTGGCAAGCGCGAGATGGGGGTTACTGGGATCGTCGCCCTCGACGCTCGTCGCGCCTGAGAAGAACGGCGGACCGACGGGGAAGGCCTTCCTGTACGCGCGGGCGTTTTCGATACTGCGCGTGAGGTTGTCGCCTATCGGCTCGTCGCAGAGGTTCCAGTAGACGGGGAGCCAGTTGGCTGCTTTAGCGTGGTCCTCGACGGCGGTGAAGACCTTCTTGATGAACGCGCTGTAGTCGCTGAAGCCGGCCGCCTTCATTGCAGCCTCGTCCTCGAAGTAGAGGTCGAGGCCGCCGAAGGCGGTGTAGTTGACAACGGGCATCGTGAAGCCGGCGTCGCGCGCGCGCTTCATCTGCGCGTCGCCCTGAGAGAAGTCGAACTCCGGGACGCCGTCCTTCATGCCCTTGTACGCGACCACCGGCAGACCGCTGAACGTCGTGAAGCCGTACTCGCGGAGCTTCGCGAGGCTCTCTGATGCAAGGCGAGCGTTCCACGTCTTAGCGGCCGGGTCGTCGCCGAACCACGGCGTGTCTATTGTGTGCCCCCAGGGGCCGGCGGGGATGTCAACGGGGTCGAGAGCGCCCTTGTGAACCGTGACCTCAAAAGGCAAGTAACTCCAAGTGATGGGCTGCGACCCATGAGCATCCTTGTCAACAAAGAAACTGATATTGCCCTTGTATACTCCGGGCTTGGCGTCGGCGGGGACATTGACCGTAAGCCACCACGTGCGCGTTATTCCTTGAGGCATCCGGACGGAGCCCCGCGGCATGATAAGAAGGGGCGCGATGGTGTAAACCGACCCTTCCATGGTTACGCGCGACAGGCGATACGACACGTATCCTACCTCAATGGCGCTGCCGGGGATGACGCCGGCATCGCATGAGAGTTCCTTTACACCTGATACCTGGGCAGTGCCCAGGTTCTGCAGGGGCAGTACGCTGAACGTGACCGGCACGGATTGACCGGCGAACGCGGAGACCGAGAGCTTTGTCACGATCTCTTCTTTCGACGGCTTATCGTTGTAGTAGACGGGGTTCATAAAACCTCTATCGAACAGCACATATCCGGCGGCCTTCTCGGCGTCGGTCGCTGCAAAGTCGGGATTGGTCCCATTGTGGAGAGTGCGCTTGAAGTAGTTGTTGAAGTAGAACCGCCGCTTCGCCGTGAGGTAGTCGAGGAACGCCTTGCCTTGCGCGGCCTTTGACGCGGGGTAGATGACGACGCACGACACGGTGCACGCGTACCCCTGGCCCTTGAACTCAAGGAAGAGCTGGCCGTCCTTCACGTCGACGTCGAACTCCTTTTCCTTGAAGTAGGGGACCTGATACTTGTCGAACGTGTTGTCCGCGGGCGTGTCGTCGGTGTTCGAGAAGCGATAGTACTTCTTCGTGAACGACGCGAAGTCGAGGGTGTCTTTAACGACCACGACGCCGTTTGCGGTGATCGAGCGCTCGCGGTAGACCTGGTAATCGCCCCAGAAGTCCGAGGGGCTGTCCATGTTGACGAAGACGTGATACTTGCCGTTGGGGACGTCAACTGCAATACCGCCCGATCCGATGCAGAGGAAGTCTTCGTAAAGCGGGTCCGGCTGCAGCGCGTCGACCGCGCGAAGGACTTGAGCATCCTTGAGGCCGTAGCCGCGCCCCTTGGAATAGATCGTGGCCGGCGTGAATTTCGTGAATCCCTCCATCACCGGGCTCGAATCGGTCCCGAGGTCGAATGCGTACAGGCCGTCGAACTGCACCTTCGCGGCCGAGTCGTCGCGCTCGAGTCTCACGTTGTCGATGAAGACGGGCGCTTCGGCCTTTTCCGGTATGCCGAAGACGAGGCGCGTGACGTGGGCCTTGTCGAGCATACGCCCGGGGCGCGACTTCTCGCCGACGTAGATGGTCGCGGGCATGATGATTGTGCTCGCGCCGGGAGGGGCGATGGTGTTGTAATTGACGCGCGTCCAGTAGTCTTTCGTGGAGGAGTCGCGCACTTCGATGGTGAAGTCGGTGGGCTTGTCCGACGCGTTGAACACGTCCACTTTCAGGAAGTCAAACCCCACCCAGCTCTGCTCAACGTCGTCGGAGACATAGCCGCCGTCGACCTTGAGCGCCTTTGTGCCGTCGGTCGCATGCTCGGCGACAACCGTGCCGGGCGAGAACGGCGCCGCGCCCGTCTCAAAGGACGCGATCATCTTCACCGAGGGGCCGGTTGCCGCAGCCTTCGCGGCAGCGGCCTTGGGTAGCGCAGTCCCGCAGGCATAGCATTTGCCCCAGGAGGGGTCGTTGCGGTAACCGCACTCCACACAGCGGACGGCGGTCTTGTCGTCGATCGGGCCGGGCGGAGCGATCGCCGATTCTTCTTTGCCGATGACCGGTTTGGGCGTGAGGGCGGCATCGCTATCCACCTTCACGAGCGACACGTCGTCGATCCAGAAATACCCCGGCGCCCAAAGGCCGAACGAGAGCGGCTCGACCTCTTTGGCCTCCTTCACGTCCGCGACGTAGGTCATTTCGCTCCAGCCGAACGTGCCGTTCTTGTCGAGCGACATGTAGTCGCCAAGCCACTCGAACTCCGTTGAGCGGTTCCAAGTGCCCGAGCCGATATCGAGGCCGCGCAGGTACGCCGTTACCTTGTAGCGCCCCGGTTCGAGAGCGACTTTCGCGGCACGAATGCGGATCTTAGGCGCGCTTGCGCCGAATAGGCAGCACGAGGTATTGCCGCTGTGGGCAACCTGGCCCACTTTGAACTCGCAGTCGCCTTCGTACTTCCAGCCGCCCCACTTCGCGAAGACGAGGCCGAACTGGTCCTTGGGCTTGGTAAGTTCGAACGATGGGTCGGCGATAAGGTTCTTCTCGGCGGCGATTGCCGGCGGCGCGGCGAGGAAAGCGAACGCGGCAAGAAGGATGAGGACTTTCACGGGACGCATGGTGTCTCCTTTCAATGGGTGGCTTCAAACAGCATCAATCGTATTCGCGCCGTGCGGTGAGGCAATAGGAAAGCGCGTCTCATGCCTGCGCCGCGGAACGTCACGCGCCGCCAGGCTGTCTCAACCGCAGTCCTTTCAAAGGAGAATGCCATGTACAAGATCGTTGAGGTCGTCGGGGTGTCCGCCAAGAGCTTCGATGACGCGGTCAAGACCGCCGTCGAGCAGGCCTCAAAGAACGGCCAGGTGGATTACTTCGAAGTGATCGAGCAGCGCGGCGCGGTCGCCAAGGGCAAGGTGAAGGAGTACCAGGCGGTAGTCAAACTCGGCGTCAGAAAGTAGCGGCCGTCTCAATAGCCAGCCGCGTTCAGCTACCGTCTCAGGCTCTCGTCAAAATCGTCATCCTTCAGCCTGCGCCCCTGGCTTGCGCCCCTGTAGTTGTACGCCGCCCTGATAGCCGCCTTCGCCGTGTCTCGCGCGGCGGGGTCCTCGCCGGAGAGCAGTGACTTGAGGGCGGCGACGGACTCGTCGGTGCGATTCATGGCAAGCGCGTATATCGCGACCTTGCGCGCGGGCGTCGACGGGTCTTTTGCGATTTCGATGAGGCGCGGCGTGAAGCTGTCGTCGCAGAGATCCTCAGCGCAGAGCGCGCCGCCGAACCATGCGTCCGGGTTGTCCGCGGCGAGAGAGCGTTCTATCAAGGGCCGTGCGGCCTCGCACGTGAGATCAAGCCCCCTCACCACGTGGCACATGCCCTCGGACAGACCGCGCTTCGAGATGGCGTCCACAATCGCTCCTCTCGTCTCCGCAGTGCGCGGCAGGTAATAGAGCAGCCCCTCGGCCTCCCAACCACCGCCGCCTTTGTCGAACGACGACTCGACGAGCGCGGGGATGACGAGGGGGCTGCCGGTGTACATGAGCTCTCTGACGATGCGGTCCTTCGCCTCGCGCGTTGCGGTAGATTCAAGGTCGCCAGCAAGCTTGTCGATGTGCGCATCAAGCTCCTCCTTGCTGCGAGGCGAGACGGCTATCTCTATCTGACCGGACGTGAAGCTCGAATGCGAGGCATCGCCGGCGAGGTAGGTTCCTGTGATGTAATACTTGCCGGCGCTTGTGACAAGCGCCCAGCGGTTCAGCGCGACGGCCTTCGAAAACGATTCGCTTGGCCGCAGCGTCCTTGTCGCGACAAGGGCATTCGCCCCTGCCATCGGCGCGTGCGCCTTCGGATCCGCTACCGCTGCTCCCTTCTCGTCTCTCGCCATGAGTCTGAACGCTTCGGCGCGCCCGAGCGCGTCGGTATCCACGTCCTTGTACGAATAGTCCTGGGCGCCGCGGTTGGTGATCGTGAATTCAATGGGTATCTCGTCGCCCGCCTCCATACCTTCGCGCGTGCAGCGTATCTCCACCATCAGCACGGGCCTCGAAGCGACAGGCGCCTCTTCTTCCTGCGCGGCCGCGTTTGCTCCCGAACCGGCCGCACCAAGTCCGGGGATATGCCCAATCCCGCCCCTGCCATACGCGCTCGTGGAGAGCATGAGAAAGAGCGCTGCGGAGACTCCCGCAAACCGTACTCCTGCGCGTATCCTGATCATAAGCGCCAACCTCCATATGCATTATAACTACACCACAGTCCTCCGCGGCCTCGCAATAGTTCCCATCGGCCATTACCCGTCAGCAGAGCAACGGTTTTCTATGGCAACAAGCCGCCCCGGCGTGCATAATTGCCGTCCGTTCATCCGTTGATATCTCAGGTCCCGATAAGGCGGAAACCCAAAATGGCACAGACGAAGATTCCCTATAGCAAGTCCCAGCTCTTCAAACTCGGCCCCCAGCTTACTTATTCGGGCCGCAACCTCGACGAGATCGCGTTCCCCCTCGGCGGCATAGGCACGGGAAGCATCAGCCTCGGCGGTTGGGGACAACTGCGCGACTGGGAAATCATGAACCGCCCCGCGAAGGGCAAGGTGATCACGGATGGATTCTTCGCCATCAGGACGAAGACGAAAAAGGGCACAACCGCGAAGGTCCTCCAGGGGCCGATCGGCGGGTCACTCGTGATGGACGGGCATGGGTCGAAGCGCCTGACCGGCGAGGGGTTGCCGCATTTCAGACAAGTATCGTTCAAAGGCGAATACCCCTTCGCCGAAATGAAGATGACCGATCCGGCTATGCCCGTAGAGGTCACGCTCGAAGCGTTTAACCCCTTCATCCCGCTCAACGACAAGGACTCGAGCATCCCGGTCGCGATATTCCTCTACACCGTGCGAAACATCACTTCCGCGCCGGTCGACGTGACGATATTCGGCAACCTTCGCAACGCTATCGGCGATGACAAGACCCCCGAGGGGCGCATCAACGAAGCGCTGCGCGAGCCGGGCCTCGCCGGAATCAAGTTCGCCAACGCGGAGCTTCCCGAGGACTCGCCGAAGTTCGGCTCGATGGCCCTCGCCGCGCTCTGGGACGACGTGGAGGTCAAGTCGTCGTCCCCGCCGCAGAAGGTCATGCCGTGGATGCTCTGGGAAATAAAACTCTGGGAGGCGATCGCCGAGATGGACAGCCTGCCTTCTGAGGAGCCGGCCGCCGCGGGGACGGGCACCATAGCCGCGAAGTTCCGCGTTGCGGCCGGAGACTCGGTAACCATGCCGTGGCTTATCACGTGGCACTTTCCCAACTATGAACACTGGAAGAAGGGGCAGTGTGACTGCGGCTCATCGTGCGCGGCTCCTACCTGGAAGAACTGGTACGCTTCGCAGTGGCGCGACGCGTGGGACGTGGCAAGGTATGTCGCGAACAGTTTCCAGAGGCTTCACGACGACACTGTCCTCTTCCATGAATCGCTCTTCTCGTCCACTCTGCCTCCCTATGTCCTCGACGCTGTGAGCGCCAACGCGTCCATCCTCAAGACCACCACCTGCTTGCGCCTCCCCGACGGGACGTTCTACGCTTTCGAAGGCTGCAGCAACACCGAAGGCTGCTGCGAAGGCTCCTGCACCCATGTGTGGAACTACGCCCAGGCGCTTCCGTTCCTCTTCCCGGCCCTGCAGCGCTCCCAGCGCGAACTGGAATACAGGACCTCGATGCGCGATGACGGGTTCGTCCAGTTCAGGGTACCGTTGCCGCCGGGCACAAAGCCTGATTTCCAGTTCCATCCCGCGGCCGACGGGCAAATGGGCGCGATCATGCAGGTGTACCGCGAGTGGATGATCTCCGGCGACACAGGCTGGCTAAAGTCCATCTGGCCGAGCGCGAAGAAGGCCTTGGAGTTCGCGTGGAAGTACTGGGACGCGGACCGCGACGGAGTCATGGAAAGCATGCAGCACAACACCTACGATATAGAATTCTACGGCCCGAACTCTCTGATGCAGACCCTCTACCTCGGGGCGCTGCGCGCTGGAGCAGAGATGGCCGAAGCCGTCGGCGACGCCGGCTCCGCAAAGGAGTATCGCGCGCTTGGCGAGAAAGGCTCCGCGTGGACGGACAAGCACCTCTTCAACGGCGAGTGGTATGAGCAGGACGTACGGCCGGACGCGCACCTCGCATGGCCGGAGCAATACAGGGCCCAGTCGGAAAGACACGGCCGCGACGACAAGTTCCCCTGGCCGAGCCAGCAGTACGGCAAAGGCTGCATAAGCGACCAGGTCCTCGGCCAGTGGATCGCGACGCTCGTGGGTTTGGGCGACGTGCTCGATCGAAAGAAGATCCGAAAGACCCTCGAATCCATCTTCAAGTACAACTGGAAGAGCGACCTCTCCGAGCACCCCTGTACGCTGCGCGTTTACGCAGTCGGCAACGAAGCGGGACTCCTTGTCGGCTCATGGCCAAGAGGCGGACGGCCCGGTTACCCCTTCATGTACTTCGATGAGGTCTGGTGCGGTATGGAGTACCAGGTCGCAAGCCACATGATCTACGAGGGGCTCGTCGATGAGGGGCTCGCGATTGTGAAGGGCATCCGCGAACGCCACCGCGGGGACAGGCGCAACCCCTGGGACGAGTTCGAGTGCGGGCACCACTACGCGCGTTCTCTGGCGAGCTATGGCGTTCTGACCGCGCTTGAGGGCTTCCGCTATAACGGCGTCGAAAAGCGTATGGGCTTCGCGCCGCGGGTATACACGGACAACTTCCGGGGCTTCTGGAGCGTAGACGGCGCGTGGGGCGTTTACGCGCAGCGATTGACCAGGTCGGCCAGACAGTTGTCGCTCGACGTGAAGTTCGGCTCGCTCGCCCTCCGCGAGCTCGATGTGGCGCTCCCTGAGCCGTTTGCGAAGACCTGCACAGTGACGCTCGACGGCGCACAAGTCAATGCGAGCCTTGAGAAGGGCGAGAAAACCCAGGCGGAATTCGGCGAAGCGAAAGGCGCGGCACGCTCTACAAAAGCCGGCGGCCGATGGGCGAAGGTTATCTTTACAGACGGAGTGACCGTTACGCCCGGCGCGACGTTGAAGGTTGTGCTGAAATAGGGGATTTTCCATGACACACTGAGGGGCGCACACGCGCCCCTCAGCATGGACAGCCGATCAATTCAGCGCTTGCGCGCTGTGGTCTGCCAGTAGGGTTCGACGCCGTAGTAATCGTATATGCCGGTCGCCCATGTCTCATCGGCCATGTCGGGCCAATGATCCGGGTCGAAGCCCGGCGCGTCCGCCAGATCCTCTTTGCGTGTATTCATGACGAAGCACTTCTGGTCCTCGTCCACCTTGAGGGCGTCCCAGGGGACGGCGAAGAGCTTGTCCCCAAGCCCCATGATGCCGCCGTATGACAGGACCGCGTACGCCACGCATCCGCGCTCCATGTCGATGACGAAATCCTTTATCGTACCGAGGTCTTCGTCTTCACGGTTTCTGATCTCGTCGCCTTCGAGAGTGCTCGAAGAGAGAAGCCTGCGGTAGTCTTTGGCCATGACCCTCTCCTTTCGTTCAGCCGGGCCGCCGGGCACTCGCGCGCTGCGGCGGCCTCTGCGCGGCTCTTCTATCGCCTGGGAGCGCTTTCCCGATAGGGTTCCGTCTTGTAGAATCCGTGGACTGTGCTCATCCAGTCCGGGTCCGCCATGTCGGGCCACCTGTCTCTGTCGAACCCTGGAGCGTTCACGAGCTCCTGCTTGCTGACGTCCAGGATGAATTCCTCTCCCTCGGAGTCGTACTCCAGCGCGGTCCAGGGGACGGCGAAGAGCTTGTCGCCTATACCCAGAACGCCGCCGAACGAAAGAACCGCATATCCCACGCACCCGTTTTCGACGTCCAGCATCACCTCCTCGATGGTGCCAAGATCCTCGTCGGCCGGGTTTCTCACATTGCTGTCTCTCAGGTCGCTTGCCTTTTGCATATGTGACCATGCTGCCATGGCATATCTCCTTTCACGGACAAGTCCTCAAACCCTGCGGGCGAGTCAGATGCTCGCCACGGCCTTCATCGCCTTCTCCGCCTTTGAGATCGGCGACTCCGGAGACGAGGGGCCGACATCGGCGAAGTCCCCGCGCAGCGCCTTGAGCGCGCAACGCTCACGGGCTATCTCGCGCGCTCTGCGCAGGCCCATACGCCTCAGCACCGATACCGGCGGGGCCCAGCCGCGCAGGGCATGCTGCAGCAGGAAGATCGACGCGACGAAGGACACGACGTTCCACCTTCGCGCGAAGAGCCCGAATGTGAGCCCCACGAGCCCCCATATCCCGGCACCGACTTCGATGCTCCTCTCGATGTCCCACTCCCTCTGGAGCTCGTCAAGACGGCGATCGATCTCGTCCAGCCGCTGGGCGTAATAGGCTATGTTTGCTCTCGTCTGGCGGGCGACCCTTTCGCTCATCTGCCACTCGCTCTGTCCTGCCGGGCGCTCCTGCATCTCGGCTACCAATTGTTCGGTCATAAAAGCTCCTCCTGTGCGCTGCACGGTGATCGCCGCGTCACAGAAACGGGATCTCCCCGCGCGCGGCTTCCGCCCCCTACGGCCCTCGCTTAGTATCGGCTCCACCTTCTTGCGGTGAAGATCTGGCCCAGAAGCAGGCCTACCGCGAGGGCAACCAGCACGACGGTAACCGGGCGCCGGTGGACTTGCCTTCGTCCCAGTTCAACCGCGTTCTCGCCGCGTCGCAGAACGACCTTGTACGCGTCGGCTACCGCTCTCTGGGCCTTGTCCTGGGACCTGAGCGCTCTTGACCACCAATGCCTGGCCGCGGCGCTTATCTGGCCTTCGCCGTTGCCCCTGCCGCCCCTGGGCGCTTTTCTGAGCTCCGAGCGCAATATGCGCACTTCCCGTTTCAGGGTCTCTATCCTCTGTCTTGGAGATGAATTGCGTGCCATACACATTCCCCTTTCAAATCGAGGGCCTGCGCGCAGACGGCAGGAACCGTCGGCCGGCGGAACTTCCCGCCGGCCCGTGGCGCTAATCCTTGAGTTTCTTTACAGGGCTTGGCTCCTTTTTTACCTTCTTTGTCGCGACCTCGTCATCTGCGGAACCGGCCAGAAGCCTCGCTACGGGCGAGAGCGCCTTCACGTTCGCGCATATGATCACGGCCGACACGGTCATCGGTATCGCCAGGAGCGCCCCCGAAGCCCCCCACAGCCACGTCCAGAACACCAGGGCAAAGAGGAGCACCAGGGGCGATATCCTCAGCGTGCTGCCGAACCAGACCGGCACAACGTAGTTGTTGAGCACCTGGTCGATGACAAACAAGACCACGATTATCAGCACCCCCCTTAGTAGCCCGAACTGCAGGATTGCAACGGTCGACGGCGGTATGAAGGACAGCGTTGTGCCGATATTTGGCACGTAGTTGCCCAGGAATATGAGAACCGCCCATGCGAATGCGAAGTCCACTCCCATAAGCCACAGCCATCCACCCTCCAGAACGGCCGCTACGGCGCTGCCCGCCGTCCGCAGCGCAAGGTACCTCTGTATCCTGTAAGCGATCACGTCGACTGTACGCACGACTGTCGCCGACTTGTGGTCCGTGAATGCCGCCTCCACCTTTTCCTGCCAGTCGCCCAGCTCAATAAGCATCAGGAGCGTATAGAAGAAAATGAGCGCCAGCACCGTCAGCTCCTGCCCGGAGTATGCCAGTACTTGCGTTGCGATTGCCGTTATGTGCTGCTGTATAGCCGCCGTGGAGCCTGCCGACGAGCCGACATCTATTCCATGCGACTGCGCCCATCCCAATATCGCCTGCCAGTAATGCTTGAACCGGTCCGCATACTCCGGAGCCATGTCCGCCATGTGTGCGATTGCCAGCCACAGCATCGCCACGAGCGCGGCGAACCCGGCCACAGCGGCCAGCATGGCCGCGGTTGTGCCCAACCACTTCAACCGTCGCGGCGTGCGCCGACGGATTGCCTGCTGGATCGGCCGGACTATCATCGCAAGGAAGACCGAGAAGGCTAACGGCACAACGAGGATGTAGGTTCCCCTGAGCGCCCAGAAGCCGAAGATAACCAGAAGCACTGCGGCAATGCCTGCCAGGGCCCTTTCCTGGCGATGTCCCTGCCCGGTTGTTTCGCCCATGCGGAGTTTCCCTCGATTCCCACCCCTCTCCCTGCCGGGGCAGCTCGGCCGCGCCGGCCGAACGGCCCCGGAGTTCCAATCAGCGCATGCGAATGCCGGCGCGCCGGCTCAATACGACGCCTTGCCGGCCTTCGCTTCTTCTTCCATCGACTCGAACTGGTCGCCCATCTCATCCGCGCGGTCTTCATCCACCACCTCGCGCGCCCTGTCGAATACGTCCGATTCCTCCAGGTCTATGTGTTCCTCGAGCATCTCCTTGAACTCGGTGAGCCTGGAATTCCAGCGCTCGTCGTCTTCCGTGGCCGACTCGATTTCGGAGAGGACCCTGCGCGCGGACTTGTGCTGGTCCATGGCCTCGCTGATGAGGTCGTGGGAGTTGGCCTCCTTATCGACTACCGGGTAGAAGTAGTTCTCTTCCGCGTACATGTGCGGCAGCAGTCCGTCCTTGAGCTTGTCTATGAGCTCTCTTCGCTTCTTCCCGGCCTTCGGCTTGGTGTCCATCATCTTTTGCACAATATCCAGAACCTCTTCGTGCTGGTCATGTATGAGCTCGAAGATGTCCATGCCTTTCTCCTTTTTTCGCTATACTTGCGGTCCTTGCGCCGTCCTTGCTATCAGGACCTCTTCCTGTGCCACTTGCTGTCGTCGCCCTTTTCATAGACGGTCTCTACGGCCTTCCACGCGACCCTAGAGCCTATCCTGATAACCCTCGTGAGCGGCGTTGCGAGCGCCCGCAGGCCATATGCAAGGAGCGCCGCCCGATGGCTTATCCAGAGATAAGTCGAGTAGGCGCGACACAGCAGATGGCCTGCGGCCGCCGCAACCCGAAGGGACACGCGCGATTACTTCGTACGCTCTCGTCGTTCGTCGTCGCCGTGTATCAAACACGCCTTCCTCCTCACTTCTTGCGCTACTCGTATCTCGTGGCGTCGCCGCCACGATGGTTATCAGGATAGGCTCTTGGAAACCGTCTCGAGCGATTCGTTAGTACGCCTCTTGGACTTGTCCCTGTACTGGTCGTAAGCGTTGTTGTAGGCCTTGACGTAAATGTCCTTGGCGTGCTTGGGAAGCTTGTCTCTGTACCTGGCGGGAACGTCTGTCCTGCGCGGCATGTTGGTTCCTCCTATGGTGTCGGTCTCGTTGCGAACCGCAGACTGCAGGATCGCCGTTTCGGTGCGGGGACATGCCCGCCTGCGGCGGCCAGCCGCTATGCAACACGGTCCCCGAGACAGGACGGTCCCTAACTTCTCAAACAGCCACGAGATACCGCATGCTCCTGATTTAGCAGCTATTTGGCGCGCCTTCGCTCGCGTTGGCGCTTGCCATTATCGTAGGGGCAGGCGCCCCTGCCTGCCCTTGTTGGAATGCTCATGTGGGCACCGATCTCCCGGCATCTTCTTTTCGCAGCTGCTTCGGTCTTCAGCCTTCAGCCTTCGGCCTTATCAAGCCTTCACAAACACCGCCCCCTCGTACCCCTTCAGTTCCTGCACCACCGAATCCCCATCATTCGCCACTTCGACACGAACGTCGCGAATGACGTCATGCCATGCGCCTTTGCGGGGGAACGGGATCGTGACGTTGTGCGGATGCTCCGAGACATTTGCCGCCACGAGTATTTCGTCGCCTTCCTCGTTCCACCGACGGAATACGACCCACTTCTCATCCTTGTGGACCGCGACCAGGGCGTAGCCCTCGGCCCTGAGGCCCGGGTGCTGATTGCGCAGGGCGATAACTTTGAGGTAATGGCTGAAGAGCCCCTTGCCCCCGAGCGTGGACAGGAGCTCCCACCGCAGCGGGACGCGCTCGTTGCGCGACAAATGGGCGATCTCTCCGAACTCCTGCCCATGGTAGAGCATCGGCACGCCGGGCGCCGTCATGAGAAGCGTCCCCGCAAGCGAAGCCCTGTATCTGGCGTCGGTCCTTTCTATGCCCGCAGTGCGCAGTTCATAGAGCAGGCGAAACTCGTCGTGGCTCTCCACGTAGTTGACCATGTGGGACGCGGCGCTGTAACCTTCCCTCGCAGGATCAAAAACGCGCACGGCTTCGTCGAACTGGTTCCAGTCGTACTTGTTCATCTCCTTCTGGAGGAGAAATGCCTTCATCGCGTAGCTGAACCGCCCATGCCAGTTGGCGTTGAATTCGGTGAGGCCGACCGCTTTCGGGTCTTCCGGCACATATTCGCCGATAAGGTACGCGTCCGAGCGCACTGTGCGCGCTTCCTTCCCAAGGTACGGCATCCCATATTGCCCGTCTATCCCGATATTGATCGCGTAGTCGTAGCGGATGCCGTCCGCTTGAAACTCCTTGAACCAATACGCCTGCACATCGCGGCAGAATGCTCTCACCGGTTCCTTGTGGTGGTCGAACGTCGGCAGGCCAAACTCGTTGGTGCCCCCGATGCCGCGCCCGTACCAGGGGCTCTCTTCGAACTTATAGAGCTTGTTAAAGGAGTGCGCCGGCGAAGTGTGCGCAAGCACTATGTCGAGTATCACCGCCAGCCGCCTCGTGTGGGCTTCATCGATCAGCCTCTTGAGGTCGTCCGCCGTGCCGTAATCGTGGTTCACCGCGAAGAAGTATGTCGGCTGGTATCCCCACTCCTTATCAAACGTGTCCTCGGTCACCGGCATCATCTCAATCGCGTTGACGCCGAGATCCTTGATGTAGTCGAGCTTCGCGGCCATTGCGGCGAAGGTACCCTCGGGCGTGAAATCCGCCACGTGGGTTTCGTAGATGATAAGGTCGCGAAACGCCGGCCGCTGCCAGCCGTCGCTGCGCCACTGATAGGGTGTGCCCCCGATTTTCAGCACCGCCTGAGGTGGGTCCGGGTTACTTATCCCTCCCTGCGGCCACAGCACTTCACGCGCATAGGGGTCGCATATCTTCACGCCGTCGACGAGGTACTGGTAATAGTGCGTGCCGGGATTGAGCCGCTTTTCGACTGCCCAGAATCCGTCCGCAACCTGCGCAAGGACGTCCGCATCTGCGTTCCACCCGTTGAAGCTCCCCACAAGCGCCACGCGCCCCTTGCGCGGCGCATAGATCCCTTACGCCACCCGTCCGCCCCCCATATCGACAGCGCCCTGCAGCACGGGCACGGTCTGAACATGCCCCGCCATTGGAAGTCTCCTGAAAGCCATGAAGCGCACCTGATCTGGGACGCTTGATGTCTCAGACCCGCAGTCACTGGGGATTTATCCGGTTTCGTTAGGGGAGGGGCCTGCCAACACGAACGCATCGCGTGCGCCAGTAGCGTCACGGCAACTGCGGCGCACCCCTGAAGGGTTCGACACGGCCCCCGGAGGACAGCAAGGTCACGGTCGCACGGGCGCAGCACACGGTCGCGTATCCAGCGCGATTCGTGCTCGTCGCGTCGATGAACCCGTGCCCTTGCGGACAACAAACAAACGCCGCCTAAGCTGAGTTACGCACGTGTGATAGTCCACGATGCCCCGGAGAGGGGGATGCTTCCAGCAGTCACGTTGGGACAACGCGATACCGTAGAGTGAGTCTGCGGCAGGAAGCGCCTTGACATACACAATTACGGGCGTCCCCCGGAAAGGTTGTCGACATAGAAGGATATATCGAGATCAATTCCCAGATCGCACAGCACCCCCAGCACAGGCGCCTCAAGAGTCACGGTCCGAGCAATATGCCCGTCCTTGGCAATATCCGAAGCATATACTGCTGTATCTATGACCACATGAAGACCTTGCTCGATTGCATGTCGTATCGTCGCCTCATTGGCGCGCAAGAAAGCTTCTATGCTGGCACTATGCTCACACCAATCGTCGCTGTCCGCCACTGAGCAATCGACTCGCCGGTGCGCGTACGGCCCTGGCGGTCCCTTTTTACTCCGAAGATACACCTCCAGTGCCTTCCTCACGTCCGCTAAGTAGGTATTCAAAAGTTCTTACAAGAAATCTTTGAGCCAAAAATCGTCGGACAGCACACCCGCCTTGCGCAGGGCTTCTGTTGGCGTCAGACCCATCACCCAGCTCTGTGCGTATGCCGCCTCCGCGTCGATACTTGGATACTGCAGATTGGCCCTGATAAGTCGATCCAACTCCTTCCAAAGATGATCCATCGGGTTTAGCTCCGGGCACTGCTTGGGCAGCCACACAAGATTCACCCTTGACCGCTCTGCCAACTGCTGGCTCTTTGCCGCTTGCTGAAACGATGCCTTATCCAACAGTAGCCAGACCTCCCGGCCCCCATATCGCCGCCTCATTTGCCTCAAGAATTCCTGAAAGTCCTCCTGCCGCTGCCGTGCCCGTCGCAACACCAACCGATGACCCGTTCGGATGTTTATTGCGCCAAACAACGCCCGCCTGTCGTTCTCGCCTGTGATGGGAACTGTTGTCTGTTCCCCCTTGAACCCCCAGGCCGCCCTCAGCGGAGGAAACCATCGCAGAATAGTAGAATCCTCGACCAATAACACCGCCCCCGCAGGCATCCTCTTCAGGCGCCGTATAATGCCCCTTTTTTCTGCGCCCGGTTGGGGTCCTTGGTTGAGTACACGTACCGCGGTCGCTTCCACCGCAGCCCCATCTCTCTCATCCGCCGTCGCAAGGTGGGGTCAGAAAACGACTTGCCGTACTTGGCGCGAAGATGCCGAGCCAATAATGACACTGTCCAGCCAGTGGCGTTGTAGCCCAGTCTCATAGGCTTGCGCTCGAGTTCCCGTGCAATTAGCGCGCCTGTAATACCCTTGGCTGCCCGAGGACGGCCAGATCTGGGCAAGTCGCGAAGACTCTTCGGGTCATGACTGCGCAGGTACCTCCTCACCCACCCATATATGCTGCACGGCTTTGTGCCGGTGATATCGCCGGCTCCCCTAACGGGCATCCCTCCTGCCACCAAGCGCACCGCTTGCAATCGCCGGTACCACCTGACGTCTTTGGCCCGACGCATGGCGCAACTGAGTCTTTCTCGATCGCGGGGAATGAAACCACGTTCCGTAGCGCTCTTCGCTTGTCTCATGCCCCAATTCTAATACACAAAGCACCTCAATTATTCAAAAACTTTTGGATACCTACTTAGGGAATCTTTGGTTACGCTCGCGACCATAGAGTTGCAGAATTGCTGGGGGAGCTTCGTTCGCGCATACTATCTTTCGGCCTTGCTGCATGCCAGGACGGAATCAGGACATATCGTCAGAAGCAACTCAGCCATCCGGTCGCTTGACGACGGCATTGGGATCGCTGTGCGCTGGTGGAATCCCAGGGCACACCCCGCGGCAACCGGCGTCTGGCGGCGACGAGACGAACCGCCCTGGTTTGATCCGTCGATTCTCCTTGGGCTATCAAAGAACCTGCTGTTCTCAAATAACGGCGATATTCAAGCCGCTTTGTCCATGCAAAGCCGTGCATTTGCTGACTTGCCGATTCTGAGGAACTTCTTCGCACATCGCAATCAGGCCAGCGCATTCGCGGCGATTTCCGTGGCCGTGCAGTATAGCATAGGTGGGATAAGGGTCCCGTCCGATGTCCTGTTATCAAGAGCCAAGGGACGCCCCCAGGTTCTTGTGCTTGATTGGATCGACGATATCCGCGCTACCGTAGAGATGCTGTGCGGGTAAACCCCGGAAAACGTCAACACTCGTCTACTCAAGCACAGTCTTGCCGTGCAACATGCTGCCATTGATCATGCTTGCGTCGACAAGAGATGGCGATTCTGGGATGCTATCGCGCCTAAGCTAGTGTAGTGTTTCATACAGATGATATCTTATCGAGCACCTCTTTTGCGCGGCGGACTTTGGCGAGGATGTCGTCAGCCTTGGCCGTCCAGATGAACCGACTCGGTTCCTCGTTGTGCGCCTCGA
>Ga0315282_10003586_pt1 | contig 27826 bp, 25 predicted proteins | sample YL17G07_20_MG_FD_203693 | JGI IMG/M metagenome (GOLD analysis project Ga0315282, IMG submission 203693) | Sediment microbial communities from Yellowstone Lake, YNP, Wyoming, USA - YL17G07_20 | ecosystem: Environmental > Aquatic > Freshwater > Lake > Sediment | place: USA: Wyoming | collected...
CCGCAGGGTCAGAGCCTGCCCCTTCGCCCCCATTTCCCGGCAGGTCCGCCACCCCGGCGCCAGAATAGGTCTAGCCAACTCTCGCGGAGACGCGCCCTTGCGCACACCTGCAAACCTTGACCCCGCCAACCCGGACGGCGCGGCCGCCCCGTTCACCGACTTCGCCTCGGTGACCGCGGACACCCCGCTCGCCGCCCTCAACCTGAACTGGCGCGAGCGCGACCTGCCCGAGCGCGAACGCACCAAGCACGTCCACCGCCTCCATCCCTACCTCGGCAAGTTCATCCCCCAGCTCGCCGAGATCTTCCTGCGCAAGTTCCGCCCGGACACCGTCTGTGATCCCTTCGCCGGCTCGGGTACCACCCTGGTCGAGGCCAACGCCCTCGGCATCGCCTCCATCGGTGTCGACATCTCGCCCTTCAACTGTCTTATCGCGAAGGCCAAGACCGACCGCTACGATCTGCTCCGCCTGGCGGAGGAGATCCGCGACATCCTCGCGCGCACCCTGGCCGACGCGGACCAGCATCCGTTGCGGGCCGGGACTGCGGCCGCGGGCACGCTCGATCTCGATGCCCCGGGCTCGCCGCCCCCCAATCCTGAGGATGCCACATTCGTTGCGGAAACGACCAGCGCATACCTTGGCGACTGGTACCACCCCCAGGCCCGCGCCGCCCTGCTCGCCTTCCTGCAGCTCATCCCGAACTACCATTACCAGGATCTGCTCAAGGTCATTCTGTGCCGCGCGGCGCGCTCGGCCCGGCTCACCACGCATTTCGAGCTCGACTTCCCGCGCGCGCCCCAGCGCGAGCCGTACTACTGCCACAAACACAAACGGATCTGCCCGCCGACAACCGACGCCATGAAGTTCTTGCGGCGTTACGCCCTCGACACGCTGCGGCGCGTGGGGCAGTTCGCGGCCACCCGCACCGATGCGCCGGTCACCATTCTCTGCGCCGATTCGCGGCAGGCCGCCCTGCCGCCGTTCGATATGATCCTCACCTCGCCGCCCTACGTCGGGCTGATCGATTATCACGAGCAACACCGCTATGCCTATGAATTGCTCTCACTACTGCCGGAGCCGTTCGCCTCCATTGGGTGGCATGACTCGAATCTGAACGACAACGAGGACAGGGAGATCGGCGCCGCGCGCAAGGGGAAAAGTGTCGCTGCCCGGCGGCGTTACATCGAGGGGATCGAGGGGGCGCTGGGGAATGTCGCGCGGCAGCTCCGGCCGGGCGGCCGGGCCTGCATCGTCGTCGGCGACAAGTACGGATTGTACGAGGGATTGGCCGAACGGCTGGGATTCCGCGAGGAGACCGTGCTGCAACGCACCGTCAACCGCCGCACTGGCCGCCGCGCCGGCGACTTCTGCGAATCGATCCTCATCTGGCGGCGGGAATAGTGGGCTGGGGCCTGTTGCCGCCGATCGCTGTCTCGGCCGTGGCGCGGCATGTCATTCCGAGCCGAGCGACGCGCGCAAGTATGTCGCGAAGGCGAGGTTCACCCGCCTCCGGCGGGAATCTTGACACCGGTGCGCACTCGTTATACGCGTTGTGGCGGGTCGGCAGATACGCGCAGTCTTATGTGTCCGCTACGGTTTGGCGGCTCGTTCATGTGACGGTGGATTCGGTAAGGAGCCGGGGCCGGCCCCTGCCCAGGGAGCCGGCCCCGTGAAAGGCGCCGATCGAGTGCGGGACACGGCGGGTCCGTGTCTCCGGAGCGGCGCATCGCGCCGCCGCAGGATGGTCAATTACTCAAGGGCGCTCCTATGGAGTCTCGGGTATTACCGCAGCGCCGGTAATGCTGCAAGGCGCCAAGGGCGCCTTTCCGGAGCGCGGCCTCAGCCGCGCCAAGACTCTTCCGGACGCTTGTCGCGCGTCGCGCGACTCCGGAGTGACGCCGGAGCGTCACCAGGTCCGTTTGAGGGGGCACCGCCGTCCCACGCGTCCAACTCTACTGCGCGAACCTCGATAACTCCATGCTCACAAACTGGCCCACCGCAGCCCGCAGGCGGTCGAGCTCCCGTACCGCCTTGTCGGGATGCCGCGTCCAGCACTCCTCGCAGATATCGAACCCCAACCTGAGCCCCGCGCACAGGTTGTACGCGCTGCGCCGCAGTTGCTCCGCCTCCGCCACGATCTTGTGACTGCTCGCCGCCTCCCGGCGGTCACGCATCGCGGCGATCATCCACCGCGCGTCAATCACCAACAGCGCCGCCAGCGCCACCGTCGCCAGCGCCGCCACCACCAGCACCACCTGCGGTTCGGCCCCGATGTAGAGCTGCCACCAGATCGTCATTGCCACCACGGTGTACACTGCCAAGCGCTCGGTGATGCGCAGCATCTGTGCTGTCCTCCGCGGCCCGGGTGTCGCCGGGAAGCCGACGCCCCCACGCCGCTGCGAACCACACGCAACTCCCCATGGCCTCTTGCGCCTCATCTTACCACTACGCGCCGCGCGCACCAATCCTCTGCTCGCTCTAATTTTCCCCGCCAAATGTGGAATACAGCCGGTACTAGAGGGCTAAGACCTTCGACCGATACCCGCGGGTGCTTGCGGTTGACGCGCTCTCAGCGGCTTCGCAATCGTCCGCAGGAATCCGCGCCGGAGGATTCCGGGGTAACGCGGCGCACCCGCGCCCAGCATGAACACTGCGCGCTTATGGAGTCTCGTGTATTAGCGCAGCGCTGCGCTGATACGTTGAATGCGCCACAGGCGCATTTCCGGAGCGCGGCGCGGCCGCGCCAAATGAAGGCGCCCAGGGCGCCTTTCCGGAGCGTGGCCTCAGCCACGCCAAGACTCTTCCGGACGTTGGTTGCGTGAAGCGCAACTCCGGAGTGACACGGAGTGTCACCAGGTTCGTTCGGGAGGCCTTTGCGCCGGATAGGCGTGTCACTCTAATGCACGAAACTCGTTAGTGGAGGCGGCAATGAACAAGCGACCCGAACCCACGGCCGACCCCAAGCCGGCCAAGCACAAGCCTATCCGCGTCCTCATCGCTGACGACTACCATTTCTACCGCTACGGTCTCCGCGTCTTCCTCGAGCAGCATGACGACATCAACGTCGTCGGCGAGGCTGGAACCTCCGAAGATACCCTCTCCGCCGTTGACGGCATCAAACCCTCCGTCGTGCTCCTCGACCTCGATCTGCCGCCCGAGGGCGGCCTCCACGTCCTGCGCGAGATCGCCACCCGCGCCCCCGAGATCCGCGTCATCGTCCTCACCAGCCTCGACGATGAGCTCTGCCTCGCCGATGCCATCGAGAGCGGCGCCGCCGGCTATGTCCTCAAGGACGCCGAGCCTCCGCTCATCCTCAGCGCCGTGCGCAGCGTCGGCCGCGGCGGCACCTGGCTCCAGCGCGAGATGACCGGCAAGCTCTTCGAGGAGTTCTCGCGCCTCGCCCGCGCCCGCCGCGAGGCCCCCGACCGGCTCCTCACCTCGCGCGAAGTCGAAGTGCTCTCCCTGCTCGCCCAGGGCAACCGCAACGCCGCAATCGCGGACAAGCTCTTCATCAGCGAGCGCACCGTCAAGGTGCACATCACCAACCTCTTCCGCAAGCTCGGCCTCTCCGATCGCGTCCAGGCCACGCGCTACGCCATCCGCCACCGCCTCGTCCGCGCGTGAGCCAATTGCGCAACGGCCCACCTGTGCCGCACAAGACCAAGATCGGCCGCGCAGCCTACTTCGCCGTAGTGGCCTCTGGCTACGAAGGCTGAATCAACACGGAAACGCAGGGATTCCGTATTGTAGGGGCAGCCCTTGTTCACCCTGAGCGAAGTCGAAGGGTGGCTGCCCTCCGACCTTGGCCAGCCACAAAAGCCTATCCTGAGCCAAGCCAAAGGGCCTGCCCTGCCTGCCCCGAGCATTGTCGAGGGGAGCGCAGCGAAGGGGCCCTCGGCCGTGATTGCGGCGCAGGTCACGCGGCCTGTCATTCAGAACCCGGCGCAGCCGGGGTGAAGACCTGTCCTGAGCGTTTACCCTGAGCAACGTCGAAGGGGAGTCGAAGGAATCTGCTTCTCCCTGTGTGTCGATCCCGCCCCTTCGTCTCTTTCGTGCCCCAGAGGCTCCAATCTGTGTCATCTGCGTCATCTGCGGATGATCTCCCTCTGCGATCTCTGCGGTTATCCCTCCGCTTGCCCCCGCCTCCTGCACGTGCTAGAATCACGCCAGAGGGAATCTCCGGTGTCCAGGTCCGATGCCCGCCCCCGCGGCACACTCCGATTCGCGACCAGGTTCGCGCTGGTCGTCATCATCATCGCCGTCGCCGTCTACCTCGTATTGCTCTCCGACGTCAACCGCGTCCTGCGCTGGCGCCTCGATAAGCTTCACGCCGCCGGCATCCCCACGACCTGGGCCGAGGTCGCCCCGCCCCCCGTCCCCGAGAAGGACAACGCCGCCATCATCTACCAGCAGGCCTTCAAGCGCCTCGAATCGGAGCGCGGTCCCCGGCGCGGCATTAGTGACGGCGAATGCCTCCGCAACTTCATCGCCGACGATCCTCCCGGCGCGCGCAGTCGAGTCTTCCCCCGCATCCAACAGATCCTCTCCCATAACCAGGCCGCGCTCAGGCTCATTAAGCAGGCCGCCGCCAGGCCGCGCTGCCGTTTCCCGCTGCGATGGGATCAGATGCCCGCCGCAATGGAGTTCCGTCACCTCGGCCCTCTGCGGACCTGCTCTCGGCTTCTGATGGCGGACGCACTCGTGGCCGCGCGCCAGGGAGACGCCGCGCGGGTGACCGAGGCGTGTACCGCCGTCATCAGACTGTCGCGCCACACGATCTCAGAGCCGACCACGATCTCCTTCCTGTCCGGGGTGGGCGGGCAGTTGTCGCTGGCCAGGCGCCTGCCTGATCTACTCCAGGATGCGAACCTCGACCCCGCGATGTGTCAGGCGCTGTTTCGCGAACTCGACCGCCTCGACTTCGCCGCTGCGTTTCGCGGCACCATGATCGAAGCAGGATGCGAAACCCGGTGGTTCTTCGATGAGGCCGAGCAGCGCCCGGGCAATGTGCGCGAAATGCTCGCGCACGACTTCTCAACCCACTATTTCGGGACCCCCGACTTGGGCCTCCCCGCTGCCGTCGGCCTCTATCTCAGCCCCCTCGGCAAGCTGTTCCGCCTCAAGGAGGAGATCGCGTTCCTCGACACGTTCGACGAAATGATGGCCCTCACCGCCAAGCCCTACCGCGCCACCGCCACCCGCTGGCGCGCCCTGGACCAGCGCAGGGCTGAGGCGCCTTTCTACTACTTGATCACCTACACGGCCGCGCCGCCCGGAAGGATGATGATCACACAGCGAGACCGCGCCATTGCCAATCGCAACGCGACGCAGGTCATCCTCGCGCTGAAGGCCTACCACGCGAAGTTCGGAACCTATCCTGCCACGCTCGGCCCCCTGCGGGGGTTTCTTGGCGGCGCCAGCGCCGCTCCGGAGATGGGGCGAAGCCGCATCCAGGGTTGGAAGATTCCCGATGATCCGTTTTCCGGGAAACCGTTTGCGTATCGGCCGCAAGGGGCTGGCTACATGCTCTATAGTTGGGGCGAGGATCTGGATGACGACGGCGGCCGTCCTGTGCCGCAGCAAGTCCGCACCGACCCGCCCGACGGCGACATCGTGTGGACGTTCGCGAAGTGAGGTCGCAGGGTCAAACGTAGGAAAAGGGAACGGGTCGGGATGGAACCCGACCCCTACAATTCGCGATTGCGGCCGTAGGGGTCGGCCTCCTGGCCGACCCGCGATAGGCTCAGCATGAATAATCCGGCCAATGGGCCCGGCCGCCCTTGGCAGGCGGGATTCATCCGCCTCTGGTGGACGCCTGCCCCACCAAGATCGGTTGCGCCCATGCACCCTGTGCGCTCCGATCCCGGAACCGAGGACGCCAATGACGGATAACGCCGGCGCAACCTACCGCACCCCGCTCATCGCCCTCGCCGCCCTCATCGCCCTGCCCTTCGTCATGTGGGGCGGGCTGACGTGGCAGACCGGCCGCGCGCTCCAGGCCGAACTCAACAAGGTTAGGGCCGCCGGCGCGCCGCTGACCATGGCCCAGGTCGCGCCCCCGCCGGTCCCCGACAACCAGAACGCCGCGCTGCTCTACGTCAAAGCGTTCCGCTATCTGCGCCCAGGGACCGCGCTCGGGCAAACCTACCGCGACCTGGCGAGAGAAGAGAATCCCGCGCGGCGCCGCCAGTTCGTCGCGCAGCTCCGCCCCCTGCTCGCGGGAAACCGCACCGCCCTTGACCTCGCCGCGCGGGGAGCGCGGCTATCCGCCTCGCGCCTGCCGGTTGATTGGGCGAGACTGGATCCGCTGACCAGCACGGCCGTGTTCATCAACTACACCGGGAGGTTTCGCGAACTCGCGCGCCTGTTCGCCATGCAAGCCGAGGTCGCCAGCGCCGACGGCCGTGTCGAGGAGGCGATGCAGTCATGCCTGATCGGGGTGAGGATGGGGGACCACGTGTCTGGCGAACCCGATTTCGTAATGCATCTGACCGGCCGTGCGGTGCAGGCAATCGCGCTCGGCGCGCTGGCGCGGGTACTCAAGCAGCATCGCGTCTCACCTGCGCTTTGCGCCGACGCCTCGAAGCAGTTGGGCCAGATTGACGTGCAGTCGCCACTGCGGCTGCTCCTGCAGGAACAGCGCGTCGAAGGCCTGGCGGCTCTGGATTACATCGAACGCCACCCCGGTGAGATTACGCTGGAGCCGCGACCGTCTCCTGGCACGGGCTCATCGGGCTGGTTCATTGAGGCGTTCACTTCACGGATCGGCCTTCCGCTGCGCCGCAGCGAACGGGTCTACTACCTCAGGCTTATGGATCGCCTGATAACGCTCTTGCCGCGCCCCTATCGCGAGATCCATTCTCAACTCGACGACATCGGAAACGATGCGGAGTACGCCCCGCCCGGGTATCTCCTGATGCCGTATGTCTTCGTGCCGTCGTCCTTGCCAATGCACCGCGACACATGGCAAGCCCGCATTGACGGCGTCAGAATCGTCCTCGCCTTGAAGGCATACCAGGCGGCCTACGGCGCCTACCCTGACAGCCTCGCCGCGTTGCGCAAGTATCTTGGCGGCGCGAGCGCCGCTCCGGAGGGACGGCGAAGCCGCATCCAGGGCTGGAAGCCACCCAAAGATCCCTTCAGCGGCAAAGACTTCGGCTATCGCCGGAACGGCTCCGGCTTCATGCTCTATAGCTGGGGGGAGGACCTGAAGGACGACGGCGGCCGCCCGGTGCCCAATCCGGCCCGCACCGACCCGCCCGACGGCGACATCGTGTGGACGTTCGGAAAATAGGGACAGTTACCTATTTCCGGAAGGATTGGCGCAGGCCAGGAGAGATGCGATAGCGGTTGTCTTCATGCTTCGCTGGCCGCAGGTCGCGAAATAGGTAACTGTCCCTATTTTCTATTTTCCCGCGTTCATCCGTGTTCCCGCCTCAGGCGGGTAAACATCCGCGGCTACCCTACGGGCGCCTCCCTCTGCGGACTCTGTGTTCTCCGTGGTTGACTGCTTCGTGCCTTTGTGCCTTTGTGGTTGTCTCATCCTATGCGCGTTTCTCCAGAGCTGGTTCACCCGACCCCTCCCGCGCCTTCACCCAGCTCGCGTAGTTCGACGCCCACGCGATCACCGCCGCGATCGCCGCCGCCAAACCCAGCGCCGCCTGCTTGTCCCAGAACCGCCCGTCCAGCAGCGGCCGCAGTGACTGCGCTTGCGCGAGTTGCGCCCCTACCGCCGCCAGCACCACCAAAGCCGCCGCCACCCCCGCCTTCCTCAACGCCACCTTCCAGTCGTATGCTGATGCCATGATAACCTCATTTCCTTTAACCACAGAGTACACTGAGAGCACGGAGAAAGCTTGTCTCAGCGCTCTCTGCGATCTCTGCGGTTCAATCTGGTTATAAGCCGCCTAGCGCCCCATCCCCCCTCACGCCCCGACCGCGCCGTGCACTGCGGCCGGGTGGCTATGCCAGGCCCACGGTCGCGTCATCCAGAGCCCCGGTATCACCGGGGCGAAGGATCTGCTTTTCCCACCGGTCAAAAAGCAGACTCTTCGCTTCGCTCTGAGTGACAAGCGAAAGGCCGGGCGTTGACATCGGGTGGTTGTGCCAGACCTACCGCCGTGTCATTCAGAGGCCCGATCCTGTCGGGCCGTGGAATCTGCTTCTCCCCGACGAACGCACCCCGCGCCCGCTTGCGCGATGACGCCACACAGTTGGGCAGATTACAAATCCGCCCCACTCGGCATCGCGGGGTCGGGTAACGACCCCGCGCCCATTCATCCCCCCGCCGCGCCGTGCACGCGCGCAATCACCGCCTCGGTGATGAGCCGCGCATCATCCGCCGAGACGCCCGCTTTCGCCAGCCGCTTGGGCAGGTAATCGCGGATGCGCTGGTCGGCGAGGAGGATCAACTCCGCCGTCACCGCCGCCTTGATCTGCTCGTAGTTCGCCCGCCCGAACGCGTGCGTCAGAAAACTCGATAACATGCTCATCGTGTAACCTCTTTCAGCCCCTTTTCTCTGCGCTCTCTGCGCCTCTGCGGTTCCCTTTGCCTTTGTGTCTTTGTGCCTTCGTGGTTCGCCTTATCCCATCCGCGTTGACTTGTCCTACATAGCCTTGGCGGCGTAGGATCGGCGTTCATCCGCGGCTAATCCGTCCCGTCCCCAATCCCTCTCTGTTTACCCTGAGCTTGTCGAATGGGCGTTCTCTGCGCCTCTGCGGTGAATTGAGCGGATGATCTCACGTCGTCCGCTTCGCCGTCACCGTCACCGGCTCGCTGTCCCCCGGCCGCAGATCCTCGATCGTGATCTTCAGCAGCCCGCTCGCATCGGGCCGGTCCGGCAAGGCGACGCCGGACAGGTACAACGACACCGCGTTGCTCGTCAGAACCTTCTGCGTGCCGCTCGCATCGGTGTAAGTCAAGGTCGCCGCGGTCGTCACCTTGGCCGGCGCCGTCACCCCCTGCACCGTCAAGTGCGCGTCTATCTGAAGCTGCAGCAGCGCCGACGGCAGCACCGGATCCGTCGCCGGCAGCGAGACCGTCACCGTGCGCGTCGTCAGATTGCCGATGCGCAGGTGCGACACGTCAACGCTCTGCGTCACCGTCGGCTGCGACCACCCCGCCGCCGCCGCCAACACCAACATGCCCATAGCCCAAACCAGCCGTCTCATCATGTTGACTCCTTTCTACTCAGCGCAGCTGAATCGCCGCCGTCCGTAGCAGCCGAACGCGCATCCGTGAAAAGGCAGCGGCGAGTCCAGTCCTGGACTCGCCGCTGCCATCTGCCTCCGATTGGAGGGCGAGGGCACCCACCCTCGTTCATCACCTATGGGGTCGCCACTCGGGGCCACCCGTACGGTCTAATCCGTGTCCACTCGTCCTACGCAGCCTGGGCCGCGATCCATCGCGGCCGGCGAAGTGGGATCCGTGTTTACTCGTCCTACGCAGCCTGGCTTGTCCTCGCTGAGAACCAGTCGCTAGGACGCCATGAATAACCCTGTGCCACGCCGCTTCTCCGCACCTGCGGCGCCTGTCGCTGAAACCTGGTGCTGCAGGTTCTCGATCCGTGGTTGAAGAACGACATTACAGAGGCGTCCGGAGTGGCTCGGCGGTCGCTCTATGGAAGCATATGGGGCGGACCTGGGATGACGATAGCAGAGACCCCCGCTCCGGTCCCTTCTCCGCTGCAGTGATCTGTGCGTTTAGCCTGGGTTATTCATACTGCCGAACGCGTCGGCGGGAGGACGTAGCATACGCCCCCGCTTGATGCGCCCGTGGCGCATCTCCGGAGCGCGCGCGGATTATTCATGGCCGTTCGCGGCTGCGCCGCCCTTCAGGACCCCGAGGGGCCCTTCAGGGTCCGAGGGGCGCTCCGCAATGCACCTGAGGCGCACAAGTCGCGTGCAGCGCGATCACGGCAGCACGCGCGCCATTCCGAGATCACCATGAATAATCCGGACTGACCAGGAGAACGGAGGCCCAGATGCCGTACTCGTCAGGAAGAAATGTCGTCGACCGTTATCCCGGCAACCCGATTCTCACGCTCGAGAAGTTGCCGTTTCCATGTAACACCGTCTTCAACGCCGGCGCGGCCAAGTTCGGTAACGAGTATATCCTCTTGCTGCGCGTCGAGAACCTCGCGGGACGCTCAGTCTTCGCCCTCGCCAGAAGCCTCGACGGCTATTCTTTCGAGGTCGAGCCCGATTTCGTGATGACCCCTTCGGAGCAGGAGCCGTTCCGAACCTACGAGGAACTGGGTGTCGAAGATCCCCGAATCACGCTGATGGATGGCATCTACTACATCATGTACACGGCTTACTCCCATCGCGGCCCGAGGCTGGCTCTGGCCAAGACGACGGATTTCCGGACCTACCAACGAATCGCCCTCATATCGGAGCCGAGTAACAAGAACGGCGCTCTCTTCCCGCGCAAAGTGAATGGCCGCTATGCTCGGCTGGACCGACCGTTCAGCGGCACCGACGGGTCCATATGGATCTCCTATTCCGATGACCTGGTTGCGTGGTATGACTCTGAAGCCGTCATGGACCCTCGTTCCGGATACTGGGATTCGGCCCGCATTGGCGCCGGCCCGCCCCCCATAGAACTGGACTACGGGTGGCTGCAAATCTATCATGGCGTCAAGAACACCAGTTTCGGGCCCATCTACCGCATCGGAGTGGTGCTGCTCGATCGGGAGAATCCGGCCATCGTGATCGCTCGCAGCGCCGTTCCGATCCTCAGTCCGCGCGAGCTCTATGAGAGAGTTGGAGACGTCGGGAACGTGGTCTTTACGTGTGGCGCCATTGTCGAAGACGACGGTGCTCTTAAATTGTACTACGGCGCGGCAGATACCCACATCTGCGTCGGCACTGCGACGATCACCGATGTGGTCGACAAGTGCCTCTTCGATCGCGACACGGGGTGATCATCGCCGGCCGCGTTGGCGCGCGTCCGCCTAGTCGCGGCACGCGCGAAGCGCGGATTCCCTGTCGGCGAACACCTCGAACAGTCGGTGCGCGCGCACCAAGTCGAACAGGGACTTGACCGCCTCCGTCAGGCCGAACACCCGGAACTGCCCGCCCCCCGCTCTTACCGCCTTGCAGACCGAGATGATGGCGCCGAGTCCGGCGCTGTCCATGAAGCCGATTTCCCCCAAGTCTATGGCTACCTTCGGGTGCCCAGCAACCATCAGCCCGACGGTGTCCTTGAACTCACCCGCCTTGCTCGCATCCAGGTCCGTATGCGGCGTAGAGATGATGAGCACGCCGTCAACCTCTTCCGCCTTAAACGCCATGACCATTCCCCTCCTACGCCCTAACGCGCTTGCTGAGCCGGATATACTGTCTGCCCAGTTTATCTTCTCCGTAATCCACCCTGTCCACTGCTTCGCGCATGATAAAAAGGCCAAATCCGCTTTCCCAAGCCCCCTCGGCCAGTGGATCGGAAATCTGCTCGCCGTTGGCGAACGGATCGCCGTCATGCGTCAATTGCACCTTCAGTACCTCCCCACCTGCATCGATGCCGATCAGGATGCGTCGATCCGTCCGTCCGTGATACGCGTGGCGCATGATATTGCTCGCCGCCTCGCTCACCGCCAGCTCCACGCTGTCCAACTCGTGCTCCCCCATCCCACAGCCGCCGCGCCCCTCGCAGTAGCCCCGCACGAAGGCGCGGATCCGTCTCAGTTCCTTGGGGTGGCTGGCGACCTCCAACTCATCGCCCGACAACCGGCCGTCGTCCACCTGCACCTCGATCATTTTGAGCACCACGCACGTCAAGTCGTCGGCCAGCGAACGGGAGCCGACGAAACCGGTGACCGCCTCGCTGATGGCTTGCGCCAACCGCTGGCAACCCAGGTCCGTGTGGTGGGCGATCAGGTCACGCAGCCGTTCCAGACCAAACTCCTCTCCCGCCGGGTTCCGGGCTTCGGTCACCCCATCGCTGCAAAGCACGAACAGGTCGTTGGCCGCATAGTCAAAGGTGGCCTCCGCGTACACCTCCGAGGCCGCGACCCCCAACGGCAGATTGAAGCCCGCAAGGGAGTCAATGCGGCCGCTATCCCCGGCGCGGCGGATGAGCTTGGTGCTGCCGCAGTCCACCAGCGTCACCTTACCCGCCGGCGGGTCAAAGCGGACATACGACAGCGTCACGAAGCTGTCCAGACCGAGCAGGTGCGGCGTCAGCACCTGATGCACGCGGTTGACGATGTCCGCCGGCTGCGGAATGTACCCGCGCGGGGAACCCACCAGCAGGTGGGCAAGGCTGCGCAGGAACTCGGTCTTGGTGCCCGCCGAGAGCAAGGCTGCGGGCACGCCTTTGCCCATCACGTCACCGAAGATGATATCCAGACAGCGGTTGGGATGCAGTAGGAACTCGTAGAAATCGCCGTCGATCCCCCACGACGGGACCGCGAGCGCCGCGACCTGGAAGTCCGCAGCCGCGGTCGGAGGCGGGCTCAGGAGCAGGGTCTGCTGGATGCGGGCGCCAATCTCGACATCGCGCGCCCGCGCCGCCTGCGCCTCGTCGCGCGCCCGCTGCAGCGCCTCTTCGACCTGCTTGCGCTTGGTGATATCGCGGAAGTACCAGACGCGGCCGTAGTGGGTGCCATCGGCGCCGATCACCGGCGCCGAATAGCGATCGAAGGTGCGCCCATCGCGCAACGGTATCTCATCTCTGCTCATCTCCTCGCGATGCGCGTAGAGATAACGAACGCGCGCCAGAAACCCCTGCGGGTCGACCAGCTTGTCCGTGACCGATTGGAGCGCTCGATCGTCAGAGCCGGAGGCGATGACCTCGTCAGGGATGCCCCACATCGCGACGAACCGGCGGTTGAAGGAGATCATCTTCCCCGCGCTGTCCACCACCAGGATCCCGTCAATGCTGGCCTCGCGCTGCGTCTCCAGAAGCGCATTCTTGAACCGCAGCGTCGCTTCCGCTTGCTTGCGCTCGGTAACGTCGCGCACGATCGCCAGGAAGACGTGGGGCTGACCGTCGTCACGGCGCAGCGTGGAGATACTGACCTCGGCGGGGACGGTGCGCCCGTCTTTCGCGTGCAGCGACATCTCGAAGACCTCTGGCCTGCCTTCCCCGCGTGCCTCTGTAACGTGGCCGGCAGCGACCCTCACGTCATCTTCGCCAAAGAAATCCGCCGCGGGTCGGCCTATCAGATCTTCGCCCCGTTCATGCCCCACAAGTCGACAGAAAGCCGCGTTGACGTATTCAAACCGAAGATCCGCACCGACTAACGCGATCCCGTCCAGTGCGGCATCCATGGCGGCGGTGAGGAAATCCAGCTTCTCTTCCGGGGAACGAGGTCCAACTCCGGCCATTTGGCACCCTATCGAGGTTCTTGGATTATGGGAATGCTTCGGCCCCGTCGATGCCCATCGAAAGAACCTTGAGACGCTCTGGCGTCTCTTCGGAGTTGCGCTTTGCGCAACCTGGTGACGCTCGGCGTCTGTCCGGAGTCGCGCTGTGCGCGACCTGGTGACGCTCCGGCGTCACTCCGGAGTCGCGCTGTGCGCGACCTGGTGACGCTCCGGCGTCACTCCGGAGTCGCGCTGTGCGCAACCTGGTGACGCTCGGCGTCTGTCCGGAGTCGCGCTCCGCGCGACACATGTCCGGAGGAGTTTTGGCGCGGCCCTGGCCGCCCTTCAGGACCCCGAGGGGCCCTTCAAGGTCCGAGGGGCGCTCCGGAAAGGCGCCCAGGGCGCCTTGCGGCATCAGCGGCCCTCCGCTAATGCCAAACACTCCATAGCTTTCCGCGCGGCGCGGACTGAGGAATCGGATGGTCATAGAGTCCCGGGACTCGTCTTCACCTTCCGCTTCTTCGGAAAAGTGGCTCTACCCTTGTGCGGTGGTAAGACAGAACCAAGGCTTCGCTATCCGGTTCCTCCGGATGCCGCCGCCTCCCTCACCGCTCAATCTCTCAATCTGTGAAATGCGCCTGCGGCGGACAAGTCTGCGGATTGTCCCTCTCCGCTCTCTTCCGCGCCTTCAGCGCGTTCCGCGGTTCGCTTTGCCTTCGTGCCTTGGTGCCTTTGTGGTTCGTTTTCCCCCTCTGCGTTTTCAGCGTGCCCTGGCCTACGACTTGTCCCCCATAGCTCCTTGACCCACATAGCTTTAGCGAAGTGGGTTCAGCGGCGCAGGCTTCGTGGTTGATCCCCTTCGTGCGTCCGTGGTCTCGTTAGCCCCAATCTGCGTCATTCGGGGAATCTGTGGATTATCGCCGTTTCGGTCTCCCTTTGTGTCTTCGTTTACCCTGAGCCTGCCGAACGGGTGTCTTTGTGGTTTGCTACATCCCATCGGTGGCTAAGGCCTTGCGCAGCTCGGCGACCGCGAATCCCGGGCACGTCTTCGCTACCCCCGGAAACTCCCGGTGCCCCAGCACCCGCTCCACCTGCACGCCGTACCGTTTCATCAGCTCCCGGCACAATCCCACCAGCGCCCGCCACTGCGCGTGCGTAATGTAGCCTTCGCCCACCGGCAGCCCGTCGCCGATGCCGATCAGGCAGATGCCGAGGCTCGTCCCGTTGTGCCCGCGCACGTGCGCGCCCACGCATTCCGGCGGGCGGCCCTCCTGGATCATGCCGTCGCATTCCGGCCGCACATCCTTGGCGGCCTTGGCCGCTCCGGAGCACCCCCCGGACCCTGAAGGGCCCCTCGGGGTCCTGAAGGGCGGCGTAGCCGTGCCAGCGTCGCGCGCCGCATCGGCCGCGCTGGCGTGAATGCGCCCATTCAGGATCACCCAGTGATACCCGATCCCGGACCAGCCGCGCTCGCGGTGCCACTCATCAATCACCGCCGCGTTGCCGAACGCGCTGTCGCTCTGATGAATCACGATCGTATCAATCACCCGCACCGCTCACCTCCGACCACTACTATCCGCAGATTTAGCAGATTGTTCTTATGTAAGGCGGGGTTACCTAACCCCGCCTCCCTATGGGGCGCATCGCGATGCGCCCCTACATCGGGCGGCCACCCGTTCGAATCCCTCAGGGTAAACAAGGGCCGCCCCTACGTTTCCCTCTGCGCCTTCAGCGCGTTCTGCGGTTCGCTTTGTCTTCGTGCCTTTGTGCCTTTGTGGTTCGCTTTATCCCCTCTGCGCCCTCTGCGTCTCTGCGGTTCAATCTCTGCTTTCCCCCCGCATCGCCTTCACATCCTGCCGGATCTCCTCCACCTGCCGCTCGATATGCGACAGCCGCAGATCCACCGTCGCCCGCTGCGCCGCGCTCAGCCCGATCTCCTTCGACACCTGCTGCTCGCACATCGCCATCCGCCCCTCCAGGCTCGACCACATCAGCCCCAGCACCGCGAACATCATCACCGCGAATGACAAGATGATCGCCAGCGTCTGCTTGCCGTTGTTCATTATCATCGTCCATCCCCGCGCCCGCGCGCCGGGTCCACCACTGTAGGGCGGGGATGCTTCAGGCTCCATAGCCTTGGCGACGGAGGCCTATCCCCGCCGTCGCCGGAGTCTGCTCCTATCTTCTCGCCGAGCGGCCGTTCCCTCCACGGCAGGAATAACATCCCGCGCAGCGTATAGCATCTACCGAGGTTCTTGCATTGCGGGGATACCCTGGACGGTTCGTTGGGCGCCAAAAGAACCTGGTGACGCTCCGGCGTCACTCCGGAGTCGCGCAACCGCGACCTGGTGACGCCGTTGCGTCGCTCCGGAGTCGCGCTCCGCGCAACCTGGTGACGCTCCGGCGTCACTCCGGAGTCGCGCTGCGCCGCCCTTCAGGACCCCGAGGGGCCCTTCCGGGCTCCGAGGGGCGCTTGCTACTCTGCGAAGTAGCAAAGCTTCTTCGCTACGAAGCACGAGCCGGAAAGGCACCTTGGCGCCTTGCGAGTATTAGCGGCCCTCCGCTAATACCCAAAACTCCATAGGAAGGCCGCGCCCATCAGCCTTGTTATCGGCTGCGAAGAGACGCACTCGATGCGCGCGGCCGGGGCAGATTGCTCCGAGGCGATCCATGTTGGGTACATTCCGTTGCGTCGCTGTCGCCGTCGCGCCCTCTGCAGGTGCCGTCGCGGTCTTGCTGACAATGCGCGGCACCCTGTGGCCGTTCGTTCACGCTTTCTCTGACCCGATAGTCAGGCCTCGTCGACCCCTCACGATCCGCTGCCACCCGGCATGCCGCTCCGACCCCGTCTCCTGGTTCCGATCGCAAGTGGCGTTCGCCCCCGATGGCGCCAGGAGCAGGCTATGACGCCAATCCGCGACGGTCGCGCATTCTCCTCCGGCAGTCGGCGCTTCGCGGCGCTAGACGGTCTGCCCGGCGTCGCGTTCCCCGCGCTCGTCGTCTTGGTGAGCATAGCAGCCGGCTTGATGGCCTATGGCTATTGCGCTTCGTTGCCGTTTCGTGCTGTGCCGCCAGATGACATCGGTTGTATCCGTGTCGGCTTTCGGTACGCTGCCGCGCCACTCGAACTGCCGTCGCGCTACCTCGGCCCCAACTGGATCAGGATACCCGGTCACATTTCCTATGCCCTCAATGCCGCAATCTCCGGCCTCGACCCACGCGGATGGCACCGCACCAACCTCATCCTCCATCTCGTTAACGCCCTGCTCCTTGCCTGGCTCGTGTGGGTCATCACCCGCAATCGGGTCGCCGTCCTCGTCGCGGGTCCCGCTTTTGCGGCCTGGCCGTCAGGCCGCATGGCAGTGGAATGGGTCGCGGCCCGGCACGATCTCATTCTGGCAACCGTATTCTTGGCGACCTTCCTCCTCTATGCTCTCTGGCGTCAAAGAGGCATCCCCGTCCTCTATGGCGCCTCCGTGCTGGCGTGCGCTCTGATGCTTGTGTCCAAAGAGACGGGCGTAGCTCTCGGGTTCTCCCTGCTCCTCGCGGAACCCCTGCTTTTTGACCCGCCGATCCGCCGGCGAGCAATCCTGCCCTTCGGCCTGATGGTTGGTGCATACGCCGGATTCATGGTAGTTCACTTCGGCCTTTTCGGGTCCGGCGTGGCGCCGTACCTCGCACATGCCGGACCTCGCGCCGCCATGATTCCCCGGCTGCTGACGGCTCTCGGCGCGCTGTGGTCGCCCTGGTTGGTTGCGGCCTTCCCGGTCGTAATCGCGTGCATTATCTGCCTGCGTCCCCGCATTGGTCTGTGGTCGCTGCTGACCACTGCCGCGGTCCTCGCTTTGCCCGCAATGCTGAACCGCACAGACCCGATTGGCGGTTGGCATCTCTACGGCCCCTCAGTACTCGTGGTTCTCTCGCTATCATGCGCCCTGCTCGCACATCGCCATCCGCCCCTCCAGGCTCGACCACATCAGCCCCAGCACCGCGAACATCATCACCGCGAATGACAAGATGATCGCCAGCGTCTGCTTGCCGTTGTTCATGGTCATCATCGGTCCCCGCCCTCAACTCCGCCCCCGCCAGGAACCGCGCGCCCGCCGCGCCGGGACCGACGCAAGTCCAGTGTGATATAATACGCTGGAGGGGTGAGCGGTGAAGCGGTTTGCAGCGATAGACGGCCTGCGCGGAATCGCGATCCTCATGGTGACGGCGCTGCACCTGTGGGGAGCCTCGGGCTACCCTCGCCTCCCGTTTCACCTCGATGTCTATCCCGCATTCGGTTACGTCGGCGTCCGCCTCTTCTTCGCTCTGTCCGGGTTCTGCCTGTTCTACCCATTGGCACAGGCGCGTGTCACCGGAAAGCCTTGGCCTCGCTGGTCGGTATTCGCCTTGCGCCGCGCGGTCCGTATCCTTCCCGCTTACTATATTGCCCTCGCGATAAGCGCGCTCATCTGGCAGCGCTACGGCCAACCGACGGACCCGTACCCGGCGGCCCGGCATATCCTGGCGCACGCGTTCTTCGTCCACACCCTGGTCAAAGGCACCGCCACCAGCGTCAACCCGCCGATGTGGTCGCTCGGCGTGGAGATCCATTACTACCTCGTCTTCCCTCTCCTTGCCTTGGCGTTCGCGCGCTGGCCTATTCGCGCCTTTGTGGCCGCTTTCGCCTGGAGCGCGATCTGCGCCGGGGCCGGTCCTCACATCCCGGTCGGCCCGTGGTGGCGCCCGTTCACCTTCGGCTTGTTTCCCTCGAGCTTCCTTGACTTCGGCTCCGGCATGCTCGCCGCGCACATCGTTGCGTCGGTTCCCCTTCGCCGGTCGCACATCATGGCACTGTGCGCTTTCGGCTTATTCGGACTCATCGGCGCGCCGCTTCTGCAGCATCTCATCTATCCGTGGTCTCCCGGCATGATCGCGTGGCGCTGGCAATCCCTTTGGTCGCCCTGCTGGGGCGCCCTCATTGTAGGTTGCGTCTCCAGCCGGTCGCTCTCCGCATTCTTCGGTTGGCGACCCCTCGCAGCCGTGGGCGTCGTAAGCTACAGCCTCTACCTCTACCAGGTCCTTATCGTCCCAGCGCCGCGATGGTTTTACCCGCGCCTTCCCGTCGGCCCGGCCTGGGTGGCGTTGACCCTCGCCGTGCTCGCAACCGCCGGACTCTGCTCCTATCTTCTCGCCGAGCGGCCGTTCCTGCGATTGCGAGCGGCGCTCCGCTCACAACAGCGCGGACGGGATGGCGAAGAAGTCCATCGCGCAATTGGCGTCGTTGCTGCAGTAAGCGCGGTTCCCGGTTCCTGCGGTCGTGACACCACTCCAGGTGACCACAAGGACTAGATCCCCCGCCGGCAACGCCGACGAAAACGACCGCGCGCGTTGACAGCGGCAGCGTCGACGCGCACGATCTCGCCGACAGCGCGAGGAAAATTTGCCCCAGTATGATATAATGCGGGCGCGGAGGGGTGAGGGTGAAGCCCTTCGACCAAGCTCCCTTCAACTCGGCTCCCGTTCGGCCGGCTCAGGGCAAGCAGGATAAACAGGATAAACGCTTCGCCGCCATCGACGGCCTGCGCGGGCTCGCAATCCTCTCCATCACGGTGCTCCACCTCTGGTCGCTCGCCGGTTGTCCCCAGGTTCACCTCGCCGGGTTCAACCTCGCGCCGTTCCTTGCCGCCGGATCGCTCGGCCCTAGCGTCTTCTTCGCCATCTCGGGCTTCGTGTTGTACGCGAGCCTGAGCGCGGGGACTGGCTCCTGCCCGCCAGATCCGCAGCAGTCCCTTGCGGGGACTGGCTCCTGCCGGCCGGATTTGCGGCAGTCCCGTCGCGTCAGTAGCAGGTGCCTGTCCCCATTGCCGCCGAGCCAGCCGAACCGGTGCCTGTTCACCCTGCCTGCCCCGCTTGCCCTGAGCTTGTCGAACGGGAACGGAGTCGAGGGGAGCAGCGCCGAAGGGTCCCCATTTCCCCTGCGCCGCTTCTACGCTCGCCGCCTGACGCGCATTGTCCCTGCCTACTACGTCGCTGTTCTCGCCTGGTGGGCCGTCTCAACCGACCACAGCCCGTTCCAACTGGTAACCCACCTGACTTTCACGCATGGGTTCTTTGAGAAGACCCTCATGGGGCTGAGCGCGCCGCTCTGGTTCATCGCCCCGCTGGTTCACTTCTACCTGATCTTTCCGCTCGTCGCCGTCGCCATGCGCCGCTGGCCGGTGGCGACGGTTGGCGTCGCCTTCGCCGTCAGCATCGCCGCCCAGGTTCTCGGCGGCGCCCTGCCTGCCCTGAGCTTGTCGAATGGGTGGCAGCGTTCCCTTCCAGGCCACATCGCCGAGTGCGCCTTCGGTATGTACGGCGCCCATCTGATGCGACAGAGCCGACCCGAGCAGTGGCTGCGCAAACCACAGGCGATCATCGTTCTCACCGCCGCCGCGGCGCCCGTCGTCATGCACCTGGTGCACCCGGCGACGCAACCGCCGTTCTGGAATTGGGCGGGCGTCAGAGCAAACTCGACGGGATGACGAAGAAGTCCAGGGCGCTGTTCCCGTCGTTCTGACAAACTGCGCGATTGCCGGCGGCGCTCGTAGTGAGGCCGCCCCACACGGTCACCAGCACAATCTCTCCCACAGCGAGTGACGAGCCGGCACCCGTGGCTGTGACTCGTCCGATCATCGGCTGAAACGCCGTGTGAACCTGAGCGGTGACTAGCGCCGTTCCGAAGGCGGTCCAATAGTTCCCCGCCGGCCTGCACCCTCTTGCCGCTCCCCCCGAGCCGAGCGCCACCGTCAACCCGCAGCGCGGGAATGAGTCGATCGCATCGGCGACGCCGCCGCCGATGCCGTTCGTCGTCCGCCCCAGCAGCACCGGCACGCGCACGAATCCCTCGGTCACGACGCCCTGGTTGATATCCAGCGCCGCCCGCGTCGGCACCCGGTCGTTCCCCCAGTTCGTGCTCAAGGGCAGCCGCGGCGTGATCGCCTCGCCGAATCTGTTAGCCGGATAGACAGCACCCGAATCCGTCGCACCCGTCCCGATGGTCGTCACATACAGCCACGGCGAAACGTACAGCAGCTCGACCGCATCCCCCGAGACGCCGACGCCCTGGTAGCCGAGCTGATTCGGCGCCACCTCGCCGATCCACATCCCATCGCCGCCGATGCCGCCGCCGTGCGACGCGATGCACTCCACCACGTTGACCCCATAGGTCAAGCCGCTGATAGTGTAGCTTGCGTCCGCGGCCTGGTTCCAGGTGCCGTGGTAGGCCCCGTTGACATTGACCGTCGCGCGCTGGTCGCCCGCAATCAGCGAGGTGTGCCCCGTGTTGAGCCACATCGTCAGCGCGTCGCCGACGAACGCGAACACGAAGCTGTTGCCGATGCTCCCGGTGCGCCAGGAATCGGGGTACCCCGCCCAGCCCGCGCCGCTCCAGCTTTGAATGACGCCCTTGTTCGAGGTCGCGCCGTTGGTGATGCTGTAGGTGACGCCGCTCGTGGTCGCGCTCTTGGTGCTGAGCTGATTCGTCAACACCAGGTCGAGCATCTGCTCGCACAGCGACTCCAGCGACGGCGTGTACTTCGGCGCGCCATTCACCACCCGCACCACCTGCCCCGCCGCTCCCGCCGCCAGCCGCGTCAGCTTCGCATCCGCCCCCGCCGCCAGCAGATCGCCCGATGACAGCGACGCCGGCGCCGTGTCGGGGTGAGTAGGGGAGAGGATGCCGTGATTGCCGCCGCCCGCCTCCGCGAGCTGGCTCAGCGTCCGCGTGCCGGTGATGCCGTCGGTGAAGGTGAGGTGGCCGTCATCGAAGGTGATGATCTTCGCGCCGTCGTGGATGGTCACCGATTCGACGGTCGGGTGGTCGAGGAAGGCGGAGAGATTTGCCGCGCCGTGGCGGGCGAGCGCGACCTCGGCGTCAACGCACTCGATGCGCGCGTCGAGGTCGGGCTTGGCGCCGTAGACGTCGGAGGTGCGCGCCTTGATGACCTCGGACAGGCTCTGCGTCTGCCCCGAGCTGCCGCCCCCGCCCCCGCCGCCGGGCGTGACCGCCAGGTTGCCGCGCCCCGCCGGCGCGACGATGACGTGGCGGTTCCCGCGCCCGCCCCCGAGCCGCGCCACGATGACGACATCGCCCACCGAGAACGCGTAGGGCGTGCCGTTGTTGACGTCGTAGAAGCGCGCGCCGGTGGCGCTGACCTCGACGTCATACACCGCATCGGAGTAAGCGGCGGTGACCGTCGCGGTGAACGTGGCGCGCTCGTAGTCGGTGATCTTGCGGATGGCTTCCCTATGAAACTCGCGTGGCCTAAGCATGGTTATGATTCACAACCACAGAGAGCACTGAGATCACCGAGGATAACTGAAAGCGCGCCGCTTATCCGGCGCGCCCCTTGGTGGCGCGCTTAGCGCCACTCCGGAGCGCGGCAATGCCGCGCCCACTCTCTGTGGTCTCGGTGGGCTCTGTGGTTAGATTATCTGGTGGGCGGCGCTAATGCCGCACGCGTTCCTGCCAGAAATGTCCGGTGGGTCTCAGCATGGGGGTTCGGGGATTCGTGTAGGGGCGGCCGTGACTTGTCCCTTCGCAACGCTCAGGGCAGGCTCTGAGCTTGCCGAAGGATGGCCGCCCGATTCCCTCAAAACAGAAAGGCCACCCCGACTGGAGTGACCTTGAAGCACGTGTTCGACAGGAGAGAACTGAGCTAGCCCCTTGGCAGGCCTTTCGGTCGGTTCAGTGGATCTCGTCCCATCTCCTCGCCGACACCATGCGAGCAAGATGTCCGATATTGTCAGTAACCACGATTACCTCGGTCGAGTCCGATTCGAGCGATTTGGCTTGGGCAGCCAGAATCACGTCGGCGTCGAGCCCCTTGTCGTCGGCGGTAGGAATATGCGTCCTTCTCATCTCCGCCCAGAAATGCGCTGCTCTTAACATTGCGTCTGTGGTCAGCGGCAAGTAGGACAGCACGCCTTTAAGGCCATCGAGCTTTTGAATGCTCTCCGTCAGCGACGCAAGTATCAGGGCACGTCTGACTTCATAGTCGGCAATCTCGGGCACCACGAACTTATCGCCGCTGCCGAGCCGCTGCCTGTACCATCGCGCGAGGTCGCTGTTTGGTCTCGGGTGCGCGATCATGCCAAGTGGCCCTGCGTCCAGTACGAAGAGCCTAGTCACGAAACAGTCTCCGTGTGCCGAGTCGAGCTGCCTCCAACGCTGACTTGGCGATGGGCCACGCCCTTTCGTCGTAGCCTGACTCGTCGGCAAGCCACTCGTCCAGAAGGCGGATAGCTGCCGCATTCTTGCTCGGGATTGCGGCCGCTCCTTGTTCCGCTGGTGTTGTACCGGCCTCGCCATCACTGGTGGTCCACGGCAAGACGGTAACTGCACCCGACGCGGTCTGGCCCTCGGCGGTCGGCCATTCCATCTCGAACTCGACGGATTCCTTGTAGTGAAGCAACGCCTGTGCCCAGACAGGATCAACGATGGTGAGGATGCTCGCGAGCATCGAGCGCCACCATGCTCCTTCTATCGTCCGTTCCGCACCCGATCCCGATGACCCGCGAGCGAACCGCAATCTCGCATTCAGGGCGAAGTCGCTCATTGTGGCTGCCCTTCTAAGAGCTCTCGTAGTCCAGAAGTGATTGACGCGGAGAAGACATCCCATGCTCTGTTGTGCAGTTGTCCGACCTCTGCGGACAACGCAGAATCGTCAAACGGATCAAAGTCTTTGTGAACGATGCAATCTATGTCCAGCATGATCGATCCTGCCGGGCGCTCGGCGTTCGGTTCAAGTTCGCCCAGCGTCACGATGATTCGGTCGTGCTCGGATGGATGTGCTTCGAGGCGTGACAGGAATCCAGGGCGAGACGAAAGAACGTACCTCGAAACATAATCGCTTGCCGCGACCCATTTAGAGGCGGCCTCCTCGGGGTGTGTTCGGTCTACGCGGTTAATGTAGCGCAGCCCAATCCGACCAATCTTGGAAGGTCTGATCACGGCACGAGCTCTGGACCACGCATCCTGGATGTCTCCTAGCATCGTCGCCCAGCCCGGGTATTTCGGCAGAACGTTCACCGTTAGGATGTTCGACGATAGCTGTAGCAGCAGTTGGCGCGAGTGGTGTCTGAACCTCATGCGCGTCTGAGCGGGTAGCATCTTCGGCGCAACACCGGTGGGCCCGATCTGGAACTGCATCCCGACCACTGTGCTAGGCTCCATAGTCGGGAACTCCGTTTGGATCGCCTTAAAGAAATCCCCGATCAATGACGGAGCGGGCGCGGCGTCATTGGCAAGCCCAAAATGGATCTCGCACACGGCCTCCTGGATCGTCGGATTCGGGTATGTCGGGTGCATGTTAGGCATTTGTCGCCAACTCCCGCCTCGGGGGACTAGGGCGCACCGCGATGGGCACGCTCATGCAGTTCGTCAGGTGCGTTCGAGCCGCCAGAGACCGGTCAGGGGACCGCCTGCATCGTGCCCTGCGCTACCATGCGAATTCCATGTCACCCCGGCCGACTCCTCCCATACTGGTGCCGGCGGTGACTGACCAACCGCCCCCGCAGACATCCTGCAGCCCTTGCGAGTTCCGGAGTCCAGCGATCCGGCCCCCGCCAACCTGGGGCCGTCCTCTGTAGCCCCAACTGACCCCGCGAACCCCGGATAGAGCTACTTCATGTAGTAGAACAGACGAATCTTGCTGCGCTGTGGCCATGGGACCTCGGCTACCCACCTGTCCGTGTATGCATCGTACGCATCAAGGGTCTCTTCGGTGTCGCCCGCGACTGCCACGCCAAGCGCCACCCATTCTTCGCGCGTCTCCGGGTCGTTTACCACTTCCAGGTCGACGCCCGACGCGCTCGGGAAGCTCTCTTCGATCAGCGCCAATGCGCGCGGCAGATATTGCTCGACGCCGACCCGACGGCAGAAACCCTGGACTTCCGGCGCGATCGCAGCCTTCACAATGCTCGGCATGGCTCTGCCCTCCGCGCCTTGATTATACCACGACCGGAGAACGGCATGGGCTTCGCCATGCCCCCGGCTCACCGCTGCCGGCTGTCTTCTTCCTGCTCCCTATGATCCGTCTGCGGTCAGAGGTCCGATTCGGACCACGCGTGACGGACCTCGGACCTCGCTCAAAACAGAAAGGCCGCCCTTGCGGACGGCCCCTAAGCGCAGACGCCATGAATCAGAGTGCTTTTCGGTTCGCCTACGTCTGTCGGCGGCTGCTCGACCAAAACCTCCGAGCCTCGGCCTTAGTGATGCCGGCCTGCTCGAGAATCGAGGAAAGCGTCTTTGGTTTGATCGCCTCGCGGCCGCCAGGCACGATCACGACGACGGCCATCCCGCCGCTGGATTTGACCCATCGCTCGTGGGGGCCCGGGCGCTCGCGCACAAATCCGTGCTGGCGCAGCAGATCGGCGACCTCGCGCGACGACTTGCCGCGCAACTTGCCCGGCTGCTTAGGCATGAATGGTGACCGGGTAACTGCCCGCGCCCAGCCTCGGGATGACGCGCTCGATGGGTCTGGTGAAGCCGCGCTTCCGCAGCGAGTACACCGGCGCCTCAAGCCTCACGGTGCCTGCGACGACCGCCGCCAGAGCTTTCGAGACCTCGTCTTTGGAATAAGATTTCTTTGTCGGGTCGAGCTCCAGGAACTCCAGCAGTAGCTCGGCACTGGCCGGCCGCGGCGGCGGTTCCTCGCCTTTGTCGAGAAAGAACTCGAGGTAACTCACGGTTGCATCCATGAGCGCCAAGAACGCTTCCTTCGCAGTCGCGCCGCACGTCGCGACATTGTACTCGTAGCACAGCGCCGAATACTCGCCGCCGTCCTTAGCGATTATGAAATGAACCGTGAACTCAGCCCGCGTTCGAGCCATCCGAACCTCAATGCCGCGCGGGGTCCGCGCCGGGGTCATCAACTGTGGCACCCGTATTATACCACGCCCAACCGGCCGGCGCACGCTCCTGCCAGAAATGTCCGGTGGGTCGCAGCATCGTTCGGTGTCTATGGGAGCGCCAGCCTGGGAGCGCACCCGTCTCGGGTGCATTCTCTTCCGGAGGCAGGCGGGACGCCTGCGCTCCCGGAGGCGCTCACATGGTCCCGTTAAGACATGTGCGTCGTGTCGCGCACGAGTTCCAGCGTTGACACATTCGCCTTCCCCCGCTCGTACTCGATCCGGTGCGAGACGATGATGTAATCCACCGCGGTCGCGGAAACGCCGCCCGAATCATCCAGCGCCACCGTGATGACATCCCCCGGCTCGTGAACCAGGTTGCACGGCGCCACCAGCGTCGCCGGGTAGCATTCATTATGCAGCCACGTCGCCAGCCGCGCCGCCAGCCACGCGCACGCGTCATCATCCGAGCAGTAATCGTTCTGCTCGTCAATCACGCCCTTGTAGCCCGCGGCGTCAAGCTCGGTGTTGGTCGCGCTGCCGCGGTAATCGCCCTCGGTCGCGTTGCGCACATAGCCCCACAACTCGGCATGAACGTAATCATCCGGATCGCACTCGCCCTGCCAGTACACGCGCACGATGCCCTGATTCTGGTTCGGCGGCTCGCGCATCCCCGCCCACACCACCGTGTTGACATCCTCGAGATGCCCCGTCGGCGTTCGCACGAAGAGGTCGCCGTAGGTCGTCGGCAGCGGGTCGGCGTCGACCCAGAAGTCCTCGCACTTGCTGTCGTGCGTCCAGTTGCCCCAATCGAAATCGCCCTGGCCGTAGAAGCAGTCCTTTTCCCAGATCTTCACCGCGTCGGGGTTGAGCTCGGGCACCGCCGCGAGTTGATGCCCGTTGACGTTGACCACGCTCGCCAGCTGCTCCGGCGGCTGCCAGCGCTCCTCGAACGACACATGCAGCGGATACGATCCGAGCGCGCCGTAAGTCCACGTCGAAGCGCCAGTCGGGATGATGGGATTGCTCACCGCCACCCCGTCGTAGCGGAACGCGAGGAAGTGATGCTTGACCCCGAGGAGCTGCGCGATGTCAGCAATCGGGTTGAACGTCCCCGGCTTCCATTCCATCACCGGGTAATCGAGCGCCGCGAGCGAGATGTCGGCGTCGGTGAAGCCGATTGCTTCGTGCTTCAGAATGCTGGCGACGAGCGCGTTGATCTGGCGCTGCGCGGCGTTGCGGCGGACGCGGTAGATGCCCCCCGACGGCGCCGCGCGCCCAAGCACCGGCTCCATCGTGATCTGTGATTGCCACGCCCGCCAGCCGTTGTCGAAGCAGCGCAGGGTTACCGTCTCGCCCTCGCTGCCTGTCTCGCCCGTGGGTGGGCGCTTGACCGCGTTCGCGCCCGAGACGATGTAGCCCTGGAAAACCTGAACCCAATCGGCCGGCTCGTTCGTCATGAAGACGCGGATGCGATGGCCGCAGTCGGCGCGGGGATCCGCCTCGCCGCCCCACAGCCGCGAGTAGATGCGCTCGGGATTGGCGAGGGCGACATGCGCCTCGTCGGCGCGGTTCTCCATCGTCTGCGCGACGAAGACCGACACGACATCGGCGCTGACGTCATGGTACGCGCCGCCATATTCGATCTCGACCTTGCATCGCGGCCGGCGGATGAGGCAGCTTGCCGCCACGGTGTCGAGATAAGCCTGATCCAACGTCCGCGCCATAATAATGATCCATTCGAACCACCAAGCCACAAAGGCACAAAGAAGATGTAACTTGGTGCCTCTAACCGGGATTATGCATAGCGCAAAAGGGGTGTCATTCCGAGCGCAGAGCCCCGATGCATCGGGGCGTTCCGGAATCGCGCGCAGCGCGCTCAAGCGAGGAATCTTGGTACCGAATACGCAACCACTCGGTCAAGACCCCTCGCGCTGCTCAGGGTGACATCACGCGTCGGGTGAATGCCTTACCATCGAGACGCATGATTGGGGAAGTCGGGACGCGCGCCAGAGTCTTCGTCAGGGTTCAGGGTCGCCGCTCGGGCGGCAGATACGCCGCCAGCGCATCCTTAATCATGTACCGCCGGCCGCTCGCTTGTGCCGCGTCCAGCAGCCGCGGCGCCCACGCCGCCCAGTCAATCGTCGCCGCCAGCGGATGATGGTTGAGCTTCCCGATGCGCCATTCATCAACCACATCGGACAGCGTCTCGATGAGCGCCAATGCCTGCTGCGGGATGATAATCGGCTCGATGCTCACCCAGGTCGGGATGCCCCGCCGATACGCCTCCCGAATCGCGTCAATCCGATCCTCGACCGGTGCGGCGTTCGGTTCCCATGTCGCTCGGTCTTCATCCCGCGTGAACAGTAATGTCGTGCCGAATGCACCTTTCATTCGCCCGAGTACGTCAAAATCCCGGCAAGCGCGCGTGCCCCCTTTCGTCAGTATTTCAACGGGCACGTCATGCGCCGCGAGAATCTGCAACGCCTCGCGCGTCGTGGAGGAATCATACGGCGAAGGGGGATACGGATCACTCGTGAAGCAGAGAAGAACGTGCTCGGCGCAACCGCTGATCTTGTGCGCCTGTCCTGCCTGCCCTGAGCATCGTCGAAGGGAGCGCAGTCGAAGGGCGTCCTT
>Ga0315282_10003587_pt1 | contig 27825 bp, 24 predicted proteins | sample YL17G07_20_MG_FD_203693 | JGI IMG/M metagenome (GOLD analysis project Ga0315282, IMG submission 203693) | Sediment microbial communities from Yellowstone Lake, YNP, Wyoming, USA - YL17G07_20 | ecosystem: Environmental > Aquatic > Freshwater > Lake > Sediment | place: USA: Wyoming | collected...
AGCTGGGCGAGCGCCGGGCCAGAGCGGTATTCGATTACCTGAAGTCCAAGGGTGTCGCGGCCAACCGTCTAAAGACCATGAGCTTTGGCGAGTCGAAACCCGAGGCCTCCAACAAGACCGCGGAGGGCCGGACCGAGAATCGCCGCGTTGACCTGATTATTGTCAAGTAGCGTGTCGAAGCTCTATGTTTTGAAATTCACCAGAAAGGAGGAAAAGGGGCATCATCCTGACTATGCTAAAGGATCTGCCCCTTTTATCTTTCTCTCCAACTCTAAAAAATCCTTAATTAAGCTATCGAATTGTTTGATTGATAAGTGACAGATTTATCTGCGCGTTCAATAAACATTACTTATGAATACACTCTACCTTGGAAAATTAGAGCACACCGATCCCCTTTATGAGATCCTTTCTTTAAAGGTATGCCCTGCTGTCAAGGACCCTATTTTTCATGTCAACAGTATGTCAAACCGAAGTGTTTATAAATATACGGAAGAAAAGACCAGCATTGCCACGATGTCGGTGCCAAAAAGGTAGGGATGAAATTTATACTTTTTAGGTCTGAATACAAGCCCTATAATGATTTTCAACCCAATAGACATTTTAATGATTATTCTGAACTCTTAAAAATATTAGAGGAAATGTAGTCATCCGTGCGCCCTCATACTTGACCACATCTTTAAGGTTTATGACTATCCAGAATAACGGTCAGGGGAAAGGAGACAACCACATGAACGTATTGACAAGAAATAATCTAAAGTTACTGATGGCGGTACACAAAGGGCCGTGTGTCTCAGTTTTCATGCCGATGCACCGTTCGGGGCCAGAAACCCAACAGGATCCGATTCGGTTGAAGAATCTGATTCGAGAGGCTGAGGAACGTCTAATTGCTCGTGGTCTTCGCACTCCGGAGGCGAAGGAATTGCTGGAACCGGCAGAAAGACTTTTGCAAGATGGCCTTTTCCGTCAGCACCAAAGCGACGGACTTGCGATGTTTCTCTCTTTGGGAGTGTTTCACTATTATCTCCTCCCGTTCGTTTTTGAGGGGTTGGTAATTGTTACCGACCGTTTCCACATCAAACCTCTTCTTCCCTTACTCAGCGGCGACGGACGGTACTTTGTTTTGGCTCTCAGCCAAAACAAAATCAGGCTGCTTCAGAGTACACACTACAGTGTTGGCGAACTTGATGTGGCGGACGTTCCCGAGAATCTTGCTGAGACACTCAGGGATGACGATTCATGGAAAGATCTCCATATGCACTCGGCCCTATCAGGCAAGGGTAAACTTTCGGCTATTACGCATGGGGATGAGGTTGATAGTAAGGAGAACATCCGGCGATACTTTCGCCGAATTGATAGAGGACTGCATGAGTTGCTTAGGAACGAACGAGCGCCTTTAGTGTTGGCAGGGGTTGATTATCTCCATCCGATCTACAAAGAGGTGAACTCTTATCCCCACTTGATGGACGAAGGAATTGCGGGCAATCCCGAACGGTTGAGTGCGGGGGAGTTACATGAACTAACTTGGACAATTGTAAAACCTTACTTTCAGAAGGCCCAGCAAGAAGCAGTTAATCGATATAAAGAATTTGTCCGTTCCGGGCAGGCTTCTAACCATATCAGAAAGATTGTTCCAGCGGCTTATCATGGACGGATCGAATTATTATTTGTCATCTCCGATCTTCAGCAATGGGGCACCTTCGATCCGGGCACGGATGAGATTCATTTACACAAGAAAGAAAAGACCGGCGACGAAGACTTATTGGAGTTCGCTGCAATTCAGACGCTCTTGAACGGAGGGACAGTTTATATGGTCGGGGCAGAAAAAATGCCTGATACCGACCCGTTAGCCGCTGTGTTCCGCTATTAATTTACAATGACCCTCATTCCCCTACGAAGCACTTGGGAGCGAAATGGTTTCCGGTACCCTTTTACTAAATGGGTTCAGGCGTATGCAGATGGGTTCCCTATCGGCAGCTCGGAAAATCCGTTGTATCCGCTTAGGCAGACTGCGTTGGCAGAGGGGCGTCGTTCGCCTTCTCATTTGCACAACAGTCATTACGGCCACTCTCGCTGCAGTCGGATTGTATCACGTCTATTTTGACCGAACCAACCTGCCTGACATAGAACCATTTACCCGTTTTGAGTTTCCTACGATCGGCCACGTTTACGATGCCAATGGTCAGCCGCTCATTGAGCTGGCAAGAGAGTACCGGCGGAACATCAGGTATGAGGACATCCCGCCCATTGTTCGTGATGCGATCCTCGCCACCGAGGACAAGAACTTCTTCGCACATAGCGGAGTTGACTATTCCGTAATTCCTCGCGTACTAGGCAAAGTCAGGATTGGGACTCTGGTGGCAAGACTTACAGGGCTAAGACGGCAGGACGAGGTGAATCGTCCGGCGATCTTCCCGCATGGCGGATCGACGATCACCCAACAGCTCGTCCGGTGTCATTTTCTCAAAGACCTGACGGCTTTCCAAAACCTGACGGCTCGAGAAAACAGCAACCAGCTCCGGCACGGCGTGCTCTTGTCCCGTGCGCTGTCTTACATGATCGGCGCGCGAAGCGTCAACATGCTGGTTCGGAAGCTGGAGGAGATTCGACTGTCGTTGTGGGTCGAAAACAAGATGCAGGAACGTTTCGGTTCGAAACGTCGCGCTAAGGAAGAAATTTTGGCCCGATACGCCAGTTTCATCTATATGGGAAACGGTCAGTACGGATTTGCGGCGGCGGCGGAATACTATTTTGGTCGGCCTCTCGCCACGTTCACGGTAGATGATGCTGACAAGGCCGCAGTGCTCGCAGGCATCGCAAAGTCACCTTTTTACTACGCGCCCAGCGCGAACAACACTGAGAGAGTCTTGCGCCGGAGAAATCAAATCCTGGCGCTTATGGCGGCGAACGGTTTCATTTCTCGGGACAGGGTGAGGGGAGCCGAACAGCGCCCGATTCAGGTGGCCGTGCGGCGCAAGGACAAGGTGCCCCTGGCGCCTGCGGTCGTTGGAAATGTTCTTGAGGAGCTCAAAGGCCTCTGTGCTGACCTCAGCATCGAAGACCTCCTGCAGGGACGTATCCAGGTTTACTCGACGGTGGACGCCCGGATACAGCAAATTGTGAACAAAGCACTGGAATACGGCCTCGAGCTTTACGAGAAGCGACACCCGAGTGCCAAAGGGCTAATCCAGGGCTCTGTCGTTGTGCTGAGGAACTGCGATGCGAGCATCCTGGCCGAGACGGGCGGTCGTCAGCTCTACAAAGACCGTTCCATCTCATCCAGCGACTTTAACCGCGTCACGAAGTCTCTGCGGCAACCTGGGTCCGCAATGAAACCGATTGTCTACCTCGCTGCTTTTCAGCAGGGAACATTTAATCTTGATACCATGGTTCCCGACGAACCCATCAGTGTTCCCGATGAAGGGAAGCAGACTACGAAATGGATCTCAAACTACGATGGTCAATTCAAGGGTATGATCCCGCTGCGGGAGGCGCTGGCGGAATCCAGAAACGCCGTTGCGATTTGGATCACAGAGCAGATTGGAATTGCCAGGATCCTACGGACGGCGCGGAGTCTAGGGGTCCAGACGCCGTTGCAGCCCTACGCCACGACCGCGTTGGGTGCGTCCGAAGTGAATTTGCTGGAACTGGCCAATGCGTACCGCACTATGGCATCGGGCATCTTCACCCAGCCGTATGTGATCCGAAAAATCGTCCGCGATTCGGGCGAGGTGGCGGCCGATAATGAACACAGCGGGCCTCCAGTCTCTGTCGACGACTACGCGCTCTCGCTCATTCAGGAAGGCCTGCGCGGTCTTGTGCGCATGCCCACCGGCACGGCTCATGCACTTGACTCCAGCGGTTTTCCGGTCCCCGTTATGGGAAAGACAGGAACAACCAATGACTTCAGGGATGCGCTCTTCGTGGGGTCCACTTACGGCCCCAAAGGAATCACCATCGCCGTCCGTATCGGCTTTGACGACAACCGTTCCCTCGGACCAAAAGAAACCGGTGGCAGGGTTGCGCTTCCGGTGTTCAAAGAAATCACGCTTAGAGTGTACCGCGAAAAGCTAGCGGGACCTGTGCCGGAGTTTCCGGCTCAAATGGAACAGAGCATTAATAATTATCTGAAAAGCGAGTCGGTCGAAGGTGCGTCCGCACCAGAGAGGGGACAAAACAGGATAAATCTTAGTCGGGATTTTTAATGTTGGTCTGGGGAAAAAGACGGCTATACTGCAAGCTGTCAGAAAAAAAGAAGACAATGGAAACAACCTCTACGGTCCTATAATACCAACGATTAAAACTGGGGAGGAGAATATGTCACAGTGACAACGAATAAGGGCATGGGGGCCATTCCTAGTGCAAAGGGTGTAACCTTTCGCGTATGGGCGCCCCATGCGGAAAAGGTTTACGTGACCGGAACCTTCAACGGCTGGAGTGAAACCTCAACACCTCTCTTCAATGAGAAAAACGGATACTGGTCTACTGACGTGCCAGAGGCAAAAGTGGGAGATGAGTACCGATATGTGATTCACGCCCCTACGGATTGGAATCTCCCCCCTCTCTCTCGCATTGATCCTTATGTCAGAAAGGTGACCAACGCAGTGGGCAACGGAATTATCTATGATCCTAAGGCATTCGATTGGGGTGATGATACCTTTACTATTGCCTCCTGGAATGAGCTCGTCATTTACGAGATGCACATCGGTACCTTTCACGTCAAAGAAGAGGGCCATCCGGGCACGCTGGATAGTGCCATTGAAAAATTGCCTTACCTTAAAGAACTGGGTATCAATGCCATTGAAGTGATGCCGATCATGGAGTTTGCAGGCGACTTTTCGTGGGGCTACAATCCGTCACATCCCTTTGCCATTGCGAGCATTTATGGTGGGCCAGATGCCTTCAAGCGGTTTGTTAAAGCGGCTCATGAGCATAGAATCGCTGTGATTTCAGATGTAGTGTACAACCACTTTGGCCCCTCCGATCTGGATTTATGGCGGTTTGACGGTTGGAGTGAGAATGATAAAGGAGGAATCTACTTTTACAATGATCGCTGCTCGAGCACACCCTGGGGAGAAACGCGCCCCGATTATGGCCGGGGTGAAGTGCGCCACTATCTGTGCGATAACGCTCTGATGTGGCTTGAGGAATACCATGTCGACGGCCTGCGTTGGGACGCCATAACCTATATCAAGAATATTTTGGGTAGTGATTCAAGTCCCGCTAATGACATCCCCGAAGGCTGGAGTTTGATGCAGTGGATCAATCATGAAACTCACCAACGGTTTCCCGGGAAGATCAGCATCGCTGAGGATATGAAGGTTAACGCCTGGGTCACTCAAAGTACTGGAGCGGGTGGAGCTGGCTTCAATGCTCAGTGGGATAGCGAATTTGTTAATCCGGTCCGGCAATCCATCATCGCTCGTGATGACGGATTACGTAATGTAGATGCAGTCTGCAGAGCTATCGGATATCAATACGATAAAGATGTCTTCCGTCGGGTTATTTTTACTGAATCACACGATGAGATCGCCAATGGTCGAGCCCGTGTGCCGGAGGAGATCTGGCCAGGAAGAGTGGATAGCTGGTTTTCCAAGAAACGCTCCACATTGGGTTCTGCCCTTGTTCTTACTTCACCAGGTGTCCCGATGTTATTTCAGGGTCAAGAGTTGCTGGAAGATCGCTGGTTCCAGGATAAAGTCCCGATCGATTGGACTCGAATCGAGGATGCAGGCGGTATCCTCAAGATGTATCGGGATCTGATTGCCCTACGTCGTAATCTATTGGGCATGACGAGAGGGTTGTGCGGACAAAACTTCCAAATCTATCATGTCGACCATGAGGCCAAGCTTATCGCTTTCCATCGATGGGATGTATTAGGACCACATGATAGCGTTGTTGTGGTGGTTAATATGACGAATCAAAATCGCGATGGGTATCGGATCGGTTTTCCGCGGGCCGGATTGTGGAAAACGCGCTTTAACAGTGATTCCTACAACTACGGCCCAAATTTTGCCAATCATCCCACCCCTGACGTCGAAGCTCATGAGAAAGGAACCGATGGACTGCCCTGCTCCGGCGAAATCGGCATCGGGCCATACACGGTGGTAATTTTCTCGCAGGATCAATAGAACCCGACTCCGTGAGTTGAGCGAGGTAAGATTTTTTATATTTTACCCTCCTTCGCAAAAAACCACGGGCTTTAGAGTGTCAGAGGTGTCAAATCCCTAAAGAATGATCTGATCGTGAAATAGGCGACCGTTATGCTTTCCCGGATGGAACATGGCGGCATTAGTAATGAGTACTCTGATTGCAGGGCTATTCTGCTGCCAGAAAAAAGAGGGCCCCGCGGAGCGCGCCGGAAGGCAAATCGATAAGGCGGTAGAAAAAGCCGGGCAGCAGATCGAAAAGGCTGGTGAGAAAGTCGAGGATGCGGCAAAAGACGCCAATAAAAAGTAGCCTTCGCGAAGCGTCCAGATTTAACCTGCCGATGGCGGCCATATCGGCCAAACCCGCTTCGCGCCTGCGCGGCTAAGAGTTTTGCGGCCCGCCGTAGCGGATTTTGGCCGGCATGGTCGTGGTCGAGCATTGGTGCAAAAAGGGAATAGAGTACGTTGCGGGGCTCTTTCGGCTGGAGCGGTGTTGGCTTTGTTCCAGCGTTTTCGCTGCATCCGACCGCCCACGGCGGGCTGAGCTGTAACATTATAGGAGGTAGCCGTGTATGTACGAACATCGAATGCACCCTATCCTCAGTCGTGCCGATTTTACAAGGCGCGTCGCTCGCCATGTCATACTCGCCCTTATTGTCCTCGGCTTGGCCTTGGGGATTGGAGTTGTCGGTTACCACTACCTGGGAGAGCTGGAATGGCTGGATGCACTGCTCAATGCTTCGATGATTTTGGGCGGAATGGGACCTGTGGATCCTCTGCATAAACCGATGGCGAAACTATTCGCCTCCTGTTACGCCTTATTTTCAGGGCTAGCTTTCATCGGCGTGGCATCCTTGTTGGTGGCGCCATTCGCTCACCGTTTATTGCATCGCTTCCACGTTGATGAACGATAGAAGAAACATAGCCTTGTCCAGGGAGAGGGGTCTCCAGAGCAAGTTCTTATCATTCTGTTTGCCATGTCCTTTATCTATGGCGAAGAATGAGTAATTTTTGAAATGAAGGGGAGAGGTGTATTTTATGAATACGAATGGTAAACAGCACCGTGCTATGCTGCAGAGAATCGCCCGGAGGGTGATGCTTGAGAGAGGATTACTTCCTGACTTTTCTGTTGAAGCACTCGCCGAACTTGCCAGGGTTCAGGCTCCTGCAGCAAGGGACGGGGAGCAGGTTCTTGACCTTAGGGACTTCCTGTGGGCTTCCATTGACAACGATGACTCCCTTGACTTGGATCAGCTTACCGTTGCCGAGGCGATGCCTGGAGACAGAGTAAAGATTTTTGTTGCCGTAGCTGACGTGGACTCGATCGTTAAGGATGGCTCAGCCATTGACGATCACGCTCGCCACAATACGACCTCTGTATATACAGCCGCCATGATATTCCCGATGCTTCCTGAAAAGCTTTCCACCAACCTCACATCCCTAAACTTCAATGAGGATCGACTAACCCTTGTCGTCGAAATGGTGATTGGCGGTGACGGGTCCCTGCAGGACTCGGATATCCACAGGGCGCGTGTCCGCAATCATGCAAAACTCGCATATAACGGCGTCGCAGCATGGCTGGAAGGGGCAGGAAGCGTGCCTGAGGCTATTGCTGCCGTAAATGGGCTTGATGAGAATCTACGCATGCAGGACAGGGCAGCACAAAGCATGAAGAAATTCCGACATGTTCACGGGGCCCTTAGCTTTGAAACCATTGAGGCGAGACCGATATTTGATGGCAACGAAATCCGTGAAATCGGAGTAGAAAAAAGGAACCGCGCAAAGGAAATTATTGAAGAGTTTATGATAGCCGCAAACGGCGTGACGGCTCGGTATCTCTCATCAAGGAAGTTTCCTTCCCTGCGCCGTGTAGTCCGCACTCCAAAACGATGGGAAAGGATTGTCGAGATTGCGCAGGAACACGGGTTCAAGCTTCCTTCTAATCCGGATTCAAGAGCACTCGATGACTTCCTGATGAAGGAAAAAACAGCCGACCCGCTGAGATTCCCCGACCTCTCGCTTTCTATTATCAAACTTATGGGAGCCGGTGAATACATTGCAGATTCTCCAGGAGACACTGCCCCATCGGGACACTTTGGTCTCGCTGTCAGGGACTATACCCATTCCACAGCCCCTAACCGCCGATACCCGGATCTCATCACTCAGCGGCTGCTGAAGGCTGCGATGGTTCAGCATCCCGTACCCTATGAGAAAGAGGATCTGGAGGCGCTAGGTAAACACTGCACAGAGGAAGAGGATGCGGCCAATAAGGTCGAACGGCAGGTTGAGAAATCCGCAGCGGCAATACTTCTGGAGCCAAGAATCGGGGACCGGTTCGATGGCATCGCCACAGGTGCAGGCCCCAAAGGCACGTGGGTCCGTCTTCTTCATCCTCCTATCGAAGGGAAACTGGTGCATGGCTTCGAAGGTATCGACGTGGGCGACAGGATTCGCGTACAACTGATCCACACAGACGTAGAGCGGGGATTCATCGACTTCAAGAGAGTTGAGTGATCAATTCATTGAGTGTCTGGTCTTATAAACTGCTTAAGACCTCTGGGTATCGCCTGCAAGAAAGAATTATTCACCCTGCAGATTCTGTTATAATTGTACATGGGTGCAGTATTTAAGCTTCTCTTTTTATCTCTCTGCCTTTTCTCTCTGCTCACATTCAGCAGTTGCGCCACTTTGCCAAGAATTGAAGATTACCTTCCCTTAAAGGCAGATACTGCCCCGAAGATCATCGGCCCCAAAGAACAGTTATCTCCTAAGATCAGCAAAGCCATTATGGAACGGCTGGAAGGACAAGTGGAACCAACGGATATTCTCCAGCGGCATACTCTCCTAATTGAAGTGATCAGTGGGAGCCCTTTGATTACAGGGAACAAGGTGACTTTACTGATCGATGGACCGGCCACCTATGATGCTATGTTCAAGGCCATCCGGGGTGCCAAAAGCCATATTAATTTCGAAACATTTACTATTGAAGAGGATGAAGTCGGTCGTCGTTTTGCGGATTTGCTTTTAACTTAGAGCGCTTGGCTTGTCCCCACGGTTTTTTCTATTCTAAACTCCCAGTAGTCCTGTGATCACGAAGATCAGCAGGAACCCCAGAAGCGTGAATGCTATGGAAACCAGCGGGTGATTCTTTTCATGAGCTTGCGGAAGCAGATCTGAAGATCCCAAATAGAGGAATCCTCCGGCAAAGAACGGCAGGAACAATATGAGATAATACTCAGGGATCCTGATCACCAGGGTGGATAAGACACCCAGCACGGGAGTGATGGCATCCACCAGAAGCATTTTAATCGAAGACCTCAAGGAGTTTCCCGAATTCAGCATGACCGTTACGGTATTGAGGCCATCCGAAAAATCATGGGCGATGACTGCGAATGCCACGACGATACCCACATGGAATTCGAGTTGGAATCCTATTCCGATTGCCAATCCGTCCATGAAGCTGTGAGCGGAAAGCTCGGTAGCTCCGAAAAACCCTCCTCGATGGTGATGGACGTTGCTGCATGTCCCGTCGGGAAGGCATATCCTGTGAACGGAAAAATAGCGTTCGAGTATGAGGAGGAATATGAAACCTACGGCGGTGACGTACATGACGTGCTCGAGCGGTACCCCGGCATTTGTCGCCAGCCGGAAGGTCTCCGGAAGCAGATCAAAAAGGGAGACTGCTATAAGAACCCCGGCCGCAAAAGCCGCCAGCACTCCGAAACTCTTCCTGTACCGGACGGCAAACAACCCGCCAACCATTGTGGAAACAAATGTAATCGCACCGAAAATGATTGGAAACATATTCATGCATCCACTCGCTCTTGCCGGTGGCAATTGTTATCCCATGCCGGCCGCCATAGGGGACCATTATAGTACAGAAGCAGGTCCCCTTACAATCTTGTTGATCGCAATTTAGGTCCCTTGTCCCAGGTCTCGCCATGTGATAAGATGAAGAGGAATTGTAAGCTTCCCGTAGAGTCTGAAGGATCTCCAGGGTTTATTCAGGGTTAAATCCCTGAATTCCACACAGCAATCAATCCACTGCATAGCCTTCCGACAGGCCGGTGGAAAGGGAAAACTTGCAGGCTGCAAACCGGGGACTGCAGAGAATGAACGAAAGAGCATGATCCTGAGACCGGGGGGTTTCACGATCATGCCAAAGTTCGATTTACAAGAAGTCTAATTCTATGCGCGCTGCCATGATGCGGGACGGCTCTTTGCTATCTTCGAGATGGGCGGGAGACGGGGAGAGGATCGTCCTTTCAGGATTGTCTCAATAACTCATGAGGGAGAGGAACATGCCATCCGACGGAAAAAAAGAACCAGTGGAAGATCTAAAAGATAAGTTACGTTCCTTCTTCGGTCCCCGAGACCCCCAGAAAAAGAAGGATGCCTTGCCCCCTAAGGCTCATTTCAGCATCTGGTATTTCCTGATCGCCTTCCTTTTGTTTATCTACCTGCAACAATACTTTCTTTCTCGAAAAAAAGTGGAGACGATTCCTTACGGCCAATTCAAGCAAGCCCTGGCCGAAGGCAACGTGAGTAAATTAACCATTGGCCCGGAAAACATCACCGGAACGCTGAAAGAAAAAGATGATAAGACAGGCCGGGAGTTCACTACCATTCGTGTGGATGATCCTGGCCTGGTGAAAGAACTGGATGAGCACAAGGTCGATTATTCCGGACGCTATGAGAGCAAATTCCTGAGTAGTATTCTCTCCTGGGTCCTCCCCATCGGCATCATGTTCCTGATCTGGAGGTTCGCCATGAAAAAGATGGGGCCGGGGATGGGGGTCATGTCTTTTAGCAAGAGCAAAGCCAAGATGTTTGCCGAGAATGAGACCCGGGTCACTTTTGCCGATGTGGCTGGAATCGATGAAGCCAAAGAAGAGCTCCAGGAAGTAGTGGAATTTTTGAGCAATCCCGGAAAATTCCAGAAACTGGGAGGGAGGATTCCCAAAGGGGTGCTCCTGGTTGGCCCGCCGGGTACCGGCAAAACCCTTCTGGCCAGGGCCGTGGCCGGGGAAGCAAAAGTACCTTTCTTCAGTATCAGCGGGTCTGAGTTTGTCGAGATGTTCGTCGGCGTGGGAGCAGCGCGCGTTCGCGATCTTTTCTCTCAGGCCACCGGCCAGGCCCCCTGCATCATCTTCATCGATGAACTGGACGCATTAGGGAAAGCCCGGGGAATGAACGTCATGGGTGGGCATGACGAACAGGAGCAGACTCTCAACCAGCTTCTGGTAGAGATGGATGGATTCGAAACGAACAAAGGAGTCATCATCATGGCCGCGACCAACCGGCCGGAAATCTTGGACCCTGCCTTGTTGCGGCCGGGGCGGTTTGATCGGCAGGTCCTGGTAGACCGCCCGGATATCAATGGGCGAGAAGCCATCCTGAAGATCCATTCCAAAAATGTTCTTTTAGGTTTCGATGTGGATCTCCGAAAGATCGCCGGCCGTACCCCGGGCTTTGTGGGAGCGGACCTGGCCAACCTCGTCAACGAGGCCGCCTTATTGGCTGCCCGGAAAAATAAAGATAGTGTGGGGTCGGCAGATTTCGACGAGGCCATCGACCGGGTGGTCGGGGGCCTGCAGAAAAAGAACCGGGTGATGAATCCGCAGGAAAAAGAAATTGTTGCCTTTCATGAATCCGGACATGCAATTGTGGCTGAATCGGTAGAGCATGCCGACCCGGTGGCGAAAATCTCCATTATCCCCCGGGGGATTGCGGCTCTTGGATATACCCAGCAGCAACCCACGGAGGACCGCTATTTAATGACTCGCTCGGAGCTACTGGACCGGCTTGCTGTTCTCTTGGGAGGGAGGGTGGCGGAGGAACAAGTTTTTGGAGAAATCTCGACAGGGGCCCAGAACGACCTACAGCGGGCTACAGAGATTGCCCGGTCCATGGTGGCGGAGTACAGCATGAGCGATTCCCTGGGCCTGGCGACGTATGAGCGCCCCCGTCAGCCTATGTTCTTGCCAGAGGGTTTTACTCCGAGCAAGACTTACAGTGAAAAGAAAGCCGCCCAAATTGATGACGAGGTCACCCGGCTCATCGAGGAAGCTCATCAAAGGGTGCGGGGAATCCTGTCCGCTCGCCGGAAAGTTTTAGATGAATTGGCCCTTCTCCTTTCCAAAGAAGAGGTTGTGCAAGGGGAGAAGCTCAGAGAGATGCTGTCCGAATCCAAACCCGGGATGCCAGCAACGTTGCCCGAGCAGCCATCCTGACAATCCAGTATCCTGCGGTGCGGCGTGACAGTAGTCGGATAGTTAAGTAGTCGTGTAGTCAATCGTCAAGTAGTCAGATAGTCTAATAGTCATGTAGTCTTTTAGTCACATAGTCAAAAAATATTTTTTGACTAAACAACCATGAGACTACGCGACGATGAGACCATACAACCTCCCAACTTTTTTCCTTGACATTCTTTTTTGAACTTAATAGGATTCATAACCATCTCTATACTAAATGTTTAGTATGGAACAGCCGATGAGAAATCTTGCTACCGCTAAGACAATCCAGGCAAAGGATACGGCAAACCGAATCCTTCGTCAGGCCATGAGAATATTCCTGGAAAAAGGCTACCACGGGACGTCCATTGACGACATCACCCAGGCGGCCGGATTGACGAAAGGAGCCCTTTACTGGCATTTCAGCAGCAAAGAAGACCTGCTGAAAAGAATGATTGAAGAATTCGAAAAGCAGTTCCTGGATGGTTTGATTCACGCGGTCAACGGTGTCCGGGGAGATTTGCTCGAAAAAATGGGAAAGTTTTTTAGCTACAATGCTGCTTTTTCTTATTACAACCGGGAGCTTTGCGTTTCCTTCACCACCCTGGCGGCGGAACTGGTAGGGGCGCATCACGGGATGGAGCCGGAGTTCAGGAGGATCTATAAGAAGTATCAAAAATTTCTTTCCAATTTAATTCTTCAGGGGAAGCGGGAAAAGATTTTCAAAAAGGAGATGGATGAGGACCTTACTGCGCTGGTCATCATTGCTTTTCATGATGGCATTTTGCTCAGATGGTTCATGAACATGGATAAGATCGATGGAGAAGCCTACGTGAATACTTTCAAAAAAATTATGCTCAATGGGTTGATCGCTTGAGAGGGTGTAAACTGAGGTAGAAAAAACCATGGACTTCGAACTAACCAATCGCCAAAAACAGATGCGTTTAGCCGCACGGGAGTTTGCGGAAGGAGAGTTTCCAGGGGTTGCTCGTGAATGCGATCGCCGCGAGGAATTCCCAAGAGAGCTTTGGAAGAAGGCCTGCGAGCTGGGCTTTATTGGCCTCTTTATCAAAAAAGAGTACGGGGGCCTCGGATTGGGCTTTCTTGAATTCAGCATGGTGATGGAAGAATTTTGGCGCGTAGACCCTGGGTGCGGGAATATTTTACTGACGACGTTCGGGGCCGAACTGATCCAGCTCCATGGCACTGAAGAGCAAAAGAGAAAATACCTCCCTCCTCTTACCAGAGGGAAGGCGATCATGGGAACGGCCATCACGGAGCCTGATGCAGGAAGCGATATCCTGTCCATTTTAACCTTAGCCGGGAGAGATGGGGATTCCTATGTGATCAATGGATCGAAGCAATTCATCACGAATGGAAGTATTGCCAATTATCTCGCCGTTTTCTGTCAGGTAAATCCGGAGGCAGAATCGAGGCTCAAGAGGTTTGGCGTCCTCATTGTGGAGACGGACCGTCCGGGATTTAGTGCTTTAAAGATCACCGGAAAAATGGGCATCAGGGCATCCGATACCGCAGAGATTCGGTTCAATGAGGTGAGAGTTCCGAAGGAGAACCTCATCGGAACGAGAGAAGGAGAAGGGTTCTCCCAGATTATGCAACTCTTCAATATCAACCGGGTGATCGCTGCCTCGCAGGGTGTCGGTGTGGCACAGGGCTCTCTGGATAAGGCCGTCCAATATGTGAAGAAGAGGAAACAGTTCGGACAACCCCTGGGTGCTTTTCAGGCCGTCCAATTCAAGATCGCAGAGATGGCCACCTGGGTCGAAGCTGCACGTAACCTTTGCTATCAAGCAGCATGGATGCTCGATCACGGGAAGGTGGACCCGAAACTGATTTCGATTGCCAAGTATTTAGCCGGGGAGGTTGGAGTCAAAGTGGCCAATGATGCCCTTCAGCTTCACGGTGGATACGGGTATATTGCGGACTACGATATCGAGCGTTTCTACAGGGACGCCAAGATCGTCGAGATCTACGAGGGAACCAAGGAGATCGAAAAAAATACGATCGCCCGGGAGTTGTTGGGAAAATTGTAAGGGTTCTCCGAGGGTTCAGAGATAGAAAGAATAAAAAAGTTTTAATGTGGTAAGTCAGAAATACTTTTGGTTTGTTGTCATTCCGGGCTTGATCAAGCCTGCCCCGTGCTTGACACGGGGGAATCCAATATTTTTGAACTGGGTTCCCGCTTTCACGGGAATGACACTCTAAAGATCAGTGTATGGAGAGCGTTAGATTAACATTGGGTCAGGCAAACCGAGAAGAGAGAGAAAGATATGGATTTTGAGCTTACCGACGAACAGAAAGCGATCAAAAAGGCTGCCCGCGAATTCGCAGAAGGAATGTTTCCAGAGGTGGCAGAGGAGTGCGACCTCAATGAGACATTCCCGAGAGTGCTCTGGAAAAAAGCCTGCGGCCTCGGTTTTGTGGGTGTTTTTATCGACGAGGCCTATGGAGGTCCGGGCCTGGGTCTCATGGAGAATATCCTCATCATGGAGGAGTTCTGCAGGGTCGACGCAGGCTGCGCAAGCGTTCTGCTGACCACGCTCGGTGCGGAGTTCATCCTCCTCTATGGAAGAGAAGAACAGAAAAAAAAGTATCTTCCCGGCCTGACCAGGGGAGAGGCCATCATGGGGATGGCGATCACCGAGCCGGATGCCGGGAGCGACGTATCCTCTGTCTCAACACTTGCCCGCAGGGTGAATGATCGTTATGTGATCAATGGGAATAAGATGTTTATTACGAACGGCAGCATCGCCGACTTTTTGATCATCCTGTGCGTCACGAACGAAAACGAGAAGGTGAGGTCCAAGCGTCACAGCGCGATCCTTGTCGAGACCAGCCGGAAGGGATTTGAAGCCAACCAACTGAAGCGAAAATTGGGGATGAGGGCCTCCGATACCGCGGAAATCCATTTTTCGGACGTGGAAGTTCCTGTGGAGAATTTGATCGGAGAGGCGGAGGGAGAAGGGTTTTATCAGCTCATGGCCGTTTTCAATCGAAGCCGGGTGACGGTGGCCATGATCAGCGTGGGGGTTGCCCAGGGCGGATTGGAGAAGGCCATCAGCTATTCGAAGCAGAGAAAACAGTTTGGGAGCCCCCTGGGCAGTTTTCAGGGAATTCAGTTCAAATTAGCGGATATGGCAAGCTGGATTGAAGCTTCAAGGGCACTCTGTTACAAGGCAGCCTGGATGGTGGACCGCGGGAAGATTGACCCCAAACTGATCTCCATGGCCAAGTGGTTTGCCGGAGAGGCGGCGGTTAAAGTGATCGATGAGGTGGTGCAGATCCACGGAGGGTACGGGTATCTGGGTGAATATGGAATCGAGCGACTTTATAGAAATGCAAAACTCGCCGAGATCGTTGAGGGGACGAAGGAAATTGAGAAGCTGATCATCGCCCGGGAGATTCTGGGGAGGATGTGAGGCAATACCTCATCCGTTCCGGTATTGACAATCATCTGATGATCGAGCAAATTGTATAAATCCCTTCCTTATAGTCTTTTACCCTTATCAGCATGAATGCGAGAGGAGATCAATGAAAAAAGTCGTGATTGCCAGCGGTGTCAGAACGCCAATCGGTGACTTCGGGGGTTCCCTTCAGCCTGTCAAGCCCTTCGATTTGATGATGACCGTGATGAAGGAAAGTTTACGTCGGGCCCAACTGGAGAAAGAAGATCTGGACCAGGTCATTGTCGGGAATTGTTTTGCTCCGGTTGAACAGAATATTGCCCGCGTTGCCGCCCTCCTCATGGGCGTTCCGGATCGAGTTCCAGGTCATACGATCAACTGTGCCTGTGCTTCGGCATCTCAAGCCATTATTTCAGGATCCAATGCCATTGCGCTCGGTCAGGCAGATATCATCCTGGCTGGCGGGGTGGAGTCCATGAGCAATGCGCCCTACATCATGGAGACAGCCCGCTGGGGACAACGCCTGCGCCATGCCCAGCTCATTGACCTTTTCTGGAAGGGGATGCAGGAATATCCGGTCGGAGGAGGAATGGGAATAGCAGCAGAGCGGCTTGCTGAGAAATATCATATCAGCCGGGAAGAGCAGGATGCATTGGCCCTGAGCAGTCACCAGCGCGCTGTTCGGGCCATGAAAGAAGGAAGATTCAAAAGAGAGATCATACCCGTAGAAGTCCCTTCGGGGAAAGGGAAGAAAGTTGAAGTGTCTACGGATGAACATCCCCGGGAGGATACCAGCCTGGAGAGCCTGAGCCGCTTGAAGTCGGCTTTTAAAGAAGGAGGTTCCGTGACTGCGGGCAATTCTTCGGGACTGAATGACGGCGCTTCAGCCGTCGTTTTGATGAGCGAAGAGAAAGCGAGGGAGCGGGGATTAAGACCGTTGGCCGCCATCCGGTCCTATTGCACAGTTGCTTCAGATCCCTATCTTGTTGGCCTTGCACCTGTTCCGGCGATTCAGAGGGTGCTCAAGGAGACAGGACTGACGTTGCGAGAGATTCAACTTTTCGAGATCAATGAAGCCTTTGCCGCCTATTATCTGGGTTGTGAAAAGGAGCTGGGGCTCAACCGGGAGATCGCCAATGTGAATGGGAGTGGAATCTCGCTGGGACATCCTGTTGGTTCTACAGGCTGTCGAATCCTGGTGACGCTTCTTTACGAAATGGAAAGGCAGGGCTTGAATTTAGGGATCTCCTCACTCTGTGCCGGTGGAGGCGTGGGCACTGCCATCCTGGTAGAACGATGAGACGCGAAACCGAGCTGCCATGTTGAAAGTCAACAACATAGAGGTTGTTTATAACGATGTCATTCTGGTCCTGAAAGGGATTTCTTTAGAAGTGCCCGAGTTTGGCGTCGTGGCTTTGCTGGGAGCAAATGGGGCGGGCAAATCCACCACCCTCAAAGCGATCACCGGGATCCTCGAGACTCAGAACGGAGAACTCAAAGAGGGCACGATTGAGTTTATGGGGAAGCCCGTCCACAAGTTAGACGCCGATCAGATTGTGAAGCTGGGGATCACCATGGTTCCCGAAGGAAGAAAGGTTTTTGATGATTTGACCGTGACCGAAAATCTCATGATCGGGGCCCATACGAGGTCCGACCGTTCGTCATTAAAAAGAGATCTGGAAATGATCTATGGTTATTTTCCTATTCTGGCCAAGAGAAAAGATCAACTTTCTATCTACCTTTCCGGTGGAGAACAGCAGATGCTGGTCATCGGCCGTGCATTGATGTCGAGGCCGAGATTGATGATGCTGGATGAACCCTCTCTCGGGCTGGCCCCCCTGTTGGTGAAAGAAATTTTTGATATCCTCAAGATGATCAACCAGCAGCAAAGAACGGCCATTCTCCTGATCGAACAAAATGCCCGGATTGCACTGAACTTTTCCCGGTATGGATACATCATGGAAAATGGAAAGGTCGTCCTCGACGGCCCGTGCAAAGATCTCATGGAGAATGAAGACGTGAAGGAGTTTTATCTGGGGATCACGGATGAGGAGACCAAAAAGAGCTATGCCGAAGTCAAGCACTACAAACGACGGAAGCGCTGGCTCTCGTAGTAGCTACTGGGTCATTAGGTCAATGAGTCATTGGTTATTAAATGACCTAATGACCCAATGACTTAATGACTGAGGAGCTTGATCTCCTGGAAGATGGAGGGCTCCTCGAAACGTACCATTCCTCAAAGAAGTAAAAAGAGCTGAACTGCTACCCAATATGGATCAACTCGAAATTAAGAATCTAACCCTTGCATTTGGCGGCATTGTCGCGCTGCAACAGGTGGATATGAAAATTAGAAAGGGGGAGATTCACACCGTCATCGGACCGAACGGCGCGGGCAAGACCTCGCTCTTTAATTGTATTAACGGCGTCTATAAGCCTGTGGAGGGAGATATCCTTTTTGAAGGAGAGTCTATTCTTAGCCGGAGGCCTCATCAGATTGCCAGCCTGGGCCTTGCCAGGACTTTTCAGAATATCGAACTGTTTCGGCATATGAGTGTCATCGATAACCTTCTTCTGGGCCGGCACCACCGATTTCATTCGGGCCCCATCTCGGGCATCTTCTTTTGGGGAAAAGCCCTCCGGGAAGAGATCAGGCATCGCCAAAAGGTGGAAGAGGTGATCGATTTTCTGGAGATTGAGAAGGTCCGGAAAAAAGTTGTGGGTGCCCTTCCTTACGGAATTCAGAAAAGGGTTGAACTGGGGCGGGCCCTGGCCATGGATCCAAAGGTCCTTTTGCTGGACGAACCCACCTCAGGGATGAATGTGGAAGAGACAGAGGATATCGCCCGGTTTGTGTTGGACATCAAGGAGGAACTGGAGATCACCGTCATCATGGTGGAGCATGACATGGGAATGGTGATGGACATCGCCGATTGGATTACAGTCCTTAATTTTGGTTCGAAAATCGCAGAGGGGACTCCCTCTGAAATTCAAACCAACCCCAAGGTGATCGAAGCCTATCTGGGGGAGGAGGGAGCATAGAACCATAGCACACGGGTGTGCTTCAAAAGCTTTACAAAGCGGACATTATTATTCTTCATTGGAAATATTTTATTACTGCAATTCGTGAGTTTCGTGGAATCGGAAGTATTAGATGAGGCAATCAAAGGTATCCGCTGTACAGCTTTTTCACCACACCCCTGTGCTATGGAATTTCATATATGGCTGAAAGATGAACACTGAAAAAGGGACCTTCATGGAAGCAGTTACCATCCCAAGACTTTTTTTGAGAAACGTTCGGGAACACGGGCATCGGGTAGCCCTCCGGGAGAAGGATTTAGGGATCTGGAAAAGGGTGACCTGGGAGGATTATTACGAGCATGTCCGGGATTTCGCGATGGGGCTCAAGGCCTTAGGGTTCAAACCCGGTGACAAGGTTTCCATCCTGGGAGATAACTGTTGCGAGTGGCTCTACGCGGACATTGCCGCCCAGTCTCTCCATGGCATTGCGGTCGGGATCTATCCGACCGATGTGGCCGGACAGGTGAAGTATATCCTGAAAAATTCTGATTCCAAATTTGTCGTCGCCAGAGATCAGGAGCAGGTGGATAAAGTTCTTCAAGTGAGGAATGAACTTCCGCTTCTCAAAAAAGTGATCGTCATTGATATGAAGGGGCTTCGAAGATATAAGGATCCCCTGATCATCAGTTTTGTTGAGACGGAGAAATTGGGGCGAACGCTACACGAGCAGATGCCCAATTTTTTTGAGGACAGCATCCGCTCGACGCAAGCCGAAGATGTGGCCATCATTGTTTACACTTCGGGGACGACCGGTGATCCCAAAGGAGCCATGATCAGCCATAAGGGAATGATCAGCATGGTGAGAGGACTTTCGCAGGTTCTGGAGTTCAGGCCGAATGATTCCGTCGTTTCCGTTCTCCCCCTCTGCCATATTGCGGAGCGAATGTTTTCTTTGATTTTTCCCATGTATGTGGGGTACACCGTCAATTTCGCCGAGAGCGTCAATACCCTTCAAGAGGATATGAAAGAAATTTCTCCTACCGCCTTTCTGAACGTCCCCCGCATCTGGGAGAAGATGCATTCAAACATCATGATTCGAATGCAGGATGCGATCTTCTTCAAACAGTGGGTCTTCAAGGCCATGCTGCCCATCGGGGAGCGGGTCTCCCGGTATAGACTGGAGAACAAACCCGTGCCATGGTTTTGGAGATTCCTGCAATGGATTTCCTATTTGACTCTATTCCGGGCCCTCAAGAATCAACTCGGCCTTCTCCAAACCCGCCTCTTCGTCAGCGGAGCCGCGCCTCTTTCACCCGATCTGATCAAGTTTTACCATTCCGTCGGTGTGCCGGTCCGGGAATGTTATGGGATGACGGAGATGAGCGGGATCTCCTTCATGCCAAAAGATCATGAGATCCGGGTCGGCGGTGTGGGCAAACCGATCCCGGGCGTCGAATTTAAACTGGGTGAGGATGGAGAAATTTTTCAAAAGGGGGATTCGGTTTTTGTAGGCTATTATGGCAATCCCAAAGCCACGCAAGAGACGATTTTGGATGGCTGGCTTCACACCGGAGACGTGGGCCAGGTGGATGAAGAGGGAATTCTCTACCTGACGGACCGAAAAAAAGACATCATCATCACGGCGGGCGGGAAAAACATTGCTCCCTCGGAGATTGAAAACAAACTTAAATTCAGTCCCTTTGTCAAAGAGGCCATTGTGATCGGAGATCGGCGAAAATATCTCTCCTGTCTGGTTCAAATTGATCTCGAAAATGTTTCAAATTGGGCGCAGAACAACAAGCTTGCCTATACCACCTACAAAAGCCTGGCCACTCATCCCGAGGTCTACAAATTGATCGGAAAAGAGGTGGAAGAGGTCAATAAACATTTTTCCCGCGTTGAGACGATTAAGAAGTTTAAGATCCTTGAGAAAGAATTGGACCCGGATGATGAAGAACTGACGGCCACCATGAAGGTCAAGAGATCTGTGATTGAGAAAAAATTTAAGGAGATCATTGAGGCCATGTATTAGGCTTCGAACAAGGAGCGTCACGATGAAATCAGGGTTGCTATTCTTTATGCAGTTATTCGCGAGCGGCATTGCCGTGGGCTGCCTCTATGCCCTGATCGCTCTCGGATTTGTTCTGATCATCAAGGCCACGGATATCCTCAACTTCGCTCACGGTGAAATCATCATGATATCGGCCTTGATCTGCTACTTTCTGATGGCAAAGTATCATTTTTCATTCCTCCCCGCGGTCATCATCACAGTGGTGATTGCGGCTATCATGGGTGTTTTAACCGAGCGGCTGGTGCTTAGGCCGATGCTCGGCGAGCCCATCTTTGCCGTGGTCATGATCACCATAGGGCTAAGCATCTTCTTACGAAGTCTGGCTGGCATCACATTTGGCCATGACAATTATGTCTTTCCTTCCCCCTTCCCAAAGGAACCGATCAGCCTGGCGGGGGTTACCCTTTCGATGACTCAGATATGGGTCATGGTGTCCACTGCCGTGCTGGTTGTCCTCTTTTTCATTTTCTTCAAATATTCCCGCATGGGTCTTGCCATGAGAGGGACCGCCAACAATCAGGAAACCGCCTTATTGATGGGCATTAGTACGAAACGGGTTTTTGCCATGGTCTGGGGGATTGCTTTTGTGACAGCTGCCATTGCTGGAATTTCTCTCGCAAATGTGATGGTGGTGAATATTGGGCTGACATTCGTTTCGATTAGCGCGTTCCCGGCGGTTATCCTCGGGGGGCTGGAGAGTATCCCTGGGGCGATTATAGGGGGGCTGGCCATTGGCGTCATCGAGAATTTGGCCGGGGGATACCTGGACCAAATGATTGGTGGCGGGGTGAAGGACGTGACGCCTTTTGTGGTCCTGTTTTTAATTCTGATGTTCAAGCCTTACGGCCTCTTTGGAAAAGAAGAGATTGAAAGGGTTTAGATGGCGGTTCGGAGCAAAACATTCCGAGAAAGTTATTACGAGGATATCAAACTTTTCCAGACCGTGTGGATTCGCGCGTGGATTTTGCTCTTCCTGGTCGCACTGGTCACCTTGCCCCTTTGGGGCAATCCCTACATGATTTACCTGATGAATCTTTCCTGCGTTGCAGCGGTCGCCGCCCTGGGACTCAATCTTCTCACGGGCTTTACCGGACAGATTTCATTGGGCCATGCCGCTTTCGTGGCCATCGGAGCCTACGGCACGGCCATTCTTTCTTCGAGATTCGGGCTCCCTTTCTGGATCTGTGTTCCCGCAAGTGGGGTGATGGCGGCCATCGTTGGATTTGGCGTCGGGATCCCCTGTTTGAGACTCAAGGGCCTTTATCTCGCCATGGCGACCATGGCTTTTGGTGTCGTCGTCGACTTTGTGGTCATCACATGGACGAAGATGACTCGAGGCGTCCGGGGTATCAATGTGGCCCGTGTCGAGATTTTTGGCTATTCCCTGGACTCAGACCATAAGATTTACTATTTCTTGTTAATCCTAACTGTTTTGGCGGTCCTCGCCATGAAAAACCTCATTCGGACCCGTGTGGGACGAGCCTTCATCGCCATTCGTGATCGAGATATTGCGGCGGAAATTATGGGGGTCGATATCACTTCCTATAAGGTAATGTCTTTTACCATCAGCTCTTTCTTCGCAGGTATCGCGGGGGCGATGTACAGTTATACGATGGGCTACATCCACCCAGAGCATTTTACTCTGCTCCTTTCTATTCAGTACCTCGCCATGATTATTGTGGGGGGACTGGGAACGATTCTTGGTTCGATCTTTGGGGCCGTCTTTATTGTCCTCGTTCCCGAGTTGATTAAGTCACTGTCCCAGCTGCTCACTTTTCTTGTTCCTGCCATGGCGGGAAAGTACGATGAGGAGTGGAACATTGCTGCCTTCGGTCTTTTAATCATGATTTTTTTGATTTTTGAGCCGGCAGGGCTCAACGGGATCTGGGGCCGGATTAAAACCAGTTTTAAAAATTGGCCGTATACGTATTAGTAAGTTCTAAATTCGAAGCACGAAACCTAGAATCCGTCAGAGCGTGAGGCGTAAGTCGTAAGCGGGTTTACCCCTTACCCTTAACGCCTTACCCCCTCGCGAATCAGGATTTCGATACTTGCCTGCCTGCCGGCAGGCAGGGGATAGCAGGAGCCAGGATATCAGGAAAAAACGAAAAGAGTTTTTTAATAACCCGGTTGGTTCTAACTATGACGGGCTAAATATTCGAGGCTCAGTTCAAAACCATTTAACCAAGGAGGTGCTTTATGAAGGGAAGAGGAATGTGGATGGGGGTGTTGGTTTTCTTTTTGGTTTGTCTTTTGGCTGTACCATGTTTTGCTCAACGGGGAGTGACTAAGGATACGATTAAGCTTGGACTGATCCTGGTGAAGACGGGGCCTGTGGCTGCTTTGGGACTCCCGAACGGGTATGGGATGGTTGACTACTTGCAGTATCTCAATGACCAGGGAGGGGTTGCAGGCCGAAAGTTTGATGTCATTTGGGAGGATGATCAGTTTGAGGCTCCGAAATCGGTCGCTGCCCTCAAAAAACTGATTACCAGGGATAATGTATTGACAGTCATTACGACAGGTGGATCTAACCAGACCATTGCCAATATGCAGGCCATCAATGAATACAAGGTTCCCAATATCCCCAATGCTTTGATGAAGGAATTTTACGATCCTTTTCAACCCTACATATTTGCGATGGGTGCTACTTATGAAGCTCAATATGAATGCATGGTGGATTATATTTTCAACGATCTGAAGGAAAAAAATCCTCGGATAGGAGTGGTCTATGCCAAGAAGGAGTATGGAATCGGAAGCCTCGAAGCCATAAGGAAAAGAGCGAAAGCCTATGGTGTGGATCTCGTGTCAGAATTGGCTCTGCCGACAGGTGCGGTCGATTCCAGTTCTCAGGTGTTGACCTTACAGGAGCATAAGGTCGATTATGTCATCACGTGCGACGTGATGCCGCCGGTGATTACCTTTTTAAAGACAGCACAGAAATACAATTATTGGCCCAAACATGTTTTTGGATTCAACTGGGCCACAGACGATGCGCTTGTGAGGGCCTGTGGGGATGCGGCAAAAAACTTTATAGGGGCCAATTTCGTGGGTGCCTGGTCGGACGAATCGCCTGGCATCAAGCTAACACGTCAGATTGCGGAAAAGTACAAGCGTACAGAAATCGGAATGACTTCCCTTTACATTAATGGAGTCGGCGTTTCTTGGCTGTTCGGGGAAGCCTTCAAGCGGGCCGGTAAGGATCTGACCCCTGATAGTCTGAAGGCTGCGCTGGAGACATTCAAGGAATATAATACAGGGGGTGTTTTCCCGCCGGTGACCTATACGGCGAAAAGTCATGCGCCGGGCGAAATGGTGAAACTTTTTAAGGCAGATGTAGCCAACAAACGATTAGTTGCCATCACGGATTGGCGAAAGCCAAAGGCAATGAAATAACCTTGCGAAATCCTGGCGGGTGATTTGTTAGAAGATTTCCCGCCAGGGCGATTCACTGTAGAGGTTCTCAACTGCAGACGAGAAGGGTTTTCTTGTCCTGAGATAGGGGAAGGTTTGAAAGGAGATATCCGAAATGGAGTTGAATAGGATTGCAGTGATGGGTGCTGGAATGATGGGAACCGGTATTGCGCAGGTCGTTGCCATGGGAGGATATCCTGTCTCTGTGAGGGATATCGCTTCAGACTTTTTGGCCAAATCGAAGACCAAAATAGAGAAGAAATTAAAAGAACTGGTGGACAAAGGAAAGCTATCGGAGCAGGATGCAAAGAACGTGTCGAACAGGATGACTTTTACAGAAGACCTGAAAGTCGCTGTGGCGGAAGCCGATCTCATCATCGAGGCCGTTCCGGAAGATCTGGAATTAAAGAGAAAGGTTTTTACCGAGCTGGAAAAAATGGCCAAGCCATCCGCGATCTTTGCGTCGAATACCTCAGAACTGAGCATCAGCTCTCTGGCCAGTGGCACGGGCCGGCCCAAGCAGGTGATAGGCACTCATTGGTTTTTCCCACCCCAGGTGATGAAACTGATCGAGGTGATTGTCACCCCGGAGACTTCTCGAGAAACATTGGAGACGACGGTGGCCTTCTGCAAGAAAATAGGGAAGGAGATCGTTATCTGCAAAGATGCCCAGGGGTTTATCACCAGCCGTGCCATCTCTGTCTTGGTAGCAGAGTGTATGAGGATTTACGAGGAGGGGATTGCCTCGATCGAAGACATTGACAAGGCGATGAGGTTGGGATTCAACCATCCGATCGGGCCTTTTCAACTCATGGACATGTCCGGGTTGGATGTCGTTTACCATGCTTTGGGGGGGTTGTCCCAGGTTTATGGGGATCGGTTCAAGCCAGGAAAGAAGATGGCGGAGCTGGTTAAGACGGGCAATCTGGGGCAAAAGACAGGGAAGGGCTTTTACCATTACGGTTCCAAGTCATAACGAATCCGAGTTTGGCTGTGTGAAGTTTTCAGACATGATTAACGGCAGAACATAAAACGGAGGGCGTTAGCGCCTTTTGAGAAAAACGAGAACTTAAGTCTAACCGTTTGCGGAAAAAGTTGTTCCTCGCTGCTCAACATCTTTTTTCGACCATTCTAAAGCTCGCTTCACTGCAAATCCAAAACTCGCCCTTCGGGCTCAGACATTGGATTTGCCGCCGTTCCGCTCGCTAAGAATGGTTTCCCGAAAAAATCTGAATTCGCGCCCGGAGCTCCTTTTTCCACTTTTTCAGCACCCTGGTAAAGGATAAAACTCGGATTCGCGCTGAGATGAAAGATCCGCAAGAGCAGCATTTCGGTCCGGTCTGGTTCATTCCGGGAAAGAACCGGGGGAAATATCCTTTTTGCCATTCTTTGTATATCGAGGGCGCAGGAGTTCTCATCGATCCCGCCTCAGACCGGGAAAGGCTTCTTCAACTGCGTCACGATCGGGGAGTGAAGATGGTCTGGCTGAGTCACGCCCATGAGGACCATTTTATGCACCTCGACCTGTTCGATGACCTGCCATTGTGGATCTCAGAAGAGGACGCATCGTCTCTCTCCAGTTTGGAAATGTTTCTTGATGCTTATGGAATCGATCATCATGATTACCGTGATTATTGGAGACAGATACTTGAGGACGAGTTTCACTTCAAGTCCAGAAAGCCGGCGCAATTTCTTCGGGGCGGGCAGATCCTGGATCTGGGCACCGTCACGGTAGAGGTCATCGGCACGCCCGGCCATACCCCGGGACATCTGGCCTTCTTTTTTCGAGAACCTGGAGTACTCTTTATGGGTGACTATGACCTCACCCAATTCGGGTCTTTCTATGGTGACGTCCATGCGAGCATTGAACAGACCATTGATTCCGTGAATCGTCTGAAAACAATACCCGCGAAGATTTTCGTAACAAGCCATGAGACCGGAGTCTTTATGAGAGATCCGGGAGAACTTTGGGACGATTACTTAAAGGTCATCTTTGACCGGGAGGATCGACTACTCGAATTTTTGAGCGAGCCAAGGACAATGGAAGAGGTTGTGGAAGCGTGGATCATCTATGGCCGTCCACGGGAACCAAAAGCTTTTTTCGAGCTTGGCGAGCGGGCTCTCATGAACAAACACTTGGAACGCCTGATCCGGTTGGGGAAGGTGTTTAAGGAAGGGGATCGATACATCAAAGGAACTGCCAGAGAACGCGAATCTGATCAGGCGCCTGATCGGAAATAAAGATGAACTTACAGGATCGATGTATGAAAGGGACCCTCCGCTTGAGGGTCCTTTTTTAATGAAAAATCCGCTCAATTTTTTCTATTGACAGAAATTCTAATGTTTGGTAAATGAACGTTCATCATTTACTAAATAAACATTTACTTACGATGAAGAAGAATAAGAAAAGTGATTCGTCAGAAAAGCTCTTAAACTCGGCCATGAAACATTTTTTGAAAAAGGGCTATAAGGGTAGCTCTGTTGCCGAGATTACTAAGAGCGCAGGGCTTACTCGGGGAGCCCTTTATTGCCATTTCGAAACAAAGGAACATCTGGTCCAACAAATCATCAAACTTTTTGAGGATAAATATCTCAATCGGGTGATCGCTTATGTGGAGCAGGAGAATGGGAGTCCCTTAGAGAAATTTCAAAGAATGATGCACTTCAACATTCAGTTTGCGGGGGAAAATTCAGACTTATGTGTTTTCATGACAGTCATTTCTGCAGAAATTTGTGGGTCCCGTAGTCGGCTGGAATCTTATATCAAATCGATCTACCAAAGGTGGAATGAATTTCTCGCAGGCATTTTGAAAGAGGGTAAGCGGAAGGGAGAATTTAAGAAAGAAATTGATCCCGAGATGATGGCGCGAGTGATCATTGGAGTTCACGACGGTGTGCTTCTCCAAAGGGAAATGAACCGGGAGACGATTGACCTCCTGTCCTATACGAAACAGTTCAGAAGCCTGATCATCTCGGGAATAAAATTGGATTAGGAATGGGAAGTTGTCAAAGAATTAAAGGAGAAAGAGATGGATTTTGAATTGAACAACCGGCAAAAACAGATTCGATTAGCGGCGAGAGAATTTGCGGAAGGCATGTTTCCCCAATTTGCGGAGGACTGTGATCTTCACGAAACCTTCCCGATGGAGCTGTGGAGGAAAGCGTGCGAACTGGGGTTCATCGGGGTTTTTATCAAGAAAGAGTATGGCGGGTTAGGACTCGGTTGTTTAGAAAACGGACTCATTGCCGAAGAGTTTTGGAGGGTTGATCCGGGCTGCGGGAATATTATTCTTGCGACCCTCGGTTCGGAATTTATCCTCCTTTACGGGAGTGAAGAGCAGAAAAAGAAATACCTGCCCCTGCTCCCGAAAGGTGAAGCGATCATGGGCATGGCGATCACCGAACCGGATGCGGGAAGCGATGTCTCTTCCATCCGGACCTTCGCTCAGAGAAAAAACGACCATTATACAATCAATGGAAACAAGATGTACATTACGAACGGGAACATTGCTAAGTTT
>Ga0315282_10003588_pt1 | contig 27814 bp, 39 predicted proteins | sample YL17G07_20_MG_FD_203693 | JGI IMG/M metagenome (GOLD analysis project Ga0315282, IMG submission 203693) | Sediment microbial communities from Yellowstone Lake, YNP, Wyoming, USA - YL17G07_20 | ecosystem: Environmental > Aquatic > Freshwater > Lake > Sediment | place: USA: Wyoming | collected...
CGTTCATTGCAATGCAAGTACTTCTAAGTTTTTCAATAGCTCTTTTTAATTCTGTAATATCTTTACTCTTCAAAGCCGTTATTTTAACTAAAACAATTGAACCATTTCTAATAGTTTTCTGTATTCTTTCTGTATCTGAAAAATCTTCTAGCTTATCAACTTTTATTGGTATTTTACCTGCAGGAACTTCTATTCCAGAAGTATCCATCTCAATAAACTCTTTCTCATCTATTTTTTTGAAACCTCTGCCAAACAATTTTTCTAAAACCATTTATGTCAACTCTAAATTCATATTTAATTATATTAAAATTGTATTCACTCGGCGATAAAAGAATGTAGTAGTAATAAATACTACAATTTTTAGAATAATTTTTTATTAAAATCAATACTCATCGATACCCTGACAGAACTGACTACTAAATTATATAGATAAATAATTCATGATATGAATTGCATAAAAGCAATTTTCGAGTGTAGAAATGCCGCCGCTTTCAGAACGAGAAAACCCCCCCATCACTGTTTTGACATCTTAGTACGAATTCTAAAGTCTCCTTGGGTTTGTTAATCTTCTCGCCAAAAAAACTCAGACTCTATTCCGTAATAAGTGTCTTCGATGAAAGTGGAGTATGCGTTGGGAACTGATGCAAATCCATGATTTGGATTCTGACATTTTTCAACAAAACGCATTGTCTTTTCCAAGCCGTTCTTTAGAGGATAACCGATTGAATTCAACGATGCCAGGGCAAAGTATGTTGTTTCAATCTCGGAATGATTGTCGCTACCAAAACCTCCGTCATTATTTAAAAGCCTGAGAATCATTTCAGGAATTTTATGTGAAAGTTCTTTGTAATTGAGCATTCTAAGTATTTCGGCGGAATAGTAAACTGTTTCAAGCGGGCTTTCAAATTGTGTGCGGTTTTGGACGCTGTTCCATCTTTCAAGGTAATCCAAAACCGATTTTATCATATTTGACGGGTTTTGGGGCGAAAAATCGAATAATGATAAGGTCTTCACAGAATGATAAGCAGAATAAACATTGCTTCCGTCATTAGATAGGTCAAGCAGATATTTAATATTTTTATCTCTGTTCGGTATTTCAGCTTGAAGCAACTTCAAAATAGAAATGGCATAGAATGTTGCGGATGACAATGGAGGTAGCAAATTTGAGAAGGAAAATCCGAATTCTCTGCTTTGGTTTGAAATTACCCAGCGAATCAGTTTGTCTCTCTTATGACTGTCTAGAACCAACATTCAATTACCTCTTTTCACATGATTTCTTCAGTTCCTTTATTTTATTTTCAAGAATTCTGAGAAAGTCTTCAATTGCAATCTCCTCTGATTTTGAGTCAAGCTTTCCATAGCCCTTTTGGAAGCGTTTGGGCTCCATTTCTACCAGGTCGTTTTCGAAGAAGAGACATGCGTTGTGAATATCTTTACAAATGTCTTTTTTAGCGACTGATATGCCGATATACGCAAGAAATTTGTGAATCTCTATTCTTAATTCTTTGATTATCTCCAGAGTATCACTGAATTTTCTTTTCGTCTCAAGCCTGATTTCGAATTGTTCTAAAGATGCATCCATAGCTTCAAGATAAGCTCTTAGATGATTTACGTGCTGAAATTGCATATTCTCCCTATTTAAATATTTTTACAAACCAAGGTTTGCTGTAGTTGTAATCTATGCTTGCTATCATGCATTCCCCGACTCTCAGCTTTACTAGGGACGATGCATATTCCGATCCGAACCGTTTCCTTATCCGCTCCAAATCTTGTTCGTGGGAAGTCTTGAACCAAATCTCCGTGTTCACATTACCAAGCACAGCTGGTCCAAAGTCCGAATATGAATGGGTTATTAGAACTATGCCGATCCCGAATTTCCTGAATTCCCTGTATGCTTTTTCCAGCATGATAGCAGCCTTTCCACCAAATCTTGGGGACAATCTGTAAGCATCCTCGAAAACCAAGAGTATTTTCAGCTTGTCGATAGTCTCCCAGTTCTTACAAATCATTTGCCCTAGAGAATTTTTTGCAAACTCATTGTAGTCGTTCTCTGCAAGGTCGCTTAGGTCAAAGATTGTCATTTTTCCAGCGTTGATTTTATTTAACATGCTAACATTCAGGTCACTGTAGGAAACTTTAACAACATCATGAGGGGTCTTGGCACGTTTCTTCCAGTTGCCATGCGTATCAAACACCACAACTGCCACTCCTTTTTTCAGGCACTCTTCTGAGATTGTCATCGCTGCCTTGCTCTTGCCAGTGCCAGACGCCCCCACTATAAACGCATGCTTTACAAGGCTATCCGAATTAATGTAAGCATTAGAGGTCGTGCCTGATACTTTACCCAGAAGTATGGCATTCTCTGTTTCCTCAGGCAGAGAGCTAATGCTAATTGGCAAAATATATTTTCTTTCTATCTTCATTAGAAGTCACTTTCCTGTTCAATTCAAATCTTTCGAAGCTATCCTTTATCGGTCGGCATTTGCTTCCTATATAATTCAATTGTTTTATCATATTGCCATAATTTTCCTGCATGTATTCCTTCTCCACGGACTTTACCATTTCCAGAATCTCAATGACTGGAGATTTCAGTTTTTCATCTATCATAATTTCATTCTGCTCCAGTATGTCGATTTCCCTTAGGATTTCACTAGCCATAGATTTAGAACGCTGTATAGCCAGAAACACTAGGAGTTTTGATATTCTTGCATACTTGCTTATATTTTTAAAATCGATATCTTTGTAAATCTTGGAAAAATAAAACGACGTGAACGTGCAGATTTCCTCTATTCTACCCAAGGTTTCAAAAATGTCGTAAATTAGCATCCTGTACGGTTTTTTCAAACAGCTCACCTCTAAATTAGAAGCTATCAGCCTTTCGGCGGTTAAAGGTGAGCCTCATCACCTTAATTATTTACTCTTTTCTAAGTATTTTATTTTATCTTTTCATAAAAACTAAAAGCAGGAAAGATGCGATAAAAGAAAATACCGCACTGTAAACGAATGCGATGCCAGGTGATAAAACCACCCACAAAGTACCAACCACGAAGCTGGATATAAAATCACCAATGCCATCTATGGTTTGTAATATGCCGTATCCAGTCCCTCTTATATTCGAAGATAACAAGTCCGCAGCATAAGCCTTCTCCAAAGCAGTATATGCAGCCGCACTTATTCCTGAGATAGCAAAAAGCAAGATAAAATAAAAAATATTTGTCGAACTATAAATGAACCCTAGAGACATAATGCCAAACAAGAAAAATCCAAGTAAAAGTGGAATTTTCTTGCCAATTTTATCGCTTAAACTTCCAACACCATAATCTGCAACTGCTTGTGCTATGTTTCTTATAGTATAAAACAAAACAGCCATACTTCCTGCGACCACTATACCAACTGTTGGAGAAAGAACTTCTTGGACTCTGAGCAAAAGTAAAGTTCTATTAAAATTGCCTATTCCAAAAATAAACATTATGAAAAGAAAGGCTTGAAATTCTTTAGGCAATGATTTAATATGGCATATGAAACTTTTTATATTATGTTTTCCTTTTTTAACTTTTTCTTTAACGCCTATAGCGATTATTAGAACCGCCAATGCACCAGGAATGAAGGATAGAAAGAAAATATTTCTAAAGCCAACCAGCGGAATGAAAAAGAAAGCTATCAGAGGTCCGATTATAGCTCCTAGTGTGTCCATGGCTCGATGAAAACCAAAAGCATGACCATAAAATCTTTTGTCAACAGAGTCTGCCAATAAAGCATCTCTTGGTGGTTCTCTTGTCCCCCTCCCTATCCAGCCTAAAACTCTATAAATTAAGACTTCTATCCAGTTTCTTGCAAATCCAATCGTACCAACAAACAAACCTGTAAGAAAATAGCCCAATATCATCAGTGACTTTCTTTTCTTCAATCTGTCACTCAACCATCCAGAAAATGTTTTTACAAAACTGCTTGACGCGTCTGATAATCCTGTAATAAGACCTAATAGTTGAGGTGCTGAAGCTCCAACTAATTCTGTCAGAAATGCAGGCAGGGTAGCTGTAGCCATTTCATGACTTGTATCACTGAACAGACTTGTAAAGCCCATAGCTGCTACATTTCTGTTCAACCATTTCTTAGTTGGCATATGCTCACTTGATTTTCACGCGACTTAAAAGTAGAAGCTATTGGCCCAAATGGCGGTTAAGGCTAGCCTCACAGCCAATAATAAATTCATTTTTGTATTAAAAAATGCGACTGTTGTTTTGCAACCATGTAATGTAAAATTAATGAAAAAAGATTCTTACAAAATTTAATTCTTTAATCAATGCTCGTCGATACCCTGCCAATACTTATTAATGCATAAAACGATAGATTTATATATTATATAAGTATATATAATACTATGAAACAAGAGCAGATTCTTCACTACCCTAGGTTGGATACGATCTTAATGGTAGAGGAAGCTATAAGAGATGCAAAGGAATATCCATCAAAAAGACAGCTAAAATTAGCCTTACCAAAGGAGATAATGTACCAGACCTTCAACCTTATTCTAAGATACTTAGAAGATTCAGGAAAGATAGCAATAAAGGATGGAAAAATCATTTGGATTTGGAATCCAGAGCTGGTAAAGAGATACACAAATTCAAAATTAGTGATAAAATGACAGAAAGAGAAAAATTTGTAAGCTTTGCAGATGAAAGGGTTAAAGAAGCTTTTGAAGCATTGAAGAAGGAAAACTCTGAACTGCACAAATTCATAGAAAGGGCTATAGATGATCTAAAAAGAAATCCTTTTTGTGGAATAGCAATACAAAAGAGATTGATACCCAAAATTTACATCAAGAAATATAATATTGATAATCTTTGGAAATATGATTTGCCCGGTGCTTGGAGGCTTCTATATTCTGTTGCAGGTGATAAGGTTAAGATAGTTGCTATAATTCTTGAATGGTTAGATCATAAGGAATATGAAAGAAGATTTGGTTATTGAAATTATCAATGACTGTCAACGCTCATCAATGATGACAAATGATCATCAATGCGCGTCAATGGTCATCAATGCCCATCGATGACGTTCAATGACCATCAACGAAGATAAATGAGCCTCAATGAACACAAATACGCAACAATACAAATAAATAAATTTCAATGAGCATCAATGATTTGTAAGAGCTATAGAAATTGAGTTTTTACACACTACCGCGTCAAGTTGTACATGGCGTGAGTACGAGTGAGTAGTTATAAATAGATAGATTTATAAAATTATAATAAGTTTCTTATTTAAATTCTGATTTCTAAATTCTAAGAAGTGATTATAAGTGAAAAAATTATTTATTCTTGTTTTTACAGAAGGTACAACTATAATGCACAGCTCTCTTGAAAAAATCAAGGATTATAGTTCTTATATTCCAGTTAAAAATGCTGTCAAAAAAATAAAGACGTGGAAAGAAAAAGGATGTGAAATTTCTTATCTGACATCAAGGAGATTACGAAAAGAGATAAAACAAGTAGAAGATGTATTAAAAAAATTTAATTTCCCTAAAGGAACTCTCTATTATAGAAAAAGAGGGGAAGAATACAAAGACGTAGTTGAAAAACTTAGACCTGATATATTCATAGACGATGACTGTGAGAGTATTGGTGGTAATGATATTAAAAAACTTGTAAATCCAAAATTGAATATCAAGATAATCATAGTAAAAGAATTTGAAGGTATATATCATTTGCCTGAAGAACCTGAAAATTTATTGAAGTATAGTGATTGAATGATAACAGCAGATTTTAGAGTGATTGCAGTTGCAGTAATAAGGAGAGGCAATGAAATTTTACTGGGTAAAAAAGTTGATAGACCTCATCCAGAAGGGTTGAGCGGAAAGTGGTTTTTTCCAGGTGGTGTTGTAGATAAGGGAGAAACTTTGGAAGAAGCCTTGAAAAGGGAAATGAGAGAGGAGATTGGAGCAGAAATAGAAGTCAACGAACTTATAGGTGTTGGTCAGACATTTTGCCCAAACTGGAAAGGAAAGAGGCTCTATGCAGTAGAGGTTTATTTTGAGTGTTTTACAAAAACAGACAAGTTTAAACCTTCTGATGATATAGTTGATGTAAAGTGGGTCAAGGGGAAGGAAATATGGGAATATGTAAAAGATATGGAACATTTGATCCCTAACAATTTGAAAAAATATCTTGATAAGCTGGGTTGGAAGTGAGTAAATGATAAAAATTATTTCAGTGGATTTTCAGAAAGAATTTAGTGCTAAGGGTGGTAAACATTATAAACCTCGGCCATGTGTTGATTTTATAAAAAATATACTCATACCATTTTTAAGGAAAAATAGTATTGTAATTGCAGAAATTATTTCAGATTACAGGAAACCTCGCCCTGCTGATCTTGATGATTCTACTCGTCCAGGAGAGGAAGGTTATGTTTCTGAAATTCCTGATGATGTAAAATTGAAAAATATTTGGATAAAATCTATGAACTCACCAATATGGACAAGAGAAAATATTGGTAATCCAAACAAAAAACCAGGGATTCCTTATCAGGACCCTAAGGCCTTTACAAATTGGTTAAACTCTACTATTGGAAAACCTGAAGAGATAGATGAAATTGTTTTGATTGGTCTAACCCTTGACTGTTGCGTGTTTTCCACAGCACAAGAATTAAGATGGCGAGGTTACAAAGTTAAAATCCTTAAAGAGGCTACTGACACATATTCTGGGAAATCAGAAGAAAAAGAAATGATTCTGAATAATCCGCCTTTTTTAAACTGGGCAACGGTTATTTCTTGGAATGAATTAAAAGAAAAAGTGATTAAATGACAAAAGAAATCAAAAAATGGTGGAATGAAACATCCCAAGGTTATCAAAAGAATGCTAAGATTCATACAAGATATGCACATTACGGCCCCTATTCTCCAGATGAGGATAAACTAAAATTGCTAGGAAATGTTAAAGGAAAAAATATCCTTGAAATTGGTTGCGGTGGAGGTCAATGCTCAATTGCTTTTGCAAAGAAAGGAGCTCACTGTACAGGAATAGACATTTCAGAAGAGCAATTAAATTTTGCAAAGAGTTTAGCAAAAAGAGAAAAGGTTAAAGTGAATTTTATACTTGGAGATTTCCAAAATCTTAAAAGAATAAAATCAAATAGTCAGGATATTGTCTTTTCTGCATTTGCTTTACATTATTCTCCAAATTTGGATGAAGTTTTCAAGCAAGTACATAGGATATTAAAAAAGAATGGATTGTTTGTTTTCAGCTTTAACCATCCATTTTACGATACTATTAACTTCAAAAATCTTAAAATTGAATTTAGCTATTTTAAAACAGGCAAATTTGTGGAATTTGAAACTTGGCCAGATAGTAAAAGACGCAAATTTGTTATGTATAAAAGAAAGGTTAGTGACATATACAATAATTTGGTAAAAGCAAAATTCTTTGTAGAAAAAATTATAGAACCATTAGAAATAAAGAAAGACCCTTGGGAAAATGAAATTTATCCAATAAAATTAGTGAAGTTAATTGGTCCAACAATCATTTTTAAGGCAAGGAAAAAATGAAAAAGATCGCTTATCTTACAATTGATGATGCACCTTCTAAGGATTTCAAAAGAAAGGTAGATTACTTATTATCAAAGAATATTCTTGCTATCTTCTTCTGCAGAGGAGAACTATTAAAGCAAAGACCTAAGATTGTAATTTATGCAATCAAAAAAGGTTTTATCATTGGTAATCATTCTTACAATCATCCTTATTTCTCTCGTTTAATATTAAAGCAGTGTTTTGAACAAATTAAGAAAACTGATGAGATTATTGATAAACTTTACAAAAAGGCTGAGGTAAGAAGACCAATAAAAGTTTTCAGATTTCCTAGTTTAGATAAAGGCGGTAAAAACAAAAAAGCGGTTCAAATACTTCTAAAAAAATTAGGTTACAAACAACCAAAATTTAAGAACATAACTTATAAATGGTATCAAAAAGAACATGGTAAAGATATTGATGTTTATTGCTCTTATGATACTTATGACTGGACAACTATTGATAAAAAGCCTGAATTTGGTATAAAAGGCCTAAAAGAAGTCCTTGAAAGAATGGAGGAAGATGACCCAGAAGGTTGCAGAGGACTTAATTACAAAGGTTCTAATGAAATAATTATGATGCATGATTTTACGGGAACTGCTCATATGTTTAAACCAATGATAGAACATCTACTTGCTAAAGGAATAGTATTCAAACTTCCTTCTATTAAATAATCAACGCTAATCAATACCTCTCAATACTCGCCGATACCCTGCCAATACTCGTCAATGAATCGTTCCTTATTAGCATACGTATAAAAAATGTAATAAAAATTTGTTGTTTTTGGAGTAATGGAGCATAAGTTTAAATACGTCCAAGAGAAAATACAATTTGGATTTATAGTAAAGGAAGGAGCCTTTCTGAATAAGAAGGGCTTAGTAACCTTCCTAACTTCGTGATTTTATGAAAATAATGATTTTTGTTGATCATCAAAATTTCTGTCAAAGTTTGTGGGCAATAGATGGACGAAGACAAGAGAAAGTAAGTGGACTTTCTAATTTTATTATGGAGCATTTAAATACAGAATTAAAATGGGATAAATACATTCCCAGACTCATAAGAAGCTATGTATATACAGGGGAATATGCAGAAACTACTATTAGTAAAATAAAACATGATTTAGAAAAATCAAAACAAGAAAATTCAAAGTTTGTAAAAGGAATAGAAAAAACATTAGATGCTTCTTTAAGAAGGCAAGAAGGTCAAAAGAAAGCCTTCGAAGCAATTAAGAATAATTCTACATTTTTAGAGATTAGAACAAAACCTTTACAGTATTCAAAGGGTCGTATATTCCAAAAAGGTATAGATGTTCAATTAGCAGTTGATTTAGTGTCCCATGCTTATATTGATAGTTATGATGCTGCTGTTGTATGTTCAGGTGATGTTGATTTGATAGAATCAATTAAACTTGTTAAAAATTTAGGAAAAAAAGTAATTGTAGTTTCCCATCCAGAAAATACTGCATCTCAAATTTTTAAAGAATGTGATTATTACATAGACTTATCAAAATTAAATGAAGACCAATTAAATCAAATTTCTCATTTAGTTGGGACTGAAGAAGAGCCAGAAGTTTAAATTCTAATTCTTTAATCAATACCCCCTCAATACCATATCAATAAATATTAGATACGCATATTATTTTAACAGCAGGTAAAAATCAGGCGATTTTCAGAGAAACTTCAGGAAGTTGTACATGGCGTGAGTACGAATAGTTTTTTTACTGTGTTTTTACTGATTCTACCTATTTCTTATCTGCTTATGCTGTAATTTAAAGATAGCATCTTTCGACTATCTCCATAGTATCTATAAGGTATCTTAACTAAAACATTATATTTATATATTTGAATATATGAATATAATAGAATGATTGAAAAGATATTAAAAGCACTTTCAGATTCAACAAGATTAAAAATAGTAGAACTCTTAAATAAAGGAGAAATTTGTGCCTGTGAATTTGTTCCTATTACTAAAAAAGCTCAACCTACGGTTTCTCAGCACTTGAGAATTCTTGAAAATGCTGGAATAATAAAATCAAGAAAAGAAGGTAAAAGCGTTATCTATAGTGTAACTAACAAAAGAATTTTTGATTTGATTAAAATTGTTAAGGAGATAAGCAAATGATTGATATTATTTTGAAAGTTTTATCTGCTGGTTTCTACGCTCTTATAGACTATTTGGGAGCTCACGTATTGACTTGTTTGGTTCCAGCATTCTTTATAGCAGGTGCGATGTCAGCACTTTTGCCAAAGGAAAAAATAACCAAATACCTTGGTAAGAATGTTCCAAAATATAAAGCCTATCCTCTATCTGTAATAGCTGGATTGCTGCTTGCTGTTTGTTCTTGTACGATACTGCCTTTGTTTGCTGGAATAAAGAAGAAAGGAGCTGGCATAGGACCTGCCATAGCTTTTCTTTATACTGCTCCTGCTACCAATATTCTGGCAATAGTATTCACTGGAAGCGTTTTAGGTTGGGATTTAGCTGCTTCAAGAATAATACTTTCAGTTATGTTTGCAACATTGATTGGAATTATAATATCTTCGTTCTTTAAAGAAGAGGAGAAAATAGAAGATAAGGGATTGGTTAAAAAATTGATAAAGGAACAAGAAAAATTTGATGGAATAGGAGAATCAAAAGCAGGCACTCTTCAGAAACTTAAAGATGGATTCATACACTATCATCTGTTTATATTTTTCGCTACGTTATTTGCTATTTTGATAATAGGAGCTTCAAAAATAGAAACTATTATAAAATCAGTATCTTTAATCGTTCTGATTTTATTTCTTTTAGTTCAGCTTAAAATCAGCTTTAAAAAAGATGAGATAAGAAGCTGGCTAAAGGAGACTTGGAATTTCTTCAAAACAATATTTCCTTTGCTTCTGGCAGGCATTTTTGTTGCAGGCATTTTAACATCTTTGATTCCAGAAAACTCTTTGGCTAACTATGTTGGCAGCAATACAGTCTTTGCTAACTTAGCTGCTGTTTTGTTTGGGGTGTTTATGTATTTCCCAACTTTAGTAGAAGTTCCTATGGCAAAAATGTTCTTAGGACTTGGAATGGCCAAAGGACCTCTGCTTGCTTATCTATTGGCTGATCCAGTGATATCATTGCCGAGCATACTTGTTGTGAGAAAGATAATGGGAACTAAAAGAACTTTAGCATATGCTATTTTGATAACAATATTCTGCACTTTGTCTGGTTTAATATACGGATTTTTTGTGGGGTGATTGAATGAAAGCTTTATTTGTTTGTTTTGGTTGTTTGTCAAACACTGGAAGACTAACAGGAATAGCTGGATTAAAAGCTATAGAAAAAATAGGCATAGACAAAGCAAATATTTTTTGTTTAGGAGCTTTAGCTACCAAAGGTAAATTGGTAATTGATAAAACAAAGGAAGCAGAAAAAATAATAGTTGTAGATGGTTGTCCTTTAAAGTGTGCAAAGAAAATAGTAGAAGATTCAGGTTTCAAAATTGACCATTATATAAATTTGGTTGAAGATTTAGGTTTTCAGAAAGGAAAACCATTAGACTATACTGAAGAGGATGTTGAAAAAGTCATGAATGAAATCTTGAAGGTGATTTAATGAAAATAGAAATATTGGGTTCAGGCTGTTCAAAATGTAAAGCTACTGAGGAAATAGTAAAAAAAATTGTTAAGAAACTCGGTATAAAAGCAGAAGTAAGGCATGTATACAACATAGATAAAATGGCAGAATATGGGGCAATGCTGACACCAGCAGTCGCTATAGATGGAAAGGTAAAAATCGAAGGAAAAGTTCCTACAGAGAGTGAAGTTGAAAAGATATTCAAAGAGTTTTCTTAATCAATGCTCACCAATACCCTACCAACACCCGTCGATGCATCGTTTGATTAAAAGATTCTTCCTAAAGCAACTATAAAAAGAATTCCAATGAAATTAAAAATAAAAGTTAATAATATAAATTTTTTACTACCATACTTTTCTGCACCCAATAAAACTGCAGCTAACTCGTCTGGTAGCGGGGAGGCTATTATAAAGCCTGCTATCAAAGGACTGATTTTTTTAACAAATTTGGATTTTATTTCAGGAATCTTGTATTTTTTATTATTTATTTTAATAGTCTTATCACTTCTTTCACTTACAAAATCATAAATTATATATTCACTTACTATGCTACCTAAAGCTCCAAGAAGAGCCAACATCCAAGGGTTTAATACCTTTGCTAAAATGAAAAAGGTTGCTACTGAAAAAGCAGTTGTTGCTCCGTAAGTATAGAAAAATCCAGCAAAAACAGCTCCCAGATATTCATAATCTCCCAAGCTTAACAAAAATTTTTCCAATGAACCTGTTAAATAAGCCTCTAAAGTTATAAGAATTACAAGAATTATTAAAACTAACTTGTAATGATTCCATTCGTAACTTATAAACTTTTCTTCACGTTCAACAAACTTTATTGCTTTTTTCTCTATCTTTTTCATTTGAAATCATAACTATGTTTTCTTTTTAGTGGATGATTTAATCAGATGTAAAATTCTTAATATCCATTCAAGCACAATTGAGAATATTAGAAACTGAACAATCTGAGACCATAAAATTGGTATCTCTGATAATCTTGTCAGTGCAGTTTCTGATGAAAAGAAATTCGGGTTTGACAATGCAATTGCCAAGAGTGCAAGGGGCATTAATTTTGCCAAATCGCTTGACATATCTTCCTTAAAATAAGATATAACTCTTACTGTAGAAACAACTACAATTGAAGTTAAAAGTATGTTACTAACTGTAATTTCTTCTGATAAAACTAATAGAAATAATGATAATATTAAAAACCAAATAAATACGTAGATTGGAAAAACAATACCATATTTTAGGATGTAAGCTAAGACACTTCCAACCTTGCCCAAGGTTTTATGTTTGATATAAGGGAGGTTATACTTTTCCAAGTTTATACTAAACAAATCTCTTTTAGAAAGAGATTTGTAAAAATACCAAACAAAAATTGCATAAATAGATAGTCCAATTGTAAATGTAAACAACTGCAAATAACTTTCTCCTATAAATGGAGAGAGTTGGCTGTGAAGGAGAGCATAGCCTTTTTGTGTATTTTCTATTATTGTGTTTGCTAAACCGTTCATGATATATCATTCTGTCTTTTATTATATATTTTTTAATTACCAATACAACCAAGCTAATAAACTTAATAAAAGTGCTGCAATTAAGGCAATAATGATTCCTGCCTTAATCATATCTTTTATGTGGATATAGCCTGTAGCGTAGGCTATTGCATTTGGAGGAGTTCCGACAGGCACTAGAAAGTCCAATGAGACGCTTATCCCAGCCAAAATAACTAAGATTCTTGCGTCGATTCCAAGTGATGCCGCTAAAGGTATAACTATTGGAAGCATGACAGCCGCTGTTCCTGTGTTGCTTGCAAAAACAGTCATAGCAATGCAAAAAATAGAAATTATGAATAAAATAATAAGCAGTGGGTTTGCTCCAATAAAACTTCTGATTACATTTGCTATCACAATATTTAGACCGCTTGAACTTATGGCAGAACCCAAAGACAGGCCGCCACCCACTAAGATTAGCGTATCCCAGTGAAACTTTCCAAAATCATCTGTATCAAACATCTTCAAAATATAAAACAAGAATATGGGAACCAAAGCTATCAGAGATATGGAGATTTTATGCAATTCTGAGGTTAGCCATAGAAAGACCGTCAAAGCAAAAATTGCCAAGGTCTTTTTCTGATAACCAGAAAGTTTAGTCGAATATCTTTTTATTTTGAGCTCCTTTATTTCTGGTTTGTAGATTTTTGTGAGAACAAACCAACAAACAAAAAGGAAAATAAATGTAAATGGCAAAGCATAATACATCCAATCAAAAAATGATACTGTTATATTTTGGTCTGCAAGGAATTTTACTGCCATCGCATTGGGTGTTGTCCCTACTATTGTTCCCAAGCCTCCTATAGTTGCTGCAAAAGCAACGCCCAGAATAATCGATTTTGCGTATGAAGATTTGAGAGGTTTCAGTTTGGTGTCAACCAGAACTATTAGAACTATAGGCATCATAACGGCTGCTGTGGCAGTGTTGCTCATCCACATTGAAAGAAAAGCTGTTGCTATCATTATTCCTAAAAGAAAACGCTTTGGACTTGATCCTATTTTGTTTATGAAGAAGTAAGCTATAGCTTCATCCAAATGATATTTCTGTAAACTGTATGCTAATGCAAAACCGCCCAAAAGCAAAACTATAACAGGATCAAAGAATGGAGCAAAAGAGTTTGTCAAGTCAATACCGGCAAACAAAACTAAAAACAAAGGTATTAGAAGTGATGTGACATGAATCGGCATAGCTTCTGTAAGCCACAGACTGCCTACTGTTACAAGTATAGCAAGAACAACATGAGCTTGATAAGGAATATTCAATGGTAGAAAATAAACAAACAATCCAGCTAAGAAAGAAATTAGAAAATAAACCAAGGTCTTTTTCATATCAATAATTGTGATAATTATATAAATTACTTTTGTTATTTAGTATAAATGATAGTAGAACTGATTTTACTTTTATCATCTTTGGCAATCATAGCAGTTATCAGCGACAGAATCATTGTTTACGTCACAAAATTATCTTCTTATTTTGGTTTGTCAGAGATGTCAGCAGGTTTCATACTTTTGTCAGTTGCAACCTCACTGCCAGAATTGTTCGTATCTGCTCTTGCTTCTCTGACTAATCAAGGAGGACTTTCTGTTGGTAATGTTTTAGGGTCAAATATAGCAAATTTAACCATTATTTTAGGCTTGGCTATACTCATAAGCCGAACTAAAATTACAATCGATTCAAACTCAGAAAAAGAACTTGTACAATTCTTATTTTTATCTTCTTTAATACCACTTTTCATCTTACAACGAGGTAGCATAGGACCGGTATTAGGAGTGGTTTTACTGATACTTTTCGTTTATTTCAGCATCAACATTTCCAAGAAAGCAGGAAAAATATCTTCTTTAGGGTTTTACAGAAGAAAAGAGATTAATTTCATTATAATCAAGTTTTTGATTGCCATAGGTTTGATTTTGTTTTTATCAAAACTAGTAGTTGATAACGGAGTTGGAATAGCAACATCTTTAGGTTTGCCACCATCTGTGATAGGAGCTACTATAATAGCTTTCGGAACCTCTTTGCCAGAGCTTGCAACAACAATACAAGCTTTGAAAAAGCGATTGTTTGGAATGGCTCTAGGCAATATTTTTGGGAGCTGCATAACAAACCTTACTCTAGTTTTAGGCATAGCATCTATATTGTCATTTTCTCAGGTAAGCGTTGTAGCAACCGGCAGCATGTTATTTTTTACGTTAATAACGGCGTTGACAATATGGTATATTATTAGTACTAAAAAATATATTGGTAGAAAAATATCCTTATTTATTATTTTCATTTATGTTTTGTTTGTTCTACAGCAGATAGGTTTTTCAATCTTTATATTATAGGAGTTTATCAATACCCCATCAATACCATATCAATAAATAGTCAATACGCATATTATTTTAACAGCAGGTAAAAATCAGACGATTTTCAGAAAAACTCCAGGAAGTTGTACATGGCGTGAGTACGAATAGACGCGTTTTATCAACATACTAGTTTAATCGTTCGAATTCAGTGGAATACTCGCTAATTCTAGACCCCTGGGAAATCCCTGTGAAAACCCTGGGGAAACTACGTAGATTTGATTTATATTTTCTGTAATTCTAAATTCTAAGAGGTGAGAATAGTATGAAAGTTGCAATATTATCTGATATTCATGATAACGTTTGGAATTTAGAAAAAATCCTTAATAGTCTAAAAAGCGAGAAAGTAGATGCTATCATATTTTGTGGGGATTTCTGTGCTCCACCTACATTCAGAAAATTAGCAGATTTTGGACTTCCTCTTTATGCAGTTTTTGGCAATGTTGACGGTGCCCAGAAAGAGATAACGACTTTAGCACTTAAGAGCTATAAGAACGTTACTTTGGAGAAAGATTTATTAGAAGTGGAGTTAAGCGGAAAAAAGATTGCAGTTTGTCATAACGATAAGTTTGCGGAAGGGTTGGCTAAAACTGAAAAATATGATGCCGTCTTTTATGGGCATACCCATGTTTTAAAGTCGGAAAGAATAGGCAAAACTATTCTAGCAAATCCTGGTGAAATTCATAGCTTTTCTTCTAGTAAATGCACATTTGGAATCTATGACACTGAGAAAAACTGGATAGATATTAAAGAAGTGAAATTAGAATGAAAATAATAGATAAAGAAATAAGCCTTCATTTAGAAAAAATGTTTACTCCTTTCAAAGTAGAATTAGAAAAATTAATCAAAGAAGAAAAACTAAAGGATGCAAACATAGTTTGTTGGGTTCCTCATGAAGTTGCTTCTTTAATTCAAATTGGTTGGGAGTCTGGATTATTAGAAGATTTGGAAAAGTTCCTTTCAGATATAGCACCTGCTGGAAAATGGACGAAACATGACGAACCTGGAACTCCTTTTAGAGAGAATTTTCATGAGCATATCAGAACGAAACTTGTTGGCTCAGTTTCTATTACCTTCATTGTAAAAGATGGGAAACTTTATCTTGGAAAATATCAAGACATTTATTTCTATAGCCCGCTTTACAAAGATAAACCTGATCAAAAAGTTTTTTGTAGAATATTAAAATTTGATAGTGATTAAATGTCAAATGTAATATTGATAAAGGATAACTTTTTAGAAAATCTAAGAAGTATTGTAAGCAAAAGCAAATTCTCCAAAAATGATAAGATTGCAATTAAAATGCATATGGGAGAATATGGAAATGTAACTCATGTAAGACCAGAGATAGTTGGTGCCGTTGTGGAAGAGCTAAAGAAAATGGGAGCAAAGCCTTTCCTGTTTGACACTCCTACATTGTATAAAGGCTCTAGAGACACGCCTGAAAAATACTTGGAAACAGCAAGAAAGAATGGTTTTACAGAAGAGACTATAGGATGTCCTATTCTAATTTCTGATGAAGGAACAAAAATAAAAGGAAAGAAACATCTGAAAGAAATAGAAGTTGCAAAAGAAATCCAAAATGCAGATGGCTTAGTCGTTATTTCTCATTTCAAGGGCCATCCGGAAGCAGGCTTTGGAGGATGCATTAAGAATTTGGGTATGGGCGGTGCTACTAAGAAAACTAAAAAGATAGAACACACAGAATCCCAGCCAATAATAATCGGAGAGTGCAAAGGATGCGGAACCTGTGTTAAGTTCTGCAAGGAAGGAGCAATTCAAATCAAGAATGGAAAGGCTGTTTTTGATTATAGTAAATGCTTTGGTTGTGGCGTCTGCTCTGAAGTCTGTCCTAATAAAGTTCTAAAACCAAGAGAAGTATCTTTCAGAGTTTTGCTAGCGGAAACAGCAACTGCGATCTTAGAAAAATTTGATAAGAAAAAATTGCTTTTCATAAATGTTCTTTTTGATATAACCGAAAGATGCGATTGCTTTCCAATAGGCGGAACCGGACCTGGAGAAATAATATGCCCAAATATAGGAATCATAGTTTCTGATGACATAGTTGCTGCAGACAAGGCATCCTTTGATTTAGTAAATAAAACAGTTGGAAAGAATATATTTGATTTGAATAGTCATATAAAATCCGAGGAGCAGATAGACGCCGCTGAAAAATTCGGTTTAGGTTCTAAAGACTATAAACTTGAGGTTCTACAATGAAGAATCAACTGCCTATCATTGGTCTTTTCATAATAACAATAATCTATGGATTTACCAACATCGTATATAGATTCATAAGCAATATCAACTTTCTTTTTGTGGCATTTCTTCTTATGCTATTCTCTACTTTAATACTTCTGCCTATTTTAAAAATAACCAAATCATCAAAAGAAATCAGACATCTCAAAAAGAAAAAATGGTTATTTGTCTTAGGAGTAGTTACAGCTACCATCTGGTTTACGATCTACTTCTCAACTACAAACACCATGATAGCTAACGCTGTTTTTGGATTTATAACCTCGCCAATATTTGTCGTTGTTTTATCACCTTTCTTGTTGAAGGAGAATATAAACAAGAAAATCGGTATTGCGTTTGTTATTTCCCTAATCGGGATAATACTAATTTTTGATCCTACAAAGATTTTACAATCAGTCATTTCCATAGGGATTTTGGCTGGCCTTTTGATGGGATTTTCGTCTGGCATGAACAGCATAGCAGGAAGAAAGCTTAAAGATGATTATAGCCCATATTCCTTGGTTTTCTTAGGTAGCTTGATAGGCATGATACTGATTGCACCAACTTTATTTTTTATTAATCTTTCCATACCAAGCATGTATTCTATTTTAGTCATTTTACTGATAAGCATTGTAGGAGTAACTGGAGGAATCGCTATTTTTTATAGTTTAAAGTATATCAAAGCCCAGAGTGTTTCAATTATTTTATTACTAGAGCCTTTGGTATCTATCATAGCGGCATTCATCATATTTTCTGAGGTGCCGTCTATGCTGACTATCTTAGGTGGAGCTTTACTGTTAGGTGCAGATGTAATTATAATTAAAAACCAAAAGTGATCAAATGAAACTAAAGGCAGTAATATTTGATTTAGACCAAACCTTGGTTGACAGCAGAAAAATACATCTAGATTCTTATATTATTCCTTTAAACAAAAGAAGTATGTATCCAAAACTTGAAGATGTGGCATCCAGTTTTGGAACATTCGAACATGTTATTTTTAGAAAGTTTTCTCCTAAATCTTCGGAAGAAGAAATCAGGCGAATGATAATCGAAAGAAAGCAAGTTCTTTTAGAAGAGGTAAGCCAAACAAAGAAGATACCTTACTCTGATGAAATACTTCAGTCTTTGAAAGTTAAAGTCAAAATTGCACTTGCCACAGGCACCTTTGGTGAAATAACCTACAAAACGCTGGAAATGTTTGATTGGAAGAAATATTTTGATGCTATAGTTGTAGGGGAAGAGATAAAAAAGTCAAGACCAGACCCTGAAATTTTGAATACAGCATTAAACAAATTAAAAATAGATGCTGACAAAGCAATCTATGTTGGCGATAGTATTTACGATGTTCAATGTGCAAATAATGCAAATATGAAAGTAATTGTATTAGGAGATTTTAAAGAAGCCGATTATACTGCCAAAAATCTTTTAGAAGTAAAGAACATATTAGAAAATTTGATAGATAAAAATCAAGTTTAAATTTGTTACTCCCATTTTCATTAATATGACACATTTTACTTATGATGACATAATAAAAGAAGCAAAATGCCATGCAAATGCATTGAAAGACAACCTCCCCAGTTTACCTTCTAAGGAAGAACTTTCTCCTTATGAATCTATTATTCTCAAAGATTATGCTGACCTAAATGCAAAAGTTCAAGAACATGTTTCTAAAAAAGATACAGAACCAGGTCATGGATATGAACATTTACTATGGGTTGCTCCTCGTGGTGGCTATTTTGCAGATTTAGAATGTAACGCAAGAAATATAGAAGATGAGATAAGACAGAGGGTAAGAAAAAGAGCAGTTGCTGTTGGATTGTTACATGACGTAGAACGTTATCGTGGATTTGGAAAGGAACATGCTATAGAAGGTTCAAAAGTGGCTAAAGAAATGCTAGCAAAATGTTCGATTGAAGATGATTACATACCACAAATAATTATGAGGCATGATGAAATTGATTTATTTTCAATAGGTAATGTTGAATTTGATGTGCCTTTTCAGAGTGTTTTTGATGTAGACCATATACTTTGGGGATTAGAGAGAGAAGAAAGCTTTTGGAGAAGTAGAGAAAGACATGGTGTGCCTTCAAAAGAAGCAATTCATGATTATCAATTTCTAATGCCCTTAAGAAATTCCTTTAAGACTAAACACGGCAGAGAAATAGGTCCTAAATTTATTGATTTTGGTATAGAAATAAGTGAACATATAGAGAAAACATTCAGCTCTTAGGTTTTAATCTTTTTTCTCTTTTCTCTTCAGATAACGAACTAAAATCCTATCAACCTTTTTATCATCTAAAGGATCACGCTCACCTTCCAAGCGGATAGCACCACGTGATCTTCCTATGATATATGCGGGATCGCTCATAAATTATAATGAAATGATTAAAAATTTAAGCTTTAATCAATACTTGTCAACAGCCCTTCAATAAATCAAACTTAAATCTTTTTCTGTTCTTTATCTCATTATGAAACCAAAGCAAGCAGTAGTTTTAGCTGGTGGAAGAGGAAGTTCTTTCTATTGCTGGTTTCCAAGCCTAAAACAGGAAGTTTATAAGCCTATGTTAGAAATAGCAGGAAAACCGCTGGTTGAATATATAGTAGACTCGCTGCATGCTGCAGACATAAACGAAATAATCTTAGCAGTTTATCATAATAAGGACAGAGTCAAGAGTTATTTTGGAGATGGCTCCAAATTAGGAGTTTCTATAAGCTATTTAGAAGATGAAGGAAAGGGACATGTTCAAGCACTGAGAATGGCAGAACCGCTGGTTGACGATATTTTTGTCACTTGTTACGGAGATCATATTTTTTCCAAGGAATTGCCAATAAAACATTTGTCAAATCATGAGCAAAAAGGAACTTCCGTAACTTATTACAGGAAAAACAGTTTATGGGCAAATTGTTTTCTGAAAACAGAACCAAACGGAAGGATAACATATATAGAACCTTGGAACTGCGGAACCTGCGGTCCTATCACTCAGAGAGAATTGGATTGTGAGGTTAGAAAAGGTGCTATATCAGCATCAAAGACAATACATGTTTTCAATAAGAAAATTTTTGATTCTGACTATTGGAATAGCAGAAATATAACAGGAATACAAGCACAATTAGCAAAAGATGGAGAAGCCTATGCGTTTCCTCATGATGAATTTGAAGCTCATGTTCATTCATGGTGGAGCCATTTAATGGCAATAAGGTTATTAGACAGAAAAAGGTATGAGGAAATTAGAAAGGAAGCTCAATCTACAGATATATTTGAAGATATGGAAAGAAAATTAGAAAGTGAATTTGGCAATTTAGATAAATCTTAACATTTACTTGATGAAAGCATTTATACTAATTAATACTCATCAACAGTGCCTCAATGCAAACAAATAAATTCTACCTATGCATAAATTATTAACAAGCGGTGAAAATAGTCAGACTACAGCGTAAAATGTCAAGTTGTACATGGCGTGAGTACGAATAGCAGCGTTTCAGTGTAATCGTTTGAATACAGCGTTTTCTGACTGTAGAAAAATTCTAATTTTCTAAACCGAGGGTAAAACAGGTGGTGAAACCACGGTTTTTAATATTATAATTTCTAAATTTTAAGAAGTGAGAATAATATGATAATTAGAAAAACTGAAAAATTGATTCAAACTCAAAAGAAAAAAGGGGAATTTATCTATCCTTATTATGAAAAATATTGTTTTTCTAATATTCCTGATACTATACTTTCACTTTTTAATATCAAAACCAAAAGACCTATTTTGCCTAGAGAATTATACAAAAATGTTGGAAAATTCAAAAAAATCATACTTCTACTAATCGACGGATTTGGTTATGAGCAATGGATAAAATACTACAAGGATTACGAATTTTTTGATAGAATTACGAAGAAGGGTAGCCTATCACCTCTAACTTCGATATTTCCTTCAACAACTGCAGCAGCCATAACTACCGTTAATACAGGTCTAACTCCACAAGAGCATGCTCTACCTGAATGGTATATCTATTTCAAGGAGGTTGATATGATTCTTGCTAGCCTACCTTTCAAACCTTTGGATGAAAAGTTTCAAGATAAATTCTCAAAAATGAAAGCAAATTCAAGGATTTTATTCAAGGGAAAAACAATATACCAGAAATTAAAAAAAGAAGGTATAAAATCTTTCAGCTTCTGCGATGGGACATATGCCAAGAGCGATTATTCAAATATGATATTCAAGGGCAGTTCTGTAATTCCTTTCATAAACTCTTCAGATATGGTTGTCAAGCTGAGAAAGTCGGTTGAAAAGGAAAGTGGACCCGCTTATTTCTTCGCTTATTTTGGCGATTTAGATTCCATGGAACATGAATATGGTCCTCATACCGAAGAATGTTATGCCGAGCTATCAACACTATCTCATTTATTGAAGAAAGAACTCTTAGAAAAGATAGATAAGAAAACTGCAAATGAAACTTTGATTATAATAACTGCTGATCATGGACAACTGAACATTCTACCAAAGAAGACAACTTATTTGAATAAGTATACAAAAGTTGTTAAGAATTTTGATAGAAGTAAGAAAGGTAATCTAATATTGCCTACAGGAGGACCTCGTGATATTTTCCTACATATAAAATCCAATAAAGTTGATGAGACTTTCGAATATCTTTCAAAGAAACTACGTAAAAAGGCTAAAATCATGAAAATTTCAGATGCAGTTGAAATGGGCATGTTCGGCATAGGTAAACCTAGAAAGGAATTCTATGATAGAGTTGGAAACTTGCTTATTCTACCGAATAAGAACGGTACAATCTGGTATGAGCATGTTAAAGGTAAGAAAGTCAAATTCCTAGGTCATCACGGCGGTTTGACTAAAGAAGAGATGTTGATTCCATTCGCTATAGCAAAGCTCTCTAATCTTATGACATAGACAAAAAATTATAAATATCAATACTCGTCGATGAAATGATAACTTTTTATACAGGTAAGAATATCTTACTATTATGAAGACAATGAAAACCAAGACCGAGATAGCAAGAATAAGCTCTAAAGGACAGATTGTGATACCTCAGAGTATAAGAACCCAGATGAGCATAGGAGAAGGCAGCGTGTTTGCCGTTCTATCACCTAAAAAAGACACCTTAGTATTAAAGAAAATTGAAAGCCAGATAAGCAAAGAGGACTTGGAAACTTTAAGAGGTCTTGAAAGGGCTTGGAAACAGATAGAAGAGGGAAGATATAAGAAATATACCAGAGAAGAGTTCTTGAAGAAGCTTGAGAAATGGTAGAATGAAAATCAACTACGTCATTACTACAGAAGATTATGAGAAAAATACAAAGCACATAAAAGACAAGGAAATGAAGGATAGGATTAAAAAGCAGATAAAGAAATTAATAGAGAATCCTGAAATAGGCAAGCCTTTAAGACATGATCTGAAAGGAGAAAGAAGCGTTCATATCAAGCCCTTTAGACTAGTTTATACTTTTGAGAATGACAAGCTTATTCTGTTAAGATTCGAGCACAGGAAAGAAGTTTACAAATAACTAACCTTAAATGAACTTCAATACTCACCGATACCCTGCCAATACTTATCAATACAAAACGAAAAAATCATTAACTTTAGATAACAGTTGTTAGCAAATTTACGCGGGCACTGCTACCTTATGTTCTACTTCCTTAGATTTGAGTTTCTCCAGATAGCTGAAGGATAGCTCTATGGCTGTTTTCATCAATACTTTTACTCTTGGATTTTCCCTATTCAATTGGTACATTTCTGCATTTCCCAAGGTTCTTGTTTTCACAATTATTTCTTTTTTTACCAGCTCTTTCCATATCTTTTCTATGGTTATCCTAGATATTCCTATCTCGTCTGCTACCTGAGTTTTCGAATAGTCAAAGCTGGGGTAAGTTAGAAAGAAGTCTAGCACTTTTATGAATGGGCTCTCTCCAAATGTTTCTATGAACAATGATTTTTGGTTTGCCATGTAAATCTATATAGTTTTAGACTATTTAAATGTTATACATATAGTGTATATTAAATATACATATAATTTAAATACCAACTATGCCAATAATTATTATGGCTATTGATCTTAAAAGGAAGAAGCTTTCCGAAGAAGAATTGGAGGCCATGCTGTTGCATAAATTCATAATAAGAGGTGCATGGCAGGAATATCATATCTATGAAAGTGACGTTTCAAAAGGATTTCCGCCGCATGTAAGAAATGATATAATGAAGATTGCAAAGGAATTAAAAAGAAAGGGATTGTTAATAGCCTTTCCACACGGCAAGGAGCATGTGTGGATTTTGAATAAAGACAAGTCAAATGAAATAATTGATAAGGTTAAGAAATTCTATCCAGGAGAGTATAGTTGATCAATACTCACCGATACCCTCTCAATACTCGTCAATGCATCGATAATTTTCTATAAAACCGTTAACTTTAGATAACAGCTGTTAACTATTATTAATGCGTTAAATAATCTTACCGTGCACAAAGAAAACTTATATTTAAATATTGGTGCCCCCTAAATATTTCTATGCCTTATTTAGAAAAAAAGAAGATTGGAAAAGAAATATATTTGTACTTGGTAAAGAACGTAAGAATAAATGGCAACTTTAAAAAATTCAGAATATACATAGGAAAAGGAGATATTAGCAAAGAACAACTTCAAAGATTGAAATCGAAATATTCTAAGATTCTAGATGAACGAATTAAGGCATATCTAATCTCTCAAGATCCGTTATTGAAACTTTTGTCAAACAGACAAATTAAAGATTTAGAGGACGTTAAAAAACTTTACAAAAAATCTTATGCAAGGTTACCTAAAGAAGTCAAAACAAAGCACTATGAAGATTTTTTAATAAGATTTACTTATGATACAAATGCAATAGAAGGTTCTACTGTCACACTGAATGAAACAAAGCTCATTCTTTTAGATAAAATAACACCACCAAATAGAACTTTAAGAGAAGTAAGAGAAATAGAAAATCATGAGAAAGCCTTTAGTTATGTGTTTAATTATAAAAAAGACATAACTAAGAACTTCATATTGAAAATTCATGGAATTTTAACTAATGGTGTTCTTCCTGAAGATAGGTCAGGAAAATTCAGAAAAGTCCAGGTTATAATAACTGGTGTTGAAATAATTCCTCCAAAGCCTGAATTTGTGAAAAAGGATATTGAGCAATTAATTAAATGGTATAACAAGCATAAGAGAAAATATCATCCTATAGTTTTAACATCATATTTCCACACAGCATTTGAAGGCGTACATCCTTTTGTAGACTTTAATGGAAGGACAGGAAGACTATTACTGAATTTTATTTTAATGAAAAATGGTTATCCAATAATAGATGTAAAATATAAAGACAGATTAAAATATTATGAATCTTTGCAGAGTGCTCAGAAAAGTAATCTCAGGTCCTTTGTAAATCTTGTTGCCAAATACATAAAAGAAGAGTTAATCAGGGTAAACAATACTTATGAAATGATGCGAGCTCCTGAAAGGTTCATTAATCATTCCTGTAATCCTAATTCTATATCTAAAGGTAGGTCTGCATTTGCATTGAGAAACATTAGAAAAGGAGAGGAAATTACAGCAGATTATCGCATAAATGCATTTGATAGAAACAAGTGGAGATGCTACTGTGGAAGCAAGAACTGCAAAGGTTGGTGCATCAGTGATTTCTTTACCATCCCTGAGAAATTACAGAAGAAATATCTTCCTTACACTATAAAAGTTATTCGTGAAGAGTATAAGAAAAGGCATAAAGAAAAGTTGATTAAATGAAAACTAAATTAAATGATCATTACTTTATGAAAATAGCTATAGCAGAAGCTGAAAAAGCCTTGAAGAGAGGAGACTATCCAGCTGGAACTGTTATAGTGTTGAATAATAAGATTATTGCAAGGGCTTCCAGCACAGGAATAACTAAAAAAGATCCAACAGCCCACGCAGAAATTAATGCTATAAGAAAGGCCTGCAAAAAATTAAAATCACGGTTTCTTACAGGTTGTTCTGTTTATTGTAACTCAGAACCTTGCATTATGTGTGCAAAAGCTATGGTTTATGCAAGAATAAAAAAAGTTGTTTATGGGACTGAACATGGAGAATATGGAAGTAAGAAGACTTTTGATATTCTGAAAGAAAACAGTATAGGTAAAGATATAGAAGTAGTAAGTGGCATTGAAAAAGAAATGACAGAAGAGCAATTAAAAAGATTTTTCAAGAAAAGTATACCGATTTAATAGAAGTGGTAATTAAATGAACATCGAAACAGTTGGCATGATTTTTGTTTTCATTCAGCTTGTTACAGCAGGTCTACAACCGGTTTTTACAAAATTCATAGTTGGAGAAATAAACCCTTTGTTTGCTGCTTCAATGGCTTCTTTGATAGGTTGCATAATTCCTTTAATCTTTTTGATAAAATACGGGAAGTTGAAAATAATAGTAGACAGAAAAAATCTAAAAGAGATTCTGCTAATAGGTTTTTTCGGAACTACTGTAACTTATTTTCTATTCTTCACCGGAGCACAACTAACGAGCGGAATCAATACAGCCATTTTGATGCAGGCAGAGCCCATTTACTCTTTGTTTCTAGGATATTTTATCTTGAAAGAAAAGATAAAATCAAAACAGGTTTTGGCTACCTTGCTGGTGGTTGCAGGAGTTGTGATTGTAATTTATAGCGGAACATTTTCATTGAATCTGGGAGATATATTGATACTTATAACTCCTTTGTTTTATCAGATATCCCATGTGATAGCAAAAAGAACGATAAAAAGAATCGGAACATTTGCTGTCCAAGCAGGAAGATATCTGTTTGCCGGTTTGACTTTGTTTATAATAAGCAGCCTTTTTGGAATGAATCAATTCAGTCTATTAACAGAACCCATGAATCTGACAGCAATCCTTCTCTTGGGAATAGGTGTGGCAGGAATAGGATCTCTTGCTTGGTATGAAGCCATCAGAAGAATAAACCTTTCAAAAGCAACAGCAATGATATCCCCCTATTCGATATTAAGCATCATTCTTGCATGGTTTGTTCTAAAGGAGCTTCCATCAATTTATCAAATTACTGGATTGATATTGGTATTGATTGGAATAATTACGTTAGCCAAAATAAAAAGTGAGAAGAGATGAAAATAAGGAATGTTGCTCTGATAATTTTCTATGATGATAAGAAAAGAATCCTTCTACAAGACAGAAGAGGAATTAGCAAACTAGGCGAAGAATACGAGTTCTTTGGAGGAGAAATTGAAGAAGGTGAAACTCCTGAACAAGCTGTTGTTAGAGAAACTAAAGAAGAGCTTAATTTTGATTTGAAGGAATACAAATACGTTGATGAATATGGCTATGAAATCGAAGAATCTCTAAAAAAGAAATTCGCTAACTTTGATTTTGATACTGTTTTATGCAAAGTATTTGTAGCACCATTAAAGAACAATCTCTCAAAATTTAAACTTAAAGAAGGAAAGAAGATGCAACTGTTCACATTAAAGGAAGCAGAGAAGTTAAAAATGGTTTCTGACGGGGATATTGAAATAGTTAGAAGGTTAAAAAAGATATTGTGATGATATGAAAATAGAAAAAAATTATTTTCGTAATTCAAAAAAACAAAAACTTTGCGGAATATTATATCTTCCTAGCGGAAAAGGACCTTTTCCAGTTGTTATAGTTTGCCATGGTTTATCAACTTCCAAGGAATCAAGAAATACTACAATGACATACCCAGAATTGATAAAGAACGGTATTGCTGTATTTGCATTTGATTTTTCAGGGCATGGGGAATCTGAAGGGAAATTTGAGAATGTTACAATTTCACAGGCTATAGATGATTTGAAATGTGCTTTGAACTATATTGAAAAGAAAACTTTTATTGATAAAGAAAAAATAGGTCTTTTAGGTTCAAGTTTTGGTGGTATAACATCAATATTTGTTACATCAAAAGATAAAAGAATTAAAGTTTTAGCTTTGAAAGCTCCTATCATAGATTTCAGATATGCTCAAGGCAAGGAGAGAAACATAAAAAAATGGAAAAAGAATGGTTTCATTATGCACGAGAGTGGTCTTCATGGTAGCGTAAGACTTAATTATTCTTACTATGATGATGGAATCAGATATAATGTCATTAAAATTGCTAAAAGAATTAAGGTTCCAACTTTGGTTGTTGTCGGTGATAAAGACACAACAGTATTCTCAGTCAAGGTAAAGGAATTTTTGATTTACTTGATTGTGAAAAAGAATTTCATTTTATTAAGGGTGCAAATCATTGGTTCAGCGATAAGGAAAATAAAAAAGTTTTCAAGTTTACAAATGATTGGTTTAAAAAGTGGTTGAAATGAAAAAATCAGTTATTATTACTTATTTCGTTCATGGGACAACGACAGACAATGAGAAAGGAATAGCTACAGGCTGGTCTCCTGGAGAATTGTCTGAACTAGGCAAAAAACAATCAGCAGAATTAAAAGGATTAATAAAAGACAAGAGATTTGATGTTGTTTTTTGTTCTGATTTGAAAAGGGCTGTAGATTCTGCTAAATTAACTTTTGGAAATTC
>Ga0315282_10003589_pt1 | contig 27798 bp, 22 predicted proteins | sample YL17G07_20_MG_FD_203693 | JGI IMG/M metagenome (GOLD analysis project Ga0315282, IMG submission 203693) | Sediment microbial communities from Yellowstone Lake, YNP, Wyoming, USA - YL17G07_20 | ecosystem: Environmental > Aquatic > Freshwater > Lake > Sediment | place: USA: Wyoming | collected...
CACGATCCGGAAAATTCGGGACATAACCCTTTTCTCTCGAAAAGGGATTGTGTCCCATGAATTTTCCGGTCATGTCCCCGAAAAGTGATATACGGTCAGGAAAGCCATCGCTTGAAAAACAGCGGGACTTGGTTTATGTTTATTCAAAAAGGAGAGTCCGCATGACCAAGAGAATTTCGACGCTATCCATTGTCCTCTGCTTTGTCTTGTTCTTATCAGCCGCAATTTCGGGAACGGTGCCGGCCAAACCCAATCTCAAAATCACGGAGTTTAAAGCCGAACGCCTCCAGACCCTGGCCGTACCGCTCCGAGTGGATATCATGATCCATATCCAGAACAGCGGATCGGGCACGGGAGCCGCTAATTTTGTGACCCGGCTTTATTATCGAATGAAGAGCAGTGATCCCTGGCAGCAGCTTTTCGACTGGACATCCGGGGCTATGGCCTCGGGCGGGGGCGCGGTCTACAGCCGGACCTTTGATTTCGAGGAAGGCGGCACCTATTATTTCAAGGCTATGGTTGACGCCGACAACACGGTCGATGAGTCCGCGGAAGGAAACAACACGAAGACGTTGACGAAGACCTTCCAAGCCGGAACGCCGGATTTGACCGTCCAGAACCTGACGGCCTCCACGGTCAACACGACGGCCTCGGGGGCGATGAGCGTCAAAGTCGTATGGGATATCGAAAATATCGGCGACGGAAAAGCGGCGGGTTCGTTTGTGACCGTTCTTTCTGTCTCGAAGAACGGCGGAAGCTACAGCGAGGTTCAGCGCTATACGAGTTCGAACCTCGAGAAGAACGCCAGCAAGCATTTCACCAAGACGGCATCTTATACCAACTTCAATTCCCTGCGGTTTAAAGTGGTCACGGACGGAACCCAGACGATCCACGAAAAGCTCGAAGGGAACAATACGGCCTACTCCGAGACGCTCAGTCGCTAGAGGGGTGAGAAGACTTAGAAGCGAGTGTCCTCGCGGCCGTCCTCCGGTCGCCGGCTCGGCTCCTTATTTTTATAAGGATATGGGTAGTGTGTCCCTCTTTATTTTATCAGACCTCGGCGCTTCAGGAGCGGTTCGATTTTCGGATCGGCGCCTCGGAACGCCACATACTGGAGCATAAATTCGAGGGCGCCGTATTTCTCGAGCACGTTTTTCCGGAACGATGAAGCGGTCGCCTTGTCAAACAGCCCCTTTTCTTTGAAGGCTTCGAAGGCGTCCGCGTCCAGCTGCTCGGCCCAGATGTAAACGTAATACCCGGCGGAATAGCCGCCGTTGAAGATATGATTGAAGTAGGTGCTCCGGTAGCGGGGCGTGATCTCCGGGATGAGGCCGATTCCGTTCATCGCCTTGGTTTCGAACGCTCCGACGTCCAGGCCGGTTTGAGGCTGGGTCATCTCATGCCAGGTCATGTCGAGAATCGACGCTGCGAGGTATTCCACGGTTTCAAATCCCTGGTTGAAAAGACTGCTGTTCCGGAGCATCTGGACGAGCTCGGCCGGAATGATGGCGCCCGTCTGGTAGTGCCTGGCGTAAGCGGTGAGCAGCTCCGGCTCCAGCATCCAGTTTTCCATGATCTGCGAGGGGAGCTCGACCGCATCCCGGGGCACGGAGCGGTTGCGGTATGTCCCATCCGAGAGCAGGGTCGCCAGCGAATGGCCGAATTCGTGGGCGAAGGTCTTCGCCTCATCCACGCTGAGCAGCGATGGGGCGTCGGCCGTGGGGCGCGTGAAATTGCAGGTTATAGTCGAGAGCGGCGCCACACGCTTGCCCTTATCGTAATACTCGCGGCGGAACGCGCCCGACCAGGCGCCGCCGCGCTTGCTGGGCCGCGGATGGAAATCCATGTACAGGACGCCCACGTAGCGGCCGTCGGCTTCGCGCACCTCGAACACCTGGACTTCCGGGTTGTAGACCGGGATGTCGCGCCGTTCGCTGAACTTCAGCCCGTAGAGCTTGTCGCAGAGCGTAAAGATGCCCTGGCGGACGTTTTCGAGCTTGAAATAGGGGCGCAGGGCCGTGTCGTCGAGGGCGTATTTTTCCTGGCGGACCTTCTCCGCATAATACCACCAGTCCCATGGAGCAAGCTTGAATTTTCCGCCTTCACGGTCGATGACGGCCTGCATGTCGGCCACTTCCCCCTTGGCGCGCTCCAGGGCCGGGTCCCATAATCTTTTAAGGAAAGCGTCCACGGCCGCGGGGACCTTGGCCATGTTGGTCTCCAGGACGAAGGCGGCATGGCTGTCGTAGCCCAGGAGCTTTGCCTTCTCACAGCGCAGGTTGACGATCTGGCGGATGATGTCTTTGTTGTCGCGATCGTTGCCGCGGTCGCCGCGCATGGTGTAGGCGCGGTAGATTTTTTCGCGTAGGTCCCGCCGCGTCGAATACTGGAGAAAAGGCGTCATGCTCGGGACTTGGACGGTGAAGACCCATTTGCCGGGCATCTTCAGCTGACGGGCCGTCCCCTCGGCCATGGCCACGACGGAGGGAGGAAGCCCGGCCAGGTCGTCGCGATTCTCGAGGACCAGCTTGAAGTCGTTGGTTTCGGCCAGAAGGTTGTCACCGAACCGGAGCGACAGCATGGCCAGCTGCTGGTTCAGCTCGCGGAGCCGGGCTTTTTGCTTCTCAGCGAGCAACGCACCGCCGCGGACGAAGTCGCGGTAGGTGTTTTTGAGAAGGAACTGTTCCTCGGGCGTAAGCTTCAGTTCGGCGCGCTGGTCGTAGACGGCCTTCACCCGGGCGAAAAGCTTCTCGTTCAGCCTGATGTTGTCGCCGTGAGCCGCTATGAGCGGCGTTGTCTCTTTGGCGATGCTCTGGATAGCGGGATTTGTGTCGGCGCCCTGCAACGCACCGAAAACCGCGTTGGCTTCAGACAGGAGCCGCCCGCTCGCATCCAGAGCCCCTAGGGTGTTGGCGAAAGTGGGAGCGGCAAAATTGTTGACGATGGCATCGATCTCAGCCTGTTGCTGCCGTATGCCTTCCTTTATGGCCGGCAGAAAATGCTCGGTCTTGATCAGGTTAAAAGGCGGAGTGTTGAGCGGCGTCTTGTACGGCGAAAAAAACGGATTAGCGATATCGGCGGATGCCCCTTGATCCGCCCCGGCCGAGGTCAGGCAGAGGGTCATGACCAGACATAGAACCGCGAGTTTAAAATGGCTCATTTTTTTTCGGGCGATCGCCCCTCCTTTGATTTAAAGATAGAGAAAATCCTAATTCATCATGGGCGAAGAAATCAAGACGCAGCGCCACTGATTGTAGTACAGTTTGGTTTTTTAAAAGAGATCGGGTGGCGCCGACCGGGGCGCCCCGGCTCCTTCCTGGAGATTAACCTAAATCGCTTTTGCCGAAGGAAAGCACGGAATCCAGGATTTCCTCATGGCTGAGGGCTGTTCCATCCTGGGGAGAATCGATGATCCGGTAATTGAAGAAAGGGCAATTGCCTTCATACCAGCGTAGACCGGCGGGTTTCCCCTGGGAGTTTCTTTTTTCGACCTCTTTTTGATTGAGGAGGGATCCCAGTCCTCGCAGATTTATTCCTTTTTCTGGATCCACGCCGAGGATGAACCGCGTGTTCCCGAAATTTATGAGGAGAAAGGCGAAGCCTTCTCCGCGCGAAGGATGTTCGTTGTCGCGCATCGCCCATTCTTTGAGCAGGAAGCTTCGCGGGTTGGAGACGGCCAGGCCGTCGATTTCCTTAAATCCAGTCCGATCGGCCGTCGGCAGACGAAGGCTGATGACCCGGGCCCGGGCAAGGTCGGAGAGATAATTTGAATAATCCTCCTCGACCTTATGCCTGGCGCGCTCGTAGCGGTCAATTCCGCTGAACAACAGTCTGTTGTCGATGATGTCCTGGCCTTCTTCGGATCGGGCGTAGAGAAAACGCATAAATTTCAGACCTTCCGCGATCCTCTCCCGATTGATTTCCTCTTCGGTCTTTTTGGAGCCCGAAAACAAGGCGCGGAGGACGGCGTAGGGCGTTCCGGAGAGGTCGATTTTTTTAGAGAGAGACGCCGAATCCACGAGCTTGGTGTAGGCGCCGATTTTTTCCATGGCCGGATCCACCCGGCTTTGCTCCAGGAGCTTCAGAGCGAGAAAGATCGAGGCCAGGGCGTCGAAGTCGGGAAGTCTGTGAGTGATGAAGGTCAGCGAAACGGCGGCCGACATGTCGCTCCCGGCACCGGGAGGTTTGATGTGGTCGAGAACGAGGCCGGGGTGCTTAACGATGAGGGAAGCCGTGCATTCAGGCTCGGCATCGGGGTGATGATGGTCGATGACGCCGGGAACGGTCTTCAGCCCGACATCCAGCACGAGCGTTTCGGGCGCCGCCTCGAAGCGTTCGCCGTAATTGACAAATTTAAAAATCATGTTCATCGACAAACAAAACCGAAGCGCGACACTTATCAAAGGGGGACACAATACTGTGTCCCCCTTTGATTTTATTTTTATCCCGGGGGGGACAGAATATTGTCTCCCCGCTAAATTTTATTTTCAAGGAATTGAACAACTTTGGCGCTTCCCGAAGGGAAGGGATGTTTGTGAAGATCGCTCAGCTTGACCCATTTCTGCCTGCCCGGCTTGAGCTTTGGATCGTTCTCGAGCCGGCAGGCATAGGCGTAGAGATCGACCCGAAATTGCGTGTAGGAATGATCGACTTTGACCAGGAATTTCGCCTTTTCGACCTTGGCGTCGAGCTCTTCCTCGATTTCGCGCGCGATCGCTTTCTGCCTGGTTTCTCCGCGCTTTATTTTGCCTCCGGGAAACTCCCAGAGCCCGGCGAAGAGCCCGGCCGAAGGCCTCTTTTGAATGAGGTACCGTCCCTCCTTATGAATGATTCCGATGACGGCCTGCAGCCGGCGATAGTTTCTTTTTTTTGGCTTGGGGATGACCTCCTGTTCGCCCCGTTCGAAAGCCAGACAAAGAGGCTGCGCCGAGCAGGAAAGGCAGAAAGGATTTCGCGGCTTGCAGATGAGCGCGCCCAATTCCATCAGGGCCTGATTGAACAGGTCTGGGCATCTGCGCGGTATGATGATTTGAAGCTCGGTCAGGATCGATAGATCAGGGCGGCCGTCGGCTTGGCCTTCGATCCCCAAAATTCTCATCATGACCCTCCGCACGTTCGCGTCCAGAACAGGATAAGTTTTCTTGAATGCCAGGCTGAGGACGGCCGCCGTCGTGTAGGGGCCGAAACCAGGGAGGGTTTTCAGAGTCTCGTAGTCGGCCGGCAGTTTTCCTTCGTATTTCTTCACGAGAATCTTCGCCGCGGTATGGAGATTCCGGGCTCGTTGATAATAACCAAGCCCCTGCCAGGTTCTTAGGACTTTTTGGAGACGCGCCTTGGCTAGCGACTCGACATCCGGAAAATCTTTCAGCCATCTTTCGTAATAAGGAATGACGGCCTGGACCGTTGTCTGTTGGAGCATGGCCTCCGCGATCCAGATCTTGTAAGGATCGCGAGTTTTCCGCCAGGGCAGATCGCGCTTGGACCGTCGATACCAGCGGATCAAGGATTCGGAAAATTCTTTTTTGGAAAGTGCCACGCCTCTAGACCTGCGCGATCTTTTAGACCTTCTTGAGATTCGGACTATTTCTTTTCCGGCGCTTTCTTCTCCGGCTCCGGGGCTTTCCAGTCCTTGGCTTCTTTTGGGAAATCGTCCAGGAACGCCGCCTCCGCCTTGAAAAGATAATCCAACCGGCCGTTTTTGACCACGGCCTGCTTTTTATCCTTGTCGGTGTTTCCGACGAGAAGAACGAAGGTTTTTTCGGCCGGCTTTTCGCCTGTTTCTTTGGTCCAGACCGTCACTTCCGCCTGGGGCTTGTCGAGGCCGTATTCGGCCAAGCCTTTCGGCGCGTCGATGTATTCGGCGGCTTCGAGGCTTTCGATTTTGCGGACGAACGTGTCGACCTTGGAGGCGTCGGCCTCCTCCTTCTGGGCGGCGTCGAAATACCATTTATCGTTTTGGGCTTTGCTCAACGTCAAGGCCAGCCCGCCTTTTTTGATCGCGACCTTGCTCGCCTGCCAGGCGTTGAAGCCGATGATCTTCGTTTCCCGCAGGTCATCGGCCTTCTTTTCAAGATCCGCCAAAAGGTCGTTCTCGGGGACGATGATTTTCGTCGACTGGGACATGGTGACGTAGGTCTTGTCCTTGTCCTTGTGGAAAGCGAACGTCAGCTCTTTATCGGCCTTCGGCAGGGAGAGCACAACTTGGTATTCCGGCTTGTCCAGCCCGTATTTTTTCAGATCCTCGGGTGTCTTGGCTTCGGCGATGAATTCTTTGGCCTTCTGGTTGGACAGGGAATCGAGGAGACTCGTGATCTTGCTCTCCTTGGCCAGCGCTTTGAACGGCGCCCGGAAAAACCACGCGTCGTCTTTTTTCTGGGCGTCCCACTTTATGGCCTGAGCCTGGAGCTTGATGCTTTTCGCCTCGCCCGTCTCGAACTTGAAGATGTCCTTCTGGCGGAAATCAAAGAACTTTTTGTCGAGGGTCGACTTGAGCGAACTGGGGAGCAGGACGACGCGCTTCTCGCCCTCTTTCTGGGCGAACAGCGTGTTGTCGAGAGGGTTCTCCATGCCGATGAGGACTTTGACGGGCGCGTCTTTTCCTTTGACCCAGAGAGAGACTTCCTTCTGGGGGATCTGGTACTTTTTAAGATCGGAATTTTCTTTCTCCGCGATCCGCTCGATCCGGAGGCCGGCGAAGCTGTCGGCGAACTGGCTGACTTCGTAATTGTCCGCCTTGACTTCCAGGGGCTCGAGAATCAGCCACTCACCCTTGTCGTCTTTTTTAAAGGTCAAGGTTTCGCTGTCTTTCTTGAATGAGATCTTCTCGATATCGGCCGAGGCGAGCGTCACGAGCTTTTCTTCAGTCCCCTTGGCTTTGCTTTCCTTGCCCTTTTTTTCGACGAAAAGCACGACGACCAGGAGGACGAGAAACGCGCCCAGGAGAATGACCGTTTTCTTGAATTTCATAACGACCTCCTCCGGACCCAGATGGATATCCCGAAAACGAGGACGACGAGCGGCAGGATAATGACCGAGACCCAGAATATGAACTTGGCCTGCGACGGCGTGAGCTGGATCGCCCGAGGTTTGGATGTCTTGGGCTGGATCGAGATCAGGTCGGATTCCTCGGTCAGCCAGTTCACCGTATTCAAGAAGAGATTGCTGTTGCCGCCTTCCCCGTAATAGCGGTTGGAGGAGAAATCGGAATCTCCGAACAAAGCCAGGCGTCCTTCCGCCGAAGGCTTGCCCGGCTCGGCGGATGTTTTGGGCTTGAGCGTGGCGATCGCGGCCAGGGGAATCGGGCCCCGCTTGTCCTTCTTCTCATCGAAGGCGATGTCCTTGAGCTTCATCCCTTTCTTGAGGACGAAATCCTTTTTCGCGTAGGCATTTTCGCTCGTCTTGCCCAGAATCTGGGATGTTGCGACGCCGTCCGGCCTCGGGTCGATGACCTCGACTGAGCGGGCCAGGGGATAGTAGGTCACGTACCGGAAGTTCTTCGTGATTTCATGGGAGGCGATCTCGTTCATCATCGGCATGAGATAGTCGCCGCCGAAGATGGTCGGGCGGTCGAAAATGATGTCGTTCTCCAGCTTGAAGCCGAACTTGGCTAAATAGGGAATGAGACCCGGGGCACTCTCGGGATCGACCAGGAAAAACACCCGGCCTCCGTCCTCGAGATAATTCTTGATGGCGTCGAGCTCGTTGGCCAAGAGGCCTTTCTCCGGGCCGGGGACAACCAGCAGGGCGCAGTCCTTGGGGAAGGACTCCGGGAGGGCCGTCAACTGCTTCTTGACGTCGTAGCCCATCTTCGTCAAATCGTCCTTGATGAAGGAGTAGCCGTTTTCATCTGTAAGCTCGGTGCTGTGTTCGCCGTGGCCCTCGAGAAAATAGATGATCTTTTTCTTCTCCCGGGTCACCTTGATGATGGCGTTGGTCACATCCTCTTCGGTTGTGCCCGTGATGCGGTTGTCCTTGTTGCCGCATTCGAGGATGGTCGTGCCGTCCTGGGTGATTTCGTAGCGCTTGGTCAATCCGGGATTCTTGTCGGGATCGATGAACTCGTATTTGATCTTGGCCGAATGGTAGGCGTAGATCTTGAGCAGCTCCTCCATCCGGCTGCGGCCCATTTTCCCTTCCAAAAAGAAGCATTTGATGTTGATGTCGCTTTTCAAGTTTTGGATGACTTTGATCGACTGGTCGGAAAGCGAGTGGAGTTTGGATTCCGTGAAATCAAAGCGGACGTGGTGGCGGGAAAAGAAGAAATTGACGAGGACGAGGATGCCGAGAACAATCACGACCATCAGCACCAAATTGCCCGAATAAAGGAACGATTTCCTCGTCAGTCCGTGCTTGAGCTGGGAGATGTTGAAGCCGATGTAAACTCCTATGGCGGCGACGCCGAGAAGGGCCAGGACCAAAGCGATGAGCTTTTTAGAGGGCCAGAGACTGGGAGCCAGAAGAGCCAGAAGGACGAGGCCCAAGCCGATATAATTCAGGTTCTTTTTGAGCTTGTCCATGGCTTACCTCCACCGTCTGGATTGGATGACGGAGTGGGTCAGAAAGAGACCGAAGAAAGAGAAGCTGAGATAATAGACGATGTCGGTCGTGTCCAAAATGCCCTGGCTCATGTTCTCGAAATGCTGGAAGAAAGAGACGTAGTTGAGGACGTCCTTCCAGAAACCGATCGCCGAGGAAGAGGCCCAGTTGATGATCCAGAAAAGAAGAAGGGCGCCGAAGGTCAGGATGGCCGAGACGATCTGGTTTTCGGTGAGCGACGAGAAGAAGATGCCGATGGCCAGGAAAGCCGCTCCCATGAGCGCCAGCCCGAGATAGCCGTTGAGAATCGGGGCGACTTCGGGATTCCCGTAGAGGAAGGAGAAAAGCGAAAGCAGGCCGGTCAGGGCGAGCATGGCCAGGAGGACCAGGAGCGAGGCCAGGAATTTGCCCAGGATGATCTGGTTGACCGAAATGGGCGAGGTGTAGAGAAGCTCCTCGGTCCCTATTTTTTTCTCTTCGGAAAAAAGGCGCATGGTCAGGAGGGGGAGCATGAGGAGGAGAATGATGCTGATGTTGTTGAAAAGCGGCTGGTAGACCATTTGGTTGATGTTGATCTGCTGGGAGTAATACTGGTTCTGGGCCATCTGCATGGCTTGGGCGTTGAACCAGAGGAGGATGTTGTAATAGAAAAACCCGACGAGCAGCAAAAAGACCGTGATGATGACATAGGCGATGGGCGAAGTGAAATATGTCCGCAGTTCTTTTTGAGCTACAACCCAGATGTTTTTCATGTTTCCGTACCTCCCGAGACGATCTTGATGTAGAGGTCTTCGATGTTCATGGCCATGGTCCGCATCTCGAGCAGGCCGAAATCGTTTTGGACAAGCACTCGGGCGATCTCGTCGCGCAGGTCGAGGCCCGCCGTCCACTCGATCTTGAGCTCGCCGTCCTCGCGGCTGATCTTTTCGACGCCTTCGATCATGCCGATCTTGGCCGCGGCGTCCTGGATGCCTTTGCGGACCTTGACGATCACGCCTTCTTTCCGGCGGAACGAGGCCGTCAGTTCTTCGAGCGAGCCCGAGGCCATGAGCCGGCCTTCGTTGATGATGACAACGCCGTCGCAGGTCTGGGTGACCTCGGCCAGGATGTGGGTCGAGAGGATGATCGTGTGTTCGCCTCTGAGCGCCTTGATGAGGCTCCGGATCTCGATGATCTGTGCCGGGTCGAGGCCGATCGTCGGCTCGTCGAGGATGAGGACGAGCGGATCATGGACGAGCGCCTGGGCGATGCCGACCCGTTGTTTGAACCCGCGCGAAATATTCTTGATGAGCCGGCCTTTGACCTGCTCCAGCCCCGTGACCTTGATGGCTTTGGCGATCGACTCTTTTTTCCGCGGCGCAGCGATTTTCTTTATGGCCGCCACGAAACTTAAATATTCCGTTACGGTCATGTCGGGGTAGAGGGGAAGGGTCTCCGGCAGGTAGCCGAGGATCTTTTTGACTTCGTTCGGCTGCTCGAAGACGTCGAATTTTCCGACCGAGGCCTTTCCTTCCGTGGCCGGCAGGAAGCCGGTCAGGATGCGCATGGTCGTGGTTTTGCCGGCAGCGTTGGGGCCGAGGAGCCCCCAAATCTTTCCTTTTTCGACCTTGAAGCTCAGGTCGCGGACAGCCACGAGATCACCGTATTTTTTCGTAAGATGTTCAACGGCAATCATTCCTAAACCTCCTTGGGTACACATACGGTATGTGTACCTAATTTTTATCCAATTTATTTACATCCGCTCGGGCACGGGGATGCCCATGAGGTCAAGCGCACGAACTAAGACTTCCCGGATGAAATAGATCGTCGCGATCCGGACGTTCTTGAGAGCCGTGTTTTCCTCGGCCAGAATGGGATAACGGTGGTAATACCCGTTGGATTTTTGACTGAGGTTGAAGGTGAATTTGGCCAGATGCGAGAACTCGAGCGATTCGACCGAATGGAGGACCTCTTCTTCGAATTTGGCCGCATAGGAAACGACGTCCCAGAAGTCGGCGAGTTCCTCCGCGGAGAGTGATCCGATGTGTGCCTCCGCTCCGGCTATGGTTTTTTCGAGATCGGCCGCTTTTTTCCCTTCGCGCTCTTCCATCTTGCGGAAGATGCTGTTGAGGCGGACGCAGGTGTATTGGAGGTAGGGGCCGGTCTCTCCCTCGAAGCTCAGGGCTTCGTCAAAATCGAAGATGATCAGGGAGTTGCGTGCGTATTTGAGCATGAAATAGCGAAGCGCCCCGCAGGCAATCTCGGCGGCTGTGCGCTTTTTCTGGTCTGCGGAGAGATTGAGGTTCCTCTTGTCGACTTCGGCAAAAGCTTTTTCTTCGAGCCGGTCGAGCAGGTCATCGGCCTTGACGCCGACCCCTTTCCGGCCCGAGACTTCGACAAATGACTTGCCCGCGTCCTCAGGGGCAGGCTCCCTGTTCAATTCTTTAAGGCTTCGCAGAGAGAGCGCGACCATCTCGTATGAGAAATGGATGGACTTTTCGGCCTGAGCGGGATAGTGGAGAGCCCGGAGCCCTTGGACGACGACTTTCTGAAGATAGGCTTGCCGCGAGTCGATGACGTTATAGACTTTGCTCGCGGCCCCGAACGACGGCGCGTTCCGGCTCGGAGCGGCGGTGCTGATCCAAACGGTATGGCCGTTGTCCCGGAGAAACGGCTCATAGTAAAAATCTTTTTCCAAAAGCCCGAACTTCCAGAGCTGGTAGGCGATATCCTTTCCGACATAAGTCACGGTCCCGTCCGAGCGGACGATGATCTTTTCCTTGTCGGCTTCTTCTTCGAGCTTCATGACCCAGCATTTGGCGTTCGGCCCCTCGTCGACTGAGTAAATAGCCTTCTTTTCTTTCAAGAGCTCGAAGGCCCGTTCCCAGAATTTGAGACCGAGGATGCTGCTTTCGCAGGGGAGGACGTCGTAAACGGCGTCGATGCGCTTCATCGTCGCCAAATGGGCCTTGAGGATCCGGCGCGAAACGGTATGGGCCATGGCGGCTTCAGGATCCTTCCCCTGCTCGATCTTTTTTAGAATCTCGGCTTTCCGGGGCTCGGCTTCGGGATGGGCTTCAAGGTGGGCGACCGCGCGAGAGTAGAGATCCCAGCAGTGATAATCGAATTTTCCCTTGATTCTCTCAAGGTCGGGGGGGGTCTTTTTTTCGAGGTCCATGAAGCCGAAGACGACGTCCACGACCTGCACGCCTGTGTCGTCGATATAGTTCTGGACTTCGACCTTCTCGCCTTTGTATCTCAGGCAGCGAACGAGAGTGTCGCCCAGGCAGGCGTTCCGGAGATGGCCGATGTGAGCGGCTTTGTTGGGGTTGATGTTGGTGTGCTCGACGACGATCTTGTTCTCGTCAGAGCGCAGCGATTTGCCGTGAAGGGAGCCGAGCTGCTGCCTGAAGAAATTCTTCTTATCCAAAAAGAGATTGATGTAGCCCGCCCCGGCGACTTCCATTTTTAGAACGCCGGGGAGAACGCCAAGCTGGCTCATCATCTCCTGGGCTATCTGCCGGGGATTGGCCTTGATTTTTTTGGCGAGCTGGAAGGGGAACGACAAGGCCAGGTCGCCCATTTTGGGCTGAGGCGGATAAAGAAAGTCGATATCGGAGAGCGCTAAGGGATACTTGTCCTTAAGGCGCTCGAAAACAAGCGTTTTTAGCTCGTCCTTGATTTTGATCATTTAACAATCGGTCTATTATACAATATTTTTTAACTGGCACCGAATTGCTTCCCTTTTTTTCTTGAAAGTATGGCCGAGATATGGTAGTAAATGAGTTCACCTTCAATAATAACGGCGGGACACATCCGGATGCGTTTCGCCGATTGTAATAAGAGGAAGTCAGAAGATGAAACAAACCCGTCTTCATGCGAATCACAGGAAGCTCGGAGCACGGATGATCGAATTTTTCGGCTGGGAAATGCCGGTCGAATACAAAGGCGTCATCGATGAGCACCTCGCGGTCCGCCACGCCGCCGGCCTCTTCGACGTCAGCCACATGGGCGAAATTTTTGTCACGGGCGAAGAAGCCCTCGCTTTTGTCCAACATATCACGCCGAATGACGCCTCGCGTCTGGGCCTCAACCAGGCGCAGTATACGGCGCTGACGACGCCCCAGGGAACATTTGTGGACGACATGTTGGTCTACTGCCTCGAACCCGAGAAATATCTTCTTGTCGTTAATGCCGCGAACTCCGACAAAGACTTTAAATGGGTGGCCGGCCAGGCCGGAGCTTTTAGGGTCAAGGTCGAAAACGCGAGCGACCGATTCAGCCAGCTTGCGCTTCAAGGGCGGAAGGCGGTCGATATCCTTCAGCCTCTGACGGGGGTTCAGGTGAGCGAGATGAAATCCTTCCATTCGGCTTGGGGCCAGGTCGCCGGCCTGGAGGCCCTCATCTCACGGACGGGCTACACGGGCGAGGACGGGTTTGAAATCTATACGACGGCTCCGACTCCCGGGATCCTCTGGGAGGCCGTCATGGACAGCGGAAAAGCAATGGGCCTTCAGCCCATCGGCCTCGGGGCGCGCGATACGCTCCGGCTCGAAGCCAAGCTCATGCTCTACGGCAACGACATCGACGAAACGACGACCGTCCTCGAAGCCGACTTAAAATGGATCGTCAAGTTCAAAAAGGGCGAGTTTCTCGGACGGGATGTTTTATCGAAGCAGCTCGAGGAGGGCCTCCGCCGGAAGATCGTCGGTTTTGAGCTTTTGGACCGAGGGATCGCCCGGCCGCACTATCCGGTTTATATAGGCGGCCAGAAGGTGTCCGACGTTCGTTCGGGCACTTTTTCGCCGTTTTTCAAGAAGAGCATCGGCCTGGTCTACCTGCCGATCGAGAAGACGGAGATTGGAACGGAATTCGAGATCGGGATCCGCGATAAAATGGCCAAGGCCAGGGTCGTCCCGACGCCGTTTTATAAAAGAGATTATTAATATGAACGCCTTATGTTATGTATCATTGTGAGGAGCTCTGGCGACGTGGCAATCTCTAAAAAAAGAATCTATTATGGAGATCGCCACGTCACTTCGTTCCTCGCGATGACAAGAATCTAATGGTTTAGGAGATCGCCACGCTTCGCTCGCGATGACAATGTAACAATATTCAAGGCGTTGGCAATAGTTCGAAAGGTTCCTTGGAAAGTGATTCAGGAATGATGATTGAAAGGCTGTAAAGGAGGAACAGGCATGTATCCCGACAATTTTTATTACACGAAAGATCACGAATGGGTCGAAGTCAAGGGCTATATGGCCACGGTCGGCATCACGGATTATGCCCAGAACCATCTCGGGGATGTCGTCTATGTCGAGCTCCCCGCGATTGGCAAGCAGCTTGAGGTCCATCAAACGATCGGAACGATCGAATCCGTCAAAGCCGTTTCCGAGGTGTTTTCTCCCGTCTCCGGCGAAGTCATCGAAACGAACGGCGAGCTCAACAACTCTCCCGAGATTGTGAACCAGGACCCTCACGGGAAAGGCTGGATCATCCGCCTCAAGATGAAAAACAAAGACGACCTCACGGCTTTAATGAACGCCGTCGATTATGAAAAATATATAGAGGGGCTGGAAGGATAAAAGGCTAAGATGAGTTATATTTCTTTAAGCGATAAAGACAAGAAGGAGATGCTCGAAAAAATCGGCGTCTCCTCGCTTGACGAATTGTACGGCTGCCTTCCGGATGACGTCCGGCTCAGGCGGCCGCTTCGCCTTCCCCCGGCCCTGACCGAGCCCGAGCTTCTCCGCCGTTTCGAAGAGCTCGCCGCGGCCAATGCCTATCCCGATTATCTCTCCTTCCTCGGCGCGGGCGTCTACCGGCATTTCATTCCCTCGGTCGTGGATTATCTGAGTTCCCGGGGCGAATTCATCACTCCCTACACGCCCTACCAGCCCGAAGTCAGCCAGGGAACGCTTCAAATCATCTTCGAATACCAGACGCTCATCTGTCAGCTCACCGGGATGGACGTCTCCAACGCTTCGCTCTATGACGGCGCGTCGGCGGCCGCCGAGGCCGTTCTCATGGCCAGCCGCCTGAACGGCAAGCCGAAAATCCTCGTCTCCCGCTCCCTCCATCCTCAGTACCGGGAGACGATCCGAACCTACATCAAAAACTTGGGCGTCCGGATCGAGGAAGTCGGCTATTCGGCCGGGGGCGGCATCGATCTGGACGACCTCGGGCGGAAGCTGGACAAGGAGACGGGCGCGGTCCTCGTCCAATCGCCCAACTTTTTTGGAGTCGTCGAGGACCTCGGCCGGATCGGAGAATTCGCCCACAGCCATCAGGCTTTGTTCATCGTCACGGTCGCCGAAGCGATTTCGCTCGGCGTCTTGGAAGCGCCGGGTAAGTTTGGAGCCGACATTGTCTGCGGCGAAGCGCAGTCGTTCGGCCTCGCCCCGAGCTTCGGCGGGCCGTATTTAGGCTTCATGGGCTCGAAGAAAGAGCACCTCCGCCAGCTTCCCGGCCGGATCACCGGACAGACCACGGATATCGACGGCCGTCGCGGATTCGTTTTGACGCTTTCCACCCGCGAGCAGCACATCCGCCGCGAAAAGGCGACCTCGAACATCTGCACCAACCAGGCTTGGTGCGCCCTGAGGGCGACGATCTTTCTCGAAACGTTGGGCCATGACGGTCTGAGAGAGATGGCCGTTCAAAACATGCAAAAATCGGACTATGCGGCTGATATCCTCGGCCGGATCAAAGGCGTCAAGAAAATATTTGGCGGCCGGTTCTTCAACGAGTTTGTCCTCGAATTTTCCGAAGATGTTCAGGAAATCAACGATTTTCTCAAAGAAAAGGGGATGGTCGGCGGGCTCAACCTCGGAAGACTCTATCCCGAGCTCCGCAGCGCGGCGCTTTTCTGCGTGACCGAAGCCCACACCAAAGAGGACATCGACCGTCTGGCCGGCCATCTTGAGGAGGCGCTCCGATGATCCGCGAACCTTTGATCTTTGAAATCAGCGATAAAGGAAAAAGAGCCTTCTCCTGTCCAAAGCTCGATGTTCCCGAGAAAAAGGACATCCTCAAGGGTCTGCCGGTGAGGGCGGGGATTCCGGATTTTCCGCGGGTCTCCGAAGTCGAAATCGTGCGCCATTTCACCCGTCTCTCCCAGCAGAACTACTGTGTGGATATCGGGTTCTATCCCCTCGGCTCCTGCACGATGAAGTACAACCCCAAGATCAATGAGAAAGTGGCGGCTTTGCCCGGATTCCTGCTGTCCCATCCCCTGGCGACTGAAGACCTGGTCCAGGGAAATCTCGAAGTCATCAAGCTTCTCGAAGATTATCTCTGCGAGATCGCAGGCATGGACGCCTTCACCCTCCAGCCGGCCGCGGGCGCCCAGGGAGAGCTCGCCGGCATGATGCTCATTCGGGCCTGTCTTGAAGAAATGGGAAATCCGAGGAAATTCGTCCTCATTCCGGACTCCGCGCACGGCACGAATCCCTCGAGCGCTCACCTCTGCGGTTATGCCGTCGAGGAAACGAAGTCCAACGAGGACGGAACGGTGGACCTTGAGGATTTGACCAAGCGGATGAACGAAGATGTCGCCGCGCTCATGCTGACGAATCCCAACACGCTCGGCGTTTTCGAGTACGACATCAAAAAAATCGCCCGGATCGTCCACGCCAAAGGCGGCTTCCTGTATATGGACGGCGCCAACATGAATGCTTTGACCGGCCGATGCCGTCCCGGGGATATGGAGGTCGATGTCATCCACCTCAACCTGCACAAGACCTTTTCTACACCGCACGGCGGGGGAGGGCCGGGTTCCGGCCCGGTGGGCGTGAAAAAAGCGCTCGAGCCCTATCTTCCCATCCCGCGAGTCGAAAAAAAGGGCGGAGCGTATGCCCTGAACTTCAATCGTCCCAAAACGATCGGCCGGGTGCGCGGCTTCTATGGCAACTACCTGGTCGTCGTCAAGGCCTTGGCCTACATCCTTTCTCTCGGCCCCGAAGGCTTGAAGGAAATCGCCGAGATAGCCGTCCTCAACGCCAATTACATCCGCAAAAGCCTGGAGAAGGAGTATGATCTGAAGTACACGACGCCCACCCTCCATGAGTGCGTTTTTTCCGACAAGCTCCAGAAAGAATTCGGCGTTTCGAACCTCGACATTGCCAAGCGGCTGATCGACTACGGCGTCCATCCGCCGACGATGTCCTTCCCGCTCATCGTCCACGGGGCGCTGATGATCGAGCCGACCGAAACCGAAAGCAAACGCGACCTCGATGGCTTCATCGAAGCCATGAAGAAGATCGCCCAGGAGACCAGGGAGAATCCCGGGGTCCTCAAATCCGCGCCGCATTTTTCTCCTGTCCGGCGGCTGGATGAAACGACGGCGGCCCGGCATCCTGCGGTCAAGTGGGAGAGAGAAAGATAAGCCATGAGCCTCCAGAACCTCATCCTGAACCTGCAGAAATATTGGGCGGACCAGGGCTGCTATCTGGCGCCCACCTACGACCTCGAGGTCGGGGCGGGGACGATGACGCCGGATACGTTTTTCCGCGTCCTCGACAAACGTCCCTGGAAGGTGGCCTATGTCCAGCCTTCGCGGCGGCCGACGGACGGAAGATTCGGCGAAAACCCGAACCGCGTCCAAAAGCATCATCAGTTCCAGGTCATCCTCAAGCCTTCGCCGGCGGATATCCAAAAGATTTACCTCGCCAGCCTCGAGGCCCTCGGCATCAACCTCCTCGATCATGACCTTCGCTTCGACGAAGACGACTGGGAATCCCCGACCATCGGATCCTGGGGCGTCGGCTGGCAGGTCATGCTGGATGGGCTCGAGATCACGCAGTTCACGTATTTCCAGCAGGCCGGCGGGCTGGAACTCGTCGAGATTCCCGTCGAGATCACGTACGGGCTCGAGCGGCTCGAGATGTTTCTCGAGGAAAAGGACAATATTTACGACCTCAACTGGTCCGACGACGTCAGCTATCGCGATCTGCGTTTCGAGGATGAAAGGCAGTTCTCGGAGTACAATTTCAACCAGGCCACGGTCAAATCACTCCAGGAGTTCTTTGCTCTGGCCGAAAAAGAGGCGGGGCAGCTCATCGCCAAGAATCTCCTTCTTCCGGCTTACGACATGTGCCTGAAATGCTCGCACGCCTTCAACCTTCTGGATTCCAGGGGGGCGATTAGCGTCACCGAGCGGGTGAAAATAATTGCCCAGATCCGGGCGCTTGTGAATCAAGTGGCGATGAAATACGCGGGCTCCGAAGGGAAACGCTGATGGAATTCCTGCTCGAGATCAATGTCGAAGAAATGCCCTCCTCCCATGTCCGGACGGCCCTTGAAGATCTGAAGGATAAGCTCGGCCGAGAGCTCCAGGCGGCCAGGCTTCCGGTGGCCGAGCTGCGCACGACCGGCACGTGCCGTCGCCTCGTCGTTGTTGCCGAATTGGCCGAAAGCCAAGAATCCCGGGAAGAGATCGTCACGGGCCCGCCCAAAGCCGTTTCTTTCGCCGCGGATGGAACGCCCACGCCGGCGGCGCTGGGATTTGCCAGGTCGAGGGGCATCGAGGTCGGGCGTCTGGAAGTCATCACGACCGAGAAAGGCGAATATCTCGGTTTCAAAAAGATCGAGAAGGGAAAAGGCGCCGACGAGATCCTGGCTAAAATCATCCCCCAAGCCATCGGTTCTCTTTCTTTTCCCAAGATGATGCGCTGGGGCGAAAGCCCGTTGCGCTTCTCGCGCCCGATCCGCAATATCCTCTGCCTCCTGGGGGGAAAGCTCTTGTCGTTTGAGATCGACGGCCTTTCCTCCAAGACGACCACGGCCGGACATAAAATCCGCGCCCCCCAAACGATCGCCGCCGCTTCGTTTAAAGAATATCAGGCCGCGCTCAGGGAAAACCTGGTGATCGTGGACGCCGAAGAGCGGAAGAAAAATATCCTGGCCCAGATCGACGGCCTCCTGGCTCCGCTCAAAGCTCAGCTTTATCCCGATCCCGAGCTTTTATCCAAACTGGCCAACGACGTCGAGTGCCCCCTTGTTTTCCTGGGCTCGTTCCCCGAACAATACCTCAGCCTGCCGCTCGAGATTCTGAGCACGGCCATGCGGGAAGGGCAAAAACTTTTTTCCGTCGTCAAGGGGAAAAAGCAGATGCCGCATTTTCTGGGCGTGGCCGATGCTCCGGCCGATGCCAAAGGCTTCATCCGCCAGGGCAATGAACGGGTCCTGAAGGCCCGGCTCGAGGACGCGAAATTCTTTTGGGATCAGGACCTCAAGGTCAGCTTGAAAAAAAGGATGCCCGCCCTGAAGCATGTCCTTTTCCAGGAAAAACTCGGCAGCTACGACGATAAGACGCAGAGGCTGAAAAAGATCGCCGCCTATCTCTGCGGCAAGCTGGAAGAGTGTCCTACGGAGAAGGATGTCATTCTCGCCGCAGAGCTTTCGAAGACGGACCTGGTCACGGACATGGTCCGGGAGTTCCCCTCGCTTCAAGGCAAGGTCGGCGGCCTGTATGCCGGGGCCGAGGGTCTGCCCGAAGCGGTGTGCCAGGCCATTTATGAGCATTATCGGCCGGTCAGCTTGGAGGATGAATCTCCGTCGTCTCGCGGCGGCGCGATCCTGTCCCTCGCCGATAAACTGGATTCCATCGTCGGCGTCCTCGGCCTTGGCATCCAGACGACGGGCTCGAGCGATCCGTTCGGCTTGCGCCGGAACGCTCAGGGCGTCTGCAAGATCATCCTCGACAGGAAACTGAATTTTTCATTCTCGCGGCTTTTGGATAAAGCCTTCCTGACCTATGGCGATAAGCTCAAACGGCCGAAAAAGGAAATCCTGGATTATTGCCGCGATTTCTTCCTCAACCGGCTGCGCTCTATCCTGGAACGCATGGGCTATCGCTACGACCTCGTCAACGCCGTGCTCGAGGCGGGCATCGACAACATCTATTATTCTTATATGCGGCTGAAGGCGCTCGATGCGCTCAAAGCGAGCCCCCAGTTCGAGCCTTTCATTCTCATGACGAAGCGAGTGAACAACATCCTGGCCGGCCAGCCGGCTTACCCGTTCAACGCGGATCTCATCGTCGAGAAACAGGAACGGGAGCTGTTCTCGACATTCTCCATTATCAAGGAGAACGTCATCCCGATGATCGCCAAGGGCGATTTCTCGCAAGCGCAGAAAATGGTCTTTCGCCTCCAGCCGGCCCTCAACGACTTCTTCGATCATATTCTGGTGATGGCCAAAGAGAGCAAATTGAGGAGAAATCGGCTCGCCCTTCTCCAGGCAATCAGCAAAATCCTGACCCAGATGGCGGATTATTCCCAAGTTGTTATCGAAGGGGAAAAGCCCGCCGCTAAAAAGTAAGCCTCGCAGGATTTCGGATTCGCCCTTAAAAGCTTCCCCGTTCGTTCTTTGGGCGCCTAGATCTTATCCGCGTATTTCTTCTCGAGGTCGATGATTTTGATCAGGACATGGGGATCGTTCTGGCTCTTTTTTTTGCCGTAGGGAAGGAATTGGACGCCGATTTCGCACTTATAAGCCGGGTCCAAGCCGGGGCGCTGCCAGCGGACAATGCCTAGAAGGGTTAAGGGAGCCGTCTCCTCCGGCACAGAAATCTTGAGCGTGATAAGGCTTTCGAATTTCAGAAACTTTTGAGCGAAAAAGCGGATTCCGCCGCGGCTGATATCAAGGAGAGGGAAAGGTTCGACCAGGTATTTGTTTTTTCGGAAAAAGGATTTTGCTTTTTTATAATTGACCGCGGCTCCCGGAATCATGAACCGAACGCATGTCCTTTTTTCAATGTCCGTCTGGCCCATGATCGTATCCCTTATCTCTGTTCACAAAATATATCAAACGCGGGCAAAAAGTCAAAGAAAAATATAAGGGTACACATACGGTATGTGGTCCCATTCTTTTTGCGGCTTGCATTCCGATCGCTATGATAATACAATTCAACTAATTTTATCCAAGGGCGCAAGCCTGAAAGGAAAGGAAAACCATGACCAATGAAACGGTAAATACGCAGGCCCAGAGTCCCAAGAAAAAGTACGGCCTCCTCGGCTGTTTGGGGATCATCGTCCTCGTCGTGATCATCGCGGCGCTGTCCGGGATCGGCACGTACAATTCCCTTGTCAAACTCGATCAGGCTGTCAGGTCCCAATGGGCTCAGGTCGAAAACGTCTATCAGCGGCGCGCCGATCTCGTTCCCAATCTGGTCGAGACCGTCAAGGGCGCGGCCAATTTCGAAAAAGAAACGTTCACGGCCGTCACGGAAGCGCGGTCCAAGGTCGGACAGGTCAGGTTGGACGAAAAATCGATCAACAACCCGGAAGCCTTCGCCAAGTTCCAACAGGCTCAAGACGGCCTGTCTTCGGCTTTGTCCCGGCTGATGGTCGTCGTCGAAAAGTATCCTGAGCTCAAGGCCACCCAGAACTTCCGCGATCTTCAGTCCCAGCTGGAAAGCACGGAGAACCGGATCACCGTGGAGCGAATGCGCTTCAACGAGTCCGCTCAGAAATTCAACACGAAGCGGATGAGCTTCCCGACCGTCCTCATCGCCGGGATCTTCGGCTCGCGGTTTGCTGAAAAGCCCTATTTCAAGGCGCAGCCGGGCGCAGAAACGGCCCCTAAAGTCAAGTTTTGAACGTGGCGCCTCAGAGATTCCGGATTCTTCGAGCCGTATTTCTCTTTTGCCTTTCTCTGGTCTCGGCCTTTTCCGCCGAGATTGTCATCCCGCCGGTCCCCCATCAATGGGCGACAGACACCGCTGGCTTTGTTTCGTCCGGGACGCTCGCCCTTCTTAATTCCCAGCTCCAAGCCTTTGAGCAGACGACCGGCCATCAGGTCCTGGTCTATATCGGAAAAACCACCGGCAGAGATCCGATCGAGGATTTCGCGGTCAAGGCCTTCGAGGCCTGGAAGCCGGGCCGCAAGGGCCTTGATGACGGCCTTATCCTTTTTATCATGGCCGAGGACAGAAAAATAAAGATCGAGGTCGGCTACGGGCTCGAAGATCTCGTCACGGATGCCAAAACCTCGAGGATCGTCAATGAGATCCTGGCCCCCAAAATCCAAAGCGGGGACAAGGACGGCGCCGTCAAAGAGGCCGTCGACGCCATCCTCAGCGTCATTTCCGTGAACGCAACAGACGGTCAGCCCAGGGATAACCTGCCGGCACCCAGGCCTCAAAGAAGATCGGCCGGCCAATCGATTCTTATCTTCATCGGCATTATTTTCTTCCTGATCCTTTTCATCACCCATCCCCGCTTGGCTCTCTGGCTTTTGTTCAGCTTCATGAGCGGCGGACGGGGGGGCGGGAGTTTTGGCGGGGGAGGAGGCGGCGGATTCAGCGGCGGCGGAGGACGCTCCGGCGGGGGCGGCGCTTCGGGCGGATGGTAGAAGCAAGGAGAATGTCATGTCCTTCATGCACAGGGGCAAACTCATAAAAGCCATCGATCCGGACCGGATTAAAGAGGCCATCCAGGCCGCAGAAAAGCGGACATCGGGCGAGATTCGGGTTTCCATTGCGCGTTTTTTCTGGGGGAGGGTCCGGCCCGTCGCGGAGAAAACGTTCGAACGGCTTGGGATGACGAAGACAAAGCAAAGAAACGGCATTCTCTTTTTCATCGTGCCGTCCAGGCGCCGGTTCGTCGTTCTTGGGGATGAAGGGATCCATGCCAAGGTCGGCCAGGATTTTTGGGACCATTTGGCGGCAACCATGTCCGCGAAATTCCGGAAAGGAAACTTTCAGGAAGGCATGATCAAAGGCATCGAGGAAGTCGGAGAACGCTTAGCCGCCCATTTTCCCTGCGAGCCGCTGACGGATAAAAACGAGCTTCCCGACGATATCGATTTCGTCAAAACGGGGACACGTACCGAGAAGACTTGAGACGCAAAAGCGTCCTTAACTAAGCTGCTTCTTGGTCCATGTCCCTATTTTATTTAGTCTTTGATTTCGAGTTTTTCCATCAAGGGGCGGAATTTTTTCATCAGAGCTTCGTTGATGTCCAGCGGCGGCTTGGCCTCGGCGGGAAGGAAAGGCTTATAGGGGTATTTTTTGGCGTATTCTTCGAATTCCATCCGCAATTTTTTCAATTCATCGGGCTTGGTCAAAAGATCGATGGCGGAAGCGGCGATGGCTTTCGCTCCCGCGTTCAATCCCTTCCAGGCCGTCGAACCATAATTGCAGGCTACGGACGACCAATGATGGCCGATGATACCCGGGACCTGGCCGGGAAAGCGGATCGTTGCCGTCGGCGCGATAAGCGTCACATCTCCGACATCGGATGACCCGCCGCCGATCGAAACAGGGCTGGGGCCCCGAAGCGCGTCGACCTTTATCGGCAAACCTTCTTCCTTTGCTTTAAGCTCTTTCTGAAGGGCTTTGGCAAAGACGTTCTCTTCCTCTGTCCAGAGGGGCATCCCGATGAGCTCGATATTTTTCTGGAAGAGCTCGGCCGCCGCCTTGTTGCTGTGGCTTTGATGGACGGCGGCGACAAAGCGGACCGGCGCGAGTTCTGTGCCCGAGGCCAGGGCGCCGGCTTTGGCGCAATTCAGCACCCGCTCATACATTTCTTCGACTCTCTCGTCGCTGTTCCGGACATAATACCAGACGCTGGCCCGGTCAGGAACGACATTCGGGGCTTCTCCACCCTCGGTGATGACGTAATGCAGCCGGTAGGCGGGGTCGAGATGTTCGCGCAGGTAATTGGCCGCGACGTTCATGATTTCCACGGCATCCAGAGCGCTGCGGCCGGCCCAGGCTGTGGCTCCGTGGGCCGTCCTGCCTTTAAAAGAAAATATGACCGAGAAGAGGGCGTTGCCGCCCCGTCCATAACTCGTTCCGAAGCCGCTGCCGCTGTGGTTGTCGATGACGGCCTCGACATCGGCCAAGAGCCCGGCCCGGATCATGTGCGGCCGGCTGGCGACGATCTCTTCGGCTGGGGAGCCGAAGACTTTGATCGTGCCCTTGAGGCCGAATTTATCGATGGCCTCTTTCACGGCGATGGCCGCGGCGGCCGCGGCCGTGCACATCGTGTTGTGGCCGCAGCCGTGCCCCGGCGCGCCATCGATGACCGGGTCTTTCGTCGGGACGCGGCCTTTCTGCGAGAGCATGGGCAGAGCGTCGAATTCGCCGAGAAGCCCGATTACGGGTTTTCCCGAGCCGTAGGAGGCGACAAAGCAGGTGGGCATGCCGGCCAGCCCGCGCTCGACCTTGAAACCGGCTTGCTCGAGCGTATCGGCCAAAAGCTTTGAAGAATTATATTCCTGAAGTCCCAGTTCGGCATACGACCAGATCGCGTCCGAGATCTTTCCGAATTTTTCAAGAATCTGGGGCTGGCCGAGCCAGTCGAGGACGAGCTGCTTTTCCTTGGCGATCTTGATCTTTTCTTTCCCCTGGCCGAAGGAAAAGGAAACCAGAACAAGTGCCATGAAACAGACCACAATAGACTTTATCCATGTTTTTCGGGCCATAAGTCCTCCTTGGATTCTATTTTTCGTTCGTCGTTTTTATTCGGGAATAGAGATCTGTGGGAATATGTTTGAAGGGACGGGTCGTTGAATCGGCCGGGCTCCGGCCGGGAGCGTTGAACATGAGTTCTTTGTGGGAGATCTTCATCCGGTCTCTCAGCTTATACCAGGGATAATTTTCATGTCAATCGTCAGCCGAGCTGACCGTGTCTCACTTTTCAAGATAGGGGGACACGATCCGGAAAATTCGGGACATAACCCTTTTCTCCCGAAAAGGGATTGTGTCCCATGAATTTTCCGGTCATGTCCCCGAAAAGTGATATACGGTCAGTCAGCCGAGCGCTAAAAATATTTTTTATCTCAGCAGAATTGACTCCAAAATGATAAATCATTATTCTAGTCTCATCCAATATCAGGGACCAAGGACTTTGATGTCCAGATTGAAAAAATTGCGGGACGGTACGGAATGAAGGAATGCCCGGATTGCGGCAGGTGCTATGAGGATGAACAGGCCCACTGTCCGGATGACGGCTGCCCTCTGGCGGAGTGTCTGCCGGGCCCTCGGCTCATTGATGGGAAATACCTGCTGGAGCGCTGTCTGGGGCGAGGCGGGATGGGTGCTGTCTACCAGGCTGCGCACAAAGGCCTTCAGAAAAAGTTTGCTTTGAAGCTGATCGAGTCCGAGGGTTCGGTCCCTCCTTCTTATCTGGCCCGCTTCCAGGTCGAAGCCAAAGCGCTGGGAAAGCTCCAGCATCCTAACATCGTCCTGGTGACGGATTACGGAATTGACCTTCGAAATAACGGCCTTCCTTATCTGGTCATGGAATACTTGGAAGGAACGACATTGTTGCATTGCCTCCACGAGAAAAAATTCCTCGCTGCGGAGGAGGCGATCCCCCTCCTTGAATCCATAGCCGGAGCCATCGATTATGCCCACAGCCGCAACATCCTTCACCGCGACCTGAAACTCCAGAACATTTTTCTGGTCAAAGATGCCCAGGGAAGATGGCAGCCGAAGATCCTGGATTTTGGACTGGCTCGTATCGCCGCGGACATCCCGGTCAAAGAAGGAAACCGTTTCACTTCGCCGCAGAAGAAGATCCTCTCAGTTCATCCCCAAGGCCAATGGGAGACGACTCAAACGCTCGTCCGGGAGGGGAATGGCGTTCTCCTTAGGACAGGGAACGATGGGAGAGAAAGACTCACCCAAGCGGGCGCTATTATGGGGACGCCCGGCTACATTGCGCCCGAGATCCTAGAGGGATTCGAGGCCACCAAAGCTTCGGATATATACTCGTTCGGCATTATCATTTTCAGGACCCTGACGGGGGGGTTGCCGTTCGAAGATTCCGGCGTAAAAGCCGGGAGGGGTGCTGTTTTGAAGGCTCGGTCTCCTTCTTCCGTCCTGCCCGCCCTTCCCGTAGAATTCGATGAGCCGGTCATAGCCCCTCTTGGGCCGGATCCAAAAAGCCGTCCGGAAAAAGCCATGGACGTGATCTTCCACCTGAAACGGGCCCTGGCCGAGTGCCAATATCGACGCTGGAAAACGCAGGAAGTCCCGAAAAGGATCAGATTGGCGGGGATATTGACCGTCGTTTTCGTCCTTCTCTTTTTGTTGGCGGGGCGTCTGGCCGTATTTCAGAATATCGAATATTTTTTAGAGGATATGCGTTTTAGGCTGTTGCCCTCCCGGCCGCCGGATGAACGGATCGTCTTGGTCTCGATCGATGAGGCGAGTCTTGAACGGGATCCCGCGCTTCTCACCGGAAAAGCCGATGACATGTGCGCTTTGCTCGAACGGGTCATGGTCGGGAATCCCAAAGGAATCGCCGTCGATTTTCTGCTTCCCGAAAGATGGAATCAATCGGAGCGTTTGACGAAGTTCATTCTTAAAAATCGAGAGAAGCTTATTTTGGCCGCCTATGCGACCAAAGACGGGACATTCCTGGGAATGGAAATTCTGCGGGGATTGATCATGGCCGCTTTGGGCACGGCCGAACAGGCTGAGGCGCTTTTCGGGCTTCTCAATGTCCGGCTCGACGATGACGGCCGTCTGAGGAGGGCGCAATTGGGAACCAAAACCCAGGATGGAAAATGGTTTCGCTCCATGCCGGCCAAGGCCTTTCAAATGCTGACCGGCCGCCTGCTTCCGGAGAAAAAACTGGGTGAAATTCTCCGGATCGATTATTCGATCGCCGCAGACAAGTACGGGCGGATCTCCTGGAAAGACCTCGCTTCGGTCCTTGAAAAAAACCCGGATTTCTTCAAGGACAAGTTTGTCTTGATCGGGGGAGAATACGAGGGATCTCAGGATTTTCACAGAATCCCGCGTCGTGCCGGAACCGCTTCGGACGAAGTGTCCGGGCTGCTCATTCAAGCCCTGACGATCAACACCCTTGTGGAGAACAAGCCCTTCCGGGAGGGGGGCCGAGCCCTGATCATCCTGATCATGGCGGCGACGTTCATGGCCCTCTCATCGATTTCGTTCATCCGGCCGAAGGCTTCGACTCTCTTTCTTTTCCTGTTCGCTATTCTCGTCGGTTATTTAATATTCGCACTTGTCGTTTTTCTCTTGAAGCGCTGGATCCTGCCGGTCGGGCTACCGCTTTGTCTTTGGCTTTTGGCTTTAGCCGTGATTCTTGGGATGCGCCGTCGCCTTAGTTTTATTTCAAAGGAGGTCGATTGAAATGAAAAAACCAAACACAACTTTGGTCCTTTTGTTTCTGCTGTCTTCCGGAATTTTATTAAGCTTGTTTGCCGGGAGTCAGTCGCGGCCTGAGGAAAAAACCGCCATCGTCTGTTTCATAACGGGTAAGGCTTGGGTTTTAGAGCCCGGCGCCAAAGAACTGAGAGAAATCGACCTCTTTGATTGGATCAAATCCGGAGCGACAATCGAAACGGGCACGGGGGCCAAGCTGATTGTCGCGTTTTCGACGGGAGAGAGGCACGAGCTTGGAGGGAAGACCAAGGCCACAATGACGCAAGCCGGGTTCACATCGGTTTCAGGCTCGATCGTCAGGCTGGCGCCGGCGCCGGTCATGCCGCAGATTGCCTCCATCTCCCGGGAGTCGAAGCCGGGAAGCCGTATGTCCGGCATCCGTCTCCGTGGCCGGAGCGCGAAACAGGAGATTTTCAACCTGTACCCAAACGGCTCAGAGGCTGTCCTCGCGGACGAGGCCGTCCTGAGTTTCTCCAACTTGGGGGAAGCGGCAAGATTTAGGGTCGAGATCGAGGACGAGCCCGGCAACAATATCCTGTCCTTGGAAACGACATCCTCCGAAGTGATCATTTCTCCAGGAGTTCTCAAACCCGGGGCCAACTATTATTGGTCCGTCCGAACACTCGAAAAAGACAAGCCGGCATCAATCGCCGATGCCGAATTCACGACAGTCGAGGACAAGAATGCCAAAGCCAGAAACACCTTTAAGGCGCAGGTTTACCAATCAAAAAGCGCGGCCGATCTCCTGCTTCTGGTGGAAATGGATATGAAGCTGGGACTTCGTAAGGAAGCCTGCAAGACGCTCGAAGCGGCCCTTTCTCTCTCCCCCAATAATGAGAAGATTATTAAGGCCTCTTATCTTTTCGGGTGCAGATAGTAAAATAAATATTCCCGCCGAAAATTAAAGAAATCCGGTCATCTTATATTTTGTGTGGGTTAAAGTTGATGTGAGAAGGTCCGGGAACGGCCTAGCTCCCATCCAGGTTTTTAACGCCGTTCTCTCACCGCCCTTTTCGGCGCCGCGGAACTCGGTCACTCTTGGAGGGGAAACCATTGGGCGATTTCCCCTCCAACGGTCGCTTAGCTCCCTGCCACCCTTTCAAGGAGCATAGAACAACGCATTTTTTTGGGACGGA